>OGMF01000024.1_pt1 | contig 166286 bp, 146 predicted proteins | sample 1572921 | NCBI WGS metagenome assembly OGMF01 (sample SAMEA2581919, study PRJEB24529) | metagenome | biome: Human gut stool | place: China | collected 2011 | reverse complement strand
TTATAGAAATATAAGGACACAAAATTAGGGGTCTAAGGTAATTTAATATGCTATGATAGCCCGATTGCAACAATTAGATATAATTGTTGCTTTTTTTATACCAAAATACCTTCATGTATTCTAAAGAAAATAAGGAGAAAAGTATGAAGAAAAAAATACTCATAGCAGTAAGTGCGGTCATAATAATCGCAATAGCATTATTTTTATTCCTTAATATCAGAGGCAATGTTAAAGTAGAGAAAGGAACAATAAGAATAACGAAATTAGATGAGGCAAATTTCGGAAATGTAGATAATCTTAAAGAAACATATGAGAGTTTACAGAATGATTCCCTGGCACAAAAAATACGAAAAAATGATATTTTTAAGAGCAACAGTATAGATGATTATATTCTTGTGGGAGTATCCCTTGATATTAAAAACAACAGTATATTCAATGCGTCAGAAATTTCGGGATATCTTGTCCTTGATGATGCTGATTCGCCAATCATATATAAGGAAGGCTCAATAGAGGTTGAAAAAGTAAAGGGATATGAAAAAGATAATGTTTTTTTGATGAGTCTGATTTTGTATAAAGGCGATATGACAGATGATGAGATTATAGAATATATAAAAAATCTTGACATTGAAATTAATTATAGAAACCGTGTCTTAACACATATAAATAAAAACATTAAATTATCTGATTATGATATGGATGTTATATTCACAGATTCGGAAGAGTAGGAGGAATAGACATTCATGAAGGACGATTTATGCATATTATCCGGACAGGAAATAAATAAAGTATATAGAAGCGGTAATGAAGAAATTAATATATATAATAATTTTAATTTTACCCTGAATAAATCTGAAAAAGTTGCAATACTGGGACCGTCAGGATGTGGTAAAAGCACACTTTTGAATATTTTAAGCGGTATAGATAAACCTGATTCCGGAAAGGTTATTTATAAAGGGAAAAATATTTTTGAACTCACTGACAATGAGATGAGTGATATAAGGATTAACAATTTTGGTTTTATATTTCAGGATTTTCACCTTATACCAACATTATCTGTAATTGATAACATTCTCATACCACTGGTGGGAGCAGGGAAAGAGTATCAGCTTGATGATGTTATTAATTTGTGTGAAAGGTTAGGACTGGAAAACCGTTTATACCATCTTCCTCATCAATTATCCGGGGGAGAGAAACAAAGAGTCTCTATTGCCCGCGCATTGGTAAACCATCCGGATGTTATTTTTTCAGATGAGGCAACCGGTAACCTGGATTATAAAAACAGTATTCAGGTTATGGATATGCTTGTGACCTGCTGTAGTGAATATGAAGCATCTTTGGTGTTTGTAACACATGACAACAGTCTTATACATTATGCGGACAGGATAGTGAATATTAATGCGGAGGCTGATAATGTATAATACCAATATATTTAAGTTAATGTATAAGGCACTCCGTAAGAAAACAAAACTCAGCATACTGCTTGTCATAATTACATGCGTATGTATGGTGTTTGCCGGTCTGTACTGGTCTTTTTTTGAAATAAAAAAATACAGTGATATAAAGACCGGAAAAGAATTATATGGCAAATATGACTTCCAGATGGCTGATATTTCCAAATCCGACACAGAAAAAATTACGGCAGAAGATTGTGTTGATGAATCCTGTGTATATACTTTGGAATTTGATCCTGTGAATAAGTTATATAATTACAGAGTTAAAAGTGATTTCTTTGGATTAATGAATGTAAAACTCAAGGAAGGGCGACTGCCTCAGAATGAAAATGAAGTATTATGCGAAGAAAAGTTTTTGTATAAACAGGGGCTTGAGTTTAAAAATGACGGTACTACCGAAATAAAAATCGACGAAAAAAGTTATACTGTTACCGGCATTGTCTATATAAATATGCCGGATGTAACAATGTATACTTATATTCCGTCTTTATTTTATTACTATAATGAAAACATTGATTATGGCAGGTATTGTATTGCTTGTACATCAATACACGAAAAATATGTTAATGATGCACAGAAACTGCAACATAAATACCATGTAAGTGATTCGGATTTTATATATAATACCAATCTGTTTACTTATGCGGAGATTAACGAGACAGGAAAATCCACTAATGTTTTTTCATCTTTAAAATATATTATTCTGGGACTGATGATTTTTCTGTTTATTGTAATCATTTTTAATATAATTTTTATTATAGGTAAAAAGATAAAATCCGACCTGGCAGTATTCCGTTCATTGGGAATTAAAGCAGCTGTATTACGGATGAATTTTACGAAAATCATTATGAAACTTGTGATAACGGGTGTGATTTCAGGAACATTAATATCCGGTATCTGTTCCGGCATTTTTGTTAACAGTATAGCAAAAGGATTTCATATATGGAAGTTGGTTTGTCAGATAATTATATTGGATACAGCAGTTGTTTTTATCGTAGGTCTGCTGGCATATAATATCTCAAAGAACATCATCAAAGGAAACATATATAAATCTGTAGCCAATAGTTCCGATATCAGTGAAAAAACAGTACAAAAGAGCAGACTCAATAAGAAGAAAATGCCATTTATCCAAATAGCAAAGATAAATATGACATCACATAGGAAGAAAAACATATTGTCTGTTCTGGTCATTATTTTGGCGTTTACTGCGATTACATTATTCCGGGTGTTCTCAGTCTATTTGTTCGGATATGAAGAAAATGATGACTATGAATACAAAATAAATTATGAATATTCAGATGTTGAATCCATAATGTATGGCTCAGATGAAATACAGGAAATGTATGACGATATGGTGGCACAGCCTTCACTGTTTGATATATGTCCTGTATATTATTCAAATGTAATAGTTGAAGTCGATAAAAAAGATATTTCAGAAAAATATAAAGAGTATTATTCAAAACTGTCAAATGAAAATTATCTAAAATTCTATGTTAATAAATATGGTACATATTCGGATAATTTTATTTTTGTCGGAGTTGATGAAGAAATATATAAAAAGCTGTATGACGGAGCATTTAAGAATATTTCCGATGATGAGTGTATTGTCATTGAAAATGTAACATCGCCAAACAATACGGGATTCTCCAACGGATTAAGAAAAGGTGCGAAGATACAATACGATCTTGTCAGTGCAACAGATATGTCAAAATATTATCTGACGGTGGCTGACAGTATTCCGGATATAAAAATACAGATTCCGGATTCCTATTACAGATGTGTGATTCTGGTTAATATGAATACATTCAGAAAATTGGAATTTTACAGATATCCGCAAATGATACTTTTTAATAATCTTAGTAATGATGATGAAAAAATATATGAATTCTTTAAAGGAATTAATGACATAGACGTTGTAAACATTTATGAAAAAAATCATGACATACAACTTAGACAATTAGTTATGAATATTTTCGCTTATACGCTTTTTACTATCCTTGTTGTGCTTTTATCATTGAATACATTGATTTCGCTGTATGATAAATTTGACACCAATAAAAATATTTTTGCCATGCTTAAAGCCATCGGAATAAAAAATAATAAAATATGTCTGATTCAGTTATATGAAAACACAAGAACAGTTATTTTATCCCTGATACTGGGCAGCGGATTTTCGTATGCAGCCAGCTACATTGTATATTTATATACAAAGAAGAATTTATACAGTTATATTTTTAAATTCACATTAAAAGATGTAATGCCGGCAGTTATTATAATTTTAATAATATATGCACTTGCATTTATCCCTTCAATAATCAGCATTAAAAAGATTAATGTGACGAAGGACCTGCAGACTGACAGATAATAAAAACCTTGGGAAACCGTTAATATGATTTTCCAAGGTTTTTAATATATATTATTTCTTTTCAAGTTTATCAAAGATATATCCGAGAACGGGAGCCATGCCCACAAACTCACAGCCGTAAGAGTATTCATCATCCTCTAACGCTTCACAACGGATAATTTTAACAACGCTGTAAAGAATTGAGTCCTCATCGTCAAAAGTAAGTGCGGCATTAAAATAATAGTTCATTGGAAGAATGCTTTTTGTAATAAAACCGATACCCGATCTTGAAACATCCTTGACTTCAATAGGCGAGTCAATTTTAATCATATCCGCATTCTGGTCAAAAATGTTGGATACAACAAGGTTAAGCCTGACCTTAACTCTTTTGTGGCGTCTTTTATCAACCATATGTATTTCCTCCCGGTAATTTTCTACATTTATAATTATAACTAATATCCATTATAAAACAATACTTATTTTATTTATTTTAGTAGGTATTGACGTTGACTTTATAAAACTTGGTGTACTATAATCGTACTATAAAAAATTGCATAAATATATGGAGGACAATAACATGCAGGAATATAAGCCTTTTAAAGAGGGTAAAGTACGAGAAGTATATGATAACGGTGACAGCCTTATAATGGTTGCAACTGACAGAATATCAGCCTTCGATAACATTCTTAAAAATAAGATAACAGATAAGGGTGCCATATTAACACAGATGTCTAAGTTCTGGTTTGATTTTACAAAAGATATAGTACCTAACCATATGATATCAGTTGATAATAAGGATATGCCTGAATTTTTCCAGAAGGATGAATTTAAAGGCAACAGCATGATGTGCAAGAAGTTAGAGATGCTCCCTATTGAATGTATCGTAAGAGGATACATTACAGGAAGCGGTTGGGCAAGCTACAAGGAAAACGGAACCGTCTGCGGAATTAAGCTCCCTGAAGGACTCAAGGAATCAGACAAGCTTCCTGAGCCTATATATACTCCAAGTACCAAGGCAGAGATAGGACTCCATGATGAGAATATATCATACGAGCAGAGCGTAGAAGTTCTTAAGAAAATTTATCCTGAAAAGGGTGAAGAATATGCAGCTAAGATTAAGGAATATACAATCGCTTTATATAAGAAATGTGCAGATTATGCTTTAAGCAAAGGAATTATCATTGCCGACACCAAATTTGAATTCGGTCTTAACGAAAAGGGTGAAGTTGTTATCGGTGACGAAATGCTCACACCTGACAGCTCAAGATTCTGGCCTCTTGAAGGATATGAAGCAGGCAAGTCACAGCCATCATATGACAAGCAGTTTGTAAGAGACTGGCTTAAAGCTAATCCTGACAATGACCTTCTTCTTCCTGAAGAAGTTGTTACAAAGACTGTTGACAAATACAAAGAGGCATTTGCATTACTTACAGGCAAAGAATTTAACATCTGATACCTGGAGGTATATATATGATAGAAACAAGTAATTCAGACAATATTGAAGAAAGTGGAGTGCATGAAGAATGCGGTGTATTCGGCGCTTACGATTTTGATGGCAACGATGTTGCCACAACAATATACTACGGACTGTTCGCGTTGCAGCACAGAGGACAGGAAAGCTGTGGTATTGCGGTAAGCGATACGGAAGGACCTAAGGGAATTGTTAATTCCAGAAAGGATATGGGATTAGCAAGTGAAGTTTTTGATGCAGAATCACTTGAAAAATTAAAAGGAAACATTGGTGTAGGACATGTAAGATATTCTACGGCAGGAAGCAGCTGCAGGGAAAATGCCCAGCCTCTTGTTCTTAATTACGTTAAAGGAACATTGGCACTCGCTCATAACGGCAACCTTATAAATGCTCCTGAACTCAGGGATGAACTTTCATACACAGGTGCGATTTTCCAGACAACCATAGATTCAGAGGTAATCGCATATTACATAGCAAGGGAACGTCTTAAGACCTCAAGCGTCGAAGCGGCGGTAGCCAATGCCATGAAAAAAATAAAGGGGGCATATTCTCTTGTAGTAATGAGTCCCCGTAAATTAATTGCGGCAAGGGATGTTTTCGGCTTTAAGCCGTTAAGCATCGGAAAAAGAGACAACGCATATTTCGTATCTTCAGAGACCTGTGCATTTTCAGCTATCGGTGCAGAATTTGTAAGGGATGTGCTTCCGGGAGAAATAGTCACAATAACACCTGATGGTATAAGCTCAGATACTTCAGGATGTATTAAAAAATGCGCAAGATGTATTTTTGAATATATATATTTTGCCAGACCGGACAGCTATATTGACGGTGTAGGAGTATACAGTTCCCGTATTATGGCAGGCCGTATACTTGCAAAGACCCACCCTGTGGAGGCTGATATTGTAGTAGGTGTACCTGAATCAGGTAATGTGGCCGCACTTGGATATTCCATGGAATCAGGAATACCTTACGGAATTGCATTTATGAAAAACAGCTATGTAGGGCGTACATTTATTAAGCCGAAGCAGTCCCAGAGAGAGACCAGTGTTAAAATTAAACTCAATGTTTTAAAAGATGCGGTAAACGGTAAAAGAGTTATTATGATAGATGACTCCATTGTGCGTGGAACAACCTCGGCAAGAATAGTAAAGATGTTAAAAGATGCAGGTGCTACCGAAGTTCATGTAAGAATAAGTTCGCCTCCGTTTTTACATCCATGTTATTTTGGAACTGATATTCCATCGGATGACCAGTTAATAGCGCATGACCACACCGTAGACCAGATATGTAAATATATCGGGGCAGATTCACTGGGTTACCTTGATGTTACAAGATTAAGTGAACTCATAGACGGTAAGACCGATTATTGTGATGCCTGCTTTACCGGCAATTATCCTATAGAACCGCCGACAGAAGATATCCGTGGCGAATATGAAAAATAAAAGGAGATTTAAAATGGCAACTGACAGATATCAGACACCTTTGGCTGAAAGATATGCAAGTAAAGAAATGCAGTATATTTTTTCGCCTGATAAAAAATTCAGAACATGGAGAGCACTCTGGATTGCTCTTGCGGAATCAGAAAAAGAACTTGGACTTAATATTACGGATGAGCAGATAGAAGAACTTAAAGCTCACAAAGACGATATTAATTATGAGGATGCAAAGGCAAGAGAAAAAATTGTAAGACATGATGTAATGTCACATGTATATGCTTATGGTTTACAGTGCCCTAAGGCAAAAGGAATTATCCACCTTGGAGCAACTTCATGTTATGTAGGCGATAATACTGACCTTATAATAATGACAGAAGGACTTAAACTTGTCCGCAAAAAACTTGTGAATGTAATCAACGAGCTTTCAAAATTTGCAGATGAATATAAGGCACTTCCTACTCTTGCATTCACACATTTCCAGCCTGCCCAGCCAACAACCGTAGGTAAAAGAGCAACTCTCTGGATGCAGGAACTTCTTTTAGACCTTGAAGACCTTAATCATGTTATTTCAACAATGAAGCTTCTCGGACAGAAGGGTACAACAGGAACACAGGCAAGTTTTATGGAGCTTTTTGAAGGCGACCAGGAAAAAATACGCCGACTTGATAAGATGATAGCCAACAAAATGGGATTTGAGGATACATATCCTGTTTCAGGCCAGACTTATTCAAGAAAAGTAGATACCAAGGTTGTGAATGTCCTTGCCGGTATTGCCGCAAGTGCCCACAAGTTTTCTAATGATATAAGACTCTTACAGCATTTAAAAGAAATCGAGGAACCTTTTGAAAAGACACAGATTGGTTCATCAGCAATGGCTTATAAGAGAAATCCTATGAGAAGCGAAAGAATAGCGAGCCTTGCTAATTATGTTATGTCAGATGTTATGAACCCTGCAATCACAAGTGCGACACAGTGGTTTGAGAGAACTCTCGATGATTCCGCTAACAAGAGAATGTCTGTACCTGAAGCATTTCTTGCAGTAGACGGTATACTTGACCTTTATCTTAATGTTGTAGACGGACTTGTTGTATATGACAAGGTAATTTACAAACACATTATGGCAGAGCTTCCTTTCATGGCTACAGAAAATATTATGATGGATGCCGTAAAAGCCGGCGGAGACAGACAGGAACTCCATGAACGTATCAGAACTCTTTCCATGGAAGCGGGCAGACGTGTCAAAGTGGAAGGTCTTGACAACAATCTCCTTGAACTGATTGCTGCCGACCCTGCATTTAATCTTACACTTGAGGATTTGCAGAAAAATATGGACCCTTCATTATACACAGGACGTTCAAAATGGCAGGTTGAAGAATTCCTTTCAGAAGTTGTAAAACCTATCCTTAACGAATACAAAGATGAACTTGGATTAACAGCGGAAATCAACTGTTAATACATCATTACAAAAGAGTTGCCGGTACTGTACAGTTGCTGACAACTCTTTCTTTACATATTTGATAATTTAAGGTATACTATTCACGCAGTCTTTGAAAGAATGCAGTTATTTATATAAAAGAGGAGGATCACACATGGTAAGAGCAATAGTTGGCGCTAACTGGGGTGATGAAGGCAAGGGCAAGATTACGGATATGCTTGCCGAACAGTCAGATATTATAGTAAGATTCCAGGGAGGAAGTAATGCAGGCCATACAATCATTAATGATTACGGCAAGTTCGCTTTACACTTACTTCCATCAGGCGTTTTTTATAATCATACAACAAGTGTAATTGGTAACGGTGTGGCACTTAATATACCATATCTTTTCAATGAAATTAAATCACTTGAGGACAGAGGCGTACCAACACCCAAGATTCTTGTATCAGACAGAGCACAGATACTTATGCCATATCATGTTGATTTTGATACATACGAAGAAGAACGTCTCGGCGGTAAGGCATTTGGTTCAACTAAGTCCGGTATTGCACCATTTTACTCAGACAAGTATGCTAAGATTGGTTTTCAGGTAAGCGAATTATTCATGGATGAAGCAGCCCTTCGTGAAAAGGTTGAGCGTGTTGTGGAATACAAGAACGTGCTTCTTAAGAACCTTTATAATAAGGAACCAATGAATCCTGATGATATATTCAATCTTTTAATGGAATATAAGGAAATGGTTGCTCCATATGTAGCAGATGTTTCACTTTTCCTTCACAATGCACTTAAAGAGGGCAAGACAGTCCTCCTTGAGGGACAGCTTGGTTCCCTTAAGGACCCTGACCATGGTATTTATCCAATGGTAACTTCTTCTTCAACACTTGCATCTTACGGAGCAATCGGTGCAGGTATACCTGCCAGGGAGATTCAGGATGTAGTTACCGTTGTCAAAGCATATTCTTCAGCAGTCGGTGCCGGAGCTTTCGTAAGTGAGATTTTCGGTGATGAAGCACAGGAATTAAGAGTGCGTGGCGGTGATGGCGGAGAATTTGGCGCTACAACAGGCAGACCAAGAAGAATGGGATGGTTTGACGCAGTTGCCACAAGATACGGCTGCAGAATGCAGGGTGCAACAGAAGTAGCACTTACAGTTCTTGATGTACTCGGATATCTTGATGAGATTCCGATGTGCGTAGGCTATGAAATTGACGGCGAAGTTATCAAGGACTTCCCTGTAACCTACAAGCTTGAAAAGGCTAAACCTGTACTTAAGAAATTTAAGGGCTGGAAATGTGATATCAGAGGAATTAAGAATTATGATGAACTTCCTGCCGAATGTAAGGCATACATTGAAGCAATAGAGGAAGAAATCGGAGTACCTATCACAATGGTATCTAACGGTCCTAAGAGACACGATATTATCTATAGAACAAGTAATTTGTCTAAATAAATTATATTGAGGATATAAAAGGTCCTCAAGTTTATATGCCCCCTGTCTTTTGGCAGGGGGCATATTTTTTATTAAAGCAGGATGGTAGCGGCAGGAAATTCTGTAACCTTACATCATCGGCGGGGAAAAATCCCGGTCCGCTAGCAGCGGGGAGGGGAATCCAAGTACCGCCGTCCGGAAATCTCTACCCAAACAGCGGAAATTCAGGAAAAAGGTAGAGAATCCTGATGTCGCTTTTGGGAAATCTCTACCCAAACAGCGGAAAACCGGCGAAAAGGGTAGAGAATCCCACAGCTGCCGTCCGGAAATCTCTACCCAAACAGCGAAAATCAGCCGAAAAGGTAGAGATTCCTGATGCCGCTTTTGGGAAATCTCTACCCAAACAGCGAAAATCAGCCGAAAAGGTAGAGAATCCCGAGCCGGCATGTTGTGAATCTCTACCTAAACAGCGGAAATTCAGGAAAAAGGTAGAGAATCCCGAGCCGGCTTATTGGAAATCTCTACCCAAACAGCGCAATTCGGCCGAAAAGGTAGAGAATCCTGATGCCGCTTTTGGGAAATCTCTACCCAAACAGCGGAAATCAGCCGAAAAGGGTAGAGATTCCTGATGCCGCTTGTCGGAAATCTCTACCCAAATTTCCGATATTTCTCATATGGGTAGAGAATCCCAGTGCCACTGCGCGGAAATCTCTACCCAAACAGCGAAAATCTGCCGAAAAGGTAGAGAATCCCGGTGCCACCGTCCAGAAATCTCTACCCAAACAGCAAAAATCAGCCGAAAAGGGTAGAGATTCCTGATGCCGCTTTTGGGAAATCTCTACCCAAACAGCGAAAACCGGGAAAAAGTTAGAGAATCCCGGGTACCTACCGGTCCGTCTAACCGCGACTCTTAACAAATCTCAAAATTACTCATCAGCAGAATCATCGCCGTCTTCATTTTCAGGGATATCTTTTTCGGAAATTTCATCTTCCTCTGAATTCATAAACTGGTTTCTTGTAGCAAGCTTATGAAACATCATAAAAATATATATCCATACCGGAACAACAATAGTACAGAGCATGGATATTTTAAGTGCGGCACCTGCACTCTTATGCTGGATTATTGCAAGTACAAGGGAAGTTATGTACATTCCGACCAAAAGCACTATACAAATAATTGCCATTACTCTGACGGCAGTAGATTTCTTTTTCATATATTAACCTCGTCATCTTATATTTTAAAATGATTTTAACAGAAAATAAGAAAAATGTATAGGGAGTGCATTTGACTAAATTAAAAGATTGTTATATAATTTCATAATAATACAAAAGTTTTAGGAGAACGAATATGACATTATTAGAACAGTGGAGAGAAATGGCCTATGATGACAAGAAAAGTCCTCAGGCACAACAGATGTTTTGGGCTAATTATTTCAACTTAGAGAAGGGCGTATATATAAACCTTCTTAAATCATATGGTGAACCTGTGAAGGGCACAGTTAAGGAACTGGCAGAGAAATATAACTTTGATATAATGACGATGGTTGGCTTCCTTGACGGAATTAATGACAGCCTTAAGAATCCTAATCCGATTGAGACAATGGATGAGAATACAGAAGTGAACCTTGATTATGATTTGGAAACTCTCTATAAGAATATGGTTGATGCAAGAGCTGACTGGCTTTATGAACTTCCTGAATGGGACGAGTTAATTGATTCCAAGAGAAGAAAGGAACTCTATAAAGAACAGAAACTTTCAACAACAGTTGTTAAGGGACCTAAGATTTCAAGAAATGATCCATGTCCTTGCGGAAGCGGTCTTAAATATAAGAAATGCTGTGGCAAGAACGCATAATTTTGTAAACAATCGTGTAGCGTAAAGCGTAAATCCAGATGGATTTACGCTTTATTTTTTTGCAAAGAAGGAGGAAAAATATGCAAAAAGATAATACAGACAAAATGGCATCTATGAAAATCAGTAAATTGATGATTACAATGGGAATTCCCATGATTTTGTCAATGATGCTGCAGGCGGTGTATAATATTGTAGACAGTGCCTTTGTAGGAAGAATTAAAGAAACGGGAGAAGCATCACTTAATGCATTAACGTTAGCATTTCCCGTACAAATGCTTATTGTGGCGGTGGGAATAGGAACAGGTGTAGGACTTGGTGCACTGTTGTCAAAAAGTTTAGGACAGAATAACATAGATAAAGCAGATAGAGTTGCAGGAACAGGAATTTTTCTTGGAATAATAATTTGGCTGCTATGTGTATTGTTTGGTATATTTGGTGTAAAACCATATATAAACAGCCAGACAAACGATGTATATGTAGCAAAACTGGCAACGGAATATTTACAGATATGCTGTATTATTTCTTTTGGAATGGTCCTGTTTGGGATTTTTGAAAAAATGCTTCAGTCAATGGGCAATTCGCTATATTCAACAATTGCACAGATAACGGGAGCTGTTGTTAATATTGTGCTTGACCCGGTGATGATTTTTTCTATGAATCTTGGGGTAAAAGGAGCTGCATACGCAACCGTAATAGGACAGATTATTTCGTTAATAATGGCAGTGATTTTTCATTATAAAAAAGATAAAGCCATAAATAAAAGTATAAAGTATATACGACCTTCAAAGTCAATAATAAAAGAAATATACAAAATAGGTGTGCCCGCCATTATTGCACAGGCATTAATGTCCGTGATGACCTATGGATTAAATATTATTCTCGGAAAAATAAGTAATTCGGCGGTTACGGCATACGGATTATATTATAAAGTGCAGCAGTTCGTATTGTTTGCGGCATTCGGACTCAGGGATGCAATAACGCCAATTGTTTCTTTCAGCCACGGAATGCAAAATAAAAAACGTATTAACGAAGGCGTAAAATGTGGTATAATATATACGACAATAATTATGATAGCAGGAACCGTATTGTTGGAAACATTGGCGGGTGCCCTGGCAAAGATGTTTGGCATAGGCGGAGATACGGGAAGGATGTATATATCGGCGATGCGGATAATATCGGCAGGATTTGTTTTTGCAGGAGCCAATATTGCATTTCAGGGTGTTTTTCAGGCACTTGACGGTGGAATGGAATCATTAATTGTATCTGTATTACGACAGATAGTATTTGTGTTACCTGTAGCATATTTGTTATCTTTACCTGTAAGAAACAATTCCGGTAAAATATGGCTTGTATGGCTCACATTTATATTTGCAGAAGGAATGAGTCTTATCATATCATTATTGTTAATGAAAAAAATCAGAAAAAATGTTATTAACAATGTTAAGGAGGCAGATTATTATGAGTAAAATTATTACAATCAGTCGAGAGTTTGGCAGCGGCGGACATTTTATAGGCGAAAATGTGGCAAAGAAATTAGGAATAACATTTTATGATTCCCAGATACTCGAAAAAATTGCCGAAGAAACAGGTTTTTCTAAGAAAATTATAGAGGATCAGGGTGAATATTCCCCATCAAAGAGCATATTTTCCTATGCGTTTGTGGGAAGAGATGCGACAGGAAGTTCAATTTCGGACAAAATATATAACGCACAGTCAGAAATAATTAGAGAACTTGCGAAGAAAGAATCTTTTGTAATTATAGGAAGATGTGCGGATTATATTTTAAGGGATAATCCCGATGCGGTACATATTTTTATACACGGAGATGAAGCAGTCAAAAAAGAAAGAATCATGAAATTATATGACAAGACTGAAAAAGAAGCTGTGGATATGATGCGTGATATGGATAAAAAGAGAAAAATGCACTATAATTATTATACAGAAGGTGAATGGGGCAAAGCCACCAACTACACGATGACACTTAACAGCAGTAAATTAGGCTTTGATAAATGTATAGACATTATTTCGGAACTGTAAAGGAATTGGAGATATGATATGGTAACACAGAATAAATGCGAAATATCAATACCTGCTATTTTGAAGGTAGAGAAAGACATATTGGGACAGGTAGGAAAATATCTGGCAGACATGAATTTCCATAAAGTTGTTATTCTTTTCGGAAATGGACTTATTGATCTGTTCGGGGATAAAGTTCTTAACGGAATGAAAGACAATAACATTGAGGTACTTCTCTATCAGGAAATGGATACGGTTGAAATTAATGCAATAATGCAGCTTGGATTTTCGTTTCCAAATACAACTGAAGCGGTTATAGGCATCGGCGGCGGTAAAGTCATTGATGCGGCTAAATACTGTGGATTTTTAAGGAATCTTCCTTTTATAAGTATCCCTACATCAGCTTCGTCTGATGGTTTTTCAAGTGCCAGTGCATCCCTTATAGTGGAGGGCAGAAGAAAATCCGTACCGGCAAGGATTGCATACGGCATAATCGCAGACATTGAAGTAATAAAGAGTGCTCCTAAGGCATTCCTTTATTCAGGAATCGGAGACATGGTATCCAAAATAACAGCACTTTATGACTGGATTTTTGAACAGGAAAAAGGTTATGATATTGTAAATGACTGTGCTATGATGATATCTAAAAAAGCAGTAAACAGTTTTGTAAGAACACCATTTAAGGATATTCTGGATGATCGTTTTATTAAGGAACTGATGGATTCCCTCGCCATGAGCGGAATTGCCAATGAGATAGCCGGCAGCAGCGCGCCTACAAGCGGAAGCGAACATCTTATATCACATGCACTTGACAAGATGCTTGAGAAACCAAGCCTTCATGGTATCCAGGTAGGTATTGCGACGTACATTATGAGCAAAGTTCAGAATCACCGGTATGAGAGAATTAATACAGTATTCACCGACACCGGTTTCTGGGATTATGTAAAGACACTGGAACTTCGGAAAGAAGATTTTAAGAAAGCGGTAATGCTTGCTCCCGAGATAAAACCTTTCAGACACACATATCTTCACGAAGAAAAATATAGGAATCTTGCTATAGAAATAATAGAAAAAGATGAAAAACTGAATGAGATTTTAGTATAAAAATAAGCCCTTACAGAGGATAATCCGTAAGGGCTTATATAATATTTTATCAGTCAGCCGCAACAAAGAATTTCTGGATTGCAGTATCTCCGTTAGTCTCAACTCTGTAAAGAGTATCGGAACCGAACATCTTGAAAAATGTGTACTTTGATGTACAGCTTATAGAAGTTATATCACCGTCATATATTTTTATCTGATTGCTTCCGTCTTTATTCATTCTGTTAAAAGAATGGTCATAAGTCTCTTCCTGATAATAAATAACATCATTATAAACGTTGTATAACACAACTTTGTCTGTTGTAAGAACCTTTTTAGTGTTATCCGAAAGGTTCACAGAGGTAAGAGCATAGTTATTATCGAGGTCAATATAATAAAGAACATTGTTTACAACCGATGCCATGTATGTATTGCCGTTCAGATATGAAATTGATGAGCCGTCTGACACACGCATACTGTATACCGAATGGTCGGCAGTACCGGATGAAGAAGGCTTTGAATAATAGATATGTCCTTTATATACTGAAGAATTGGCAATGTCATCTTCAAGAAGGACTTCTTCATTCTTACCGTTAACATTGATGGTGTAAGTTACATTTTTGGAATTGAGGACACCATTAAATATCAGCGTATTGCCGGACAACGCAAGGTCTGTACTGTAACCCGTATGAAGTGTGGTATAACGTCCACCATTTAACGCACATCTTACAACACCATAAAGTTCTCCGCGGAGAAGCGAGTTGGTGTTGGATGCCTTGGCATTATTTTTTACATAATAGATGTATCTGCCGGCACAGTTAATATAAGAGACGTCGTCATCTGTAAGACACTTAATGTTGGAACAGTCGCTGTCCATGGAATAAAGCTTGTTATTGTCATAAGGGTTGGAAAAATATATCTTTCCGCCGCTCTCACAAAAGCTTCCGCCGTTTAAAAGATTGCCCGGAGTATTTCCGGTGGTTGAGGAACTGTTCTTGTCTATTTTCGTAACATTATGGTATACGATAATAAGAATAATAATAGCGAGAAGAACAGAACCGCCAATAATGAATTTTGTGTATTTCTTATTCATAATTTATAGACTCCAATACATTATGATAGTAATATTATGAAATAAAATTATTTTTTTTTCAAGCAAATTATTATAATTTGTGATATAACTATTAAAAGTGACATATAGAAGGAGAAAATATATGGTAGTTGACTTACAGGAATCAAGAAAACAGATAGATGAGATTGACAGACAGATAGTTGAACTTTTTGAAAAAAGAATGGATGTTGCAGCCAATGTTGCCGATTATAAAATAGCAACGGGAAAAGCTGTATTTGATAAAGAAAGAGAAGAACAGAAAATTGATACACTGAGACATCTTGCACATTCGGATTTTAACAACAAATGTGTGGCAGAGCTTTTTACACAGATTATGGCAATGAGCCGCAAATTCCAGTATTCAAAGCTTGAGATGAGAAAGTCGGATTCCAGGTTAGAACCATACGACATTGTTGATGATATAAGACGTGACAATATTAAAGTTGTGTATCAGGGCGTGCCGGGAGCATACAGCCATGAAGCAATGCTTAATTTTTTCGGCAACGATGTCAGAAATATGAATGTAGACACTTTCAGGGAGGCTATGGAAGCTGTGAGTGACGGTGTGGCGGATTATGCCGTTATACCGATAGATAATTCTTCAGCAGGAATGGTTAATGATACTTATGATCTTTTGCAGGAATTTAATAATTACATAGTGGGAGAGACTTATGTGAAGATAAGACATTGCCTCCTTGCAAAACCGGGGGCGACACTTAAGGACATAAAGTGCGTATATTCCCATCCTCAGGGCCTTGCCCAGTGTGCCGCATTTCTTGACAGACATAAGGACTGGCACCAGAAAGCATATCTTAATACGGCAATGAGTGCCAAAAAAGTTGCCGAAGACAATGACATTCATCAGGCAGCAATAGGTTCTGCAAATTGTGCCGGTGAATATGGCCTTCAGATTCTTGAAGATGGCATTAATTCATCGGCATGCAATACCACAAGATTTGTAATTGTCAGCAGAAAAAGAGAATTTATTAAAAATGCCGACAAGGTAAGCGTGTGTTTTGAAGTTCCGCATAAATCGGGAAGTCTTTACAATGCGTTATCACATATTATGTTTAATAATCTTAATATGACTAAAATAGAGTCAAGACCTATACCTGAGCATAACTGGGAATTCAGATTTTTTGTGGATTTTGAAGGAAATCTTGCAGACCCTGGCGTAAGAAATGCTCTGAGAGGTATATCGGAAGAGTCGAATTATTTGAGACTGTTAGGAAATTATTAGGAGGCATTATAATGAACAGTTCAGAATTATTATTATACAAAAATCCGGAAAACCGCGAGGTTTTTGATTGCATGCTAAGGATAGCTTCAGAAGAATTTGAAGGACTTGACGTAAAAAAAACGGCAGGACGGATTGTGTCGCATATTCTTGAAGTATCGGAAAAAATGGGATTTAACGGAAATTTATGGCAGGACTATCTTGCATATAATCTTGCAAATGATGAGAATTCTTACAGTCTTTCCTGTGAAAGAAGGGGAAGAATGGAAGGCAGCATTAACAAAGCAGCATTGCTTGATATGGCTGTGTACAGAGAACTTTTTAATACGGATTTAAGTGGGACTGACGCTAAATACGGCACATTTTTATCCATGCTCACCGGATTTGAAAACAATAATGAGGGTGAAAAATACTATAATAAAAGAATAAGAAACAGGATAATTAAACTGGCAGAGGAACTTTCCGGGGCAGCGGATGACAATACATTTTTAAATACCGTATGTGATTTTTATAAAGATGCAGGTGTCGGATGTATCGGACTTTTTAAGGCTTTCAGGGTAGGACATGATGACAATGACAGACCTGTAATCACTCCTGTTATAAGTGTTGAGCACAAATATCTTAAAGACCTTATAGGATATGATATACAGAAAAAGAAAATAACGGACAATACGGAGGCATTTCTTGCAGGAAGTAAAGCTAATAACGTTCTTTTATTCGGTGACAGCGGAACCGGAAAATCATCCTGCATTAAGGCAATACTTAATGAATATTACGATGACGGACTCAGAATGATTGAGATATATAAACATCAGTTTAAAGATTTGTCAGCAATTATCAATCAGGTAAAGGACAGAAATTACAAATTCATCATATATATGGATGACCTTTCTTTTGAAGAATTTGAGATAGAATACAAGTTCTTGAAAGCTGTTATTGAGGGAGGTTTGGAAAAAAGACCTGACAATGTACTTATATATGCGACAAGCAACAGAAGACATCTTGTCAGGGAAAAATATTCTGATAAAGAAGAAAGAGACGATGACCTTCACACAAGAGATACAGTGGCAGAGAAACTTTCACTTTCTGCACGATTCGGCGTATCCGTATATTTTGGCTCGCCTGACAAGAAACTTTTTAATGAAATAGTAAAAGGTCTTGCACAAAAGAATAACATTAAAGTTGACGAAAATACGCTTCTCATGGAAGCCAATAAATGGGAATTGTCCCACGGTGGATTGTCAGGAAGAACCGCGGAACAATTCATAAGTTATATGGTATCGGCATACGCAGATTAATTTAATGAATCACGAAGCTTATCAAGATAATCATAACTTATCATAAGATTGCCCATTCCTGTTCCAAGACGGATGTCAGGTTTGTTTGCACCGTGAAAATCGGAACCTCCGGATTCCAAAAGTCCGGTTTCATGGGCAAGCTTTCTTACCGTAAGTTCGTCAAAACCCTTGTAGGTTGAATACATGGATTCAATTCCGGTGAGCCCGCAGTCTTTAAGTCTTATACATAAATCCTTTAATTCTCCCATTGTAAGGTGGTAGAGTAAAGGATGGGCAAGGATTGCGACACCGCCGGCTTTTTTTATCATATCAACCGCGTCATATACGGATTTATGTTCGCGGCTCACATACAAAGGACAGCCGTCACCAAGATATTTTGAAAAGGCTTCCTTGTTGTCTTTTACATAGCCTTTCTTAGTCATATAAGAAGCAAAGTGAGCTCTGGTTATAATGCTGTGGGGGAACATGTTCTCAAGAACTTCAAGAGAAACCGGAAAACCGGCTTCATTGAATTTCTGTATAAGCAGCCCGTTTCTTGCATCACGCCTTTTGATTTCTTCATATATTGCATCATGAAATTCTTTGTTTTTGTAATCAACAAAAAGTCCCACTATATGAATTTCTTTATCTTTATAACTTGTACTTATCTCTATTCCGGGAATAACTTCTATTCCGGCTTTGCCACCTGCATCGATTGCTTCGTCAATTCCATCCGTTGTATCGTGGTCGGTAAGGGCAAATGCACTTATGCCGTTTTTGACAGCCTCCTTTACAAGCTCTGCAGGAGAAAATGTGCCATCCGAATAAGTTGAGTGAACGTGTAAGTCAATCTTTTTCATTCAAAATGTCCTCTCTTTAATGTAAAAAAATAATTATTTTTGTCATAATTTATATAGCATACATTTTGAGATAATGCTATACTTAATATGTAATGAATGGAATTACTTTATAATCCCGGATAACATCCTCGGGTAAGAGGGTTTAGATATATGAAAAAAAAGAGAATATTGACGATTGCAGGTATTGCAGCTTTTTTTGTTGCAGTAATTACTGTGATTATTGTTTTGCTGAACGTCGGAAGAACAAGTGATGATTCCTCAGAAACCGGTATAGCTGTAGGGGATACGACTACAGGAGGATATGTTCATATCACCACAGATGCAACAACATCTGACAGATTTAAAGAGACAATGACTACAGAGAACGGAAGAACATCTCCATCTGAGATAGGAGATATTACAAGTGATGACGATAATTTTGATACCGTTCCGAAACCGATTACGACAACAGCAGGCGCAGATAAGACAACATCCCGCCATGATAACAATACCACAGATAATACAACGGAAAGCACAACTGCAACAGAATCAGAACAGCCGACGGCAGCAGAATCTTCAGTGGAGAGTAATATTACACAATTCTCCTTTGTTAAGTATGACATAGCAGGAATGCCGGATACATACAACTGGAGTGAGTATCTGCTGAGAAAGGGCTATAAGAATGTAAATAACCGGACTGAGCTGACAGATTATGCACAGTCTGTTTTAAATAAAATAACCGAGACCAAGGGCGTAAGATATATACTTGCACCCAGAGGTATATTTGATGATATTATAGGCGAGAATCCATCCGATGCCCATTTGTATGAGCTTTTCGGAATGGATTATCAGACATATATGTGCAAGGGTGTAGCTATATTCCGTATGCGTAAGGTGCAGGATGTGGTGAATCGTGTGACAGATAAGTCCGTGTACGCTATCTATTATTATTCTTATGAGGACTACGTCATGATGACCGAGGTTGACAATAAGATTAAGGAGATAGTTGCCGGATTCAGTGGCAGCGAATTTGACAAGATTAAAGCAGCCCATGACTACCTTTGCGCTAACGTGGAATACAAGGAAGTATCTGACGGATATGCCTCCCATACATCGTATGGTGCATTGATTAACGGACAGAGTGTCTGTGAGGGTTATGCCAAAGCATATAAGCTTATGCTGAATGCAATGGATATTCCCTGCGATATGGTTGTGAATGCCACACACGGATGGAACGAAGTATTTTACGATAATAAATGGTATATGGTTGATGTAACCAACGACGATACCAGTTCCTCGTACCGCTATTTTATGTTGGGCAGTGACGTAATGTTAAGCAGGACGGATAAGTATGTGGAATCGGAATTGATTGATGAAGAAAAGTTAGGACGTATATCATATTATAACTACATTGACGGAACGAACAGCTCGGTTAATAAGCTGGCTGAGTTTACATATAACAGTATACAAAGAGTAACAGATAAAATCCCACAGTGATGTGGGATTTTATAAACGGAATTTGATTAATAGTATTAACGAAGGACAATAATGAATAATCTTACATTAATAGGATATCTGAAAAAACAGATAAAAAACAACGGATGCGGCAGCCTTTCAATATCGAAGCTGTCTTCTTATTCTTTAGAACATAATGAATTACTGCACTATATTGCATTATATGCTTATCTTACCGATAAGATACATCTTTGCGGTAAGAATGAAGCTCTTTATATGGAATGTATGAAGATTAAGAATAATGAAAATTACATAAGGGACTGCAAAGAATATGCCGGAATTTACGATGCATATAAAGAAGAGATCGGGGAATTCAAAAAAGAAGATGAATTCAAGGCGAAGATAAGAAAAAGAATTCTGGAACTTCAGAGAGAAAAGTCCATAAGTAATTACAGGATATATACGGACCTGGGTCTGAATCCCGGCAACGTAAACAGTTTTCTTAAAAACGGTGATTACAGAAAATTAAGTCTTAATATAGTAAGAAGAATATGGAAATATGTAGAAAGGATTTAAAGAAATGATAAAGACCTTATTAAAACACGTAAAGCAGTATAAGGCAGCATCCATAGCAACCCCTTTTTTTATGATTCTTGAAGTTGCCATGGAAATGACGGTGCCTTACCTTATGGCATCCCTTGTAGACGACGGAATCGAAAAAAGTGATATGAGACATATCCTTATAGTCGGAGGCATTATGTTCATTGCCGCTCTTGTGGGACTTTTTGCAGGACTTATGGGTGGAAAGTACGGAGCCAAAGCTTCCGCGGGATTTGCCAAAAATCTGAGAGAAGGTATGTATAACAATATACAGACATTCTCTTTTTCAAATATTGATAAATTCAGTACGGCAGGTCTTGTAACAAGACTTACAACAGATGTAACCAATGTGCAGAACTCATACCAGATGATTTTAAGAATGTGTATGAGAGCTCCGGCAAGCCTTATTTTTGCCATGATAATTTCTTTTACAATCAATGTAAAAATGGCAAGTATATTTTTGATTGCGGTAATAATTCTTGGCGGAATACTTACCATACTTATGCTAAAAGCCAACAGGTATTTTAAACAGGCATTTCCTAAATACGATGAACTTAACGAAAGCGTTCAGGAAAATGTATCCGCAATCCGTGTGGTCAAGGCGTATGTCCGTGAAGAACATGAGGACAAGAAGTTTAAGAAAGCCAGCAATAACATTTACTCAATGTTTGTAAAAGCGGAAAATGTGCTGGTATTCAATAATCCTGCGATGATGGTTGCCATATATACCTGTATGCTTCTCATAAGCTGGATTGGTGCAAAACTTATAGTCAGCAGTAATGAGACAGCACTTACGGTAGGCAACCTTACAAGCCTTATATCTTACTGCATGAACATACTTATAAGCCTTATGATGCTATCCATGGTATTTGTAATGATATCAATGAGTGTGTCAAGTGCGGAACGTATTGCGGAAGTGCTTAATGAAAAAGCTGATATAGTCAATCCTGATAAACCGGTTATGGAAGTAAAGGATGGGAGCATTGTTTTTAACCATGTCAACTTTAAATATAAAAAAGACAGCGAAGACATGGTGTTAAGCGACATACAGCTTAATATAAAATCCGGAGAGACAATAGGAATTATCGGCGGAACCGGAAGTGCCAAGACGAGCCTTGTCAATCTTATAAGCAGACTTTACGATGTAACAGATGGTGATATAGAGGTCGGCGGCGTTGATGTCAGAAAGTATGACCTGGAAACACTCCGTAATCAGGTAAGTGTTGTTTTACAAAAAAATGTCCTTTTTTCGGGAACAATTCTTGAAAATTTAAGATGGGGCAATAAAGAAGCAACGGAAGAAGAGTGCATCAGGGCCTGCAGGCTTGCCTGTGCAGATGAGTTTATTGAGAAATTCCCTGACGGCTATAATACATACATCGAGCAGGGCGGCACCAATGTATCCGGCGGACAGAGGCAGAGACTTTGTATTGCGAGAGCCTTACTTAAAAACCCAAAGATTCTTATCCTTGATGACAGTACAAGCGCGGTTGATACAACTACTGATAAAAAAATCAGAACAGCCTTTAAAACAGAGATACCTGACATTACAAAGATTATCATTGCACAGAGAATATCGAGTGTTCAGGACGCAGACAGGATAATTGTAATGGAGGATGGTAAAATTAACGGAGTGGGAACTCACGAAGAGCTTCTTGCCGGTAATGACATATACAAAGAAGTGTATGAGTCCCAGACAGGAACGGGCGGAGACTTTGATGAAAATTCAAAAGGAGGCGATAAGTAATGCCTGCACCAAGAGGAATGAAACCTACAGTAAACAATCCTGCACAGGTTTTAAAAAGAATTTTAAACCTTGTATTCAAAAGATATAAATTTGCCTGCATATTTGTTGCGTTATGTATAGTGGTAAACGTTTTTTCAACATTGCAGGGAACAATGTTCATAAGAACACTTATTGATGATTTTATCATACCGCTTTTAAAACAGGATGTACCTGATTATACTGCTTTGTCGAAAGAAATATTAAGAGTTGGCTGCATATACCTTGCAGGCGTTCTTGCTGCATTCGGTAATGCCAAGACAATGGTATATGTAACACAGGGAACATTAAAATACACAAGGGACGAGCTTTTCCATCATATGGAATCTCTTCCTATCAGATACTTTGACACGCACTCACACGGAGATATTATGTCCGTATATACCAATGACGTAGATACTTTAAGACAGATGATAAGCCAGAGCATACCACAGTTTCTTAACAGCATAATTATGATTGTTGGAATTGTAATAAGCATGGTTTCCATAAGTCTTCCACTTACAGGAGTAGCCTTTGTAATGGTAGCGGTAATGATTATTCTTACAAAAAAAGTATCAGGACTCAGCGGAAAGTATTTTGTCGCACAGCAGAGAGACCTGGGTGCCGTAAACGGATATATCGAAGAAATGATGGCAGGACAGAAAGTTGTAAAAGTATTCTGCCATGAAGAAGAAGGAAAAGAAAAATTCAAAGAACTCAATGACAGACTTTTTGACAGTGCATATAATGCCAACAAATATGCCAACATAATAGGACCTATTAATGCACAGCTTGGTAATTTAAGTTACGTTGTAATAGCTATTGCGGGCGGACTTTTTGCAATATACGGAATAGCCGGAGTAACAATCGGGGGACTCGTAAGTTTCCTCACCCTGAGCAAAAGCCTTAATATGCCTATTAACCAGATTAGTATGCAGTTTAACAGTATTATTATGGCACTTGCGGGAGGGGAAAGAATTTTCTCACTTCTTGATGAAAAACCTGAGGTTGACGAGGGATATGTAACGCTTGTAAATGCTGTAAAAAAAGATGGTGTAATAAGCGAGACTAAGGATCGTACAGGTCTATGGGCATGGAAGCATTATCATAAGGAAAATAATACAACCGATTATATAGAACTTAAAGGTGATGTGGAATTTTTTGATGTGGATTTTGGATATAATAATGAAAAAATTGTACTTCACAATGTTGATTTGTATGCTACACCCGGACAGAAGATTGCATTTGTAGGCTCAACAGGAGCGGGCAAAACAACCATAACTAACCTTATTAACCGCTTTTATGATATACAGGATGGAAAAATCCGTTATGATGGCATTAATATTAATAAGATAAAAAAAGCAGATTTGAGAAAATCACTTGGTATTGTATTGCAGGACACACATCTTTTTACCGGTACTGTTATGGATAACATAAGATACGGAAGACTCGATGCAAGCGATGAGGATGTGTATGCGGCAGCGAAACTTGCCAATGCCCACGGCTTTATAAAACATCTTCCTAAGGGTTACGATACCATGCTTACAGGTGACGGCGCCAATTTAAGCCAGGGACAGAGGCAGCTGCTTGCCATTGCCAGAGCTGCGATAGCAGACCCTCCGGTTCTTATCCTTGATGAAGCAACATCTTCTATTGATACCAGAACTGAAAAAATAGTCCAGGACGGTATGGACAGACTGATGAAAGGCAGAACAACTTTTGTTATTGCCCACAGACTTTCCACTGTAAAAAATGCTGACTGCATAATGGTTCTTGAGCAGGGACGTATCATTGAAAGAGGCTCACATGATGAGCTTATTGCGAAAAAAGGAAGATATTACCAGTTATATACAGGGAACAATATCGGTGAATAATCCCGATTAAGAAAAGTGATATATATTATAGAAAAATGATATTTTATTGGTATGCCTTTTTTGTTAAAATAGAAATGATACAAAGAAGGAGGTATTACCCAATGAAAAAATTGCGTAAATTATGTGCAATTCTTCTTGTGGCACTTATGGTATTTTCCATGGTAGCCTGCGGCAAGAAGAACCAAGGATCGGTTGAGACAACAACTCCTGTAGAGACAGAGTCTACAACTGATAATTCCAACAAAGCAACAGAGCTTACTCTTAATGTCCATTATTTAAGAGAAGACGGTGCGTATGATGGCTGGAATGTATGGCTTTGGCCGGATGGCGGTGACGGTAAGGCATACACATTCGGAACAGACAAAGATGAACACGGTGTTAAGACAACAGCAGTGTATCCTGCAGGTACAACAACTATAGGTTTCATCGTCAGACTCAATGAATGGGAATCAAAGGATATTGATTCCGATCAGTTTATTACATTGAACGGTGTTATCGCCGGAACAGTTGAAGTATACATAACTTCAGGTGTTGAAGGATACAAAATAGAGTTAGGAGAAGATTGCGTGACAGGACTTAGTGTATTAAGTGCAGAACTGGATGGAGATTTCCAGACACTTAAGATATCTTTGACAGAAGAATACAAGGACAATGAAATTAAAGTTACTGACGCAGAAGGCAAAGAATTAGCTATTGACAGCATTGAAAAAGACTCAGGTGATGCTAAGAAGATAATTGTTAAACTTAAAGAAAAAGCAGACCAGTTTGGCAAATATAAAGTAATGCTGGGAAATGTCGGATATGATGTAACCGTACCTGATTATTATTCTACATCTGAATTTGAAGATACTTATACATATGACGGAGATGACCTTGGAGCAGCATGGTCTAAGGATTCCACAACATTTAAAGTATGGGCACCAACGGCTAAGGCTGTTAAAGTCAATACATACAAGTCAGGCGTTAAGGGTACAGATGACCTTATTAAATCATATGATATGACACTTGATAAGAATGGCGTATGGACAGTTAAGGCAGAAGGAGATCTTAACGGCGTATTCTATTTATATGAAGCAGATTTTGGCTCATCTAAGACAGAGGCATGTGATCCGTATGCTAAGGCAGTCGGAGTCAATGGTGACAGGGCAATGGTAATTGATTTATCATCAACAGACCCTGACGGATGGGATAAGGATACTAATCCTAATAAGAAGCTTAATGCTACAGATGCATCAGTATATGAACTCCATATAAGAGACCTTTCGGCTGATTCATCATCAGGAATTAAGAATACAGGTAAGTATCTTGGACTTACAGAAACAGGAACAACTAATGGTTCAGGACAGGCAACAGGTCTTGATCATATCAAAGAACTTGGTGTAACACATGTCCAGATCGGACCAATGTATGATTATGCAACAGTTGACGAGACTAAGTTAGATACAAAACAGTACAACTGGGGTTATGATCCTAAGAATTACAATGCACCTGAGGGTTCATACTCATCAGATCCATATAATGGAGCAACACGTGTAAGTGAAGTTAAACAGATGGTTAAAGCATTACATGATAACGGATTAAGCGTTGTTATGGACGTTGTATATAACCATACATACAATACAAGCTACTGCTTCAATGAACTCGTACCTGATTATTTCTATCGTCCGGGTTCTAATGGTTCGGGCTGTGGCAATGATGTAGCTTCAGAGAGAGCTATGATAAGTAAGTTTATTGTTGATTCTGTAGTATACTGGGCTAAAGAATATCATATCGACGGTTTCAGATTTGACCTTGTAGGCCTTATTGATATTGATACAATTAAAGCAATCAGAACAGAGTTAGATAAGATAGATCCTTCTATCATCCTTTACGGTGAAGGTTGGAGCATGACAACTAAGATTACTAAGTCAAATGTAACACTGGCAACACAGATGTACGTTAATAAGTTAGACGGATTCGCAATGTTCAGTGATACAATCCGTGATGCAATTAAAGGCAGCGTATTTAAGGCAGAAGAAAAAGGATATGTCAACGGAAACATCTCTAATGCAGATGTAATCAAGAAAGCAATCCAGGGCAAGACCGGCTGGTCAGAAAAGGGCTCACAGAATATTGTCTATGCATCATGCCACGATAACATGACATTATGGGATGAAATCAATTTATCTAATGCAAGTGACAGTATGGAAGCTAAGGTTAAACAGAATCTTCTTTCGGCAGCTATTGTATACACTTCACAGGGAACACCATTTATCCTTGCCGGTGAAGAAATATTAAGAAGCAAGCCTACGGGTGACGGAACATATAGCAGCGACAGTTATAATGCAGGTGATGAAGTAAACAGCATTAAGTGGAGCACATTAAGTGATGCTACATACCAGAAAGTATTTAATTACTATAAGGGAATGATAGCATTCAGAAAAGCACATGCTTCATTAAGAATAATGGATACCGCTTCAAGTTATTATAAGTTTTCTGAAGGTACGGACAAGGGCGTTATTGCTTATGAATTAACAGGTGTTAAGGAAGAAGTATCAGATTCGATCTTTGTTATATATAACCCATTAAGCGAAGCAACAACAGTTACACTTCCGGAAGGAGACTGGACAATCTGCGTACAGGGTGACAAGGCAGGAACGGATTCCCTCGGAACAGCAAACGGTAAAATTACTGTAGACGGAATTTCATGTACAATACTTGTAAAAGGCGCAACAAAATAATATAGCATAATTATAGTCCCGGGAACGTCAGGCTCCCGGGACTTATTATTTCCCATACATATTATAATCGCAGAAAATCAACATTTTTAGATTAAAAAATCAACATAAACGCTATTGAAAAAATAAAATTAAAGTAATAGAATAAATACAGTCGTAAGACACAATAATGTATTCAGGAAAGGAATAAAAAAATGAAAAAAATTGCAAAAAGAGTAATTACAGCCGTTTTAGCAATGGCAATGGTAATTGGAATGATGGCTATGACAGCTTTCGCAGCAGATGACACATACAGTGTTATCGGATCAATCAATGGTAACTGGGATAAGGACACAGATTTGGTTAAGCAGGCAGATGGAACATATTCAGTAGACATCACAGATGTTAAGGCTGGATCTTATGAATTCAAGGTTCGTACAAACCATGCTTGGGATAATGGCGAATATAACCTTGAAGGAGATGCATCAAGCGGCGGAGCTAATGCAAAAGTTGATGTAGCAAAAGATGGTTCTACAGTAACAATTACATTTGATGGAACTAAGGCAGCTGTAACAGTTAAAGATGCAAGTGCAGCACCAGCAGCTCCAGCAGACAAGACTCCAGCAGCAGGCGATTCTTCAGTTATGGTATACATCGTAGCAGCAGTTGCAGCATTAAGCGCAGTTGTAGCAGTTGTAGCTAAGAGAAGAAGCGTAGAAGCTTAATTAGTATTTTATAGAAATGCTTACATAAAGGAATCGGTTCAGACCGGTTCCTTTTTTGTATGGGATATTCTAAGAATTGTGATATTGCACATATATTTAATAAAAACAACATTTTTATAGTGAAAAAACAACAAATAAAATATTGAAAAAATGAAATACCTGTACTAAAATAAAGTAAGTGTCATAAGACATGAATAAAATGTATTGGAAAGGAAGAATACGAAAAATGAAGAAAATTTTTAAAAAGGTCATTGCTACAGTAGCTGCTTTTGCATTCGCAGCAGCAGGACTTGTTGCAGCACCTAATACTGCTAAGGCAGCAGGAACAACAGTTAAAGTATATGTTGAACTGCCATCAGATAAGGCAGCAGATTATTACAAAGGAAATATTTGGGGCGGAACTGCAAGTGTAGCGAACGCTACAACAGCAGCTAAGCCAACAGGCTGGGGTGCTGGAACTCTTCCGGTAGGAGATGCAGTTACAGAAGACGGCAAGAATTACGCAGTATTTACAATTAACAATGCGGATGAAGCACAGGGCTTTCAGGTAGTTGGATATACTGATGGTGCAGACAATGCAGAATATCAGGAAGGCGCTTGGAATTCAGAAGTTGTAGCACAGAGCAATGGTAAAGCATATTTCGATTTAACATCAAAGAAGTTATTTAAAGATGCTGCAATGACACAGGAAATTGCACCACTTCCTGTAACTGATGTACTTTCTGTAGTAGGTACTATTACAGATACCGGATTTGATTTACCAGGTAAGACTATGACAAAGAATGGTGATACATACACAATTACATTCCAGAATGTAGCAGCCGGCAATTATATATATAAGTTCCTTCAGTCAGCAGCTGAATATTCATGGAAATATCAGATTGGTAAGGATAATTCATTTGGTGACAATACAGCTAATTTCGAATTAGTATTGGATAAAGCCAGCGATGTAACATTCACAGTAAAAGTAACAGATGTTACAGGCGGTACAGGACTTGATGCAAAACAGATTACAGCTGTAGAATATGCCGGTCCAACTGTAACACCAGTCGTAGACAACACACCAGCAGGCGGAGACAACAAGCCAGCAGGCGGAGACAATAAGCCAGCAGGCGGAGACAACAAACCAGCAGGAGATAATAAGCCAGCAGCAGACAACAAGCCAGCAGGCGGTAATAACGGAAATGTAAACGCAGGTGATTCTATGGCAGTAGCTACAGCAATAATCGCAGCAGTAGCAGCTTGCGGAATCGTTGTTGTTTCATTCAAGAAGAGAAGACAGGATGCTTAATTTTACATAAGTATTTTGAATATGTAGTAAGATAATAGAGGCTTCAGTCACAGACTATGTGACTGAAGCTTTTTCTTATATACAGAACACATTTTTTGCAAGAAATGAGAAGTAATCCTTATATCCTGCTTTTTTTACGGTAACGGAAGATTTGATATCAATTGTTCCTATAAGTGTCCCGTTGTATTTGTAGCAAAGCTGCCCGATTACATCACCCTCATTAACCGGTGCTTTCAGCCCATCAATAAATTCAAAATCTTTTGTAATAAGGGCTTCATCATATTTTTCTGTAAATAGATAAGAAAAGTCATCATTATATTCACATTCAAGCTCTTTAATCATGCCGCCCGATATTTTTGGAAGAGGAATTTCAGGCATATCTGTGTCTTTGTACATCTGACAGAGTGAATAGCCGTAGTTAAGAAGCTTGATAGAATCGGCGACACGGGATTTGCCGTCCTTGGATGCCATAACAACGGAAATAAGCTCAATATCGTTTCTTTTTGCAGTAGCGGAAAGACAGAATCCGGCAAGACTTGTAGAACCTGTTTTAAGCCCAGTTGCCCATTCGTACTGCTTGATAAGTTTATTGGTATTGGTAAGGGTAAAATCACTTTCGCCCCGCCTTGTAACGTGGGTTATTGTGTCCATCCAGATTGTTGAAATATTATGTATTTCAGGATATTTGTTGATAAGTTCCTTTGACATGAGTGCCACATCCCTCGCTGTGGTTACATGATTATCGGCATCAAGACCGCAGCAGTTGACAAAATTTGTGTTGGCCATCGAAAGACCTTTGGCCCGTTCGTTCATATGGGAAACAAAATTTTCCTCAGAGGAGTCAATGTATTCTGCCATGGCTACACAGGCATCATTGGCACTTGCAATGGCAATGCATTTAATAAGGGTTTCAACGGTCTGGGTCTCTCCGGCTTCAAGAAAGACCTGACTGCCGCCCATTGAAGCGGCATGCTCGGATACCGTTACTGTGTCATCCATTTTGATTCTGCCGTCATGTATGGCATCAAAAATCAGTATAAGTGTCATTATTTTAGTAATACTGGCAGGACGGAGAATTTCATCTGGGTTATGCTCATAAATGATTTTCCCTGTAGATGCTTCCATAAGAATTGCTGATTTGGAGGTTAAGTCAAGCTCATCGGCAGCCACGCTGATATGGACAGATGATAGGATAAGTATAAAAGAAATAATTAAAGAAAAAATTTTCTTCATTAAAAACTCCGGACTTTTTGGTTAGTATATTTTATGTATATAACTAAGATAATATGAGCGTACTATTGAAAAAAGAAAATTTAACGTATATAATTGTAGCATTAACCGGATGACCGGTGATTTTATAAAAAAGAAGAAAGGATGTATAAAAGTATGTTAAGACTTATTGTTATGGCACTTCGTTCGTTTTTCTTTATGATATATGAAATTAATAAATGCAATTATATGATGAAACGTCCGGAGAAATACAGCGAACTTGACAAGTATCGTGAGGTACAGAAAATTGTGGACAAGATGCGTAAGAATTCCAGGACTACCACAAAGGTTTATGGAAAAGAAAATCTGCCGGAAACAGGCAATTATGTAATGTATGCCAACCATCAGGGACATTATGACGGGTTAGGAATTGTGTGTAATCATGACAGACCTCTTACTATTATTATCGACAGCAAGAGAGAACATCAGATGATTGTCAGGCAGATGCTTCCTATGGTAGCGGGGCACGGCATTAATCTTAAAGATGCCAGACAGCAGATGAAGATCATGATGACTGTTACCAGGGAACTTAAAGAAGGTAAAATATATCTGCTTTTCCCTGAAGGTAAGTATGGCGACAATAAAAATACCCTTCAGGATTTTAAGGCAGGTGTATTTAAGTGTGCGATGGATGCCAAAGTGCCTGTTATACCGGTGGCACTTATTGATTCTTATAAAGCAATGGATGGCAACAGCCTCAGGAAAGTTACAACACAGGTGCATTACCTGAAGCCGATACCATATGAAGAATATAAAGATATGAAAAAGACAGAACTTGCTGAGCTTACTAAATCAAGAATACAGGAAGCAATCGACAAGTATGCAAAGTAATTATCTGCCGGAAGTCCTCTTTTCAAATATCCCGATAATTATATAAAGAATTATTGAAAGAATAGAAAGTAAAACAATGGAAAGAAGTACCCAGTCCATTTTAAATACCTGACTGCCGTAGATGATTAAATAACCAAGTCCTTCTTTTGCTGCAAGGAATTCACCGATGATTACACCTACAAGGGAAAGTCCCAGATTGACTTTCATGGCATTTACGATTGTCGGCAGTGATGACGGAAAGATAAGGTAAAACAGAATATGGCGTTTCTTTCCGCCGAGGGTCCGGATTAATTTTATTTTTTCCTTGTCGGTCTCTGTAAAAGAAGTGTATATACTGAGCATTGCACCGAATACGGCAACGGATACGGCGGCAATAATTACCGTTTTAGTGTTGTTGCCGAGCCATACAATAAGAACCGGAGCGAGAGCGGATTTTGGAAGGCTGTTGAGCAATACGAGGAAAGGTTCGGCAACTTTGAAGATATTTCTGTTAAGCCACATAAGTACGGCAGCTGTAATGGCGGCAATCATAACAAATATAAAGCATATAAGTGTTTCATAAATGGTTTTCCATACATGGCGTATGAGAAAACCGTTTTTTGTAAGTTCAATAAAACATTTAACAATCCGTTTTGGACTGCTGAATATAAAAGAGTCGATAATTCCCTTTTCTGCACAAATTTCCCATGCTGATACGAAGAAAACCGCCAGAAAAATACGAAAGAAATGAATTAATACTTTATGACGGAATACTGATTTCAGATAATCAGAGTGTGTTTTGATTTTATTCATTGTCTGACAACTCCTTCCACAAGATATTAAAGTAATCACGGAATTCTGCTGTATCACGACGTTTTAAGGAGCTTAAATCGTTGCAGAAGTCAAGGTCAATTGCCGCTTTGAAGCGTCCCGGACGTTTAGTAAGCACATAGACACTTTCACCTACAGAAATTGCTTCCGCAAGGTCATGGGTTACAAGTATTGCTGTTTTATGCTCTTTTTTAATGATAGAGCTTATATCATCACATACGGTAAGCCGTGTCTGGTAATCAAGAGCTGAAAACGGTTCATCTAAAAGGAGAATATCCGGTTCCATCATAAGTGTGCGTATAAGAGCAACTCTTTGCCGCATACCGCCTGAAAGCTCACTTGGCCTTGAATTTTTAAAATCGAGAAGACCGTATTGGGAGAGATAGTGGGTGGCAAGATTTTGCGTGTCTTTTTTTCTGTGTATATCAAGCCCCAGCATAACATTTCCGTACACGCTGCGCCATTCAAAAAGATGGTCATGCTGGAGCATATATCCGATGTTACGCATTTCGTCTTTTACCGGGCGTCCATTTACGATTACTTCACCCGAAGTTGGTTCAATAAGACCGCATATTATGGACAGAAGCGTGGATTTACCACAACCGGACGGACCGACTATGGATATGAATTGTCCTTTTTTTACGGATAGATTAATATCCTGAAGGGCTTTTGTTTCTTTTTCTTTTGTAAAATAGGAATAGTTTACGTCTTTTAATTCCAAAGCCAGCATATTTTACACCTGAAAATAATATATATAATATTTTATGATTTGATATTGAAATAGTCACAAAATGATTATATAATAGATAAGACCAATTCAGACAGGTGACAGATATGAGTAAGTTTTGCAACATAATTGAGAATATTACAAGTAAGCATGTGTATATACAGACACATAATTTCCCTGATGCGGATGCCATTGCATCAGCATTCGGACTCTCAGTTCTGTTGGAAAAATATGGAATTATTTCATCAATCTGTTACAGAGGACAGATTGAGAGATACAGCACGAATGAACTTGTGAACAGTCTTGGCATCAAGATGATTAATATTGAAGAATTGAAGGATATCAACCGGAATGATGAGGTTATCCTTGTGGATTCACAGAAGGGCAATAGTAATATTATCACTACCAAGGGTGATGAGATTATATGTATTGACCATCATCCTACGTTTGAGAATTCCCTTGATTCTTACAGGTATGCTGATGTAAGACCTGAGCTTGGTGCGTGTTCCACTATAATAGCCGAATATTATATGGACAATAATATTCCTATTGATAAGAGAGTTGCGACAGCACTTATTTATGGAATATGCACAGATACTATGGGCCTTACAAGAGGAGTTACCGATAAGGATGTTGATACTTACAGTTATCTTTTTAAGATAGCGGACAAGCAGATTCTTAAGGCACTTGAACATTGTTCCATAAGTATTGATGATCTTAAGGCATATGCTAATGCGATTAATTCCATTAAGGTATGTGATAATGTGAGTTTTGCCAATACCGGTTCTAATTGTCCGGAGGCTCTTATAGCCTCGATATCTGATTTTATGCTGGATCTTATTGAAGTTGATTTCTCGGTTGTATATTCCCTTAAGAAAGAGGGAATTAAGATTTCCGTCAGAAGCATGGGTAAATACAACGCGGGAAGGATTACCAATAAAGCATTGTCAGGAATTGGATGTGGCGGAGGCCACGAAGTTATGGCAGGTGGGTTTGTTCCTCTCAAGGAGGGAGAACGGGATATTGATGCCATAATAGGTGATATTCAGGAACGCTTTTTGCGTGCAATGTAATTTATACTGATGCTGACATGGCGCAGCTGGTAGCGCAACTGATTCGTAATCAGTAGGTCGTGGGTTCGAATCCCATTGTCAGCTTTTATGCAATAGTAACCGGCATAAGATTCCGCATTTACAGGTGTCTGTGCCGGCTTTTTACATTCACAGAGACATAATCAGACAAAAAGCTACCAATTATTACATTAGAGTACATTAATACGTAAAAAATATTGTTTTTTCTGGAAAAAGATAGTAAAATAAAATATATGTTGGTTGAAGGAGTGGTTGTTCCTGTGGAAATGGAGAGAAAGCCTTTAAGGAAGAAATTAAGAATACTGTACATACCGGTTATTCTGTCCGTATTAGGCATAACAGTATGTATTATCAGTTCAATGCTTATATACAATAAGACGTTCAGATTCTATACTGAACAGTATTATAAGATAGCACGGGCATTTGAACAGGTAAGCAGTTTTTCGTCAACGCTGGATTTATGCCAGAAGCTGCCGTCATCAACGGCATACGACAATCTGGCTGATGCCTATGACATCGAGCTGTTGTCGGCATGTTCGGATTTGTTTTCAACAAGATTTGAATTTGACAATAATGAACGTCAGGAGATAGAGTCATTATATGATATTGTACGTACTTCTATTCCTGATAAGTTGAATTTGCTTAAGGACGGCATTAATGACAGTGAAAAATGTAAGGATGCAGTGGCAGCTGTAAGAACAGATGTAACAACTGTTGCGGATAAGCTTAACCATGTGATAGAGAAGTCAATAGCTACAGGCAATAAGGCATACGATAACAATAGGATAGATGTATATCTTATTGAAGGACTTATGATTGCAATATTTATAGGCTTTATTATTGTTACGGTATATCTGATTAGTTTTATTGAAAAAAGAATCATCAAGCCTATACGTGATATCGCGGACTGGAGCAGGATGTTTAATGATGATTATGCCGATATGTCAGATATTGAGATAACGGATAATGATGAGATTAGTGATATCAGCAGTGCTTTTAATACTGTTAAGGCTAAGTTATGTGAAGCCAATAAGACTAAGCGCGATAATGAATCAACTCTCCGTAAGCTGAGAGAAGAGGAAGAATATAAGAAGAAATTCGTTAAGCAGTTATATGATGAGAAGCGTGAGAAAGAGATAATAAGTTCTGAAGCTAAGAGAGACGGACTTACAGGTCTTTATAACAGACGTTCCTTTGATGCACTTATTGATGAATTTATGAGTAATAAGAGTGTATCATCAGAGGGCGCACTATTCCTTATTGATATGGATAATTTTAAGAATGTTAATGATACCCTCGGTCATATAGCAGGCGATGAAGCACTTAAGACTCTTGCAGGTGCTATGAGGACAGTATTCCCCGGCGGATATCTTGGACGATATGGCGGAGACGAATTTATAGCATTTGTTCCAAGTACCTGTGATGATGAGACATTAGACAGGCTTGGATCATCACTTTGCCAGAAGATGGACAGAGAATTTGAGCATGGCGGCAAGTCAGTAAGACTTTCAGTAAGCGTAGGCATCGTTAGTACAGTTGGAATTGATGATTATGCAGAACTTTATATGAAAGCAGACAAGGCTTTGTACTTCTCTAAGGAACATGGAAGAAACCAGTATACATTAGCTTCCTCATTAGATAATTTTGCTACAGATTAAGAATATTACAGTTGAAGAAACCGGCTTCCGACAAGTCATGTGTTACTAATAATACGGACTTGCCGGAGGTCATTTTTTTTACATAATTCATGACAGACAATCTGGTATCATCATCAAGACCTTTAAATGGTTCATCCATTATAATCGTGGTGTAATCCGCAAGAACAGCACGCAATATTGCCACACGCCTTTTCATGCCGCCGCTTAAGGATATGACCTTTTCATTCATGCAATCTGACAATCCCATTGCGGCAAATCCATCTGCAATTTTATCTTTATCATTACATACAAGCCGGACGTTTTTAAATGCGGTAAGGTAAGGACATAATCTGTCCTCCTGAAATACTACGGAATATTTTTCATCTGATTCTATAGTCCCTTTATATGGAATGAGTGAAAGGATTGCATTGATAAGAGAAGTCTTACCGATTCCTGAACTGCCTGTTATGGCTGTGTTGCCTTTTGCAAATTCATAAGTAAGGTCTGATATTACCGTATTATCGTTGTATGCAACTGTAAGGTTATTGAGCTTTATCATTGATTGAACCTGTCCTTTTAAAAATTAAATTTAAAATTAATAATACAATTTTCTCGAAAATTATACTTAGAACAATCAGAGAAATTGTCCATGCAAATAAGTTATCCGTTTCCAGATATATTTTTGACTTGTATATGTTGTTTCCGATGGAATGTCTTACAAGACCTATGATTTCGGCGGCAATTCCTGATTTCCACGCAAACCCGCAGGATAATTTTACACCGCTTAGAAAATGGGGAGCTGCATAAGGCATATATATGTAAACCAATTTTTTGAACGGTGAAAAATGAAATACCTCAGCCATTTCTTTCATCTGACTGTCTGTATGGGCAATACCTGAAAAAGTATTGGTATAAATTACAGGCATAATCGTTATCGCTGCGATAAACGTTGAAAGATGTGACGAATCAACCCACAATAAGGCAAGTATAATAAAAGATGCTACAGGAATTGAACGGATGATTTTAACCGGAACATCAATTACCGACTGCAAAAAGGTATTGACAGAAGCTGCAACCGCAAGGACTACGCCGGCGAAAAGACCGGTAAAAAAACCTATGGATATGTTTAAAAGAGAGTATGAAAGGCTTTTGTAATACGCGGAAGTCTTAAGTAATGAAAAAAGGGCATTGACGGTCTGCAATGGTGAAGGCAGGAATACCGGACTTGAAATTACGGCAGATATAATCTGCCATAATACAAGCCATATAATTATTGAAATAAAAGTGTATAAAGTCTTTCTTTTCATGTTATTTCACAATGTAAAAAATATTGTTGTCAGGTAATTTTTTTCCGAGAGAATCCGGGCTGGCATCAAATAAGACCTTGAAATAGCCGGTTACTTTGCTGACCATTTCATCACCTGTAATAAAACAGATGTTGCAATATGGTATTGCTTTTGTGGCTATGGCAGCTTTGATAATATCGTATTTCTCAAGCAATGAAGCGGTTTCTTCAATGTTGGCTGTTGCATTTTCGGAAGAAGCCTTGTACTCATCAAGGAAAGTTCTTAAAGCATTTTCATTAGAAGATGCAAAATCTTCAGAAACAACAAGCACACCTGTTACTATTGAACTGTCATCATGTATTTTTTCCCATTCTTTTGTAAGGTCTATAACCGTTTCAAAAGCCGGATCCTTGGTTTTGGCAACCTCAACGAAAGGTTCAGGAAGCATAACGACTGCTGAATCCATGGCTGAAGCCTTCTGGAGAACCTCGGCAGCCTCTGACATATATTCAATTGTTACGTCCTTATCAGGGTCTATATTATTCTCGGAAAGAATATGCCTTAAAGTATATTCAGGAGTTGTTCCCTGTCCTGTTGTATAGATTGTCTGACCTTTAAGGTCTGCAGCAGATGATACAGAAATGCCTTTTGAAAGAATATAGAGCACACCTAAAGTATTGACTGCGGCAATTTTTATTCTGCCCTCTGTTTTATTGTATAAGACACTTGCAAGATTGGCAGGAACGCAGGCAACATCAAGTTCACCCTTAATAAGTCCGGTTGCAATTTCATCGGCTGTTCCGCATATCTTGTAATCATAGTCATTGGAGGTCTTTTCATTGGATGCGTCATCGTAAAGTTTTACAAGGCCTATTGAAGTAGGACCCTTCATGGATGCAATTCTTACAGTGCTTTTTTCATTGCCTTTTCCGGTTGTGTTATTATTGCCCTGACATGCACTGAGGGATACAAGCATGGCAAAAATAAGTATTAATGATAATATTTTTCTTTTCATAATATACCTTCTTTCTTTCTATGGGATTATTATACTTAATCAAAAAAGATAATGCAAGGACAGTAAAATCGTGATACAATAGGCTAAAAAATGGATATGTAACTGAAAAGGAGCAACCTATGATTGAAATTAATAATCTTACCAAAATTTACAGGCTGGGCAGCAGACAGATGCGTAAGGAGAAAGTAACGACAAGCACAAGAGTAGCCGTTTCCGATGTATCTTTAAGAGCTGATAAAGGAGAAATTTTTGGATTACTGGGGTCTAATGGAGCAGGCAAGACAACAACGTTAAGATGTATCGCCACCCTGTTGAAGCCTACGGAGGGAACAGTTCTGGTGGATGGCTTTGACACCGTTAAAGACGCAGATAAAGTCAGGAAAAAAATTGGCTTTTTAACTAATGACATCAAGCTTGACCCACAATTTTCCGTAGATTACCTCTTTGATTTCTTCGGGAAACTGCATGACATGAAAGAGGAAGATATCCGCACAAGAAAGAGCGAACTTTTCAGTTATTTCGGAATAGAAGAATTTAAGACAAAGAAGATAGAAGAACTTTCAACCGGTATGAAGCAGAAAGCCGCAATAGCGGTAAGCCTTGCCCATAACCCTGACATTGTCATTTTTGATGAACCTACAAGCGGACTTGACATTATTACCGCAAGACTTGTAACAGATTATCTCAAAAAGCTTCGTGATGAGGGCAAGCTTATAATTATATCCACCCACATCATGACAGAAGCGGAAGCACTTTGCGACAGGGTAGCCATAATAATTGACGGTAAAAAAATCTGCGAGAACACAATTCCTGAAATCCTTAAAGAATATAATGTTAACAATCTTGAGGACGCATTTTTTGAAATGTACAAAATTAATCATAAGGAGGACAAGTAAATGGGTTTCAAAGTAATTTTTTCAAAAGAATTAAAAAGGGTATTTGGGGACAAAAAGATGGTATTTTCCCTGTTTATCCTTCCGATTATATTAATTGCCGGAATTTACGGAATGATGTTCTTTCTGGTAGATAAGCAGAAATCAAGCATAAACGAACATGTATCGGAAGTTTTTGTGCAGAATATGCCTGATAATTTTTCGGAACTTATGTCAAAGCACACTGAATGTAACATAAATGTTATACCGGCAGGTGAATCGGCAGACACATACAAAGATAAGCTTCTTGACGGAACATACGACCTTGTAGTTGTATTCCCTGAGAATTTTTACGAGAACTTTAAAAATGCGGACGCAACGTCAGCACTTCCTGATATAAAGACTTTTTACAATCCGTCAGAAGATAATTCCGGCGAAGCGAGAACACGTTTTACGGAAACATATCTTGAAGAATACAAACAGCTTTTACTTAATGAGAGATTTGGCTCACTGAATTATGCCATGGTATTTTCCGTTGATGCTGATAATCCCGATATGATTGTACAGGATGATGGCAAAGCCACAGGCAAAATTCTTGGCACTATTATTCCTTATTTAATAACTATTCTTATATTTGGGGGAGCGATGGGACTTGGTGTTGACACCATTGCGGGAGAAAAGGAAAGAGGAACTATCGCTAACCTTCTTATAAGCCCTATAAAAAGAGTTGATATCATAATGGGTAAAATAGCAGCCCTTGCCATAGTATCCGTTCTTTCGGCAGGTGTATATGTAATATCATTTATCGGTTCAGCCGTGGTTCTTAGTAAAAAAAGCGGAATGGGAGAAATGTTTAACAGACTTTCACTTAATTTTACATCATTACAGATTGTGCAGTTTGTAGTGCTGCTTTTAGGACTTGTACTCCTTTATGTTGGAATTATAGGTTTTGTATCCCTTATGGCAAAGAATATCAAAGAGGCACAATCTTTTATAATGCCTGTGTATATTTTAGTTATGTTTGCGGGAATGATAACAATGTATTCGGGAGACGTAACTTCAGGCAGTTATATGATACCTGTATATAACACCTCAGCTGCATTCAAAGGTATATTTGAAAGGACAATCACAATGAACCAGTACCTTACGTCAACGATAATAACTTATGCGTTTGCGGGAGTAATGGTATGTCTTATGGTTAAGGCGATGAATAGTGAAAAAATAATGCTTAACGCATAAAAGAGGTCATATATGTTAAATGTTGTATTTGATATGGATGGAGTTCTTTTCGACACCCAGAAAGTGTACACAAGAACATGGCGTGAAGTAGCCGAAATACTTCACATAGATAATTTTGAGGTTCCGTTAAAACTCTGTATCGGAAGAAACAGGGTTGACCAGGTGGATATCCTCAAATCACATTGCGGTGAAGACTTTCCGTTTGATGAATTCTATGACTTGAAGGAAAAAATATTTACAAAGCACATTGAAGAAGATGGAGTTCCCCTTAAAAAAGGAACTAAGCTTATCCTTGACACTCTTAAAAGTATAGGTGCGAAAGCTGCCATTGCATCTTCCTCAAGGAAAGATGTGGTGCTCCACCACCTTGATGAAACGGGACTTACAGGATATTTTGATGTAATAATCGGCGGAGATATGGTAGAACACAGTAAACCCTTCCCTGATATTTACCTTAAAGCCTGTGAAAAACTTAACAGTAATCCCAAGGATACCTATGCCGTGGAGGATTCTTATAACGGAATTGAATCGGCTGTTAAGGCGGGGCTTAGAACGATAATGATTCCTGACAGTCTGCCTCCGACCAAAGAATACGACAGCAAAATATTTACAAGATTTGATTCGCTTGTGGAACTTTCGGAATATTTTGCCATAAGAGCGCTTATGGAGAAGTTGTGGCAGAAATATGATTATGCCTCAATTCTTTTTGAAAACAGTACAGGAAGAAAATATTCCGTTTCAGGCAGGGGACTGTCTGCATCACAGGATAAAATATCCTGCGCAAGAGGGTATGTCCTGCGTGTCCACGGCAGAAACCGCCTTGTGGAACATTCTTTTAACTCGCTTAAAGTCAGTGATTTAGAAGAAATTATTGCCCGGATAGAAAATCTTTTTGACAAGGCAGAAGAACTTAAAGAGAATTTTACCATTGAAGATACGGAACGTATGGAGGATGAAGCATTACATTCTTTTTCGGAAAATGACATGAGACACAGTCCGGAAGTCCTCGGAGATAAGGCAATCCTTGACAAACTCACCGAATTAAGGCAGAAAGGTCTTGAGGCTGACGGACAGATTATTGACTGCACGATTAATTCTTCCTTCAAAAAGAGCAGAAAAATTTTTATCTCCAAAAACAGGGATATGTCCCAGAATATTTTATGGATGACCTGTGCCATGTCAATGATGGCAAAAAAAGGCGATATTGTAAGAAGTTATTTTAAATCGTATTCAGGAATGAATGGTTATGATGTGCTTGATTCATTGGAAGCAGACATTAAAAACGTTGCCGGGAATACGGTTAAGCTTCTTATGGCAGAAAAGATTACGCCGGGCAGATACGAATGTATATGTACGCCTGAGGTAACGGGGATGATAGTCCATGAAGCCTTCGGCCACGGCGTTGAAATGGATATGTTCGTAAAAGACAGGGCACTTGCCAGGAGTTTTATCGGCAAAGAAGTTGCTTCCGGGCTTGTAACCATGCATGACGGAATGGGAGCAGAAGAAGTTGCCACCTATGATTTTGATGACGAAGGAACCTGCGGTCACGATACCGTAATTATTAAGAACGGAATCCTGCGGACGGGAATTTCGGATGCCAAGACAGCCGGTATCCTTAAGACAAGAGGAACGGGCAACGGCAGAAGGGAAAATTACGAGCATAAGGCATATACAAGAATGACCAATACCTATTTTGAAGGCGGCAAAGACAGACCGGAGGATATGATTAAATCCATAAAGTATGGTTTTATGCTTGAAAATGCAACCTGTGGAATGGAAGACCCTAAAAACTGGGGAATACAGTGTATGGTAAATATGGCAAGAGAGATAAAAGACGGAAAATTTACGGGCAGAATCTTTTCACCGGTTGTGCTTAGCGGATATGTTCCGGATTTGTTAAAATCCATATCAATGATGTCAGAGACTCCTGAACTTAACGGAGGCGGATATTGTGGAAAAGGTTATAAGGAATGGGTTAAAGTATCCGATGGTGGTCCTTATATTAAAGCAGAAATAGAACTGGGGTAATTGAAATGGTATCAGAAATAGTTGAAATGCTTCACGAACTGAATATAGTTGATTACAATATCTATGACGAGCATAGAAAAGCCTTTGAGATGTATTTTGTAAAACATCGTCTTGATATGACAAGAGACAAGGAAGTAAGGGAAATAAGACTACGCGTTTACAGGAATTTCGAGGAAAATGGTACAGAATATCTCGGAAACTCAGATGTGTACTTATATCCGGGAATGGATGGGGATGAGATAAGGGAACTTATAGAAAGTGCGTGGGAATCCGCTCTTTATGTGAAGAATCCATATTACAGGCTGCCTGAAAAAGTAATCGATAAAAATACGGAAAAAGCATTTGACGGCTGTGAAAGCGTTATTGAAATGGCGAAGGCTCTTTATTCTGCCGAGGATGAAGTTAAGGATGCCTTTATTAATTCCGCTGAATTTTTTGGAGAAACCAGGACTGTAAATATAATAACCGGAAAAGGCTCTGATATATCTTATACATCAGGAAAAATAACCGGCGAATTTGTTGTCCAATGTAAAAAAGAGAATGATGTGGAACTGTATGCTGATTTTTCTTATTATGACATGGAAAAAGAAAGCATCAGAAAAAAGTGCGCAAAACAGCTTAAACTGGCAGTTGAAAGAGAATCGGCAAAACGAAGTCCGGCAGATTATTCAGGTTATCCCATTGTGCTTACGGATTCCTATGTTAAGGAATTTCTGAATTTCTACCTTATGAGAAGCAATGCAGCGTATGTATATCCCGGATATTCGGATTACAAAGAAGGTTATGATATTATGTCCGATATAAGCATAGAGGGAGTGCCGGAATATCCGTACAGTGCAGAGGGCGTTAAAACCGGATCCCGTATGATAATAGAACACGGTATTGTCAAAAACATCCACGGTAATGTAATGCACTTGTCATATCTTAACAGACCGTATATAGGAATGTACGAGAATTTACATTGTGTATGTAACGGCGAACCAATGGACAGACTTCTTAACGGAAAATACATTCTGGTAAAAAACTTCTCCGATTTCCAGATGGATCCGCTTACAGGCGATTTTGGCGGTGAGTTCAGACTTGCCGAGATATCTGATGAGAATGGAAAAAGAATTGTCACAGGAGGAACCGTAACAGGCAATATCCTTAAAAATGCAGATAAAATCAGATATTCCGGTGAATACTTTAAAGAAGGATTATATGTTGGTCCTTCAGCTGTAAAAATAGGTTGAATACTCTGACAAAATAATGATAAAATAATCAAAACTGTATAGACTTTACAGAAAAGGAAAAAGAAATATATGTTAGAATTACAAAATATATCATATCTGGTTGATGAAGAAGGCAAAGATAAAGAAATTATTAAAGACATAAGCCTTAAAATAGATGGAAGATTTACGGCGATAACAGGGCCTAACGGCGGCGGAAAGTCAACACTTGCGAAGATAATCGCAGGAATTGTTACGCCTACATCGGGTAAGATCCTGCTTGACGGCGAAGATATTACAGAACTGTCAATTACTGACAGGGCAAGAAAAGGAATCAGTTTTGCATTCCAGCAGCCGGTAAGATTTAAGGGAATAACCGTAAAAGATCTTATAACTCTTGCCGCAGGCGAGCCCATCAATGCGGGCAAAGCCTGTGAGTACCTTTCGGAAGTAGGACTTTGTGCAAGGGAATACATTAACAGGGAAGTTAATGCGAGTCTTTCAGGCGGCGAACTTAAGAGAATAGAGATTGCAATGATTCTTGCAAGAGGCACATCTGTATCGATTTTCGATGAGCCGGAGGCAGGAATTGACCTTTGGAGCTTTAACAATCTTATTGATGTTTTTGAAAAGATGCATGAAGAGACCAAGGGTTCAATTATCATAATTTCCCATCAGGAAAGAATACTTAACATTGCCGACCGTATTATAGTAATTGCTGATGGCAAAGTGGCAGCTTCAGGCGGACATGAGATGCTGCCAACTCTGCTTGGCAGCGGTAATGCAAAAGAATCATGTAAGAAAATGGAGGCAAGGTAATATGGACCAGATACAGAAAAATCTGCTTGCAGAAATTGCGGGACTCCATGAAGTGCCTGCAGGTGCTTATAATTTCAGGGTCAACGGAGCGGCAGCAGGAAGAAATACAACATCCAATATTGATATAGTAACCAAGACGGACAAGCCGGGAATAGACATTATTATTAAGCCCGGAACCAAAAACGAAAGTGTCCACATTCCTGTTGTTTTAAGCCAGACAGGACTTGACGACCTCGTATATAACGATTTTTATGTAGGAGAAGGAAGTGATGTGTTAATTGTGGCAGGCTGCGGAATCCATAACGGCGGAGATAAGAAATCATCACATGACGGAATCCATACATTTCATATCGGCAAAAATGCCAGGGTCAGATATGTGGAAAAACACTATGGTGAGGGTGATGGCAATGGTTTGAGAATTATGAACCCTACCACGGTTGTTGATATTGACGAAAACGGATATATGGAAATGGAAACCACCCAGATTAAAGGAATAGATTCCACTGACAGAATTACCAAGGGCAGGTTAGGAGATGGGGCAGCTTTTATTGTTAAAGAAAAGATAATGACCCATGGTAAGCAATATGCAAAGACAAGCTTTGAGGTAGAGCTTAACGGAAAAGGTTCAAGTACCAACGTTATATCACGTTCGGTTGCAAAGAATGATTCCACACAGGTATTTTATGCCAAGATAGACGGAAATAATGAGTGTGCCGGACATTCGGAGTGTGATGCCATTATTATGGACAATGCTTCTGTCAAGGCAATTCCTGAGATAACTGCCAATTCCGTTGAAGCAAGCCTTATACATGAAGCAGCTATCGGTAAAATAGCAGGAGAGCAGCTCATTAAATTAATGACATTGGGATTAACCGAGGCTGAAGCAGAGGAACAGATAGTAAACGGATTTTTAAAATAGAGGACTTAATACATGGAAAACAACAGTTTATATTTAATTAAAAACGGACATGTGCTTGACCCTGCATCAGGCAAAGACGGCATATATAACATCGTGGTAAAAGACGGAATAATAGCAGCCGTTGATAATGACAGCCATGATGAAATAGACAACGTTATTGATGCAGCAGGGTGTTATGTAATGCCGGGACTTATTGACCTTCATGTTCATTTCAGGGAACCGGGTTTTGAATACAAAGAGACAATAAAAACAGGTTCTCTTGCAGCAGCAAGGGGAGGAGTGACAACCGTTCTTCCTATGCCTAATACAAAGCCGGTAATTGACAGTGTGGAAATGGTGCGCAGGGTTAATGATATAATTAAAAGAGATGCCGTAGTCAATGTACTTCAGGTAGCTTCCGTTACCATGGGACAGGAGGGAAAAGTTCCTGTTGATGTGGAAGCTTTAAGAGAAGAGGGCGTTGTCGCAATAAGCGAGGACGGCAAATCAGTTATGAACGCAGAAGTATACAGAGAGGCTATGTATCGTGCCGCTGACTGCGGAATGGTGGTATTAGCCCATTGTGAAGATAAGAATATGGTAAACGGCGGTGCCCTCAATGAAAGTGCCAAATCAGAAGAACTGGGAATTAAGGGAATAACCAATGCCGTTGAAGATGTGATTGTGGCAAGAGACATTCTTTTAGCCAAAGAAACAGGCTGCAGGCTTCATCTCTGTCATTGCTCAACCAAAGACAGTGTTAAGATGATAAAAATTGCCAAAGAGGACGGCATAGATGTTACCGGAGAGGTATGCCCTCACCACTTTACATTATGTGATGAAGACATTCCTTGCGATAATGCGGACTACAAGATGAACCCACCTTTAAGAGGACGTGAAGATGTGGAGGCTCTTAAAAAAGGTCTTAAAGATAACATCATGGATGTAATTTCAACAGACCATGCCCCTCATTCCGAAGAAGAAAAGAAAAAGCCTATAAGCGAGGCTCCGTTTGGAATAACAGGACTTGAGACAAGTCTCTGCCTTACATACACAGAGCTTGTGCTCGGCGGAGTCCTTACTCCTATGCAGATGGCAGAGAAGATGAGTTACAATCCCGCAAGAGTAATCGGTATCGACAGAGGAACTCTTTTACCTGGAGCAGTTGCTGATATTACAATAATGGATAAAGATAAAGAATTTGTCATTGACAGAAAAGATTTCGTATCAAAGGGGCACAACACTCCTTTTGACGGAAAGAAAGTTAAAGGAAAAGTAATGCTTACCATGGTAGGCGGTAAAATAGTATACAAGGAGAACAAAATATGATTAACCAGTTAGTTGAAAAAATCAAGAAAACAAATGCACCTGTTGTAGTAGGTCTTGACCCTATGCTCTCTTATATTCCTGAGCATATCCTTAAAAAGTCTTATGATGAATACGGCGAGACACTTAAAGGTGCTGCCGAAGCGGTATTTGAGTATAATAAAGGAATTGTAGACAATATTTATGATATTGTTCCTGCAGTCAAGCCACAGATTGCCATGTATGAGCAGTTTGGTATTGAAGGACTTGCGGCATTTAAGAGAACTGTTGATTACTGCCATGAAAAAGGACTTGTTGTTATCGGTGACATCAAGAGAGGCGATATCGGTTCGACTTCCACAGCCTATGCGGTAGGACATATCGGTAAAGTTACGGTAGGAAGCAAGACATATACTCCTATTGATGAAGATTTTGTAACTGTTAATCCATACCTTGGAAGTGACGGAATCAAGCCTTTTATAGATGTATGTAAAGAGAATGACAAGGGTATTTTTGTACTTGTTAAGACTTCTAATCCATCAAGCGGAGAATTTCAGGACCGCCTTGTAGACGGAAGACCACTTTATGAACTTGTGGGAGAACAGGTTGATAAATGGGGACAGGAATGTATGGGAGATTCATACAGTAATGTGGGTGCCGTTGTAGGTGCTACATATCCTGAACAGGGTAAAATACTTAGAAAACTCATGCCAAAGACATTTATTCTTGTACCGGGTTACGGTGCACAGGGCGGCAAAGGCAAAGACCTTGTAGATTATTTTAACGAGGACGGTCTTGGTGCAATTGTAAACAGCTCAAGAGGTATTATCTGTGCATATAAGCAGGAAAAATACGCTTCTTTCGGCAGCCTTAATTACGCAGATGCGTCAAGACAGGCAACACTTGATATGATAGAAGATATCAATACAGCAAGAGGTTAATGATATGAAATTTGAAGAAAACGCAAAGGTTATCAGCCAGAAAAAAATAGCTGACGGCGTATTTGATATGTGGATTATGACAAGCAATATTGCAGAAAAGGCAGTACCGGGCCAGTTCATTTCCGTGTATACCAAGGATGCGTCAAAGCTGCTTCCAAGACCTATAAGCATCTGTGAGACAGAAGGGCAGAAACTTAGAATAGTATATAGAGTTGTAGGCGGTGGAACCACGGAATTTTCTACATATAAAGAAGGAGAGTCCATACACATCCTCGGACCTATAGGTAATGGTTTTCCTATTAAAGAGGGCAGAAAAGCCATTCTTATCGGTGGAGGCATAGGAATTCCTCCTATGCTTGAACTTGCAAGGAGAATGGGCGGTGAACCTGAGATTGTCGTAGGTTACAGAAACAGTGACACTTTCCTTACGGATGACCTTAAAGCATACGGTAATCTTACGATTGCAAGTGATGACGGAAGTATCGGAACCAAGGGAACCGTTATAGACGCAATCAGGGAAAACTGTATCAAGGGCGATATTATTTATGCCTGCGGACCTACACCTATGCTTCGTGGCATAAAGGCTTATGCCGAGGAAAATAATATCGAAGCATATATTTCCCTTGAAGAAAAAATGGCATGCGGAGTCGGCGCGTGTCTTGCCTGTGTATGTAAGACAACAGGAATTGACGACCACTCTAAAGTCCACAATGCCAGAGTATGCAAGGATGGTCCTGTATTTAATGCCAAGGAGGTTGATCTTTAATGAATACTAAAATTAATCTTGCCGGTGTAGAACTTAAGAATCCGGTAATGACAGCCTCAGGAACCTTCGGTTCAGGAATGGAATACAGCGAATTTGTTGACCTTAACAAATTAGGAGCCGTTGTAACAAAGGGCGTTGCAAACGTGCCTTGGCCCGGCAATCCTACACCACGAATTGCTGAGACTTACGGTGGAATGATTAACGCAATCGGGCTTCAGAATCCGGGTATAGATGTATTTTGCGAGAGAGATATTCCTTTCCTCAAAAAATACGATACCAAAATAATTGTGAATGTCTGCGGTAAATCCGAAAGAGATTATGTTGAGGTTGTGGAAAGACTTGCAGGTGAACCTGTGGATATGCTTGAAATCAACATTTCCTGCCCAAATGTCAAAGAAGGTGGAATTGCTTTCGGACAAAATGCAGCCAATATTGAGCACATTACAAAAGCAATTAAAAAAGTTGCAAAACAGCCTGTAATCATGAAGTTAAGCCCTAATGTAACGGACATTACCGAAATGGCTAAAGCAGCAGAAGCCGGTGGAGCGGATGTGCTTTCACTTATAAACACTATCACAGGCATGAAAATAGACATTAACAGACAGACCTTTGCAGTTGCCAATAAGACCGGAGGCCTTTCAGGACCTGCAGTTAAACCTGTTGCGGTAAGAATGGTATATCAGGTAGCTAATGCGGTTAAAATACCTATTATCGGTATGGGCGGAATTGCCACGGCAGAGGATGCACTTGAATTTATTCTTGCAGGTGCCACCGCAGTATCCATAGGAACAGCCAATTTCCATAACCCTCGTACAACACTTGAGGTTATTGAAGGTATTGAAAAATATATGGTAAATAAAGGCGTTTCTGATATTAATGATTTAATCGGAATAGTAAAATAAAGAAAACCGCTGTAGGCATGATATAGTCAGATGATGCTTACAGCGGTATTTTATGTGTATTAGTTATTGCAACCTGTCATTATTTCAGGGTATCTGCTTAAAAGGGTATTGACAATGGAATCAATGCCTTTTTTGGAAACATGTCGTATCTTATATAATTTTTTAGTATCCGTTACGATACATAAAGGATGATACATTATGGTGTTGCCTTTTTTATGGTAGACTTCGTTATAATCGTATACCCATGTTATATTTTCAAGCGGAATAATATCAGTATCGGTTTTGGTAATGATTATCAGAAACGTATCGGTAATAAATACATTCTTACGTCCTACAGCCACCGCCGTATCGTATTCGGTAACGGCAATCGCAAATAATGTTTTGTAATCTCCGTATTTTCTCAAAGCCTTTACAGGCGATGAGTAGTTAGGATTAATTGCAGCTATAATAAGCAATACTAAGAAAATAAGAGCTATAAGCGCAATTATCATAAATCCGATTATCATAAACCGGGAGTAGTTGGTATTGTAAGCGTATGAATTTATGAATAAATCACAGCTTACGGATTTGAGTCCATCCTCGGTAAAATTAACCATTTCTGAAATATTTCTCACCAGGGCATCGTAAATCGGTTCGGAATGCTGCAATTTTGCAGAAAATGTTGCACCATCAATTATTGCAGGAGTACCTTTATCGGTTGAGCCTGTTGGATATATGATGTAGTAGCAGATTCCATTATAGAAGGTATAGTATATACCTGCTTTTTTCTTGCTGCCTTTTACATAATCATATCCCGTGTAGTACATTTTATCTATTGTACACTTTATGTATTCTTCGCCGTTCTCGTATAAGGAATCAATTGCATCCAACGAATCCACAGTATGGGGTGTCAGAGCCTTTTTAAAAGGATTGCTTATTATAAAAACAACTGATACAATAATCATAATTAACGGAAAAACAAGCCGTGGCAGGTGCTGCCGGCGTATAATCTGTATTAAATTTGAGTGTTGCATAATTTTTCCACCTTATAAATCTGTTAAAAACAGTATAGATTATAAGGACGGATTAATCAAGTATGGAGGTTTTATGAAAGCATATTCTTTTTTTGCAAAAGTTTATGATGTATTTATGAATGACATTCCTTATGTGGACTGGCTTGACGGAATAGAGGCATATATGGAGCGCAGGAATATACAATGTCACAGAGTTCTTGAGCTTGGCTGCGGTACGGGACGGTTTACGGCACTTCTGGCAGCAGACGGCTATGAAGTTACCGGGCTTGATTTGTCAGAAGCAATGATAAAGGTTGCGAAGAAAAAGCCTTTCGGAAAAAGAATTTCCTACATCTGTTCGGACATGAGAAATTTTAACCTTGGAAAAAAATTTGATGTTGTAATAAGCGTATGTGATTCCATGAATTATCTTTCAAATAATGATGATATGTATAATACGTTTCTAAGTGTTGGAAAACATCTTGAAAAGGGCGGCATTTTTATTTTTGACCTGAAAACGGAAACTTTTTATGAAAAGCTTGGAGATAATATTTATTCGGATGAAAGGAATTTCGGACGATATTATTGGGAAAACGAATTTGATAAAGAGACGGGAGATAACTTTTATTACCTTAGTTTTTTTATTAAAAGCATGGGAAAATATAAGCTCTACGAGGAAGAACACACACAGCATGTTTTTACCGGCACCGATATAAGGGAGTGCGCGGCAAAGGCAGGATTTACGGTAAAGGACGCTTTATCGGAGGACATTAAATCGCCCATTGATTTTTCAAGGGACAGGGTTTACTATGTTTTACAGTACAATTAAGGATGGTATGAAATATGGAAGATTATTTAGTAAGAGCAATCGCAGCTAACGGGCAGGTCAGGGCGTTTGCCGCATATACAAAAAATACAGTTGAGACCGCAAGACAGGCACACAACACAAGTCCTGTCGTAACGGCGGGACTTGGCAGACTTCTTACAGCGGGAGCAATGATGGGAAGCATGATGAAGGGCGACAGGGATGTCCTTACAATTAAAGCAGAGGGCAGCGGCCCTGTGGGACATTATCTTGTTACTGCCGATTCAAAAGGCAATGTCAAGGGATACGCAGCCAACCCTAATGTAATACTGCCTGCCAATGCCGCAGGCAAACTTGATGTTGGCGGTTCCCTCGGAGTGGGACTTCTTACAGTCATCAAAGACCTGGGACTTAAAGAGCCATATACCGGCACCTGTGAGCTTGTCAGTGGGGAAATTGCAGAGGATTTAACTTATTATTTTGCCTCAAGTGAGCAGACACCGTCCTCCGTGGGACTTGGTGTCCTTATGACAAAAGACAATACCGTCAATGTCGCAGGCGGTTTTATTATCCAGCTTATGCCTGACGCAACGGAGGAGACCATATCAATTGTCGAAGAGAAAATTTCCACAATAAAATCCGTCACTTCAATGCTTGAGAACGGACTTGACCCAGAGGGCATAATTAATCTTATTCTCGGCGGACTTGACCCTGAGATTCTTGATAAAATGCCTGTCAGATTCTATTGCAACTGTTCTAAGGAGCGTGTATCAAAAGCACTTATCGCAATCGGCAGAAAAGAGCTCGACAACATTATTGCGGACAATGAGCCTATAGAGGTTAAATGCCATTTCTGCAACAAGGCATACAATTTTACAGTGGATGAGCTAAAGAAATTAGTTTGACTTATAGTTCCTTGTGTGTTAGATTTATAGTGTCGTTTTATAAGACAACTTTTATAATTTTTGGAGGTATCACGATGAACAAGGGTACAGTAAAGTGGTTCAATGACCAGAAAGGGTTTGGATTTATTTCTGATGAGAATGGCAAGGATGTTTTCGTTCATTTCTCAGGAATCGTTATGGATGGTCATAAGAAGCTCGAAGAAGGCCAGAAGGTTGAATTTGAAGTAGCCGATGGAGCTAAGGGACCACAGGCAGTTAATGTTAAAGTTATTTAATTAACTGCAGCACATAAGATAATCAACAAGTTTACAGTGTGCCTTTTTCAATTATATATATTTATATTTTGTCAAAAAGTATATTGTCATTCAAGTAGGATTATGATTAGCCCTGTCAGATTGACAGGGCTTTTACATTGTTAAGGAGATATTTTTTTATGCAGAATGAGACATTAGAATCGGTAACCCAGGCAATTTCATACGAAGGATACGATATGACTGCCAAGGTCCCAAATGGTAAAATTGCAGCAGGTATCATAGGACTTGTCGTGATTCTTGCTTTTGTTATAGCAACGATTATTTTAATTAGGAAGAAACAGAAGGGTAATGGCTTTGGCATACTCGGAGGCGTGATCACCTACATTTCATTTAATTATTTTGCTCCGTCCTTGCTCATTAATCTTATCTTTGTATATTCGCCATTTAAGAAGTATGCAGATTCCGCCAATAAAGTAATTGTGTCCACGGCGGCTTTTATTATCGTATATACATTGTCAACGGCTTTTCTTGCGGTTCTGGGCAGGATGCTTGCCAACAAGGTTTTCGCCTACAGGCTTAAAAGCTTCGGAGAGGGCTTCTCTTTCGGACAGGGTATTGCCTACACACAGGCAGTTTTCACAATGTCCTCACTTTTCCAGCTTGTGTCGCCTATGATAATTATTAACAGAAGCGGACTTGAGACACTTGTCAGTGGCGCCAAAGACCAGGAGGCAGCTACCAAAATGTTAGACAGTGCAATGGAACTTATCGGCTATAAGACATCCGCCATTGTAATGCTCACTATTGTCGCAGTTCTTTTTGTCATATACCAGTTAGCAATAACCATTCCTATGTATGCTGCATATCAGAAAAAAATCCACAAGGGTTATTACGGAATGGTACTTGGCAGCTATATAGTCATTGAAGCAATCCAGTACATGGCAGAGCGTAAAGTTATTAACGTTATCGTCCAGCTTATAGCAACCGCAGTTGTTGTTGCAGCAATCACCTATGTGTGCATCAGGATTTACAACAAATGCTACAAAGACGAGGAACGTGACCTTGACAAAGAGAAAGAAGACAGAATCAAGAAGATGACAACAGCCAAGAAGATTCCACGTTTTGAAAACCTCAGTAATCTGTAATTTACGGGAAGATAAGACGCCGCCTGCCTCAAAGTTGGAAAATGGCTTGGAAGGGAGAATAACGCATTACTCATTTATATATTAAATTCAGTAATAGGTAATATTGCACAAAATATATAGCAAAATTCATAAGATTTTCTACTATGAGTTTTTACCTTAATTGTATACAATATAGGTAGGAGATTAAAAATATTCTCTATCTTTGAGACGTAGTTCAGGAGCGTCTGGCTAAAAATAACCTGACAATATTGCGAGGGGTTTCTCGATGTCACCTGGCTAATAAAAAATCGAAAAATTGTTTTGTATCTAATAGGAAGCAGTAATGCTTCCTATTTTGCTAGGAGATAAAATGTCGGATATACAATACTGTTATATAACGGAACAATATTATATTGATAATCCAACGTTGATAAAAATTTTAGACATTGCTGATTCGTCGAAATATAATATTCGTACTCATATATGCTTAAATATTCAATTTAATAATAATTCTGTTCTTATCCCATTAAGAAAAAACCTAGGTGAACCAAATAGAAAATTTGGTAAAATAGGATTCTCTGTTCCAAGTCTGAGTAAACCAAAAGCAGGGTTGGATTATCGTTACATAATGATAATAAATAATATAAATTATATCAGATTTGATATTCCCAAAATAAGTAATAGCCAAATAAAAATAATAAAAAACAATTATGAAACTATTGAAAAAGAGGCAATAGAATATATAGAATCCTATATTCGAGTAGCAAATAAAGGACGTGTTGACAGAACTGCAAGATTCAGAGAATCAAGTTTAATTAATTTTCATAGGGAGCTGAATATAGCAGATGCTAACAATAATGTGAGGTATAACAATGAAAAAAAGTAAAATTGTTGGAATAGTAGTAATATGTATGTGTGTTATAATTTGCATATTTATTATTAAGGGAAATAATGGAAGTAAAACTATAGATGGTTTATTCAAAAGACTAACGAGAGCAATTAATAATACTGATAGTCAAGCAATTATAAAATGTTTCCCAGAGTTTATGCAGAAACAATTACCTGCCTTGTCTAATAAGTCGATGGAAGAATTTCATAACAAGGTTGGAGATATTTCTTTTGATATTATAAGACGAAGCAGTATTGAATTTGAAGATATAGAGAATGAAATAAATTCACAATACAATTGTAATATTAAATTAGAACGGTGTGCTTTAGTTGAATGTAAATATCACGATGATTTTGGTGAAGAAATCTTTGAAGTTATTAAAATAGACGGAAGATGGTATTTATGTTATATTAGCCATTTCCCTAATCCAATACAGTATTTTGCGGAATAACAGAGTAAACGTATATTCCATATAGAAAACTTTTCATCATAACAGGTGCTGAGCTTAACAAATTAAAGCATACTCACATTTCTGTAAAGGAAAACTCCTTTGGACGGCTCGAACAAGAAATTTATTATGATGTTGTTCATTATAGATATGAAAAATTAAAATCTGATGTATATAGCGTTTTTATATACTTGGTAGGTGCGTATTTTGTTTTATCATTTTTTCCTAATCATATCAATGTCAAATCTTTCGTATCCTTTTGTAATACAATCTGTCGAAAATTGCAATTATTTTATCATCACAATGAAAATAACTTTGCTATATTTATTATACAAACCATATTGTACTATTAATAACAGTATTGAACTGGTAAATTGTAGTTTACGGAGGTGCTAAGCATAGTATGGGTAGGTATAAAACATTTTTGTTATTGGGAATCATAATGGTTATATTGACAGGATGCAGTAGTGCATTTGCTAAAAAAGAGTATTATGACACAAATAAGATTGCTGCGGCAGAAGACAGATATTCAAAAGAAAACTCTGTTTTTAATCCGATAGATAATGGTTATTCATTAGAAGTGAAAAAGTTTGATGGCCGTCAAACTTTATGGACAAAAACACTTGAGGATGATGAAAAAATTAATATCAAAATAAAACTAAGTTTGTCGGAAGGCACTGTTAAAATCGTCCACGTAGATGGAGATGGGCATGTTACCACAATAATCGAATGTACTCCGGATGATTGTGTAGAGGAGAATATTGTGAAAACAGTATCCTTGAAGCGAGGCCTTAATAAAATAAAAATTATTGGATATGGATGTAAAAATATTGACTTAGAATTATTGTCATCAGATTGGTAAAAATGATTGAAATTAGTAACAGAAGAACAACAGGCAGGCGGTCTTATGATGAGCCTGCCTGTTTTTTTGTGGAAATCTCTACCCAAATCGGGGAAACCAGCCGAAAGGGTAGAGAATCCCGGTGTCGACGTTCGGAAATCTCTACCAAAATCGGGGAAATCAGCCGAAAGGGTAGAGAAACCCAGTAGCCGCCGGTTGGAAATCTCTACCCAAATCGGAGAAATCAGCCGAAAGGGTAGAGAAACCCAGTGCCGCCGTTCGGAAATCTCTACCCAAATAGCGAAAATCAGTCGAAAAGGGTAGAAAATCCCAGTGCCGCCGGTTAGAAATCTCTACCCAAATAGCGAAAAACAGCTGAAAAGGTAGAGAATCCCGAGCTTGCTTGTTGGAAATCTCTACCCAAATAACGAAAATCAGCCGAAAAGGGTAGAGAAACCCAGTGCTGCCGGACGTGAAATCTCTACCCAAATCGGGGAAACCAGCCGAAAAGGGTAGAGAATCCCAGTAGCCGCCGGTTGGAAATCTCTACCCAAATCGGGGAAACCAGTCGAAAAGGTAGAGAAACCCAGTGCCGCCGGTCGGAAATCTCTACCCAAATAGCGAAAATCAGTCGAAAAGGGTAGAGAAACCCGGTGCCGCCGTTCGGAAATCTCTACCCAAATCAGGGAAATCAGCCGAAAAGGTAGAGAAACCCGGTGCCGCCGGTTGGAAATCTCTACCCAAATCGGGAAAATCAGCCGAAAAGGGTAGAGAAACCCGGTTTCCCCCTTAGTCAACTTTTACAAGGTCCTCGTAAGGAACTTTTTCTTTTAATTCACCTGCTTCGATGAGGATATCTTCAAGAAGTTCAAAGGATTCCCTGGTAAAGACAGTGTCTTTTTTCCAGGTGTCCTGGGATTTGTATCTTTCAACTATTGTGGTAATGGTGTCAATGTCCGTGTCCTCGAATTGAGGGGCGATGACCTTGGCAATTTCAGCAGAAGAATGAGAATTGACGTAGTCAAGACCCTTCTGGATGGCAGAAGTGAAATCCTTGATGATTTCAGGATTTTTCTCAATGTAGCTCTTTTTAGCGGAGTAGGCGGTGTAAGGAACGTAACCGCTGTCAACGCCAAGGGAGGCAACTACATAACCTTTGCCCTCTTTCTCAAGAGAAGTGGCACCCGGTTCAAATTCAACGGTAAAGTCATACTCTGTATTGCCGGAAAAAGCACCTGCGGTCAGACCGAAGTCAACACTCTGGTCGATTGAGAGGTCGGAGGCAGGGTCAATATTGTTGGCTTTCAGGATATATTCAAGCACCATCTGAGGCATGCCGCCCTTTCTGCCGCCGAGGACATTTTTGCCCTTAACCATATCCCATGAGAAGTTATCAATTTTTTCCCTGGCAACGAGGAAGTTACCGGCACGCTGGGTAAGTCCGGCGAAATTAACGGCATAATCCTTAGAACCCTCCGCATAAGCATAAATTGTGGATTCTGAACCCATGAAACCAATATCGGCATTGCCGGATATAAGGGCAGTCATTGTTTTGTCGGCACCGAAACCTGTTTCAAGAACGAGGTCTATGCCCGCATCCTTGAAATATCCCATTTCTATTGCAACGTATTGAGGAGCATAAAAAATAGAGTGGGCAACCTCATTGAGAACAACCTTTTTCATGCCGTTGTCTTTTTTGCCACACCCGGCCTGACAGATTGCAATCAAAATAAAAGCCAGAATAAAACAACAAAGTCTTTTTTTCATAATTTACCTCTTAAAAATATCTGTAATCTAAATATATTCCCAAATAAATAAAATGTGATAGAATGAAAGCATGAGCGAATTAATGTATTTAAAAAATTGCAGCTATGAGACAATCGGTGATAAAGACAGCCAGACAGTCTGTTATTTTTTTATGGCGGAAAGAATTAATATAGAGCCTGTTGAAGGAGTGAGGCTCGTCATGATATATCCGTATGACTGGAATTACTGTATGACACCGTGGAAATACCACGATAAAAATATGGGAAAAACAGGGGGCGGAGAAGAGTTTTTATCATGGTTTATAAGTGAAATTTATGATGAAAAATATAAGAGACAGTATATCGGAGGTTATTCCCTCGGAGGACTTTTTGCGCTTTTTGCGGCATGTGAAAAAGAATTGTTTGACGGGGTGATGAGCGTTTCGGGGTCGTTATGGTATCCCGGTGCTTTGGAATATTTTAACGAAAAATCCATTGGCAAAAGAATCGGCAAAATTTATATGTCCCTTGGAGATAAGGAATCCCTTACTAAAAATGCGGAGCGGGAAAAAGTCGGATTTAACACGGAGAAATTGGCAGAAGTATTTGGCAGGACCAAAGAAGTGTTTTTTGAATATAACAGAGGTGGACATTTTACGGACATTAACGGAAGAATAATAAAATCAATATTGACAGAAATAAATTAAAGTGTGAAAATACAAGGGTTAGAGGAAGGAAAGATTAAAATGGAATTCAAACGTGCAGAAAGATTAAATCATTTCCAGACAGGAATATTTGCTGCCCTGGATGAGAAGAAAAGCGAATTAATCAAGGCAGGAAGAAAGGTTTATAACCTCTCAGTGGGTACACCGGATTTCAGGCCACCTGAACATGTAATGAAGGCTGTGGCTGAATCAGTCAATAATGCTGAGGATTATAAGTATTCCCTTGTGGATTCGGAAGAAATGCTTAACGCTGTGGTTGATTATTATGCGGACAGATATAACACTGTCATAAAGGCAGATGAGATTACGGCAGTAAGAGGAACACAGGAAGGTATGGCACATCTTGGAATGGCAATACTTAATCCGGGAGACGTCGTTCTTTTACCTGACCCGGGCTATCCTGTATTTGAAGCAGGTTCGTATCTTGGAGGCGCAGAGGTGTATTATTATCCTCTCCTTAGGGAAAATAATTTTTTACCTGTGATAGAAGATATTCCGGAAGACGTTCTTAATAAGACAAAATACATTGTTTTGTCATATCCGTCCAATCCTGTGGGAGCTTCGGCACCTAAAGAAATGTATATCAGGATGATTGAATATGCAAAGAAATATAATTTTGCAATTATTAATGATAATGCGTATTCGGATATTATTTTTGACGGCAGGGAAGGTTTTTCATTTTTATCATTGCCGGGAGCAAAAGATGTGGGAGTTGAGTTTTTCTCACTTTCAAAATCTTATAACGTAACCGGTTTAAGAATTTCATTCTGTATTGGTAATAAGTCAATTATTGATGCGTTTAAGCTGCTTAGAAGCCAGTATGATTTTGGTATGTCATATCCGGCACAGAAGGCGGCAATTGCGGCCTTAAGAGGACCGAGAGACAGCGTCAAGGCACAGTGTGCAGAGTATCAGAGAAGAAGGGATGCACTTCTTAACGGACTTAGAAAATACGGATGGAACGTACCTGATTCACACGGAACAATGTTTGTATGGCTTCCTGTACCGGAAGGTTATACATCGGCTTCATTTACCGAGGCACTTATGGACAAGGCCGGGGTAATAGGAACACCGGGAACGGCATTTGGACCGCTTGGAGAAGGCTACATAAGATTTGCTCTGACAAAAAGTGCCGAAGAATTGGCAGTAATTGCCGATGTAATCGGTCAGTCCGGAGTACTTTCATAATTGAATTTAAGGTTTTGGGAAGAAAATACATAGTATTAGCAGGAGAGAATCCGGTGTGAGTCCGGAGCTACAGCCATAACTGTAAGAGCATTTTTGCTTAAGCCAGATCGCTCGTCCCACAAATCAGAAAGACCAGACTTTTGGGCAGGGAAAAGTTATAGTCATTATAATGGGATTATGCCCGTATTCTAACTATGCCTGCGATTTCTGCAGGCATTTTTTTTATTAAAGAACGGAGGAAAGACATGAAAAAAATAATTTCGGCAATTGCAGCATTTGCAGTTGTATTAAGCAGTCTTGTTGTAAGTCCATTTGCAGCAGACGAAAAAACAGTATCTTTAAGAATTGAAGGAAAGAACGAAACATATTTCTACGGCGATGTAACAACAAACGCATCTACAGTTGCAGAGCTTATGAATGAGGTTGACGCAGCTAATGATAATCTTACAATAACTAATCCAACAGGAACTTATATTACAGCCATAAACGGTGATGTGGCAGGTTCAGTTGCACCTAAGTACTGGGATGGCTGGAATGATATAATTAACGGCGTTGCACCAAGCGTGGGTATTGGAGAACAGCAGATAAAAGATGGCGATGTAATTGTATTTTATTATGCAGATGAATTTGGTTCTCATGGATTTGCAAGGCCTGCAGCAGACCTTTCAAAGCTTGGCGACAGAGAAATAACTTTTACATCAGATGCATACGCTGAAGATTTCAGTCTTATAACTGTACCTGTTGAAGGTGCCAAAGTTACATGGGACGGTAAGGAATATGTAACAGATGCTGATGGCAAGATCGTTATTGACAAAGCTGATTTTACAGTAGGTGATCATTCTGTAGGAATTTCCAAAGTTGCTGAAGACGGAGTACCACTTGTATTAAGATTTGCATCAGATTACAAAATAACAGTTACAGCCGATATGGTTAAAGCAGAAGCACCGGCAGTAACAGAACCTGAGACAAAACCGGCAAAGCCGGCAGAGGATGTTCCATCAGGAGATACAGGGTATGTTTATTTTGCGGTTGTTGCAATTATCGCAGCAGCAGGAATCGCAGCAGTAAGTAAGAAAAGAGCATATGAAAAATAAAGTCATTGTATTCTTAACAGTAATCGTACTTATATTTACGGGAGCCACAGGCGTTAAAGCAGATACTCCCGATATAGACGATTGCATTAATAAAACACTTGAATATGAATACAAAGAGGCCGCCGTTACAGATGCACAGTCATTTGTAAATGACGGCCTTATGGCTGTTGCAGGGATAAGTCCCTGCGAATGGTGGGTTATTAATATTAAAGCATTGTATCCGGAAACAGATTTTTCGGAGTACGTTAAGGCAGTAGAGAAATACCTTGACGAGGCGGAGAATATCAAGCCTACAGACTATGAAAGAATTGCACTTGCATTTTATACATTGGGGGAAAAAGATGATTTTATAAGAGAGGTAATTAAAGAACAGACGGGCAAAATGGGCATTATGAGTGTAATTTACGGACTTATGCCGGCAGCTTACGGCGGATATGATGCGGATTATATCGCCGACAGTCTTTTGGAATATCAGCTTCCCGACGGAAGCTTTTCCGTAAACCAAAAAGCGGGTGATGTTGATGTGACGGCGATGGCTTTGCAGGCAATGGCACCTTTGAGGGAAAAGTATGAGGAGAAAATTAATAAGGCACTGGAATATCTTAACAATAATATGACCGAAAACGGCGGTTACAAGTACATGGGGACAGAAAATTCTGAAAGCCTCGCCCAGGTAATTATGGCAAAAACAGCATTAAAAGATACAGAGAATATGGATATTCTTATCAACGAGCTTATTACTTACCAGAATGAGGATGGAGGATTCTGCCATATAAAAGGCGGAAAAAGCAACAGCATAGCCACATACCAGTGTATGTCTGCACTAATTTCCTACAAAAACGGATTTGTATATGATAAAACCAACCTGACAGAAACCGGGAAAGACGATACTACGGTAAATACCATAAAATGGCAGGGAAAATACATTAAATACATTGTGCTTTCGGCACTTGGCATTGGATATGCGGTATTTCTTGTTGTTTTTTTCATAAGAAAGAAAAAGAAAAAGTCAGTATTCATTTCCTTTACCATTGTGTTTGTGGGTCTTGCGGTATATTTTTCCCTGTCCGATTTTAAGACAAAGGACGAGTACTATGATGTTAAAACATCGGGAGAAGTTGTGACATACCTTGAGATAACAGGTCATGGCGGAGAAGTTATTTTAAGTGAAAAAGAAATAGACATCAAAGAGGGAGACAGTGCTTTTGACCAGCTTTTAACGGCTTCAATGATATATGAGATTCCGGTTGACTATAACGGAAGCAAAGTGTTTTCTTCAATTTATGTAAAAGCAATCGCAGGAATGGCAGAGTTTGATTACGGAAATATGTCGGGCTGGACTTATTCGGTAAACGGTGAATTTCCCAATGTGTCCTGCTCGGCTTACAAACTGTCGGAGGGAGACTATGTCAGATGGATTTACACGGATGACGGAAAGGTGGGACAATGAGAAAATTTGAAAATTTCAACCCATACGTTCTGCTGGTATTTTTTATGTGCAATCTATTACCCGCAATGTTTTTAATGGAAATCAAACTTAATCTTCTGCTTCTTATATCCGGGATAATTTATATATGGATTTTAAAAGGCAAGGCGGACTTTAAAATACTCGGAAATTCTTTTGTCATAACGATTCTTATCACTTTTGTAAATATGCTTGTGTCACATAACGGCAGCCATGTGTTTTTTTATATTAATAACAGGGCAGTTACTTATGAATCTATGCGCTACGGAATGACAACGGGACTTATGCTTTCCGGTGCCTTTGTATGGTTTAGCTGTATGGATATTGTTATTACAGGGGAAAAAATACGATATATCTTTAGAAAAATGCCGAAAGCGGGCATTATTTTTTCAATGATTCTGAGATTTCTTCCCATGTATATGCGAAAATACGAAAGAATGAAAATGATCAACGACATTAATAACAAAAGCGGTAGAAACAGTAAAGATAATGCAGTTTTTGTTTTTTCGGGAGTGACAAGTTATGCGATGGAAAGCAGTATGGAGACAGCCGATATAATGGAAAGCAATGGTTTTACACAATCGTCACAGATATTCTGCGGCAGCTACAGGTTCAGGCTCAGGGACTGTATTCTGCTTATAATAACCATTCTTATGGCTGCGGGTGGATTATTGCTGCCTGGGGCAAGGCTTGTTTTTATGGCATTTATGTCTTTTATTCCGATTTTTTACAGGGGAAAGGAGAATGTTAAATTATGGATATACAATATGAAAAGATAGTCGAAAAGGGTAATTTTATATTAGTATGTGGTATGACCGGCAGCGGCAAAACCACACTTTTGAAGAAGTTAAAAGAATATTTTAAAGATAATGCCATGATGGTAATGCAAAATCCCGATAACCAGATAATTATGGATAGCGTGTATGGGGAGCTTGCCGTAAATTTATCGGGAAAAGGGCTTAAAGATGATTTTATTAAAAGAAGAATTTCGGAAACAGCTTCATTTTTTTCGCTTAGCCACATGTTTGACAAAAGAACCGATTCACTCTCAGGTGGGGAAAAACAGATTTTGAATCTTGCTTCCGTAATTGCCTGCGATAAAGATGTACTCTTGCTTGACGAGCCTGCTTCCATGCTTGATCCGGTGATGGCCGGAAGGCTTCTTGACAGGGTTAAGAAGATTAATAAGGAATTTTTCAAAACAGTGATTATCACAGAGCACAGGACGGACGAACTCTTTTATTATGCGGATAAAATAATTCTCCTTGATAAGTGTGAGATTGTCTATGCCGGAAAACCTGATGAAACAGCAGTATATATGGCGGAAAACGGTTATGGTTACCTGCTTCCCACGGTTGCAAGGATATTTGCGGATAAAAGACCTGTACCGCTTAGTCTGGCAGAGGGGCATAAATATATAAAACAGAGAAATACTATCCACAAAGAACAGGATTCCGTTAATAATAAAAATGAAATTGCGGCAGAATTTAAAAATGTGTCATTCGGATATACAAAAGAGAACGGTTTTGTAATCGAAGATTTTTCCATGAAACTGTACAAAGGAAAATGTCATTTTATCGTAGGTGAAAACGGCAGCGGCAAAACAACGGTTGCAAAGCTGCTTTCAGGCTATATTAAGCCTTATTCGGGAAAAATAAAGACCTACGGCAACAGTATCGGTATTCTTTCACAGGATGTTACAGACCATTTTACAAATGATGAATATGACGGCAGAAACCCTTACGATTTAAGCGGAGGTGAAAAACAACTTCTCGCCCTATCCCTTGTGTTAAAAAATAATCCTGACATAATAATTCTTGATGAGCCGACTAAAGGCGTAGACAACAGAGAAAAAGCTAATTTGATTAATACTATTAATGAATTAAAAAAACAACAAAAAACCATTCTTGTAATTTCCCATGACATTTCTTTTATGGCAGATGCGGCAGATTATGTGTGTATGATTTCAGACAGACAGCCGGTGTATTCAGGCAATGTAAGGGAGTTTTGTCTTGAAAATGTATTTTACACAACTCCTGTATGCAGGATGTGGAAAGGAATTTCAGAGGATGTGGTTACGGAGAAAGAGGCGGAAGAATGGAACAGGTAAAGACAGGTGCTTTTATCTTTGCAACAGCAGTTGTTATTTTCTGCTTTGTATTTTTCTATATTCTCGAAAAAAAGAATACTTCAGTGAGAAAAATCATGCTTATAACGGTGCTTACAACCATGTCGATTGCAGGACGTTTCATATTCGCACCTTTTCCCGGATTTAAGCCGGTGACAGCGGTTGTGATAATCGCCGGAATGTATCTTGGAATAGAGGCAGGTTTTTACTGTGGGGCGCTTACCGCCCTTGTTACTAATTTTTACTTCGGACAGGGAATGTATACTCCTTTCCAGATGTTGACATGGGGATTAATCGGGATTATATCCGCGCTTATTGGGGAATTGTTAAGAAAAAACAAAGCCGTTCTCATGATTTACGGTGTGTTTGCCGGTGTGATTTTTTCACTTTTAATGGACATTTATACGGTTATATGGACCTTTGGGACGTTTAAATGGAGTTATTATCTGATTACGATAAGTACGTCGTTTGCATTTACGATAATTTATGCGGTTTCCAATGTAATATTTTTACTGGTACTTGCGGTTCCTCTTGGGAAAAAAATAGAGCATGCTTATCAAAAAAGAGTGTGAAAATCTTTTAATACCACTTGTTACAAAACACTTACTATGGTACAATTTAGCTTAATCGGGTGTTTGGGATACCTGATTTGTTATAATTTTAGGAGTTTATTGTAATGAAAAAACATTTATTTATAGATATTATATGTGCAGGCGCAGTTGCCGCAGCAGTTTTAACAGGATGTGGCAAGAGCAATTCATTGTCATGTCAGGCAGGAATGAGCAAAATTGAGACCTGCGATTATCAGGGAGCTATAGAATCATTTAATGAGATTATAAGTAAGGACAGCAGTAACAGGGACGCTTACAGGGGACTTGGAATTGCTTATTATAAGCTTGGGGACATTAAAACGGCCGAGGAGCAGTTTGATACCGTGATTACCAAATCAGGCAGCAGATATGACAGTATTTGTCTTGATGCAATGAAATATTATGCGGAATGTCTTACAAAAAGCGGCGAATACGATAAGGCAATAGAGTATTATACAACACTTATTGATGAATGCGGCAAGGCTGATAAGGCAGATTTATATTATTTAAGAGGTTGTGCATATGTCCATACGGGCAATGAGAATAACGCGGCACTTGATTTTGAAGAGGCTATTTCCCTCAGTGACAACAGTTATTCCTTATATTGTAATATGTATAACGAATTTATGGCATCAGGTTATACAGACAGGGCTGAATCTTATCTCAGAAGACTCATTTCAAGTAAAGATGCGGATGATTTTCTTATAGGCAAGACATATTATCTTTTCGGGGACTACACACAGGCAGAACAGTTCCTTAAGAAGGCCATAGACGCAGGTGAGAAGGATGCAGCTTTTTACCTTGCACTTACTTATGAAGCACAGGAAAGATATTCGGAAGCGGAAGACCTTTATATGGATTGTATCAATAAAGATACGTCTAACAGCGAAGCATATAACCAGTACGGGGCATATCTTATCAAGAGATTTAAGTATACCGAGGCTCTGGAATATATAAGTAAGGGTCTTGAGTCAGCTAAAGGAGAAACTAAGAAAGCACTGCTTTACAATCAGGCAATATGCTACGAATATCTCGGAGATTTCAGCAAGGCACTGGATTTGTTTGAAAGCTATGTAAAGGATTACAGTGATGATACAAAGGCTTTGAGAGAATATACGTTTTTGAAGTCCAGGGTATCTTAACAGGAGATTTTTATGATTGATAACAGAGAAGCGGAAGAAAGAGTTATTCTTGTAGCTGTAAGAAAATCAGACAGAGAAAATACCGAACAGTCCCTTGACGAGCTTTGCGAGCTTGCGTCAACTGCAGGTGCTGTAACGGTGGCAAGGGTAATACAGAATCTTGATAATTTCAATCCGGCCACTTATATCGGCAAGGGTAAGATAGATGAGATTAAAGAACTGATAATAGAATATGATGCAACAGGCATAATATGTGATGACGAACTTTCTCCGGCACAGATGAACAATCTCAGCGATGCCCTTGAAATTAAAGTCATGGACAGAACGCTTCTTATTCTCGATATTTTTGCAGCAAGGGCTAATACCAACGAGGGTAAGATTCAGGTTGAGCTTGCCCAGTTGAGATATCGTTCCTCAAGACTTTCGGGATTTGGAAACGCACTTTCAAGACTCGGCGGAGGTATCGGTACAAGAGGTCCCGGAGAGACAAAGCTTGAGATGGACAGGCGAACTATCCATGAGAGAATAGGACAGCTTAAGCATGAGCTTGAAGCGGTTGTAACCCACCGTGAGCTTACAAGAAGCCAGAGAAGCCGTTCTAATATTCCGGTGGTCGCTATAGTAGGATATACTAACGCAGGTAAGTCGACACTTCTTAATACATTAACGGGTGCGGGAATACTTGCGGAAAATAAGCTTTTTGCCACACTTGACCCTACAACGAGAGGGCTGGAGCTTGAAAGCGGGCAGCAGATTCTTCTCACGGATACAGTCGGATTTATAAGCAAACTTCCTCATCACCTTGTGGAAGCTTTTAAAAGTACACTTGAAGAAGCTGTATATGCAGATATAATTCTTCATGTCGTGGATGCTTCCAATCCTGCAATGGATTCCCAGATGTATGTTGTATATGATACCCTTGAGAAACTGGGAGCGGGCGATAAGCCTATAATAACGGCTTTTAACAAAATAGAAATTGCAGGCAATAAAGTTCTTAAAGATTTTAAGGCCGACAAGACCGTTAATATATCGGCTCTTCACGGGGATGGACTGACAGAACTTAAAGATACCATTGAAGAAGTTTTAAGAGAAAGCAAAATATATATAGAAAAGACATATTCTTATACGGAGGCTTCCAAGATATCCCTTATAAGAAAATACGGACAGCTTATAAGTGAGGAATATGTTGCGGAAGGAATAGAAGTCAAGGCTTATGTTCCTACGGAGATATATGATAAAGTAAAATAGTGCGGTAACAGGAGGAAATAATGAGCTACGCAGATAAAGTTTTTATAGACATGTGTAAAGATATCCTTGAAAACGGTGTAAGTACGGAGGGCGAAAAAGTAAGACCACACTGGGAGGACGGAACTCCTGCTTATACAATCAAAAAATTCGGTGTTGTAAACAGATATGATCTCAGCAAGGAATTTCCGCTTGTTACATTAAGAAAAACAGCGCTTAAGAGTGCAACAGACGAATTGTTATGGATATGGCAGAAAAAATCCAACAATATCCATGACCTTCACAGCCATATATGGGATGCATGGGCGGACGAGAACGGCTCAATCGGCAAAGCATACGGTTATCAGCTTGGTGTAAAGCACCGGTATAAAGAAGGCATGATGGATCAGGTAGACCGTGTTATATATGATTTAAAGAACAATCCTTTCAGCAGAAGGATAATGACTAATATATATGTGCACCAGGATTTACATGAGATGAATTTATATCCATGTGCCTACAGCATGACTTTTAACGTTACCCAGAAAAAAGGTGAAGACAGGCTTACGCTTAACGCAATTCTTAACCAGAGGTCACAGGACATTCTCACAGCCAATAACTGGAATGTTGCACAGTATGCGGTGCTTGTGCACATGCTGGCACAGGTATGTGATATGCAGGTGGGAGAACTTGTACATGTAATCGCAGATGCACACATATATGACAGACATATTCCTATTGTGGAGGAACTTATATCAAGAGAATGTTATGACGCACCGACGTTCCATCTTAATCCCGAGGTAAAAGATTTTTACAAGTTTACAAGGGATGACGTATCGGTAGATAATTATATAACCGGACCACAGGTTACCAATATACCTGTAGCTATATAGGAAAGGACATATTATGAATTTAATCGCAGCAGTAGACAAAAATTGGGCAATAGGATACAAAAATGAACTTCTTGTAAGAATTCCCGAAGATCAGAAATGGTTCAGGGAGACCACAACGGGCAAAGCCGTAATTATGGGACGCAAGACTCTTGAAAGTTTTCCTAACAAACGCCCTTTAAAGAACAGAACCAATATTGTAATAACAAAAGATATGAATTACAAAGTTGACGGAGCTATTGTGGTTCACAGTATAGAAGAAGCCGTTGAGGCGGCAAAAGATTTTGCCGATGAGGACGTATATGTAATCGGCGGTGCTTCCATATATAAGCAGATGCTTCCTCTTTGCGACGTAGCCCATATTACTAAGATAGATTATGCTTATGACGCAGATTCGTACTTTCCTAATCTGGAAGATGAAGGATTTGTTATCACAGAATCCAGCGACGAAAGAACATATTTTGACCTTATATATGAATTTGTAAAATATGAAAGGAAAAATAATTGATGATAGACGAAAAAGTTGCAAAAAAATACAAAAAGAAAGTAGCATTAACAATAACCATAATGTCACTGATAGCGATAGCAAGTGTGGTAATTACAGTTATTTTAATTAAAAAAATGTAAAGATAAAGACGTTGCCGGCATAATATATACCATATGAAAAAGAGAGGTATATATTATGCTGATTGCTTTAGATGCAGGACATGGCGGAAGTGACCCGGGAGCGGTGTATAACGGAAGACGTGAAAAAGACGACAACTTAAGACTTGCCATGGCGGTTGGAGATATCCTTAAAAATGAAGGCATGGATGTTTTTTATACAAGAGATAACGACATATATGAAACACCGTTTAAAAAGGCAACGGATGCCAATAATTCAGGAGCGGATTATTTTGTATCATTTCACAGAAATTCAGGAGAGAATCCCAACGCCGCAAGCGGAGTACAGGTACTGATTTACAATGAAGGCGGAGAGAAAGAACACCTCGCCGAAAATATACTGGATAATCTTACGGACCTGGGCTTTAAAGACCTGGGCGTTGTAGAAAGACCTAATCTTGTGGTGCTTAAACGTACCAATATGCCGGCAGTGCTTGTTGAAACAGGGTTTATCAACAACGATGATGATAATAAGAAGTTTGATGATGAATTTGACCGGATAGCGGCGGCGATAGCCGATGGAATAATAAAAACCATAGGTTCGGGCACAGCGTCGAAGGACAATAATGTACTGACTGCACCGGATGAGGGTAATATAAAAGACCCGTACGAGGGATTATATGAAAAAGACAGGGAAAGAAACAGATGCACCTGTGACAAATTATACCGTGTCCAGGTTGGGGCTTTCAGAAACCGTGACAATGCGGACAGACTTTTGGAACCATTGTTAGATATGGGATATCCCGCATTTATTATTTATCAGGATGACCTCTATAAAGTGCAGGTAGGTGCATACAAAAATCTTGATAATGCCGTGGATATGGAAAGAAAATTAAGAAAATTGAAATATAATACTTATATAACAACCTGATGTCGGCTGCAGAGGAGGAATACCCTTCTTCTGCAGTTTTTTTATGAATAAATGCTATTTTTTCGTAAATAGAATACTTTATTTCGCTAAAACGTATATTGATTAGTAAAATTTTCCGTGATACAATCAGAGCGTGCTTTGGTATTAATACCTTAAAAGTTAAAATTTTTAAAGGAGCAGACAAAATGAAAAAAGGATTATTTAAAAAAATTCTTGTAGTCATGATGTGTATTGCACTTACACTCGGTATGGCAGCATGTGGCAGCAAGAAAGTGAAGGTTGGCACAGGTGAAAACCAATCTTCAGGAGACGCGGTAAAAGGCAGCAAGAGTGCGAATGACCTTGTCAAAGCAGTAGCGTCTAACAAAAAAGGTTTAGAAAACTTCACATTATCATTCGATGCAAAATTAGATGCTGATTTAGATTTAAAACAGGCTCTTGTTATGCAGGGAATGACTGAAGAAATGATTGAGTCAGCTATTAAAGAAGGCGAACTTAAAGAATCAGACCTTAAGTCATCAGCTAAGGCAGGCATAAACGGAACTCTTAAAATCTGTGATGAAGCAGGTTATGCAGAGGGAAAATCATACGCAAAAATTCCTGATGTTTCTGAAGACAGTCAGGAACTCAAGACTTATCTTGTTAAAGAAGGCAACACAGCGTATGTCTATGAATATGATTTTGATGACGAAAAATGGATGAAAGAGGAGTCAGATACAAGCCTTTCAGATGTGATTGCAAGCTTACGTAACGTAACAGCAATTACAGATTTTATCAAAACAGCAGATGTAGTTTCTGAAAAGAATGGTATCTACACAGTAGAAGCCAAGCTTGATTTTGACAAAATTCTTGGTGACAAGGAAGATGATATCAAGTCAGCTATCGAAAACAGCCTTTCAGGTTTAGGCAGTGTTTCAGAGGAAGATTTTGATTTATCAAAAATTATTGATTTATTAGAAGATGTGGCAATCACAGTAACAATTGACGGAGATAATGACACTATTACAGCCATTTCAATTGATTTAAAGAGCTGCATCGGCAAGATGCTTGAAGTATCTTCAACAGAAGATGTTAATGTTAAAGACTTATTAAGCATTAATGAAGCAAGCGTTACATTGGAATTCTCCGATTTCGGAAAGACTAAGGTTGAGCTTCCAAATGAAATTAAGGATGCAGACGCTTCAGATGATAAGAAAGCTGAAGAAGAGACCACTTCTGACAAAGATGATAAAAAACCTTCAAAGGAAGATACAAAGAAGGATGACAAAAAGCCTTCAAAGGATACAAAGAAGGATGACAAAAAAGATGATTCAGATGTATCCGAAAAGAGCAAATATGAAATTAAGGATTACGATGGAAATGTAATCGGAAAAGTTAACCTTGTTGATGGATTTGAAGTATATGACAAGTATACTGACGAGAACTGCTTTGTCATGAAAACAGATGACACTTCTGTGTGGGTAACCCCATATGCAGAAGGATGGGTAAACCACTGTATAGAAGGTGATGAATGGAAAGTCGATAAAAGCGAATACGAATATGACAAGATTGAAAAGTTAAAAGATACACTTGACACACCTAATGGTACAGTCGAGTTCTATAAAAGAACTTTCAAGGGAGTCAAGTCACCAAACGAAAATGCACAATATAGTGCAACCATTAAAAAGGATAATGGATACTTCCTTTCGGTTACTTTATATAAGTCAGATTTAGAGAATATCGGAATGACTATCCAGGAACTTGCAGAGGCAATATTTGGTTAAGGTACATAACCGCAGAGTTATAGGGATGAAGTGTAGGAAACGTTTAATATAAAGACCGGGTCGGCGTAAAGCTGACCCGGTTTTCTTTGTCTGGAACATATTGCCACGCAGGTGAGGACAGTAAATTACGTGGTTACTGTTTTTTTGTTAAGAATATATCCTGTTATTGAACCTACCAGTCCGCCGGTAATATGAGCCATTTGCGATACATTATCATTAACTGTAATTCCGTTATATATTTGCTGGCCTATATATATGGTGGCAACAAGAATAAATGTCAGAGGAATTTCACCATCTTTAAATCCGGTAAATGAAGCCAGAATAATGAAGGCAAAGACAATTCCGCTGGCTCCGCATAGTGCAATATTAGGGAAAAAGATATAGTTGATAATACCGGTAACAAGTGCCGTAATGATTATTATTTCAATTAATGTTCTGGATTTGTATTTTTCTTCTAATACCGGTCCTAATAATAAAAGATATGTCGCATTACCGATAAAATGCTCCCAGCCTGCATGCCCAAAAACATGTGTTATAAACCTTATATAGGTCAGAGGATTTAATAATGATGAGTGATATGTCATAAAAAATAATGCTGTGCTTCTACCCTTTGTAATTTCTCCCAGTAGTGTTGCCGCAAAACATATAAAAATTAAACCTAATACTACCGGTGCATTAAATGTAATTCTGAATTTCTTTTTTATTGTTTTCATCTCCTTTTAAGACTAACTACCGGTATTATAACATGTATTCACACTTTTTCCTATACTGTAACTTTGCGTATTACCTTAGATTTGCCAGTCCTTTTTTTGGGACAGGTAAAAATGATAAAATATGAATAAATCAAGGGGCTGGTGGGAGCAACATCAATTTTATTATGGAGGTAACTATTATGAAGAAATTGTCAGTAGCGTTATTAACGATTATTGCATGCTGCATGTTATGGGCATGTGGCAAAACAGCAACTTTTAATGAATCTGAAGAGGAGACAACAACACACAAAAAGAATAAGACTGAGTATTCTACAACGGCAGAAGATATAACCGAATCTTCTGAGAGACAGACATACAGCGATAGTGATTATAAGACAGGAATTACATTCGATAACATTTCCCGTAATCCAAAGGATTATGAGGGAAAACTTGTATATTTTACAGGAGAGGTTGTCCAGCTTATGGAAGGGGATGATGAGAACCAGATCCGCCTTGCCGTTGACGGAGACTACGATAAGATGATTCTTATAGGCTATGATCCGGAAATAACAACAAGCCGTATTCTTGAAGATGATAATATTGAAATTTATGGAACGTCAGTAGGCATTTTCCAGTATGAATCGGTTCTCGGACAGACCATATCAATTCCGGCTGTATACGTTGATAAGATTAATCTGATCAATGGCAATCAGATTACGCCCAATGAGCCCGTAAACCAACCCGCAAAACAGCCTGTAGAGAAACCTGCAGAACAGCCTGCAAAGCAGCCCGCAGAACAACCTGCACCACCAGCTACCAAACCTGCTGCCCAGCCGACAACTCCTGCCTCTAATGTATCGGCCGGCGAATCCAATGCACTAAAGAGTGCAAAAAGTTATCTGGATATGGGCGGTTTTTCAAAAGAAAGTCTCAAAGGTCAGCTTGAATATGAGGGATATGATGCAAATCAGATACAGTACGCCCTTGACAATTGCGGTGCCGACTGGAAAAAACAGGCACTTATGTCTGCCAAGTCTTACATGGGAAGCAATATGGGATTTTCTAAACTTGGTCTTACGGAACAACTTGAATACGAAGAATTCACATCTGATGAAGTCCAGTATGCTATAGATAACTGTGGTGGCGACTGGATGGCACAGGCTGTCATTAAAGCGCAATCCTACATGGAATCGGTGCCAATGTCAAGAGATGAACTTATAAGCCAGCTTGAATATGAAAAGTTCACCCATGAAGAAGCTGTTCACGGAGTGGATGCGGTAGGCCTGTAAAATATAGGCATCACCCGGGCAATAAATTGCCGGATAATGTAGAAAAACATAAAAATTGATTGAAAATAAATACAATTATTGGTATAATATTCCTATATTTTTTACAGATGAGGAATTAAGAGCTAATACACATAATGTAGCACCGGAGTATAATCTAGGGGACATACGAAGATAAGATAGAAAGATGTCACTTGTACTTTGGTGCAGGTGATATTTTTTGTTAAGAAAAGAAATGGAGGAAAAGAAAATGAGATATGTATTAGGATTAGACATTGGAATTGCATCAGTAGGTTGGGCAGTAATTGATTTGGAAGCCCTCAAGGTTATAGATGCGTGCTCTAATATTTTTGCTGCGGCAGAGGCAGAAAATAATAAAGATAGGCGTTCGTTTAGACAAATGAGACGTATTAAAAGAAGAATGAGAACCAGAATTTCAGATTTTGCAAAAATGTGGAAGCTATTCGGGTTTAACATTCCGGAAGAAGTAAATAATATGCCATTAGTTCTTCGTGTAAAGGGAATTAATGAAGAACTTAGTATGGATGAAATTTATGCAGTATTGCTTAATGAATTAAAACATAGAGGAATATCATATCTTGAGGATTTCGGCGATAATACGAATGATGGAACAAATTATTCAAAGAGTTTGGAAATAAATCAAAAGGAACTTGAAGATAAGTATCCTTGTCAGATACAGTATGATAGATACTGCAAATATGGTAATTACAGAGGACAATTTGTTGCTGATATCAATGGAAAAAAGGTAACTTTATGCAATGTATTTACATCATCATCTTACAGAAAAGAAATTATAAAAATTTTAGATACCCAAAAAAAATATCATTCTGAAATAAATGATGAATTTATTGAAAAATATATGGATATTTTTAATAGAAAACGTGAATATTATGTTGGACCGGGTAATGAATATTCGAGAACGGATTATGGTATTTACACAACACAGTTGAATGAAGATGGTACATATAAAACAGACGAAAATTTATTTGAGAAATTAATAGGAAAATGTTCTGTGTATAGTGAAGAATTACGTGCGTCAGCAGCTTCATATACTGCACAGGAATTTAATGTACTTAACGATCTTAATAATCTTATAATAAATGGAAGAAAACTTGAAGAGAAAGAGAAATATAAAATCGTAGATATTATCAAATCAAGTGATTCTATTAATATGCGTAAAATTATAAAAAAAGCGATTAATGAGGAAATTGAAACACTTGAAGGCGCAAGAATTGATAATAACGAAAAAGAAATTTTCCATTGCTTTGAAACATATAACAAAATGAGAAAAGAATTTAAGAAGATAGATGTGGACATTAATTCTTTATCCAGAGATGAACTTGATGAAATAGGGAAAATACTTACCATTAATACTGAGAAAGATATGATAGTAAAGAAATTATCAGAAATGGGATTGGATGATAAGGTTGTGGATTGTCTGACAAATATTAGAAAAAATAATGGAAAATTATTTACTAAGTGGCATTCTTTTTCACTGAAGATTATGAATGAATTAATACCTACAATGTATGAGCAGCCTAAAGAACAAATGCAACTTTTAACTGAGATGGGTGTTTTTAAGAAACAAAGTGATTTATTTAATAATTGTAAATATATACCGTCTGATATTGTAAAGGATGATATATATAATCCTGTTGTTGCTAAGTCTGTTCATATTGCTATAAGAATAGTAAATGCAGTAATTAAAAAGTATGGAATGCCTGAAAAAGTCGTAGTTGAAATGCCAAGAGAGCGCAATAGTGAGGAACAGAAGAAAAAAATAAAAGATATTCAGAATAAGAACAAAAATGAACTTGATGGAATTATTAAAAAAATAGATTCTGAATATGATCTTAAGATTGGAGAAAAAGATTTTAGAAATCATAAAGGCTTGGTTCTTAAACTGAAATTGTGGAATGAGCAAGGAGGGGTATGTCCTTATTCCGGCAGAAAGATTGATATATTTGATCTGGTCAAACATCCGGATATGTTTGAAGTTGACCACATTATACCGTTGTCGGTTTCACTGGTAGACAGTAGAATTAACAAAACATTGGTATACAAGGTGGAAAACCAGGAAAAGGGTGTTAATACTCCATATATGTATCTTTCTAAAATTACGAGAGATTGGGGTTGGGATGAATACAAAGATTTTATTCATGGACTTAAAATAGAAAAAGCCAAAAAAGCCAACTATCTTTTTATGGAAGATATAACTAAATATGATGTCTTAAAAAAATTTATCAACAGAAATCTTAATGATACAAGATATGCTTCAAGAATAATCTTGAATACACTACAGGATTTCTTCAATGCAAATAAAACAGGAACAATCGTTAAGGTTATAAGAGGAAGTTTTACACATCAAATGAGAACGAATCTGAATATTGAAAAAGATAGAGATGAGTCATTTAGTCACCATGCAGTGGATGCTATGCTATTGTGTTACTCACAGCTTGGATATGATGCATTCCATAAATTGCAGGGTTCTTTCATTGATTTTGAAACCGGTGAAATACTTGATAAAAGGATGTTTAATGAAAATATGCAGGAAGACGTTTATAAGGATTATCTTTACGGAAATAAATGGGGACAGATAAAACATCATATAGAAGATGCTGAGAAAAAAGTAAAATATTGGCATGCGGTTGATACAAAATGTAATAGAGGATTATGTAATCAGACAATTTATGGGACAAGAGAAATTGATGGTAAGACATATAAAATTTCAAGAACGGCAGATATAAGGACTAAAGGTGGCTTTGATAGCTTGAAAAAGCTTCTGGCTGAAAAAAATTGTAAAAGTAAAATTAATAATATATTAATGTATAGAAATGACCCTAAGACATTTCAATTTTTAATGGATATTATGGAACAGTATTCAGATGCATCTAATCCTTTTGTAAAATATGAAGAAGAGACAGGTGATATTATAAGAAAATATTCAAAGAAGCACAATGGACCTAAAATAACTAAAATAAGTTATATAGATAATGAAGTTGGAAGTTGCATTGATATATCACACAAATACGGATATGAAAAAGCCAGCAAAAAAGTTATTTTGGAGTCGCTTGTTCCATACAGAATGGATGTTTATTATAATACAAAAGATGAACGGTATTATTTTGTAGGACTGAAACAGTCAGATGTTAAGTGCAAAGGTAATGAAAAAATTATAAATACAGAAAATTATAAGCGTTCATTAGTAATGGAAAAAATGATATCCGATGATCAGACAATCGAAGATTTAGAAAAACAGGGATTCAAATTTAAACTCACATTTTATAAAAATGACATAATAAAATATGAGAAAAATGGCAGAATTTATGTAGAAAGATTTCTCTCAAGAAATCTTTCAGCGAGAAATCGTATTGAAATCAAACCGATAAATGCAGAAAAATTTGATAAACCACAAGTTTTTGTCGGATTGTCTAATACAAAAATGGTTAAAAAAATCAGAACTGACATTCTTGGAAATTATTATGAGTGTGAACAAGAAAAATTTTCGCTTATTTGCAAATAAATATTGACACAATGATACGTCTGGTATATACTCTTAGTGGATTTAGAAATTTTATAATCACTTAATTTTTTCAGATCTACTAAAATAAGGCTTTATGCCGAGATTAAGGAGTGCCGACGGGTACTCCTTTTTTTACGTGGAGGAAAAATGGCTTTTAGAGTTTTATTAATAGAAAGTGAAGTACATATACATTTAAAATTAAATAATATGGTTATTGACAAAGATGAAAATGATGTCTGGATACCACTGGATGATATTTCGGTAATTGTATTGGATAATTTATCTGTTAATATTACTGCTAGAATGATGAGCGTGCTGGCAGATAAGGGAATAGAATTGATTATATGTAATATGGAACATCTTCCCATTGGTAGTTTTGGTGCGTATGATAACCACAGCAGGGCATCAAAAATATTAGGGTTTCAAATAAATAACAGTAAAGAATTTTATGATGATTTATGGATGAAAATAGTGAAAGAAAAAATTGACAATCAGTTAAAGGTGTTAAAAATCATCCAAAAAGAAGATGAGTTAATACATAAAATGTTACAATTAAAGAATGATGTTTTGAGCGGGGATCCTACTAATAGAGAAGCTCATGCTGCCAAAATATACTTTAATTCTATGATGAATTCAACGTTTTCAAGAGGAAATGATAATATATTGTTAAATTCAGGACTTGATTATGGGTATTCTATAATACGTTCATACATTTCGAGACTTTGTGTAGGATATGGATTAAACACTCAAATAGGAATACATCACAAAAATGAATATAACAGATTTAATTTAGTCGATGATTTGATGGAACCAGTAAGACCATTTGTTGATTTATTATCATATAGACTGTTAGCAGAAGAAAAATATTTCAAACAGGAACATAGAAGAAAACTTGTAAATATTGTGAATAATAAAGTTATATATGATAACAAGAATATGTATGTAGGCAATATGTTGGAAAGGTATATAGAACAGGTTGCAGCATACATTAGTGGCAAACAGATTAAGATAGAATTTCCGAATGTGGAAAGTTACGAAGTGGAAGGTGGATATGAAATATAATATAATGAAGGTGCTATGTATGTTTGATCTTCCGGTTGATACGGAAAAGGAGAAAAAAGCCTATAGAAATTTTAGAAAAAATTTGTTGATTGAAGGATTTGCTATGATGCAATATTCAATTTATGTGAGGACATGTCCTTCAAGGGAATATGCTGACAGATTAGAAAAAAGAATAAAAAAGTTTATACCGGAAAAAGGAAATGTCAGATTGCTTTCAGTAACGGAAAAACAATATGATGATATGAAAATACTTATTGGTAATAAAACAAAGACAGAAGAAATACTTGGAGTTGAGCGGATGATTATAATATGAAGATGAAAATAAATAATAATGTGAAAATCATAGAAATTGAATATAATCAAGTTATGCAATTTTGCGGATTCAATGTAAATGAAAAAAATAAAGTTATTGAAACAATAAAAAAGTATTTTATTGGTTCTAAATATATGGAATATGAGAAAGATTTTGAATGTAAAATAAGTCTGGACAATGATGAAATAGGAAGAAAAACTTTTGATTTGTATTATGTTGCAGAAACTGATGACTTGATAAATAGTATAAAAATTGGAAAAACGAGTATTGTTGCAAAGCTAATAAAAAATTATATTGCTGGATTTGAATGTCAGGGCTATATGCAAAAAATAGATGATGAACTTATACAAATATATAATATGATAAATAAAGAAATAGCACAACTGGGAGATATTCGTCTTAAATATGAGATGTCAGAACTGTGGGATATGGTTCAGAAATCATCTGTTGTTCCATATGAAGATGATAAATTCCTTGAAAATAAGTCAGAAAGAGAACTTGTGAATATATTTTTAAACTCTTTAGAGAAAAAATTAGAAATATCTCCTGAGAGAACACTTGTTATTTTTAAAAATCTAGACCATTTGATTGAAAAAAATGACTATTGTGATTTGATTTATCGTATGAAAGATATTAGTGATAATTACGATGTACATTTCATTGTTTCGACAAGTATAGATGGATATTGTGCTTTAAAAAATGGATTGGAAACCGGCGTAACAATATTTAATAGTATTATATATGGAATGCCGGATATGTACCATATTAAAGAGTATATTGAAAGTAATTATCCTTTCAATCGAAAATTTGAATATGACGAATTAATGGATATGCTACAAAAAGTGATTCATAGAATTGGAAAATGCAGTGAGCTATTAAATGTTTCTGATTTAGTAATCTACAAGTTGATAAATGAGAGTCTGGCAATAAAGGAAAGGATAATAGAGCTGCCTGTTCAGCAAGAAATATCTTTCTTATTAGATTAAAGTGTGCTATACTATTATTGTGATTATAAAATGAAATTACATGAAGAGAGGTGACTGATATGTTGAATTCAAAGGTAATGACGATTGCTTATAAATACGGATTTGACATTTTAGTACCTGAAAGAATTAAGTGATTGTAAAACTGTAAACATGGGAGATTAAGTTATGGACGATTTTAGTACCTGAAAGAATTAAGTGATTGTAAAACAGGGCAGATAGACCTGACCTCGTTAAATGTATTTTAGTACCTGAAAGAATTAAGTGATTGTAAAACTGACATCGTAGATTTTCTCTTTCTGGTCATATTTTAGTACCTGAAAGAATTAAGTGATTGTAAAACCCGCCCCTGGCTAATGAGTGCATCCCCGAATTTTAGTACCTGAAAGAATTAAGTGATTGTAAAACTCGGTGGAAACGGCAACGGTACAGGTTATATTTTAGTACCTGAAAGAATTAAGTGATTGTAAAACATAGAGGATATGGTGATCAATATGATTTTCATTTTAGTACCTGAAAGAATTAAGTGATTGTAAAACCTGACCTTGAGCGGGCGGACGATAGTGTTAATTTTAGTACCTGAAAGAATTAAGTGATTGTAAAACGAATCTGACATACAAACCTGTCTTCTGAAATTTTAGTACCTGAAAGAATTAAGTGATTGTAAAACTGTTGCCTATTTGTTTTAAACAATTCGCCGATTTTAGTACCTGAAAGAATTAAGTGATTGTAAAACCTGTAACATAGTAAGGTAATCTGTAATTAATTTTAGTACCTGAAAGAATTAAGTGATTGTAAAACCTTGCGAGTGTATCATAGCAGCAAAGCCTAATTTTAGTACCTGAAAGAATTAAGTGATTGTAAAACTGAAATTAGTTTGGAAGTCCCTACTGTTCAATTTTAGTACCTGAAAGAATTAAGTGATTGTAAAACTTAGTTGTTGTGTACACACCGTTGGTTGTATTTTAGTACCTGAAAGAATTAAGTGATTGTAAAACCAAAATACCCTTGCAAGAATCTGTATCGACATTTTAGTACCTGAAAGAATTAAGTGATTGTAAAACTTACACTAATGTGATTATGACTTATGACACATTTTAGTACCTGAAAGAATTAAGTGATTGTAAAACTGATGGATAAATTAAAAAAAATGCGAACTAATTTTAGTACCTGAAAGAATTAAGTGATTGTAAAACCAATCTTGACTATGCAATCTATGAAGAGTAATTTTAGTACCTGAAAGAATTAAGTGATTGTAAAACAAATAGATGTTAATTTTAAAGCAAATTATAATTTTAGTACCTGAAAGAATTAAGTGATTGTAAAACACATATACACGGCAATGGCACCTGTAATGATTTTAGTACCTGAAAGAATTAAGTGATTGTAAAACGCAGCCCACGCAACAGGGAATGAGAAACGTATTTTAGTACCTGAAAGAATTAAGTGATTGTAAAACTCTTTTTTGATAATCTTTGTCAGATACTTAATTTTAGTACCTGAAAGAATTAAGTGATTGTAAAACATTGATAATGCTGATGATTATGCACGATATATTTTAGTACCTGAAAGAATTAAGTGATTGTAAAACTGTCTTGTAAGATTCTTAACATCACCACTATTTTAGTACCTGAAAGAATTAAGTGATTGTAAAACTAAGTTTGCGTTTTATGATATTCAATACAATTTTAGTACCTGAAAGAATTAAGTGATTGTAAAACAATTCTTCTATTATTTTTTCATTCAAAGTAATTTTAGTACCTGAAAGAATTAAGTGATTGTAAAACATTCTTGTAAGGGAATCTTGAATGAAGAAAATTTTAGTACCTGAAAGAATTAAGTGATTGTAAAACATTATGGTAATGGTATCACACCCCATATGAATTTTAGTACCTGAAAGAATTAAGTGATTGTAAAACATTCATACTTGTTTCCTGTCAGCAACTCTATTTTAGTACCTGAAAGAATTAAGTGATTGTAAAACGGAGTGATTGTATGTCATATATGCAGAACAATTTTAGTACCTGAAAGAATTAAGTGATTGTAAAGCTATATACCACTATCGTTATATTGTCAATGGGTTTGAGAGTATATATATGACCCATTCATATCCACTGTTGCAGAACAGATACCGTCTTATGATAAATACATTAATTCTGAAGAAGAAACCGAGGAAGAGACAACATCCGGGCACTCAGAACGTATATTTGAATACCCCGCCCCGGTGGAGCAGGACAGAAATTTTTAATCACAAAAGTATAAAAATGTGATAAAATAATATGTCAGGGAGGTAACCGAATGAAAGACGTTATTTTATACCATGGAAGCCGTGGCGGAATAGAAGGAAATATAAAACCTGAAAGCAGGGAAAAATGTGATTTTGGTAAAGGATTCTATCTTGGAGAAAATTCAATGCAGGTAAAAGGTCTTATATATGGTTACAGTGACCCTGTTTTTTATGAAATTAGATTAAAACTTTCAGAAATCCCAAAAGAACGGATTTTGATACTGGAAGGAAAAGAATGGATATATGCAGTGTTGGCAAACAGAAGAAAATGCGAGGATTTTAATAAACTTGAGCTGGCTGATAAATTTAGAAGAAAGTTATCAAAATATGATGTGATTATCGGACCGATTGCTGATGATCGTATGAACATAGCAATCAAGAGATTTTCTGATTATACACTTACAGATAAAGGATTGGAATACTGTCTTAAAAAAGCGGAATACGGCGTTCAGTATGTTCTTAAGACAGAGCTTGCATGTAGCAAGGCAGAGATAATTTCATATCATGATTTATCAGAAAAAGAAATGGATGATGCTGAAGTATACGGAAAAAATATGAGAAACAAATGTAAGAATATAATAGATGAAGCATCAATTTTATACAGAAATAATGGAGAATATCTTGACCAGCTGATTAAAAGGGAGTTTTACAAACAGAAAGAAAGGGATGAAAATGAAAGATGAAAGGATTACATGAAATAAAAGGTATTGAATACGATATATGTGAAACTCAGCAGGAAATATTCAGAGAGTACGCACTAAAAGGATATGATATGGAGGTCTTTACGAAAGAATATCTTGAGTCCGATTTCTGTTGCAGATATATGGACAGACCGGATTCGAGGTTTCAATTAGCAGATGTTGGCGAGTGTTCAGATTTTTTTCTGCCGGAAATAGGTGAAAAATTGAAAAAACATAAGAATGGTAAAATGTTTGACCCTGATATAGCTGAATGGATGGGATTTACATACCGGCAGCTTCAATTGGAAACGGGAATTAAAAGTAAAGAACTTGTAAACAGAATAACATTTTACGATATGTTGAGGCTTTATCCTGGTATGCACACAATAGATGAGCTGGATGCGGCTGAACGCATAAGTGAAATGTATAATCTGGTAGATGCTTGAGCTTCTTTAGCTGTATAATATATTGGGCTATATCTATTTTAGATAGATATTATAAATCAATTATCAATTTATCCTAATGAATATTGGAGTGAACAGGATATATTGAATTTATTATAATTGTTAAAAAAATAACTGGAATAACATTATGATGAGGAGACCAGATGCGACTTATGAATTATAAGGATAAAAAGTATGATAGACATTATTATTGTTGAAGATAACAGGGAAATCGCAGCTTTGCTGTGTGATTTTTTAAGAAAAGAAAATTATACTGTAAGTGTAGCTGAAAGCGGTGAAAAGGGATTGGAACTATATGAAAGATATGGTGCCAGACTTTTTATTCTTGATGTGATGCTTACCGGTAAAGACGGTTTTTATGTATGTCAGAAAATCAGAGAGATAAGTAACGCACATATTTTTATAGCCAGTGCAAGGGTAGATAAGGAGGACAAGTTAAAGGGACTTAATATGGGCGCAGACGATTACATAGAGAAACCTTTTGATTTTGATATACTTCTTGCCAAGATTAAAGGAATTTTTAAGCGTAAATATGGTGTTGAAGAAATTAAAGAGGGCGGAATAGTTTTAAATACGGTTAAGGAAAAGCTCTTTGTGGAAGGCAGGGAAACTGCTGTAACATCGAAAGAATTTGAGCTTTTGAAAATATTAATGGAAAATAAGGGAATTACAATGAAAAAAGAATATCTTTTTAATACTGTGTGGGGAAGCGACAGTGACTCGGAAATCCAGACATTAACCGTTCATATTAAGTGGCTGAGACAAAAGATAGAAAAAAATCCGTCACATCCGGAACACATACTCACAGAATGGGGGGCAGGATACCGGTTTGAATAAGTTTATAAAAAGAGCAATTATTGTTATTCTGACAGAATTAATTATTATATTGGCAGTAAATATTCTGGTAAATAGAAAAGAAAGTGAAGACAGACCGTATATTGTTGAAATAAAAAGGGCAGCAGCCATGATAAAAGAGACAGGTGAAATTCCTGATACAGGCGATTTTATCTACATAACAGAAATTAAAAAATATGATGCTGCAGATACTGACTCCAATGATTACAGGATAGAACAGATTGAAGGGGAAATATATCGTTTTAATTATGTTAAAGAAGATAAGGATAGTATAATTTTGTTTTTTAATATTGGATTTGCAGGATTTTTGGCGGTAACAGCCGGTATTCTCATATATTTCTATTCAACGCTTGTAAGACCCTTTAATAAGATGCAATACCTGACTAAAGAACTTGCAAAAGGTAATTTATCTACACCGATTAAAGCAGAGAAAAGCAGGTATTACGGTGATTTTATCTGGGGGATGGATATGTTAAGAGAGAAACTTGAACAGGATAAAGTGCGTGAATTTGAACTTTTAAAAGAGAAAAAAACCATAATTTTATCTATGACCCATGATATTAAAACACCGCTTGCTTCAATGGATTTATACCTAAGGGCACTTTCCGAAAACCTGTATGAAGAAGATAGAAAAGAAGTGATTCTTGACGGAATAAGGAAAAATCTCAAAGAAATAAATAACTATATCAACGGAATAGCAAGAGCATCAAAAGAAGATGCGATGGACATTGTTGTAAATAACAGTGAGTTTTATATTAAAAACGTCTTTGATGCGGTTCTAAAATATTATAAAGAAAAAATGGAACTTCTTCACATTGATTTTTATATTCAAAAACAGGAAAACTGTCTTATATATGGTGACGAAGACAGAATTGTTGAAGTAATGCAGAATTTAATTGAAAATGCTGTCAAGTACGGTAACGGAGGATATATAGGAATCAAATCGGAAGATGAGGAAGATTGCAGACTTATAACAGTATGCAATTCGGGAGAAGGACCGGGAGATGATGAGATGCTGCATATATTTGATTCTTTTTATAGAGGAAGTAACAGCAGTAATGTTAATGGAAGCGGTATGGGATTATATATATGCAGGAAAATACTTCATATGATGGATGGCGAAATATTTGCGGAAAATAAAGACGGATGTTTTAACGTAACAGTTGTATTAAAGAAAGTGTAGCAGAAGCTGCACTTTTTATTATTTAAGGATTATTTAATAATTAATAATGTATTCTTAAGCCATAAAACAGGAAAGAATAAAAAATATGTATAGAAATATTCTTAAAAAAGATATTAAAAGAAAGAAAACAATGAATATTATTCTTTTACTTTTTACCATATTAGCAACTGTATTTGTGGCTAGTGGTATTAGTAATGTAATTAATGTTGTGAATGGCACAGAATATTTCCTTGATAAAGCAGGTATCGGAGACTATGTTGTAATAACGCAGGATAAAAACAGCAATGTGAAGGAAATAATTGAAAAGTCCGAAGACATAGAAAGCTATAGAAGTGAAGAATGTATATGGACAGCAAGAGATAATTTAGTGATTAACGGAGAAAAACCGCAGTCAAAAAATAATGCTCTATTAATCCAGCCATTACAGGATACGGGAATTAATTTTTTTCTTAAAGATAATAAGAAGCTGGATTATGTAGAAAAAGGAACGGTATATATTACTGCAGGTTTTCTTAGAAAAAATAATGCGAAAGAGGGAGATACGCTTGTAATTACAAAGGATAATATGACACTTGAACTTAAAATTGCCGGTGAGATAAAAGATGCTCTTCTGGGTTCTGAGATGATGGGAAATCTGAGACTTATAGTAAGTGATGAAGATTATGAAACATTAAAACAGAATGGAGTTGAAGCATATATCGGAAACGTATATTATATTAATTCCGATAATATCAGAAACGTTGAAAAAGCACTTTCAGACGGAACCGGCATCCTGTTTGACGGGGGACGAAAGACTATCAGAATGTGTTATATAATGGAAATGATAGTGGCATTTGTGGGGCTTGTATTAAGCGTATGCCTTATAATAGTGTCCTTTGTACTTTTGAAATTCGTTATTACTTTTTCCATTAAGGAAGAGTTCAGGGAAATTGGGGTGATGAAGGCAATCGGTATAAAAAACAGAAAAATCCGAAGCCTTTATCTTGCAAAATATATTTTACTGGCAATAGCAGGCGGTATTGTCGGACTTGGAATCAGTATTCCTTTCGGAAAAATGATGATAGCCTCAGTTTCAGAGAAAATGGTGCTTGGAAATGATGCGGGAATATGGTTAAACGTTGCAGGTATGCTGCTCGTAATACTCCTGATGACAGGCTTTGCGTACTTCTGTACAAAATCGGTTAAGAAAGCGGCTCCCCTTGACGCTTTCAGGACAGGTGAGACGGGAGAACGTTTCAGAAAGAAAAGTATCTGCCACCTGTATAAATCACATACGAAAAACTATCTTTTTATGGCATGGAATGATATTTTAAGCGCACCTAAAAGATTTGTTACAATTATATTGTCATTTTTTATATGCTCCATACTGGTAATGGGCGTTGTTCTTGTAAAAGACACAATGGAAAGCAAAAACCTCATTTCAACCTTTGGTAAAGAATCTGATGTGTATATAACCGATTCAAAATTCGTAAAATTAGAGCTTCTGTCTGATAATGGCAGTAACATAATAGAGGAAGAATATAAAAAAATAGAAGCGGATATGGCAGAAGAAGGATGTCCGTGTACGGTAAGTATGGAGGTATGGTATAGGTACAATGCCGTTTTTAACGGCGAGACATATAAACTTACCTGCCAGCATAATGACAGGACAAAGGCATCCGATTACAAATATATCAAAGGAGCGGCACCAAAAAATGCAGATGAAATTGCAATCACGCCTACAATATCGGAAATGACAGGAGCCAGGATAGGCGATGTTATTACCATTGATTTCGGAACGGAAAAGAAAGACTGCATGGTTGTGGGATATTTCCAGTCCATGAACCAGCTCGGACGTGTCATAAGGCTTTCAGAGGACGCACCTGTTTCAGGAAAATATGCCAACACAATAATTGCGTACCAGATTGATTTTAATGACGATCCCGATGACAAAGAGATTGCAAAAAGAATTGAGATGATAAAAGAAAAATATGATATCGAGAATGTATTCGATGCTGCGGGATATTGTGCGAACTGTATAGGTGTAACGGGAACAATGAATTCGGTAACAGGCCTTATGCTTCTAATAACCGGAATTGTGGTTATATTGGTATCGGTGCTTATGGAACGAAGTTTCATATCAGATGAAAAAGGACAGATTGCACTTCTTTATGCAATTGGATTTAAAAATACATTTGTATTAAAGTGGCATGTTTTAAGATTTGTTATAATTGCGGCTTTATCGGAACTTCTGGCTGTTGCGCTTGTAATTCCTTTTACAAAATTATGGTGTAATCCGATTTTTAAAACTATGGGTGCGACACACATTGTTTATTGTTTTAAGCCGTTATCTTTACTGGTGGCAATTCCGTTGACCATAATTGTAATAACTACAGTAACAGCTTTTATTACATCATTGTATACAAAGAAAATAAAGAGCAAAGATATATCTAATATTGAATAGCAGGAGGAAATATTATGGATAAAATATTAAAAGTAAAGGATTTGTGTAAAACATATATTGCCGACAAAAGACAGAATAATGTTTTAAGAAATATAAGTTTTGAAATAGAAAAAGGTGATATGGTGGCAATAATGGGACCATCAGGTTCGGGAAAATCAACTCTGTTATATACTGTTTCAGGAATGGATAAATCAACAAGCGGAAATATTATTTTTAATGGTATGAATATAACGGAAATGAAACAGGATGAACTGGCAGCAGTAAGACTTGATGAGATGGGATTTATTTTTCAACAGATGTATATGATGAAAAATCTTACAATCCTTGATAATATCCTTCTTCCTGCCTATGAAAGTAAAAAAGACAAGGAAACAAAAGGACGGAAGGTAGAAAGAGCCAAGGCTTTAATGAAAAAATTAGGCATTTCGGAAATCGCAGATAACGATATTAACGAAGTATCAGGCGGACAGCTTCAAAGAGCATGTATCTGCCGGAGTATGATTAATAATCCGTGTGTTCTATTTGCTGATGAACCTACAGGAGCATTAAACCGCAGCACTTCAAGAGAAGTAATGGATGAAATAGTGAGGCTTAATGACAGCGGAACAACAGTTATGATGGTAACCCATGACGCTGGAATTGCTGCAAAATGTAAAAGAGTATTTTATCTTGTTGACGGAACCATAAAAGGAGAATATATTACAGATGATAATTTGACGCAGGCAGAAAGAGAAAGAAGCCTTAATAACTGGCTTATGGATTTAGGATGGTAAAACATATATTATATGCAAGACTGTACACTAAGCAATTAGTGTGCAGCTTTTTTTCGCAGTTTAAAAAAACAGTAAGCTAAGAACATAAGCTCATGAAATGTGAGATATAACTCAAAGTAAGCTCATAAAATGTGAGAAAGCCGATTGAAATGGCTCATAAAATGTGATAATATTGTAATCAGGAGGAGATAATTATGTATTTGAAAAGAAAAATAGATGATTTCCTAATTAAATGGAAGGAAGATGTTAATCATAAGCCGTTGATAGTAAAAGGTGCAAGACAGATTGGCAAGACAGAATCTATTATGCATTTTGCCAACGCTAATTATGCAAGCGTTATATATATTAATTTTGCTCTGGATAAGAAATTTATCAAAATAGCAGAGGACGGATATGATGTAAATACCATTGTGAAGAATATATCATTGATAAATCCATCTTTTAAGTTTGTTCAGGGGCATACGATTATTGTTTTTGATGAAATACAGGAGTATCCGGATATTGCTACAGCCTTGAAGTCATTTAGGATTGACGGACGTTATGATGTTATATGCAGCGGTTCAATGCTTGGAATCAATTACAGAAAAATTCACAGTAACAGCGTTGGAAATAAGGTTGATTATGAAATGTTTTCAATGGATTTTGAGGAATTTTTGTGGGCGAAGGGATATGACAATACCCAGATTTACAATATTTTAGAACATATGACAGCCTTGAAACCATTTGGTGAAACAGAATTGTCTGTCTATAAAGCATTATTTCTTGATTACTGTGTACTGGGAGGAATGCCGGATGTGGTTAAGGGATATGTTGATACAGGAACTTTTCAGGCTTCGTCAGATATTCAGAATCAGATTCGACTTGATTATGAAGAAGATGTCAGAAAATATGCACAAGGACTTGACCAGACCAAAATAATCAGTGTGTATAGGAGCATACCGGCACAGCTTGCCAAAGAAAACAAGAAATTTCAATACAGTCAAATCAGCAAAAATGCGCGCTCCAGAGAATATATGGGATGTATTGAATGGCTGATTGACGCAGGAGTTGTGACGGAATGTAACTGTCTGCTTATGCCGGAACTCCCGTTGAAAGGAAATGTTGATACAACTAAGTATAAGTTGTATTACCCCGATACTGGACTTTTAGTATCTGCGTTAGATGATGAAGCACAGGAAGATCTGAGGGTTAATAAGAATCTTGGCGTATATAAAGGTGCCCTATACGAAAATTTTGTTGCAGAAGCATTTATTAAGCAGGGGTTGGGATTGTTTTATTATAAGAAAGAAAACGCAACTCTTGAGGAAGACTTCTTTGTGCGTTCACAAAATGAACTAATCCCGGTGGAGGTCAAGTCCAATAATGACAGATCCAAGTCTCTCAGAACACTCATCAGGGATGAAAGATACAGCGATATAAAGCATGGAATAAAATTAGGAGATTTTAATATAGGATGTTCTGAAAGCATATACACATTTCCTTACTTTTGTGCTTTTATGCTAAAAGAATACCTTAAAACATGGAATTGATATTTCATTTTGAAAAAGTTAAGCTCAAAATAACGAAGTATATTCGTTCGTATCGCTGCCGCACCGTTGTCTGATGCGGCAGTTTTGGACCCCCTACCTCCTGCTCGCAATAAATCCTGCCAGCCACATGACAGCCGATGCGATAATAAATATAAGGACAAATGTATTAACCTGTTCTTTCCATCTCAATGAAAGAATAATTGCGTCGCCTATGACTGCTATGATAATTGGCAGAAGCATAAAAAGGTTAACTGCATCATTATTGAATACCCTGTATGCCATATATGCAAAAGCAGCGACAAGCACAAGTGATACGACTGCCTCTATTATGTGGAATAATCCGGCATATTCAATATGTGATTTATATACAACCGGAATAGCCATAGAAAAAAATATGAGGTACACAAGTGAAAACCATAGTAATATGCTGTCATCTGCCATTGCATTATTTTTAGCCGTTCTTATGACAAGTGCGGCTATCAGAAATCCGTATGAGGCAAATTGTATTCCGGGGATTGTATATTCGGTATGCACCATTCCTGAGACTAGAATCACGCCGATTGTAATACATATCATCTTTGCATTAACCTGCGTTCCGTCTGACACAAGTGCCTTAAGGAAATCCCTGTTGATTGTAAATAATAAAATAACGGATGCTGCAAGCGACAGAATACAGATGCCGTTTACATACCGGCTGAACCCATCTCCCCACATGGAAAGATTTTTATCCGCAAATGAACGTATGAGACTCTGGATTCTTTCCCCAAAAAGAATCAGAAAATAACCCATGATAAGCCAGTTAATTAACATCTTTTGTCCTCCTTTAAAATTATAATTTATAGTAAATTATATCATATATGAATATCAATTTGCCATATAAAATATATAATATGAGTCCTTTTTTTGGGACATCCAATATGAGATAATTATTATGGGGCAGGGAAAATACAACCCTCAGGCTTCTGCCCCACATTATTTTTTAACAAATTGGAGGTAGCATTATGAAGAAAAAGTTTAGAGTAAGTAGTCTTATCAAAGGTATTGCAGTCGTATATTGTCTGGTTGGATTTGTATTGTTTGTAGTTTGCATAGCAATCAGTGTGAGCCACGATATTTCACTGTATAGAAATTTTGAATCAGCAATATCTATTTACAACTACGGAACATTGAAAACTGCAGGTATAATATGTCAGATGATTGCTATTCTTTTTAGGACAGCACTGATTTACGGATTTGGTATTATTGTAAATATGGCAGAAGAGTATCTTGACAGCCGAAAACATACGGATTAGATCACTGTGTGAATCTATGCCAATTTAGCCAGTGCCACATATAGCTGGGATATTTTATACCATGTGGCATAATCGACGGTGCCGGTAACGGGCATGTTGAAGGTCTCCTGGAATTTGCTGACGGAAGCTGCTGTGTCCTTACCGTAGATTCCGTCAACAGTAAGAGGAGGTATGTTGCTGTAGGTACGGCGGATGAGGGAAAGCTGTTCCTGAATGGTGGTGACAGGAGGACCGTATGAACCGATTTCAAGGGTGTATCCGGGATATGAGACAGGGATGCCCTCAATTATTTCGGCAGTGTTTATATATATGTCGCTGCCGTAGTAATTACGAAGAATCTGGAGAGCGGTTTTGCCGTCATCCCCAAGAGACTTGGAACCCCACTGGCTGAGACCGCTGCAGGTAGTCCTTTTGCCGTCGCAGTATTGGGTGAGGATTGGCTGTTTGACATCGGGACGGGATACATAATTTGAGAAATATTCATCAACAACATTGGAGATGGTGTCGAAAATATTACGCTTATTAATCCACTTATGGTCAAAAGCGGTAGAAGATGTAATGGTAAAATAATAACCTTTATTGCGGTACCATTCGGTATATACACGGTTCAGGGTAAAAGAAATAATGGCAATTACATTGGCTTTGATGGTTTCTTTGGGCCATGTAGGGTATATTTCACTGCTGGCAACATTTTTTATATAATCGGCAAATGGAACGTAGTAGTCCGTTGCTGTCGAGTCGGATGGGACACCGTCATGGACAACAATGGTTTCGGGAACCACAACACGGTCAAGAACAATTTCACCGGTGTTTTCAATGGGTTTTATCTCGGCCTCAGGAATTTTTGGAGGATAGTTGCCGATTAGTGTATTGGGACCAATGTTATAATTGCCGGGATTTCCTGTAAGAATAATATTTTGTATTGATAGTATTCCGGAAAAAATATTTGAACCGGTAATGGAAACCGGGGCAAAGCCCGGAGCAGAAGCTACAATATTATACATGGCGTAAGGTATGATAATGCCGGGAGTTTCGCTGAAGCTCTGAGGCGGAGCCGGCAGTTCGATTTGTTCTGTCTGACCTATGGAATTGGTTTCTACAACGTCAACAGGGTTTTCTTCATCCGTACCTTCGTAGATGCTGACGGTTGCATCAATGGGAATTCCTTCTTCATTTGTGATATTAACCTTTAAAAAACCGGTTTCATCATTTTTATTAAGCATAATTTTAACCTTTCCGGATATTATAATTCATATTGCTGCAATGCAAAATTAATCGCAAATGACAGCGTCGATGCTTACATGATATTATATGATGAAAAAAATATTTGTTGAGTACAATTTGTATCTTGAAATCAGACGGATTTTATGGTAAAATTTCTACAATTTGAAGAAAAAAAGCGCTATCAGTATGTTTAGTTGTTTTTTTTTTGCCTAAATAAATAATACATGTGAAAGGTTTGAAGGTGTGAAGATGAAAGCATTTTTGATTCTAAGTGACGGAAATGTCTTTGAAGGTACAAGCATTGGAGCTGAGAGAGAAGTAATCAGTGAAATTGTTTTTAATACCTCAATGACAGGATATTTAGAGGTTCTTACAGATCCATCATATGCCGGACAGGCAGTAGTTATGACATATCCATTAATTGGCAATTATGGTATTTGCCATGCTGATGAGGAATCAGGCAGACCATGGCCTGACGGTTTTATTGTCCGAGAACTTTCACGTGTTCCAAGTAACTTCCGTAGTGAAGATTCCATACAAAATTTTCTTAAAGAAAATAACATTCCGGGTATTGCAGGTATTGATACCCGTGCTCTTACCAAGATTCTCAGGGAAAAGGGTACTATGAACGGAATGATTACCACTAATGAGAATTATAATCTTGATGAGATTCTCCCTAAATTAAAAGAATATACTACAGGCAAGGTTGTTGAAAAAGTAACCTGTGAAGAGAAATATGTACTTCCCGGTGATGGATTTAAGGTTGCACTTATGGATTTCGGTGCCAAGAGAAATATTGCAAGATCTCTTAATAAGAGAGGCTGTGAGGTAACTGTTTATCCTGCTTTAACCACAGCAGAAGAAATCCTTGCAGCTAATCCTGACGGAATAATGCTTTCCAATGGTCCGGGAGACCCTAAGGAATGTGTTTCTATTATTAAGGAAATCAAGAAATTATATGATTCGGATGTTCCTATTTTTGCAATTTGTCTCGGACATCAGCTTATGGCACTTGCCACAGGTGCTGATACACATAAGATGAAATACGGACACAGAGGAGCTAATCATCCGGTTAAGGATCTTCAGACCGGTAAGGTATATATCTCATCACAGAACCACGGATATGTTGTTGATATGGATACACTTGATGATAAGATTGCAAGACCTGCATTTATCAATGTTAATGACAAGACCAATGAAGGTCTTGAATATGTAGGCAAGAACATCTTTACAGTCCAGTTCCATCCGGAAGCCTGTGCAGGTCCTAAGGATTCGGATTATCTTTTTGACAGATTCATGAATATGATGAAGAAAGGCAGGGATTAATTATGCCAAAGAATAAAGACATAAAAAAAGTATTAGTAATCGGTTCAGGCCCTATCGTAATCGGTCAGGCTGCCGAATTTGACTATGCGGGAACACAGGCATGTCGTTCTCTTAAAGAAGAAGGCATGGAGGTTGTTCTTGTGAACTCTAATCCTGCCACAATTATGACTGATAAAAATATTGCTGATGAAGTCTACATTGAGCCATTGACAGTTCATTCACTTGAGCAGATTATTCTCAAGGAGAAACCGGACAGTATTCTTCCTACACTCGGTGGACAGGCAGGTCTTAACCTTGCAATGGAAATTGCTGAGACAGGTTTCCTTGAAGAACATAATGTTAAATTAATCGGTACAACCGCTGAGACAATCAAGAAGGCAGAAGACAGACTTGAATTTAAGACAACAATGGAAAAAATCGGAGAGCCTTGTGCACCTTCTCTTGTTGTTGAGAATGTTGAAGACGGTATTGCTTTTGCCAATCAGATTGGTTACCCTGTAGTTCTCCGCCCTGCATATACACTCGGTGGAAGCGGCGGCGGTATCGCTAAGAATGAAGAAGAACTTATCGACATTCTTTCCAATGGTTTAAGATTAAGCCGTGTAGGCCAGGTACTTGTTGAAAGATGTATCGCAGGATGGAAGGAAATCGAATACGAAGTAATGCGTGATGCCAACGGAACCTGTATTACCGTATGTAATATGGAAAATATTGACCCTGTCGGAGTACACACAGGTGACAGTATTGTAGTTGCACCTTCACAGACACTGTCTGATAAGGAATACCAGATGCTTCGTTCATCAGCTCTTAATATTATTGACGAACTTAAAATAACAGGCGGATGTAATGTACAGTTTGCACTTCATCCAACAAGTTTTGAATATTGCGTTATCGAAGTTAATCCTCGTGTAAGCCGTTCATCAGCCCTTGCTTCCAAAGCAACAGGTTATCCTATTGCCAAGGTTGCGGCTAAGATAGCACTCGGCTATAACCTTGATGAGATACCTAATGCAATTACACATAAGACATTTGCAAGTTTTGAGCCTGCTCTTGACTATTGCGTAGTTAAGATCCCAAGACTTCCTTTTGATAAATTTATTACTGCTTCAAGAAAGCTTACGACACAGATGAAGGCAACCGGTGAGGTCATGAGTATCTGCACTAACTTTGAAGGCGCACTTATGAAGGCTATCCGTTCACTTGAACAGCACGTTGATTCGCTTATGAACGATGATTACTCATCATATTCTGATGATGATATTATAGAACTTCTTCACAACATTGATGATAAGCGTATGTATGTTGTTGCAGAGGCTTTAAGAAGAGGCATTTCTTACGATACAATCCATGATATTACCATGATTGATAAGTGGTTTATCGATAAATTCCACATTATCGTTGAAATGGAAAACCGTCTCAAGACAGAAGAACTTACAAAAGAACTGCTTGTTGAAGCAAAGAGAATTGAATTCCCTGACGTTGTTATCGGAAGACTTACAGGCAGGACAGAAAAAGAAATTAAGGCTTTAAGGGATGAATATGGTATTCATGCGGCATTTAAGATGGTTGATACCTGCGCTGCCGAATTTGAGGCTTCAACACCTTACTACTATTCATGCTACAGTTCAGAAAATGAAGTTATTGAGACTAAGCCTGAGAAAAAAGTCCTCGTACTCGGTTCAGGTCCTATAAGAATCGGACAGGGTATCGAATTTGACTATTGTTCGGTTCACAGTACATGGGCATTCAAGGCTGAAGGATATGAGACAATCATTATCAATAATAACCCTGAAACAGTAAGTACCGACTTTGATATAGCTGACAAACTTTATTTTGAACCATTGACACCTGAAGATGTTGAAAGCATTGTTGAACTTGAACATCCGGACGGAGCTGTTGTACAGTTCGGTGGACAGACAGCCATTAAGCTTACAAAAGCATTGATGGAAATGGGCGTTCCAATCCTCGGCACAAGCGCAGAAGACGTTGATGCGGCAGAAGACAGAGAACTTTTTGATGAAATTCTTGAACAGACAGGAATTCCAAGAGCAGCAGGAAAGACAGTTTTCACTACAGAAGAAGCTCTTGAGGCAGCTAATGAATTAGGCTATCCTGTTCTTGTAAGACCTTCCTATGTTCTTGGCGGACAGGGTATGCAGATTGCCATAAGCGACAAAGATATTGTTGAATTCATGGAAATCATTAACAGACAGGTTCAGGAACATCCAATCCTTGTTGATAAATACCTTATGGGTAAGGAAATTGAAGTTGATGCCGTTTGTGACGGAGAAGATATTTTAATTCCTGGTATTATGGAGCATATTGAAAGAGCCGGTATCCATTCGGGAGACAGTATTTCGGTATATCCTGCCCAGAGTATTTCACAGAAAATTGTGGATATGCTTGAAGATTATACAATTAAGCTTGCAAGAGCTTTACATGTAAAAGGTCTTATTAATATCCAGTTTATCGTATACAATGACCAGGTATATGTAATAGAGGTTAATCCACGTTCTTCAAGAACTGTTCCATATATAAGCAAAGTTACAGGTATTCCTATTGTAAAACTTGCTACACAGGTTATTATCGGTAATACAATCAAAGGTCTTGGCTATACACCAGGACTTCAGAAAAAAGCAGACTACATTGCAATCAAGATGCCTGTATTCTCATTTGAAAAGATTCGTGGCGCTGATATCAGCCTTGGACCGGAAATGAAATCGACAGGTGAATGTCTTGGTATAGCAAAAGATTTTAACGAAGCATTATACAAAGCCTTTGTAGGTGCAGGCGTTAATCTTCCAAAACATAAACAGATGATTATGACAGTTAATGACCATGAGCAGAAAGATGCTCTTTCGGTTGCAAAACGTTTTGCAGCTCTTGGATATACAATTTATGCGACAAGAGGTACAGCACGTTATTTCAATGAAAACGGCGTTGAGGCAATTAAGATCAATAAGGTTGAACAGGAATCACCAACACTTCTTGACCTTATTCTTGACCACAAGATTGACCTTGTCATCGATATACCTGAGAACGGTATTGAAAAGAGCCACGATGGTTTCATTATCAGAAGACATGCAATCGAGACCGGTGTAAACGTTCTTACATCACTTGATACAGCCAATGCATTGCTTACAAGTCTTGAATGTCAGGCAACACAGTCAATGACACCGATTGATATAGCAACAATTTAATTGTTATGGAATAATTAAGAATTTCTAATGACAGCTATGAGTTTATCTGGGATTACCGGAATCCTCTCATAGCTGTTTTAACGTTAAAATTTCTTTACAACCGTAAATATGAAAAGTATAATGGAACATAACCAACGGAGGAATATTTTTTATGAAAAAAATTTTAGACCAGATTACAGAAATAGTCGGAAATGCTTTTAAACAATGCGGCTATGATGATAAATACGGAAAGACAGGAATATCCAACAGACCTGATTTATGTGAATATCAGTGCAACGGAGCAATGGCAGCAGCAAAGGAATATAAGAAAGCACCATTTATGATTGGTGATGAAGTGGTTGCGGTTTTACAGGACAACAGTGCCTTTGAGAAGATTGAATGTATCAAACCGGGCTTTATTAACATGGTAATGAGTGCAGATTTTATAGGTGGTTATGTGCGTGCTATGGCTTTGGAAGATAAGTTTGGATGCGACTGTGAACCTAAGGATGCGACGGTATTTGTTGATTACGGCGGAGCCAATGTAGCCAAACCTCTTCATATCGGACATCTTCGTTCGGCAGTAATCGGCGAAAGTGTAAAAAGAATCTGCAAATTTGCGGGTTATAAGACAATAGGTGATGTTCATCTTGGCGACTGGGGTCTCCAGATGGGACTTATTATTACAGAACTCAAAGAACGTAAACCGGATTTACCATATTTTGATGATAATTTCACAGGTGAATATCCGGCGGAAGCGCCTTTTACAATATCAGAACTTGAGGAAATTTATCCATGTGCCAGCGGCAAGTCAAAAGAAGATGCCGAATATAAGAAATCGGCTCAGAATGCCACATATCTTTTACAGAACGGTCACAGAGGATACACAGCCCTCTGGAAACACATTATCAATGTGTCGGTTGCTGATTTGAAAAAAAATTATGACAACCTTAATGTCCATTTCGATTTATGGAAGGGTGAAAGTGATGCCCAGCCATATATTGCTGATATGGTTAAGGATATGGTAGACAGGGGGATAGCCCATGAAAGCCAGGGTGCCATTGTTGTAGACATAGCCGAGGAAAATGACAGCAGGGAGCTTCCTCCATGTATCATTCAGAAATCGGACGGAGCAGCCAATTACGAGACCTCCGACCTTGCGACACTTATCGAGAGGGAAAAATTATATGCACCTAAGTCATACATTTACCTTGCGGATAAGAGACAGGAACTTCACTATACACAGTTTTTCCGTGTGGCAAGAAAAGCAGGAATCGTATCTCCTGATACAGAACTTAAGTTCATCGGTTTCGGTACGATGAACGGCAGTGACGGCAAACCTTTCAAGACAAGACAGGGTGGTGTACTGCGTCTTGAATACCTCATAAAAGAAATTGAAGACAAGGTATACGAAAAAATTATGGCTAACCGTACCGTGGATGAGAGTGAAGCCAGAAATACAGCTAAGATGGTGGGACTTGCCGCATTAAAATACGGTGATTTGTCCAATCAGGCATCTAAGGATTATGTATTTGATATTGATCGTTTCACCTCTTTTGAGGGAGACACAGGTCCATATATCCTTTACACAATTGTACGAATTAAATCTATTCTTAAAAAATATGAAAATGCAGGAGGCATGGTGTCAGGTATCCATACTGTTAACCCTGAGAGCGAGAGCGAACGTTCACTTATGCTTGTGCTCACAGGCATGCAGGATATGATTAAGACAGCATATGAAGAAAGTGCACCTCACAAAATTTGTAAATTCATATATGATCTTTCCAATGCTTTTAACCATTTTTATCATGAAACAAAGATTCTTTCAGAAGAAGATGAAAATAAAAAGAAAGGTTATATTGCACTCATAAAACTTACAAAAGATGTGTTAGAGACATGTGTTGACTTGCTTGGTATCGAGGCACCGGAGAGAATGTAATGTCAAAAGCAAAAGACTTAACAACAGGAAAACCAATCAGCCTTATGATAAAATATGCAATCCCTGTGCTGATTGGCAATCTTGTACAGCAGATATATAATTTTGCCGATACAATTATTGTCGGACAATGTCTCGGAAACCGTACATTGGCTGCCGTAGGTAATACCGGGTCAATGTTTTTCCTTGTCAATGGGTTTGTTATAGGAATAACAAGCGGTTTTTCGGTCCATATAGCACAATGCTTTGGGGCAAAAGATTATGACAAGATGCGTAATTCCGTATGTAATGCCATTATGTTGTGGTCCGGAATCACATTGTTTATCACTTTACTTTCGGTGCTGATAACCAAGCCGGTTTTAAGGCTTATTAACACACCGGACGGTATTTTTGATATGTCCTATAATTATATCGTTATTATTTTTGCAGGAATAGCTGCACCTATGCTATACAATGCCGTTTCGTGTATACTAAGGGCTCTTGGTGACAGCAAAACCCCGCTTTATTTCCTGATTTTTTCAGCACTCCTTAACATCGGTCTGGATTTGCTTTTTATAGTCGTATTTAATTGGGGCGTTGCAGGTGCCGCCATTGCTACAGTGCTTGCACAGCTTGTTGCCGGAATTGCGTGTATCGTATATATTTCCGTTAAGTTCCCTGTTCTTCATATAAAGAAAGAAGATTTTAAAATTAATCCGGGAATTATAAAGACACACCTTACCATAGGACTTCCGATGGCGTTCCAGTTTTCGGTTACGGCAATCGGAACAATCATCCTGCAGGGTGCCGTAAATGTATTTGGCGAGAATTACATTGCCGCTTTTACGGCTTCCAGTAAAACGGAACAGCTTATCATGCAGTTTGGCATATCGGGTGGCGTAACAGTTGCAAATTTTGTCGGACAGAACGTAGGTGCCGGCAGATATGACAGGATTAAAAACGGAATATTGAAATGGAGTCTTTTTACGGTTGGAAGCGCAGTTTTATGTATGGGTGTTATTTTCATTTTCGGCAGACCAATCAGCCGGCTTTTCATAAAAGGCGGGGATGAATTAATACTTTCCTATGCAATGACTTATCTCCATATTTCAATGTTTTTCTATATCCCATTGTTCCAGATTTTTATTTTCAGAAATGCTCTTCAGGCAATGGGTAAGACAACAATGCCGTTACTTGCGGGATTTTTTGAACTTGGAGCAAGGTCTATAGTCGCATACACGCTTCCAAAAGCGATAGGTTTTTCCGGTGTATGTTTTGCCGGTCCGGTTGCATGGGTATGTGCTGCCGTACCGCTTATTATTACTTATATAATTTATATGAAAAAATTTAAGAAAAAAGGGTATTTTAATACTCAATTTAGTTGACAAATACCCCCTAAAAATCCGATAATAGAGGTAGCTTAATTTTGAGACTATTTGAACGGAGAGGGTCAGACATGAAAGATAATGACAAGCATGGATTTGGTACTTTCGGTGCCATAGTATTAGGCGTTACGGCAGTTGCAACAGCAATTGTGGCAGTCAGCAAGAGCAAGAAGAAAAAGCAGAGTTTGAACAGCTTCCTGAAGGATGAACTTGTAAAACTTCCGCTTTTTAGTAAGGACGAATCCCACCACGCTAAGAAAAGCACAGCAGACGAGGACGATATTTTTGTGGATGAGGACAACGAACCACAGAATGACAAAGCCACATCTTTTTACGATGAAGAGATTTCTTACGAAGAGGATGAGGAATTCCAGTCCGTATCCAAGGCAAAGCCTATCGTGGATTTCAAGCCAAAGCACGAATCAGCCGAGGAGCCGGAAACAGCAGAGGCACAGGAAACAGCAGATGTGCAGGATGTAGCCGAGGAGCCGGAAACAGCAGATGTGCAGGATGTAGCTGAGAAGCCGGAAGCAGCAGAGGCGCAGGATGTAGCCGAGGCACAGGATGTAACTGAGGAGCCGGAAACAGCAGATGTGCAGGATGTAGCTGAGGAGCCGGAAACAGCAGATGTGCAGGATGTAACTGAGGAGCCGGAAGCAGCAGATGTGCAGGATGTAGCCGGGGAGCCGGAAGCAGCAGGTGTGCAGGATGTAGCAGAGGAGCCGGAAGCAGAACCTGATGATACGTTTGTATTTGAGTCAGTGGTTGTTGGCAGGGAGTCAGTTAAAGACGAGCCTGTTGATATATCTGATAGGAAACTTGACAGGGAATTTATTGCAGAACCGGTTGATGCAGAACCGGTGAGAGATAATTTTGTATTAAATGATGAAGATTTTTCGGACGAAGTTCAGGAAATAGAAATCGATGATGTTACCGCTGAACCGGCAGAAGAAAAGGTTACAGAGCTTGAAAAAGAAGATGGTCCGGTATCAGCAGGTAAATATGATGATGTTAGTTCAGAAGCAGAAACCGCAAAAGAAACTTTTGCAGCTGCAGTTGAAACACCTGTAAGAGAAACTTTCTCCGATGTGGAATTTTTTGATGAAGAAGAAGACACTGAAGAAGGCCTCCGCAACAACGAGTCATATTATGACTGGACTTATAATGTTGATGAACATTATAGTGTAATAACTGATGGCACATGGGTATATTGTAAATCGGATGACGTTCTCACAAGCGATTCTATCAACAAAAAAGGCGAAAGAGAGACAATCGATATAGCCGATACTTTTAAAAACAGAATTAAGACAAAGGGATATTGTCTGTTGAAGTATATCGGAACGGACAGAGAGGTTATCGTACCTGATACTATCAATGGCAAACCGGTTGTAGCTGCACTTAACACATTTAGAAGCAATCAGATTGTTAAAAAAGTCATTCTCCCATCAACGATGCAGGGCTTGAGAAGGACTTTCTATAGCTGCTACCATCTTGACAGCATTACTTTTGCACCGGGAACCAATCTGGTATACGAATTGGATGCAATCATGTGTGGTAACAATGATATGGACAGCAATACAGAGGCAACAACGGTATACTGTTCACACGCAATCGCTGAATATATAAAAGGTCACTACAGATTGGGATGTCCTGTTACATTTGTTGAAAAATAATAGTAAATTACAGAACTTTGGTTACGCATAGTTAAAAAGTGTAACCAAAGTTTTTTTATTGCAATAAAGCGTGTGGGATGTGGGATGTGACACGGTACAGGTGCAGGCATTGAGTGGGTTGCTGTCATTAAATGTGTGGGATGTGGGATGCAACACCCGTGCACCCACGCCCCGCCCGGAAATCTCTACCCAAACAGCGGAAATCGGTCGAAAAGGTAGAGAATCCCACAGCCGCCGTCCAGGAATCTCTACCCAAATAGCGAAAATCGGCCGAAAAGGTAGAGAATCCCGCAGCCACCGTCCGGAAATCTCTACCCAAATCGGGGAAATCAGCCGAAAAGGTAGAGATTCCCAGTTCCGCCGGTTGTAAATCTCTACCCAAACAGCGAAAAACCGCCGAAAAGGGTAGAGAATCCCACAGCCGCCGGTCGTAAATCTCTATCCAAATAGCGAAAAACTGCCGAAAAGGGTAGAGAATCCCAGTGTCGCCGGATGTAAATCTCTACCCAAATAGCGAAAATTGGCCGAAAAGGGTAGAGAATCCCAGTGCCGCTTGTCGGAAATCTCTACCCAAACAGCGAAAAACAGCCGAAAAGGGTAGAGATTCCCAGTGACGCCGGTCGTAAATCTCTACCCAAACAGCGAAAAACAGCCGAAAAGGGTAGAGATTCCAGTAGCGGCCGGTCGTAAATCTCTACCCAAATAGCGAAAATCGGCCGAAAAGGGTAGAGATTCCGGTAGCCGCCGGTTGGAAATCTCTACCCAAATAGCGAAAAACAGCCGAAAAGGTAGAGATTCCAGTAGCCGCCGGATGTAAATCTCTACCCAAACAGCGAAAATCGGCCGAAAAGGGTAGAGATTCCCAGTTCCGCCGGCTCACACTCCCAGCCCACACTCCTAGCTCACACTCCCGGCCCACACTCCCGTCCCACATTGCCGGACCACACTCCCGTCCCACACCGCTCTACCCAAACAACTCAAAATCGCTCAAAGTAAGTTCCCTTGCAGTTAAGTTGATTTTGCTGTCCGATGCAACTGTGAAATACACATCGGGTAGTAAAGCATCCTGATGGGTGAATAAGGATTTAGCAGGAGATTTACGGAGACTCTTGAATACGCCGTCACCGGAAAGCTTTGAAACAGCTTCCTTGTAAGTCCAGATACGGCAAAAATCGGCCTCCGGAGTATCTGAAGACCGGATTGTATTCAATTCACCGGGAGAACAGATTTTGGCAAGCATTGAAGCAGGGACTCTGCGGACGGTTTCCACATCGATACCCACAGGGGATGAATCAAAAATACACATAACGGCTTTGCTGCAATGACTTATGTTGAAATAGATTTCAGGGTGGCTTTTCAGGTAGGGTTTGCCATCCGGTGAAATATCAAAATCAGGGGTGTCTGTCAGGCTGTATTCAGTGCGGTAGCCGTACAGGAAAAGAAGGTATGCAATTACGCAGGCAAGCCTGTCCTCAGGAAACTTATACTTTAGAGCACGCTTTAGCCGCTCAGGTGGAAGAAGAGGCATTAAACTGTCAAGCTGTTCTTTCGTTATATTTTTTAAATCCGTAAAATAATAAAGCATAACCTGTCCTTTCCAATAAAAAATACTGTAATCAGTATAAATATTTTATTTTTTTATTGCAACTTAATTTTACTTTGATATAATGTTATAGAAAACGGGGTGCCCTTGGAGGCTGAGATTATACCCATAACCTGATTTGGATAATGCCAACGTAGGGAGATATTTTGTTTTGACAGACAGACACTATCCTTATGTAGTTCTGTCTTTTATTTTACGGAAAGGTAAGCAAAGATATGAGAGAATATACAACACAGATGGATGCCGCCAGAAAAGGGATTGCAACGCCACAGATGAAAAATGTGGCAGAAAAAGAAAAAATGCAGCTGGAAGAGCTTATGGGTTATATGGCAGAAGGTAAAGTTGTAATACCTGCCAATATTAACCATCAGTGTATCAATCCTGAAGGCGTAGGAAGTATGTTAAGAACCAAGATAAACGTCAACCTTGGCGTGTCAAGGGATTGCAAGGATTATGACATAGAGCTTCAGAAAGTAATGAGTGCCGTCAATATGGGAGCAGAGGCAATAATGGATTTGTCAAGCCATGGCAATACAGAGCCTTTCCGTAAAAAACTTACATCGGAATGTCCTGCAATGATAGGAACGGTGCCTGTTTATGACAGCGTAATCCATTACCAGAGGGATTTGTCCACACTAACAGCGGAAGATTTTATAGATGTTGTAAGACTTCATGCCCAAAACGGTGTGGATTTTGTGACACTCCATTGCGGAATAACAAGAAAAACAATCGATCAGATTAAGAATCACAAACGTAAAATGAATATCGTAAGCAGGGGCGGAAGCCTTGTATTTGCATGGATGAGCATGACAGGTAATGAAAATCCGTTTTACGAATATTATGATGAGATTCTTGATATCTGTGAAAAATATGATGTGACAATTTCACTGGGTGATGCGTGCAGACCGGGTTGCCTTGCAGATGCAACGGATGTATGCCAGATTGAAGAACTCGTAAGACTTGGTGAACTTACAAAGAGAGCATGGGAACATAATGTACAGGTTATGGTTGAAGGACCGGGACACGTTCCCCTTGACCAGATTGCTGCTAATATGCAGGTTCAGAAGACGATATGTATGGGAGCTCCTTTTTATGTACTTGGACCTCTTGTAACGGATATTGCGCCGGGCTATGACCACATAACCGCAGCAATCGGAGGTGCAGTCGCAGCTATGAATGGGGCAGCATTTTTATGCTATGTGACACCTGCGGAGCATCTTGCACTCCCTAACGTGGATGATGTAAAACAGGGCATTATTGCCTCTAAGATTGCAGCACATGCGGCAGACATAGCCAAGGGAATTAAGGGCGCAAGGGATATTGATGATAAAATGGCAGACGCAAGGCGTGTTCTTGACTGGGATGCTCAGTTTGAATGTGCGATAGACGGGGAAACGGCAAAAGCAATCAGAGACAGCCGTAAACCTGAGGATGACCATAGCGATACCTGCAGCATGTGCGGAAAGTTCTGTGCTGTAAGAAGCATGAATAAAGCACTTAACGGTGAATATATTGATATATTGTAGGAAAATAAAATGAATCAGAATAATCTTTTGCTCTATCTGATAACGGACAGAGAAGCTGCCGGAGGCAGAAATCTTTGCGAATGTGTAAAAGCAGCGTTAGACGGTGGAGTGACAATGGTACAGCTTCGTGAGAAAAATATAGAATACGAAGAACTGAAAAAAGAAGCTTTTGAGATAAAAAAACTGTGTCATGAATACAAGGTCCCTTTTATCATTAACGATAATGTAAGACTGGCGCTTGAAACCGATGCGGACGGAGTCCACCTTGGACAGTCTGATATGGGAATTGAGGAGGCAAGACGGATACTCGGAAAAGAAAAAATAATAGGCGCAACTGCAAAGACTGTGGAGCAGGCGAAGGCTGCCATGGAACAGGGAGCCGATTATCTTGGAAGCGGTGCAGTATTTGGCAGCAGTACCAAAAAAGATGCAGTAACAATGTCTTTTGATATGTTGAAAAATATATGCAGGAGTGTTGCAATTCCCGTTGTGGCAATCGGAGGAATTAACCTTTCAAATGTTTCAAAACTTGCCAAAACAGGAATAAAAGGTGTGGCGGTAATTTCCGGAATCCTTACAGAAACGGATATTTGCGGTACATCAGAAAAATTTTGCAGAATATTAAAAAATATATAAAACACAGCGGCATGCCGGGGGCACCACTTTATGTCGCTATACAAAATTAATGCATGGAGGTAAATACTGATATGAAAACAGCATTAACAATCGCAGGCAGTGATTCCTGCGGAGGCGCCGGAATACAGGCAGATATTAAGACTATGACGGTAAATGGCGTATATGCCATGAGTGCCGTTACAGCTCTTACAGCCCAGAATACAACCGGCGTAAAAGATATTATGGAGGTGAGCAGCAGCTTTTTAAAAGAACAGCTGGAATGTATTTTCACGGATATCTACCCTGATTCAGTCAAAATCGGTATGATTGCCTCAAAGGAACTTATTAAAACAGTAAAGGACACTCTTGTAAAATATAAAGCAAAGAATATTGTCCTTGATCCTGTAATGGTAGCCACAAGCGGGGCAAAACTGATTAGCGACGACGCAATCGATACATTAAAAAAAGAATTATTACCTATAGCTGCGGTTGTGACACCTAATATTCCGGAGGCGGAAGTCCTTTCCGGAATGAAAATTTCCTCCAAAGAGGATATGGAGGCAGCGGCTGTAAGAATATCGGAAGAAAATCACTGTGCGGTCCTGCTCAAAGGAGGCCATAATCTCAATGATGCCAATGACCTTTTAGCAGACGGCAAAAACATCACATGGTTTAAGGGAAAAAGAATTGATAATCCCAACACACACGGAACGGGATGCACCCTTTCCTCTGCGATTGCAGCTAATCTTGCAAAAGGTTTTTCACTTGTAGATTCTGTAAAGAAAGCAAAAGAGTATATATCGGGAGCACTTAACGCCATGCTTGACCTTGGCAAAGGAAGCGGACCGATGAACCATGGATTTATGATAAAATAAGATATTCCGGATTCTTAAAGGTAATGGGAAGAAGGAAAAATGGAAAAAATTAAATTAAAGAAACTTGTATTAACCGCAGTTTTTGCTGCCGTAGCAGTTGTAGGCTCGTTATTTTCATTCCCTGTTTTCGGGTCAAAATGTGCACCTGTACAGCACCTTATAAATGTGCTTTGTGCCGTTATACTTGGACCGGGATATGGCGTTGCGGCTGCATTTGTATCAAGCCTTATAAGAAATCTTCTGGGGTTAGGAACCTTGCTTGCATTCCCGGGAAGTATGTGCGGAGCACTTTTAGCAGGACTTTTGTATCATTATATAAAGAAATTACCTGCGGCTTATATAGGAGAGGTATTCGGAACCGCCGTTATAGGCGGGATGTTGTCATATCCTGTGGCAGCTTTTATAATGGGTAGTAAGGGTGCGGCTTTGTTCACATTTGTTGTACCTTTTCTTATAAGTACAGCGGGAGGAACTTTGTTAGCAGTATTAATAACCGTACCGCTTAAACAGACAGGTGTACTGGATAAAATAAAGAGTGAACTGAACTCTTAGGAGGATTTATTATGGCATGGGCTGATATTTTTTCAAAAATTGCTGAAAAGAAACCGATAATACATTGCATAACCAATATTGTGACAGTTAATGACTGCGCTAATGTCCTGTTGGCAATAGGAGCGTCACCTGTAATGGCGCATCATGAGATGGAGGTTAAAGAAATAACTTCCGGAAGTGATGCGCTGGTGTGCAATATGGGTGCAATTGAGAATTTTGAAGCAATGCTGATTGCAGGAAGAAAAGCGGATTCGCTGGGACATCCCGTGGTGATAGACCCGGTGGGTGTTGCATCTTCTTCCTACAGACGCAGCCTGTGCCTGAAACTTATAGAAGAATGTCATCCCACATGTATAAGGGGCAATGTTTCGGAAATTAAGGCACTCGCACTTGATGAAACAATATCTAAAGGCGTGGATGCAAAAAAAGGGGAAAGCATATCCGATGATATGTTAAAAAAACTGGCAAAAAAATATAATACAATTATTGTAGTTTCGGGAGAAACAGACCTTGTAAGCGACGGGGAAAGCATTTATGAGGTTCACGGCGGAACACCGTTTTTTAAGGGAATAACAGGAAGCGGATGCATGTCAACCGTAATAATTGCAGGATTTCTTGCAATTGAAAGAAATATTGAAAGCGTTGCGGCAGCAGTCAGAACAGTTAATTATGTGGGAGAAAACGCGGCGAAAGCTACAGTAAACGGAGCAGGTGGTTCAATGACTTTTAAAAATGAATTTATTAATCTTTTAAGCATTCTTGCCAATCCGTCCTTCAAATCAAGAAAAAAAAGAAGATAAATTTGATTTTATTTATATTAAGAGGTATAATATTACATAAGGCTATGTAAATATTCCGGCAGGAGGTATTATTGAATGAGCGAATGTAATTCTGGCTGTGAAGAATGTAAGAGCAGGGAAAGCTGCGGAATTCGTAAGGCTCCTCTTAATAAAGAGAGTTCAATTCATAAGATTATCGGCATAATAAGCGGTAAAGGCGGCGTTGGCAAATCTACGGTAACAGCGCTCATTGCCAGAAAACTGGCTTCAATGGGATACAGCGTCGGAATAATGGATGCTGATGTAACGGGACCTTCGATTCCGGCAATGTTTGGTATCCACGGCAAGGTATTATCTGATGAAAATGGTATATATCCTATGGTATCACAGGAGGGCATAAAGATTATTTCAATGAATCTTTTGCTTGACAGTGAAGAGACCCCGGTCATATACAGAGGACCGGTTGTGGCCTCAATTATCAAACAGTTTTACAGTGATGTAATATGGGGCAGTCTTGATTATCTGCTTATAGATATGCCGCCGGGAACAGGAGATGTTCCGCTTACGGTATACCAGTCAATTCCTATAGACGGAGTGGTTATGGTTACATCTCCGCAGAATCTTGTTAAAATGATAGTTATGAAAGCTGTTAATATGGCATCGAAGATGTCAGTTCCTTTACTGGGAATTATTGAAAACTATAGTTATTTTAAGTGTGAAGACTGTGACAGAATATATGAAATATTCGGAAAAAGCAAAGCTGAGGAACTCGCTAAGGAGCTTAACACCACAGTTATTGCAAGGATTCCTATTATCTCTGAAGTGGCACAGTGCGAAGATAAAGGAATTCCGGTCACACAGGATATTGATATGGACCTTTCAAGTTTATTATAAGGAAGATATATGAAAAAAGAACGAACAGGAAGTCTTATATGGAGACTTATTTATCCGCTTCTTATTTTTTTAGGAGTGGAATTGATTATAGAACTGGGTGCAACCATAGTATATTTTGCGGTTAAGATGCAAAGCGGTGCATTTGAGAATCTGAGTGAACAGGGAATAGTTGACGCAGCTACAGCATTTCTTACAGGGAAAGCATTGTATTTTACCCTTATAAGAGGTGTTGTCCTTATTCCGCTTTATCTTTGGATAATGAAAGTGGATACGAGACTTGACGTATACTATGAGAGAGATTTTAAATATGCGGATTACCGTAAGATATGGCTTATTCTGCTTGTGCCTGCAGGAATATGTGCGGCTATAGGTTTTAACGGACTTGTTTCGCTATCCGGAATTGAGAAATTTTCCAAAGCATATCAGGCTGTAGAGAAAATTACTTATTCAGGTAATCTTTTTGTACAGATAATGGCATCTGCAATAGCGGCACCGATAGTGGAAGAGCTCTTATTCCGGGGACTTATTTTTAAACGTCTGAGGAATGTAACACCTGCAGTATGGGCGATGGTTATATCTGGTCTGGTATTTGGAATTATTCACGGCAATCTTGTGCAGTTTGTGTATGCATTCCCAATCGGAGTGATACTTGCTTTTATTTATGAGATTTTCAAGACGATATGGGCACCGGTAATTTTCCATGTTTCGGCAAATTTCATATCGGTTATGCTTACCAATTTCCTTCCCGGAGTAGAATTTAATCTTACAGTGGGATTGTTGGCACTCGTATCTGTTGTGACACTTGCCATATTGTTTGTTATCTTATTCGTCATTGACAATAAGGTTAAACGTACTAAAATATAAAGAAATCAAATCTTTTGTTGGAGAGAGGTTATTATGAAAAAAATACTTTCAATAGCAGTTCCTTGTTATAATTCAGAAGCATATATGAAAAGATGTATAGAATCCTTGCTTGTGGGCGGTGAGGATGTAGAAATTATCATAGTAGATGACGGTTCTACAGACAGAACTGCAGAAATTGCTGATAATTACGAAAAGAAATATCCAAGAATATGTAAAGTAATACATCAGGAAAACGGCGGGCACGGAGAAGCTGTCAATACAGGTCTTAAGAACGCGGCAGGATATTTTTTTAAGGTAGTTGACAGTGACGACAGAGTCGGCAGGGAAGCATATCTTAAACTGCTTGATATTATGCGTAAGGCTATTCTTGAAGAACATCCTCTTGATATGCTTATATCTAATTATGTATATGATAAAGCAGGTGTTAAGCGTAAGAAAGTTATGAGATATACAAGCATTCTTCCTACGGATACATATTTTACATGGGAAGATATGGGTCATTTCAGACAGGACCAGTACATAATAATGCATTCTGTAATTTATAGGACGGAGTTATTGAGAGAGTGTGGACTTGTACTCCCAAAACATACTTTCTATGTGGATAATATTTTTGTTTTCCAGCCATTCCCTTATGTCAAGAGCATGTATTATGCGGATGTTAATTTTTACTGGTACTTTATCGGAAGGGATGACCAGTCTGTACACGAAAATGTCATGATTAAAAGAATAGACCAGCAGTTAATGGTCAACAGACTTCTTATTGATTATTATAATCCGGATATTATTGAAGACAGTAAATGCAGGAAGTATATGCAGCATTATCTTGAAATAATAACGGCAATTTCTTCAGTAATGTGTTATCTTTCCAAAAAGGAAGAGAATTATGAGAAGAAAAAAGACTTATGGAAATATCTTAAGAGCTCTCATCCTGAGACCTACAGAAAACTTAAGAGAAATCCTATGGGATTTTTTATAAATATTCCGGGAAGAACAGGAAGGTTACTTACAACGGGAATATATAGAATTGTTAAGAAGATTTTTAATTTTAACTAAATATATACTTAAAAATGCACATCCTTTGCCGGTGCCGGTATCGGATGTGCATTATTTTTTACTGGATTTTTTTGAAAAATTTTGTTTTGTATGTTATCGGATAAATGATTGCGGCAAGAACTATTGCAGCCAATACGTCATATACTGAATGCTGTTTTAAGAAAACCGTTGATACGCATATTAATAAGCCCCAGATTGCTGTTATGATGCATACTTTTTTCTTATGTCTGCCGAAGGTCTTTGAATTAAATACGGCAAATTCTATAACCAAAGTATTATATACATGCAGACTTGGCAGGACATTGGTCGGAGTGTCGGCTTTATGCAGTAATTTTACAAGGTCTGTACAGAAATTGTCGCGGGGAAAAGTCTCCGGTCTGAAATCGGCAAGCCCGTTAGGAAATACAAAATATATAATTACGGCAATTGACATGCCGATTATAAGGGCAGCCCCCATTCTTACACACTCACCCTGGGAACGTATGAAAAAGTAAATGATAAAAAATGCCATAAAGATGAACCATGAATAGTATGGAATAATGAAATATTCCACAAACGGAATATGATCATCTAAAGCACAATGGATTGCATGAAATCCGGTTTCTTCGGTAACATGTCTTTCCAGATAAATAAAACATGGCATATATATAAAAGTATAAAGAGCCAGTAATCCATGCCACCATTTTTTGAAAAATGCTTTCATTACGTCTGTCCTTTCATATGTAAAATAAACTTAGCTATTATAACATATTAATTTGGAAAAATCCAATAACTAAATTCAGTTTACAAAAAATAATTAAAGGGGTAAAATATAATAAATATAGCTTTACGGAGGATATTATTTTGAGACTTGTAGTTCGTGATTTAAAGAAGAAATATGGCGATAAGACTATACTTGATGGTGCATCATTTTCGTTTTCCCATGGTATTTCATACGGAATAGTAGGAAATAAAGATGACGGCAAGACTACATTCCTCAAGTGTATATGCGGGGAAACGGGCATAGATTCAGGATATATCCGTATTGAAGCTGATTGGAAAGAGCATAGAACAAAGTACAGCGATTTCGGAATCGTTGCGGATTCTGCGGTTGTTCCGGAATATATGACAGGTTATGAATTTTTTGATTATCTTATAGAAATACATCCTCTTTGTGTAACAGAAAGCAAAACGGCTGATGATTATTTTGATATGGTCGGGCTTAATGTTGCGAAGAGAAACAACCTTATAAAAGAATATTCTTATAATGAAAAACGTAAGATACAGGTATTGGCTGTTATTTTGTTAAAACCGTCCGTTATAATATTTGATGAGCCGGTTAAGAACAGCAATAAGAGACGCATTAACAGAATGAAAGCAATTATAGATGACCTTAAAAAAGATCGTATTGTTATTGTTGCGACGGAAAATCCTGATATAGCTGAGGCATTCTGTGATGAATTTTTATGCTTTGAGGACGGACACATTCTGTCATTGCCGGCAGAGGATGTCAGAACCGTTCTAAGTGGAAGTGAGGAAACCGGTAATGATTAAAGAATATCTCCAATGTATCAGGATAGAAGCTGTAAGACATGCGAATATGCTTGGAAATATTATAGCAGATCTGCCTTTTTATAAAGAAAAAGAAAACGAGAGCAGGGAAAAGGCAAGCTTGTTTGTCACCGGTGAACTCTTGTTTTTCTTATGGAAGATTATAAAAATTTATGCTTATGTAATGGTATTTATGTATGTACCAAAGCTGGTTTTTTCAAAAATCACGATAGTGGGAACTTCCGGTTTTTCAACGGAAGACTGCTTTGTGTTTTTTACACTGGTTCTTACCTGCGTGATAGGTTCGATTATACATTCGAGCATTTTTGATGTTAATAAAGATTCTTATTGTACAATAAAAATATTAAGAGTCAGACCGGTGATATATTTCAGGGTGAAATTTATATACAGGCTTATTACGGAACTGCTTGGATTCTGGAGCGCATTTACAATTCTTGGCATGAATTATGTTAAAGCTTTTTATCTTGTGATTATTATATGCCTGTCAAGGAGTGTCGGGGAATGCATTAACATACTTATCTTTAAGATGACCGGTAAGAGGTTTGCAGACCATAAAGGCGCATTTCTCCTGCTTATGTTAGCTGGATTGTTTGTGGCATATTTTGTCCCTTATGTAAGAGGCTGCGTTCCCGCTGCATATATAAGAATCTTTGATTCTATATGGGTGGCTGCAATACTTGGAACCGGAAGTGTTTTTACATATTATGTATGGACCTACAGAAATTACGAAAAGATTATATCAAGAGTATATACGGAAGAACAGTTTGATGAAACAGAAGATGGAGAAAAAGACTGGATATCTTATAATTCCAATGAAGGAATGAAATCCTATACCGGAGATAAGAGACTTTTTCATCTTTATTTTAAAAGAACATCGGGAAAAGCAATATATAATAATATGATTAAAGTTATAATTATAGCAATTTTCTTTGTACTTGGCGTTCTTGCTATTGAAATGGGCAACAAGGATGCTGTCGGGACAGTTATATCGTATTCATTGCCTTTGCTTGCTTTAGTTATGTATTGCCTTTGCAATTGTTCCGGGTATTGCAGGGATTTGTTTACAAATTGCGATATACATATATTGAGAAAGGACAACACGGGAGAGGGACTTGCCGGTAATTTTATATTCTGTCTTTATAATATTTTAAAAATAAATGCGGTTCCTATAATAGCGCTGGCTGCTTCTTATTTTATTCTGGGATGTATATGTCAGGTGTATGTGATTACCGCACAGATTATTATATGCATTGTTTTTATGGGACTGTTTTTTTCAATATTTGGATTATTTACATATTATATGTTCCAGCCTTATAATGCAGACGGAACTGTAAGAAGTTTCAGATATTATATGCCATCACTTTTGATGTATGCACTCTGCTATGGATGTATTTTTGTAAGGGCAGACAGTATTATATTTGTTGTTGTGTCCGGGACCCTGACTTCGGTTATGGTTATAATGTCATTAAATCTTGTCTATAGGATATCGGACAGGACCTTTGTATTAAATAAGTAAATCAGGAGGTATTATGGTATGCGTAAAAAAATTCTTTTTACAATGGTTTTTGTTGCAATGACTATTTCGCTTACGGCATGTGGGAATAAAACGTCGATTACATTCACCGACCCTACCGAAACATCTGAATCCAACATAACACGTTTTGATAAAAAAATTGCCGGAGAACCTCTTGAAGCTGTGAACTCATTATATGATGCCACCGATATTTATTCAAAGGAAGGATACAGCCTTGTGGACATAGAAGCTTACGGAGACGACGGATTGCTTGTACTGTATACAGGTGATGAAGAGTCGGTTTTATCTGCATATAAGATTTCTACAGGTAGTGAAGTGAGCTCTTTAAAGACTGATAAAGCTGTTTCGATGGATACAACATTAAATGTTACAGGCACGGGATTTGTGTATTCGTATGATTATGTCAACGGATATTTCACCTCTTATGATGTTTTGAACGGCAGTTTTGAAAATCTTGTTTTTGATTTAGAAATGGAAAGTTTTGCGGTTTCCGACGGAGGAGACTGTTTATACTGTACAGTGGAAGGCGATAATAATATATACAAATACATTATTAATACGGGTAAAATCGTTTCTGTATATGAATATGATGACGTTTACAAGGATGTACAGGTAGAATATATAGAGAATAACGGAAATTACATAGCTGTTCTTTGCAGTGGAGATAAAGGTTCGTTTTACGAAAGACTTGATATCGGAAATCAGAAAAGAACGATAATCTGTAAGGCAGAAAATGGACTGTATTGTGCGGGAGATGCTTATCTCACGACATCGGGAGAAGAAGATGCTGATGTGTATGTATACAATTTCAGCAGACCGAGACTTAAAGATATTTTTACACTTGATGATGCACATGAAAAGAATAATATGAAATTTTACAGCGGAAGTCCCTATCTTCTTACATCGGACGAATATATAGCGGGTACGAAGCTGCGTTTTTACAACGTGGGAAGAGGCGTACTCAGTAACGAGATTGTTATTCCTACGGTTTATAAGGTGCTGGATGCAGATTATCTTGTAGTTGACCAGACGTTATGTATTAAAGCAGTTAATGACAAAAACGAGCGTATGATTCTGCTTTGGGACATAGAAAATATAGGTGAAATAAAAAATTAGATAATTTATAAAAAAAGTGTTGACAAAGTTAAGACTTTGGTAATATAATAGTCAAGCAGGTTGCGAAAAGCACTGCGATATAGATATGAATTTTGGGATCTTAGCTCAGCTGGGAGAGCATCTGCCTTACAAGCAGAGGGTCACAGGTTCGAGCCCTGTAGGTCCCATTTATTCAGATAATTCTATATGGCGGAGTAGCTCAGATGGCTAGAGCACATGGTTCATACCCATGGTGTCAGGGGTTCGACTCCCTTCTCCGCTACTAAGAAGAACCCTTGATTATTAATCAAGGGTTCTTTTCGTTGTAAAATGAAATAACTATGGTTTGTATATATAGAAAGAGGATTTGATATGAGAATTGGAACGGGATATGATGTTCACAGATTAGTACCTGACAGAAAAATGATAATAGGCGGAGTTGAGATACCATACGAATTAGGACTTTTGGGACATTCGGATGCTGATGTTCTCCTGCATGCCATATCAGATGCAATTTTGGGAGCAGTGGCACTGGGAGATATCGGAAAGCATTTTCCTGACAGTGATGAAAGATATAAGGGGGTATCAAGCCTTTATCTTCTGGAAAAAGTCGGAGAGATGTTAGAAGATAATCATTATGTTATAGACAATGTAGACAGCACTATAATAGCACAGAAGCCTAAAATGGCATCGTATATACCGGCTATGAGACAGAATATTGCGGATGCACTTAAGATTGACATAGACAGGGTAAGCGTAAAGGCGACGACTGAAGAGGGACTTGGATTTACCGGAGAGGGACTTGGAATATCAGCCCAGGCGGTGGCAATGATTAGCAAGGTTGAAAATATTGTATATAATGATATTATGAATGACAGAATTGCTGACTGTGAATCCTGTAAGGGATGTTGCAGCAGAAATTCTTAATATTAAGGAGATATCATGAAATTCATAGAATATGTTAAAGAATCCATAGAGGTCATAAAAGACAGGGACCCTGCAATGAAATCCAACAGGGAAGTATTTCTTTATCCTTGTTTCTGGGCTATATGGGAATATAGAAAGGCACACAAATATTACCTCAAAGGTAAATTTTATAAAGCAAGAAAAATCTCGCAGAAGGCTGCAAGAAAGACCGGAATTGAAATACACCCGGGCGCACAGATTGGAAAAGGTCTTTTTATCGATCACGGACATGGTGTTGTAATCGGGGAGACAACTATAATCGGCGACAATGTTACGATTTATCAGGGAGTAACTCTCGGAGGCACAGGCAAGGAACATGGCAAGCGGCACCCTACTATCGGTGATAATGTTATGATAAGTACAGGGGCCAAAATACTCGGTTCATTTACAATAGGTGCAGGTTCCAAGATAGGTGCAGGTTCCGTAGTTCTTGAGGAAGTTCCTCCTAATTCAACAGTTGTGGGAATACCGGGCAGAGTGGTTAAATGTGATGATATAAGGCTTCCTAACAAAGACCTTGATCAGATTCATTTACCGGATCCTGTAAGAGCAGAGCTTGATGACATTCAGAAACAGTTAAGTAAATTAAAAGAGAAACAGGAGCAATACGATGGAAAATAAAGTATATTTTTTTAATACACTTACAAGAAAAGTTGAGCAGTTTATACCTAATGTTGACGGAAAGGTAGCAATGTATACCTGCGGACCTACAGTATATCATTTTGCACACATAGGAAATTTAAGGTCTTATATCATGGAAGATATTCTTGAAAAAACTTTACGTTATGTAGGCTATGATGTAAAACGTGTAATGAATATTACGGATGTGGGACACCTTACAAGTGATGCCGATACAGGTGAGGATAAGATGCTTAAAGGTGCCAAAAGAGAACATAAGACTGTAATGGAGATTGCTAAATATTATACAGATGCTTTCTTTGATGACTGCCGTAAGCTTAATATTAAAAGACCTGATGTTGTAGAACCTGCGACTAACTGTATTCCTGAATTTATTAATATGGTTAAAGTTCTTCTTGAAAAAGATTATGCTTACATTGCAGGAGGCAACGTATATTTTGACACATCTAAGCTTGATGATTATTACGTTTTTTCAAGCCAGTCGGAAAAAGAACTTATGGTCGGAGTCAGGGATGACGTAAGCGAAGACATTAATAAAAAGAACAAAGCAGACTTTGTACTCTGGTTTACAAAATCCAAATTTGACAATCAGGAACTTAAGTGGGACAGCCCATGGGGTGTAGGATATCCGGGATGGCACATTGAGTGCTCATGCATCAGTATGAAGCACCTCGGCGAATATATGGACATCCACTGCGGCGGCGTAGATAATATCTTTCCACATCATACCAACGAAATCGCCCAGAGTGAGGCATATCTCGGACATAAGTGGTGCAACTATTGGTTCCATGTTCATCATCTTAACGATAAATCGGGAAAGATGAGTAAATCAAAAGGTGAATTCCTTACAGTATCACTTCTTGAGGAAAAAGGCTATAATCCACTTGTATACAGATTGTTCTGCTTACAGTCACACTATCGTAAACCCCTTGAATTTTCTTATGAAGTTCTTGACAATATGACAACGGCATATAATAAACTTATCAAGAAAATTGGGGAACTTAAGGCAGATGGCAGTGTGGATGAAGAAGCATTTGCCGGTTTTAGAAATAAATTTGAAGACGCAATATGCTCAGACCTTAATACATCTTCGGCAATAACCGTTATATATGATGTATTAAGAAGTGATATTAATGATATGACCAAGCTGGAACTTATAAAGAGTTTTGACGAAGTACTTTCGCTTGATCTCTTAAAGGACCATGGTAATGATAAGGAAAGTTCTGTGGATTCGGAACTTAAAGAATACATTCTTGCAAAGATTGAAGAAAGAAAAGCTGCAAAGAAAGAAAAAGACTTTGCAAAGGCAGATGCAATCCGTGATGAACTTGCGGCAAAAGGCATACAGATAAAGGATACCAGAGAAGGAACTGTATGGGAAATAGTGTGAGGATAGATTAATGTTTGAGGCAATGGAAAAGGCATTTCAGATAGGAGAGGTAAACGTTGCTTTATATTCTCCTCTGACACTTGCCTATATTGGCGACTGCGTTTATGAACTGATTATAAGAACCAATCTTGTAACCAGAGGCAATGCACCTGTTAACAAACTTAATAAAAAGGCAAGCAACCTTGCCAAAGCATCAACCCAGGCACGGATTATTGAGTCAATAATGGATATGCTGAGTGAAGATGAAGAAGCAGCATACAAAAGAGGACGTAATGCCCATTCCTGCACCAAAGCCAAGAATGCATCAACCTCCGATTACAGAAAAGCTACCGGATTTGAAGCGTTAATCGGCTACCTCTATCTTCAGAAAAAGTTTGACAGGATTATGGAACTTGTAAAAAAAGGATTTCAGGAGGAACATATCTCATGAGATATACAGAATTCACCATTGAAGGAAGAAATGCAGTAATTGAAGCATTCAGATCAGGCAAAACCATTGATAAACTTTACGTTCTTGATGGATGTAAAGATGGACCGGTAATGACAATTATCCGTGAAGCTAAAAAGACAGACACAATAATCAGATATGTTGACAGGGAAATTCTTGACAGATTATCAAAGACAGGTCATCATCAGGGAGTTGTAGCCAATGCGGCAGCATACGATTATGCGGAAGTGGAAGATATTCTGAATGCCGCAAGAGAAAAAGGTGAACCACCGTTTGTTTTTATACTTGATGGAATAGAAGACCCTCATAACCTTGGAGCAATAATAAGAACAGCGAATCTTGCAGGAGCACATGGTGTAATTATTCCAAAAAGACGTGCGGTAGGTCTTACGGCAACTGTTGCAAAGACCAGTGCGGGAGCACTTAATTATACACCTGTTGCCAAGGTTACCAATCTTTCTGCAACAATAGAGGAACTTAAAAAAGAAGGATTATGGTTTGTATGTGCCGATATGGGCGGCGAGACCATGTATAACTTAAATCTTACGGGACCGATAGGACTTGTAATCGGTAACGAAGGAGAAGGCGTCAGCAGACTTGTAAAAGAAAAATGCGATTATGTTGCGTCAATCCCTATGAAGGGTAACATTGATTCGCTTAATGCATCGGTTGCAGCAGGCGTTCTTGCTTATGAAATAGTCAGACAGAGGATGTAATATATGGCAATTACTGATACTTATAAATTACTTTCTGATGAAGAACTTGTGGCAAAATATCATTCCGGTGATGAAAAAGCCGCAGATTATCTTATTGAAAAATATAAGAATCTTGTAAGAAAAAATGTGCGTTCATATTATCTTGCAGGTGCCGATAACGAAGATTTGCTCCAGGAGGGCATGCTTGGTCTTTTTAAGGCAATAAGGGACTATAATCCGGATAGAGACGCAGTATTCATGACATTTGCTTCGTTATGTGTATCAAGGCATATAAGGTCCACAATTACAAGATATAACAGAAAGAAAAATGGACCGCTTAACGGTTATGTTTCTTTTGAAGAGACAATTAATGATAATGGATCCGACGAGGATATTAAGCTTGTGGATACGTTAGTAGATGGCAGTATGAAAAATCCTGAAGAGATGATTATAGCGAAAGAACAGGTAATTAAGATTCAGACCTGTATGGATAATGACCTCAGTAAATTTGAAAAAAATGTAGTTGAACTTTACATAGAAGGTCTTAGTTATGCTGAAATCGGGGAAAGATTGCAAAAACCTGTTAAGTCAATAGATAATGCCATACAGAGAATAAGAAATAAAATTTTAAAAAATTGTTGAATATATTCTGCAAATATGGTACATTTGTTCATGAACTTGCTACTATGGCTCAGGAGGTAGAGCGTCGCCTTGGTAAGGCGGAGGTCACGGGTTCGAATCCCGTTAGTAGCTTATATTGATTTCACGGAAAGGGTGTCCTTTGGACGCCCGTTTTTTCTAATATACTGACAGATAAGGAGGAATACTTTGAAAAAACGACTGGCTATTATAGCTGCCACTTTTTTAACGGCCACCGCAACGGGTTGTGGTAACCGCAATGGTAATATTAACCTGTACAGGGAAGAATTTGAGGTTAATGTGGGCAGCGGGATAAGTACGGAACTTAAAGATTATGTTAGGGCACCTAAAAAGGTACTTCAGGAGATGACCTTGGATCTTTCTGAGGTTAATAAGGATGTTATCGGAGTTTATACGGCAACGATAAATTACAAAGATGAATCAAAGACTTTTCGTATTAAGGTAACTGATACGGAGGAGCCGGAAATCACGCTTGAAAGAAGTAAATTTTATTTTGAAGTATCGGCGGATTTGGCTCTGTCGGATGTAGTTAAATCTGTAAATGATTATTCAGAAGTTACATACGGATTCTCCGATAATATTACGGCAGCCGATAGCAAAAAGAATATGATTAATATCCTGTCTTTTGACAAAGTGGGAAAATATAACTGTGAAGTAATCGCAAGGGATGAATATGGAAATTGTGCGGTGAAGGGATTTGAGGTAAACATTGTTGAAGCGGGTAAGATGCCGTCTAACATTATGGGGGATGGTAAGTATTCACCATATATGAACAATAATACGGGAATTAATGTTAAAGATATTAATTCATTAAGTGCGGATGGGGTATATTACGGAATAGGCAATACTTTTGATAAGACAACCAACAGACCTAATCTGGCTTTTTATGAATTAAAATACGGCGATTATAGAGTGGACTTTATACAGCCTGAAAGCAATTATGTCTGGCTTACATTTAATGAGATTCTTGAATATGGCAATACGGATAAAATTCTTGATACACTTAAAGAAAAAAATGTTTCCGCTGTTTTCTTTATAACAAAAAACTATGCGGAAAAGAATCCGGAATTAATAAAAAGAATGATTGACGAAGGGCATGTTCTCGGAAATTACACTGATACCGGAGAAGAAATTCCCGGATTATCTGTAAATAGTTTGACAACGAGGATGGATGTGTTATACAATTACGTTTATGAAACTTACGGGTATGAGATGTATCTGTTCCGTGCTCCGTCAGGATACTTCAGTGAACAGGCACTTGCACTTGCGGGACAGCTTGGATACAGGACTGTATTTTGGAGTTATGCATACTCTGACTGGGATGTCAATAATCAGCCGGAGGTATCACAGGCTTTGTCTAATGCACTTAATAAGGCTCATGGCGGTGCAATATACCAGTTAAGTGGTTCATCATCAACTAACAGGGATATGTTAGGTGATTTTATAGACGGAATCCGTAGTAAAGGATTGGAATTTGCAGTCTATGACAAGAATTAGCAGATAGGAGAAATGAAATGGAAAAGAAACTTAGAGTAGGTATCCTTGGTGGAACCGGAATGGTAGGACAGAGATTTATTTCTTTGCTTGAGAATCATCCTTGGTTTGAGGTTGTGGCAATTGCAGCAAGCCCACGTTCAGCAGGAAAGACTTATGAAGATGCAGTAGGCGACAGATGGAAAATGACAACACCTATGCCTGAAGCAGTTAAGAAGATGATAGTCTATAATGTAATGGATGTTGAAGAAGTTGCTTCAAAGGTTGACTTTGTATTTTCAGCAGTCGATATGACTAAGGAAGAAATTAAGAAAATAGAAGAAGATTACGCAAAGACAGAGACACCTGTTGTATCTAATAACAGTGCACATCGTTGGACAGAGGATGTTCCTATGGTTGTTCCTGAAATTAATCCTGAACATTTTGGACTTATTGAATACCAGAAGAAGAGACTTGGTACTAAGAGAGGATTTATCGCAGTTAAGCCTAACTGCTCAATCCAGAGTTATACTCCTGCAATTTTTGCACTTAAAGAATTCGGACCTAAGCTTGTTGTTGCAACAACATATCAGGCAATTTCAGGTGCAGGCAAGACATTTAAAGACTGGCCTGAAATGGAAGGCAATGTAATTCCATACATCGCAGGTGAAGAAGAGAAGAGTGAACAGGAACCATTAAGACTTATGGGTAAATTAGTTGACGGACATATTGAGAAAGCAGCTTTACCTGTTATTACAACGCAGTGTTTAAGAGTACCTGTTTTAAACGGACATACAGCAGCAGTATTTGTTAATTTTGAAAAGAAACCAACTAAGGAAGAAATTCTTGACCGTTGGACTAACTTCAAGGGACTTCCACAGGAACTTAATCTTCCAAGTGCTCCTAAGCATTTTATCCAGTACCTTGAGGAAGACAACAGACCTCAGGTAGCTCTTGATGTTGATTATGAAAACGGATTTGGTGTTTCATTCGGACGTTTAAGAGAAGATGCTGTATTTGACTGGAAGTTTGTAGGACTTTCACACAATACAATCAGAGGTGCTGCCGGAGGAGCGGTATTAAGCGCAGAATTACTTGTAGCACAGAAGTATATCACAGCTAAATAAATTATAAAATAAAGAGCCTACTTGCTATAGTAGGCTCTTGTTTCTTCTATTTCTTTAGGAATAGGAATATTCTTTGTCTGCATTACCTTAATAAGGTTATCATATTTTCGTCTGTCATTTAACATATGACGCTCATAATAATCAATACAGTCTGTAAATATCGGATTGCTTCTCAGCACTTTGCGTATGTCCTTGTTAAATGGACAATATTTTGCAAGTATATTACGGGATATTTTGTTGAGTTTACTTGCTCCCCTTGATTCGTAGTTAATCCATGTCTCGTAATCCTTTGCAAAGACTTCTGAATAATTGTTACGGCAGTTGATAAGGAGGGACTTTAATTTCTCTTTCTGCTGTTCTGATAAGTCTTTGTTTTTCTTATAGAAAAGCAGGTAATCGTAATATTCGGAGGTGAGGGACTTTTCAGTTGCCACATTCCAGTAGGAACCCTGTATTCTCCTGCATATTTCCCAACGGTATTTTCCCATGACATTAAGAAATATATTTTCGGGAATTGTGTTACAGAATATAGGAAATAACATTCTGGCGGAAGAATTTCTTTTTCTGCCATTGATTTCCTGCCACAGAACACCTCTGGAGCCAATACATGGTGTAAGGATAATCTCAGGGAGATATTCCTCATATACATATAACTGGCTTATGCCGAGTTCTTCATTGGCATATACGATAGAACGGTAAAACAAAGAAAAATCGATTTCCTTAATTTTGGTTATGATATCTGTGACTTTATCTGCATAAAGCATGGCATCAGGAATATTTTTCGCAATATTTTCCTTAATTACAACCGGTACGAATGTACTTACCCTGCCGTAGGTCATATAATTGGCTGATTTGAAAAGGTTGTCAATTTCAAAACGCAGTTTCATTTCGCAATTATTTAATGCAGATTCCTCGGGCATATCTATGCTGTTATTCTTGATTTCCTGACGGATGAATTCTTCGTATGACTGGTCAAAGTTGTTGCGGCTTGGGTTCTTCTCCCCTGACATTACGAGCTTTAACCAACGGTACATTGTGAATATATTATCGTTGTTAAACAGCGAATCACCGGCTTTATATATTTTATAAAGAAGGACGGATACCTCCTCACCGGCAAGTTCTTCATCCATATATCCAAAATTTAAAAACATATATATATACGAAGGTATGGCATCATCATTAATGGATTTAATAAATACTTTATAGTATATGTCATAGAAAAATCCGGTTATCTGTTTTCTTAAGAGACGTATATTTTCATCACTTGATAATCTGTCGCTGCATATTTTGAAACGTCTGAAAGTGTCGGTTACAGAAGCTCTGGTATCATCGTCAATTTCAGAATAATCCAATATTTTATCCAGTGAACCCTTGAGCTCATCAAGAATAAAAAAGTCGTCCTTCGTAAATGTCAGTGCGGGAACGGGACTTCTGGCTGCTGCATTCTGTTGTTTAGGAATGTAGTCGTTATTAATGCCTAGAAGTTCTGACATATCAAGACATATTTCATGGAGGAGATTTATAAATTCAGTATTTTCAATAATGATACCTGCTGAATTACTTATGTTCGCTCCGAAATATGCTTTCTTAATATCTTCCGGAATGGATGCTATTCCGTTATGCTTGTCAAGAACCCATTTGTTAAGCCTGCTGTCGGGTGTGAATGATGGATCTTTTCTTTTACATTTTATCATCATGGACAGATATAATTTGATAAGTTCCATTATAAAATGTTCATTAAGGATTACGATATCCGGTACCATATCAGGATATTCACGTAGTATTTTTTCAAGATCAGAGATTCCTGATACCGTGAACTTCCTTAAAGTACAGTCACTTTTTGCAACATAATTATATAAACTTAAACCATATAAACTGCCTGATAACCCAAGAATACTTCCGGCAGATGTGCTTATCCTGCCGTAGCGGGAATAAATATCGGTCTCCCCACTAAGAATAAGATAAAGACATTTTATCTCATCATTGGTGCGGAGCAATACCTCTCCCTGTTTTAATTCAATTATATTATCTTCCATAAGAAACCTCTAAATATATTATAATAGAATACTACATTGAGTTGGCAATATAGTCAAGAAATTCTACAATAAACCTATACGTAAAAAATAAAAATATGTTATAATGTCACATATTAAGTCGAAAAATACGGAGGTAACAATATTTTATGATAATCAGAGACAAAGACAATTTTTTACCATTAATAGCTAAGATGCTTACAGCTCTTAATTATGACAAAGTTGAGATGCATACAGGAAAACCTTATGATATAACGGCGGTAAAAGATGATAAAAAATACTGCTTTAAATGTCAGTATGATATAGACGCAGTCGGAACTGCAGCTATGAAGGAATTTGTGGATGGAACAAAAGACATGTCTCATGATGCCCGTGCATTTATAACCAATAGTTCTTTTATATCAGGGGCAAAGAAACTTGGTGATGAAGCCGGAGTGCTTTTGTGGGACCGGAATACTCTTGACAGAATGAGTATCGGAATTAAAGAAAACATTGTGGAAGATGTTCAGGAAGAAACTAAATCAGGAAAGGGTTTATTGGCAGGAATTATCATAGCAGTAGTGGCAATTGCGGCTATTGCGGCATATTTTCTCATAATAAAATAAATGTATGAATATTTTAACTATAGAGAATCTGACACATTCTTATTCGGAAAGAAAATTGTTTGATGATACCTCATTTTACCTTGAAGAAGGCGAAAAAGTAGGAATTATAGGTATTAACGGAACTGGAAAATCAACGCTTCTTAATATAATAGCAGGAAATATTGTACCTGATGAGGGCAAAGTTACCATAGCCAATAAAGTTATTATTGAAATGCTTTCACAACATCCGTCATTTGATGATAATGAGACAGTTATACATTATGTAATGACAGATGTACCAAAGGATGAGGACATGTTTGCGGTGGAGGCAGAGGCAAAGGCCATGCTTCAGACTTTTGGACTAACGGATTATGATGAGCTGACCTGCCATATGTCAGGAGGACAGCGTAAAAAAATAGCATTAGTCAGGGCTTTATTATCCGGTGCGGATATACTGATTCTTGACGAGCCTACCAACCATCTTGACAATGAGATGTCAACATGGCTTGAAAATTATCTTAAGGATTATAAAAAATCAGTAATTATGGTTACGCATGACAGATATTTTCTGGACAGCGTTTCTGACAGAATAGTGGAACTTGATAAGGGAAAAATATACAGTTATAAAACCAATTATTCGGGCTTTCTTGAGCTTAAAGCCGAAAGAGAAGAAATGGCTGCGTCAACGGACAGCAAGAAAGCCAATCTTTTAAGAAACGAGCTTAAGTGGGTAATGCGTGGAGCAAAGGCGAGAAGCACCAAGCAGAAAGCCAGACTTATGAGATATGAGGAACTTAAAAACAGAAAACGTCCCGAACAGGATTCTGAAATTGAACTGAGTTCTATATCCACAAGGCTTGGAAGAACCACTGTGGAAATCAATAATCTCAGCAAAGCCTATGGCGACAGGCATATTATTAATGATTTCAGCTATATTTTCCTTAAAAATGACCGCATAGGTATTGTAGGGCCTAACGGCTGTGGAAAGACAACTCTGTTAAAGCTTATTATGGGGATTGTTGAACCTGACGAAGGGGAAATAGTTATCGGCCAGACAGTAAAAATCGGATATTATGCACAGGAAATATCTACGCGTAAGGAAGATGGGATAAGCTTTATGGACCCTGAAATCAGGGTAATTGATTATATTAAAAATACTGCAGAGTATGTTAAGACGAGGGATGGCTCACTTTCCGCATCCCAGATGCTTGACAAATTCCTTTTTCCTCCGAGAGAACAGTATTCCCTTATAAAAAAACTTTCAGGTGGTGAAAAAAGACGCCTGAATCTGTTAAGGGTTCTTATGGAGGCACCTAATGTATTGATTCTTGACGAGCCTACCAATGATCTTGACATAAAGACGCTGACCATTCTTGAAGATTACCTGGATTCTTTTGACGGGATAGTAATAGCTGTCAGCCATGACAGATATTTTCTTGACAGAGTGGTACGAAGGATTTTCGCATTTGAAAATGGCAGGTTAAGACAGTATGAGGGCGGATACTCGGATTATGAGCTGGTTGCTGAATTTGACAAAGAACCTGTAAAAGCCGAGCCCGGGATACCGAAGAATACCGGAAAAAAAGTTAAGCAGGAAAAACTTAAATTTACTTATGCGGAACAAAAGGAATTTGAGCATATTGAAGATGATATCGGAAAAATAGAAGCACGGATTACGGAAATTGATAATCTTATGGTAAAAAATTCCAATGATTTCGTAAAACTCAATGAACTTGATTGTGAAAAAAATAAACTCAATGAAGAACTTGAATATAAAATGGAACGTTGGGAATATCTTACCGAACTGGATGAACAGATAAAGAACCGGTAAAAATAGGAGGGGCACCTCGGTTAAGAGGTGCCCGGATAGGAATGAAGAAAAAGGATATAGCCTTTTCTTTTGGTTTGGTACAATATGTATTGTAACGTGAAAATAAGTCTAAACTGTGAAATAAATATAAAAAACTTATAAACTAAATAAAATAAAATTAAATTTTCTAAAGCCGTTTTTTATTCTTAACGGCACATTCCCTTCAATATAATTAAATATATCTGCTTTGCCAAATTCCCCCCAATTAGGGGGGAGAATGAAAAAAATGGGTGTGATAATATGGCATCATATGGAAAAACAGGAAAAGGAGCAGAAAAATGAAAACAAAGATGAATGTATTAGGGCGTGTGCTTAGTATGATTCTTGCTGTGGCACTTACAGTTACTACGGTATTTTCCGGATTTTCAAGAAAAACTCTTGCAGCAGAGAATAATGTAATAACTGTTGAAGAGGGAGAAAAGAATAGTGTAACATTTGATTGGAGTAAATGGAAGGTTGAATCTAACAGCAATCCTAAGGTTGCAAAAGCAAGTATCCATACTAACATTATAGGAGAAAAAAAGCTTGTAGTCGAAGGATTGAAACGTGGCAGCACAACAGTTGTTGTAAATAATGGGAAAAAAACTAAAACGTATGTTGTTAATGTTTCAAGAGCAAAGGGTATAAAAGCGGATCACCTTTACGTTTCTGTTAATAATCAGTTTGAACTGTACGATAATGGGAAATTGGTAGGAACAGTTAAGACGGACAAAAAAAGTTTTGATATGAATAAAATAACTGTTACCGCAGCGTATGGTGATGGAGAAAAAGTTAATATCAAAATTAACAACAGAAAATTAATGGATGGCAGTGACGCGGTTTTATTTGGTAATGACTTTTATATTGGTTCAAAAAATGACCCAATATATTATACAATGTCATATCCTGTAACATTCACAGTTAATGGCAAATCTGTCACAGTTGTTTTTACTGATAAAATGACATTCTATGATAAGGAAAACAGCTGCCATTATGTATTAGATGATGGAGGCATTGCTTTTGAACTTGAAAACAAACAGAATGTCACAAGACATACCGTTAAGTTTGTAAATGGAACAGAAGTTATTGAAACAATCAGCGTTATTGATGGACAGAGTGCAAAGTACAATGGCGCTACACCTGTAAAAGCTGAAACTGAGTATGCTTCATATACTTTTAACGGATGGGTTGACGTAAATGATAATCCAGCAGATTTAACTAATGTTAAGTCAGATAAAACAGTATATGCGTCATTTACTGAGGAAGTAAAACAGTATACAGTTAAGTTTTTATATGAAAACGGAGAGGTGTTATCAGAACATAACTATTCATATAATGATACAATTACGGTGCCTGATGTACCTGAAAAGGCGGACGATGTTGAATTTGAATATACAGGTGCAGCATGGAGTCCTGAAGTAAGCACTGTATGTAAAGGCAATGCAGAGTATAAGGCAACATACGAAGCCGTAAAGAAAAAGTACAAAGTTATATATTCCGTAAACGGCATAGAGACTGAAAAGATATTTGATGCTCTGACATCGGCTGAAGATGTCAGAAGTGGGGCACCGGAAGTAGCTTCAGATTATGAAATTGATGGCAAAAGATATGAATTCAAAGGCTGGGATAAGGAATTTGAAAAAGTTACAAAAGATGTTGTGTATACAGCACTTTATGACGTGACGGATATCCAATATACTGTAAAATTCGTTAACAGTAACGGAGCAGAAATTTCAAGCCAGACATTAAGATATGGTGAAAAGATTGTTAAACCGGGCAATCCAAAGTATCCCGGAGACAAAGGCATTTATGAGTATACATTTGCAGGCTGGGATAAGGAAGTAAGCGATGTATGTACAGGAGATGCAACATACAAAGCAGTATTTGATAAATCAATTAAGATTGCATTCTATAAATATAATATTGAAGTATCGTCAAGAAAAGATTTGTTTGATTATGAATACATCATGGGACGTGAGCCAAAGTATTTTACAAAACTTGGTTCAACAATTACTGTAACAAATGATTTTACCCGATATGAAAATATAATATCAATGCTTGAAGAAGCTTATATAAAAGGTGAATCAGATACTATTTACGGTAATAATAATGAAGAATTTGTAAAGTCTTTTGTAAGTCTTACAGCAGAAAAAGCAGGAGTTAAAGAAGATGCGGTTGATTGCTGGTATGTTCTTAAACGTGAAGCAGACGGCTGGCATGTAGACGGGGGAAATTTAAAGGATTATACGGTTAAGTTTGTAGATTATGATGACAGCATTATTTCAGAAAGAATATATAATGCCAATGAGAAGATTGCAATTCCTTCTAATCCGGTCAGGGAAAGCGATGAGACTTATAATTACAAATTTGCAGGTTGGGATAAAGAAATCTCAATGGAAGCTGTAAGTGACGTTGTATACAAAGCAGTATACGAACCATCATATATTGACTATACAGTAAGATTCCTTAATGAAGACGGAAGCGTAATATCAGAAGCAACCTATCATTACGGAGATAACGTAGTGGTACCGGCCGATCCTGTAAAGGCAGCAGATGAGACATATAATTACACATTTGCAGGCTGGGATAAAGAAGTAACATCAGTAAAAGGAAATGTAGATTACAAGGCGGTATATGAATCATCATATATTGACTATACAGTAAGATTCCTTAATGACGACGGAAGCGTAATAACAGAAGCAACCTATCATTACGGAGATGATGTAGTGATACCGGCCGATCCTGCAAAGGCAGCAGATGAGACATACACCTACACATTTGCGGGCTGGGATAAAGAAGTAACATCAGTAAAAGGAAACACCGATTATACCGCAGTATATACAGATGAATACAATAAGTATATTGTAAGATTCCTTGATGAAGATGGAACGGTAATTCTGAATGCAACCTATCATTACGGAGATGACGTAGTAGTACCGGCTAATCCTGCAAAGGCAGCAGATGAGACATACACATACACATTTGCGGGCTGGGATAAAGAAGTAACATCAGTAAAAGAAAATGTTGATTATACTGCAACATATACAGAAAGATTAAACAGAATTCCGGAGGTGGAAGGTGATGAGGACATAGTTCCTGAAATCAACCCTGGTAATAAAGCAACAGATGATAATAAGCCATCTGTAAGACCTGTAAGAAAACCGGAAGTAGAAGCTGATGAAGACGTAGCAACAGGTGATGGCAATATGACACTTTATATTGCAATTCTTGGACTTAGTGCAGCAACTCTTGCAGTAATAATGGGCAGGAAAAAAGAACAGGATATTTAGTCGATTTGATCGTAAGGATATATATGTTAAAATATACAGGGGAATATCCCCTGTAGAAAAAAATGACTGCAAAACAGTCTTGAAAAAAAGACCATATGTAACGGTTTGATACATATGGTCTTTTTGTATTGTAAGTTCCGGTATGACTAACTTTCAAGATATTCTATTCTTGATTTGTAATATTCTATTTTCTGTATATCCTTTTTGGTGGGATGTGGAATTCTTGATATATCCGAATTGTGCTTTAAATCGGCAAGTTTGACTTCTCTTGCGATGGGATTTGTTTTTATTTTTTCATAATAGAGATCTTCGTCATAATCAGGACCTTTTTTCTTTGTTACAAGGTCAAGTGCCATAAGAATATCTTCGTTAAAGCCATATTCTCTGAGTGCATCAAGAGTTACATCAGTGTCCTCCACTACATCATGAAGCATCCCTACAATCCTGGATTCAGGAGAAGTACAGTGTGCAGATACAAAACGGGGATGATTGATATAAGGATGCCCGCCCTTATCCAACTGACTTTTATGAGCATTAACGGCGATTGTTTCAGCTAATGCCAGCATTTTTTCGTAATAAGCTTCCATAATATCCTTTCAACAAAAAAGACCCATGTATGTACATGAGCCAAAAATTATCAGTGCAGTCGATGGGACTTGAACCCACACCCGGAAACCCGGACATGAACCTGAATCATGCGCGTATGCCAATTCCGCCACGACTGCAAACAACTATATTATTTTAGCATTGCTTAATTTTAATGTCAATCTTTTTGGGAAAAATAAATTTTAAAAAATACTTGCAATTATATTCCTGATATGATAATATACAATACGTCGCTGGTGATTGGCGACACATTTAAGCAGACGTGGCGGAATTGGCATACGCGCTAGACTAAGGATCTAGTCCATATTGCTTGGGTGCGGGTTCAAGTCCCGCCGACTGCACTATTAATAAGGTCGTGTTTATGACATGACCTTTTTTTAATATAAATTTGTAAAAGCAAAGGAGATTTAAAATGTTGGATAAAGGAGATTCGGTGGGGCTTGTGGCCTGCTCTGATGGATTTCCAAATGATAATCATGAGGTAATCGATGAGGTTGAAAACAGCCTGTATGATATGGGCTATAAGGCGGTAATTGGTAATATATACCGTACTAAGGAAAACAGAACACTTAGCAGCAGAGACAGGGCAGATGTTTTTAATGAAATGGTACGGAATCCGGAAATTAAAGTTGTTTTTGATATATCCGGAGGCGATTCCGCTAATGAAATTCTTGATTATGTTGATTACGATATGTTAGAAGAGAATGGTAAACCGGTTTTCGGATACAGTGATCTTACCACCCTTCTTAATGCCATATATTGCAAGACGGGAATCTGCACATACCTGTACCAGATAAGAAATATTATTACCGGATATGGGGAAAGGCAGAAAGCAGACCTTGAAATGGTGTTAAGCGGAGAAAGCGATGATTTATACGATATAGATTACGAATTTGTACGTGGCGAAGAAATGAAGGGCGTACTTATCGGAGGAAATATCCGCTGCTTTTTAAAATTAGCGGGAACATCATATATGCCGTCGTTCAGACATAAAGTGTTATTCCTGGAAAGTAACAGTGGCAGAGAAAACAGAATACGTTCTTATTTTACCCAGTTGAAGCAGATGGGCGTATTCAATGAAGTAAACGGAGTTTTACTCGGGACATTTACGGAACTTGCACAGGAAGGAATTACAACTGCCGCAGAAATTCTTACAGATGTATGCGATGATAAGGAACTTGCTATAGCAGTAACGGATGAAGTCGGTCATGGCGCAGATTCCAAGGCAGTAGTTATTGGCAGGGAAATTGAGCTGGAGAAATAAAAAAATACTTTATTTCCATTATAATATATGATATAATCTAACTAGTTTTTATGAAATAAAAGGAGGCTCGTCATGAAGCACATTAAGACAATTAATACTAAGAATCTTAAGGAGACAGCTAAGAAGGGCGGATGTGGAGAATGTCAGACATCATGCCAGTCAGCATGTAAGACTTCTTGCACAGTTGGTAACCAGAGCTGCGAGAATAAGTAAGAACTTAATAATTAGCAATGATGAGAGAGTGTTTTTCTGGAGTGTCAGCATCATCAGGACACCCGTACACTCTCTTGTTTTGCGTAGGAGGAGAAAGTGATCCATCAGTATAAGAACAATGGATACAATATTGTATTGGATGTCAACAGTGGCTCTGTACATGTTGTAGACGATATTGTATATGATATAATTCCTCTTTATGAAGATAATGATACAGAGGAAATAGTTAAGAAGCTGGGTGACAGATATAAGGAAGAAGATATTCTGGAAGCCTGTGCGGAAATAGAAGAACTTAAGAGAGAAGAAGTTCTTTTTACAGAAGATATTTACGAAGATTATATAGATAAGTTTACAAAGGAAAAAGAACAGTCAGGAATCGTTAAAGCTATGTGTTTACATATAGCCCATGATTGTAACCTTGCATGCAAGTATTGTTTTGCTGAAGAAGGCGAATATCATGGAAGAAGGGCTTTAATGTCAGCGGAAGTCGGAAAGAAAGCACTGGATTTCCTTGTTGCCAATTCAGGCAAAAGACGCAACCTTGAAGTGGATTTCTTTGGCGGAGAGCCTCTTATGAATTTCGGCGTTGTTAAAGAAATTGTTGAATACGGAAGACAGCTTGAGAAAGAACATGATAAGCTTTTCAGATTTACAATGACAACCAACGGTGTACTTCTTAATGATGAAGTACAGGAATTTGTAAATAAAGAATGCGGCAATGTAGTGCTCAGTGTGGACGGACGTAAGGAAGTCCACGATATGATGAGACCATTCAGAAACGGTCAGGGAAGTTATGACCTTATAATGCCTAAGTTCAAGAAGATTGCCGATTCAAGGAATCAGATGAATTATTATGTAAGAGGTACCTTTACACATAATAATCTTGATTTTTCCAAAGATGTATTAAGCCTTGCTGATTTAGGATATAAGCAGATATCGGTTGAACCTGTAGTTGCTGATGAAAGCGAAGACTATGCATTAAGGGAAGAAGATCTTCCTAAGATATATGAAGAATATGATAAGCTTGCGGTTGAGATGATTAAGCGCGAGAAGGAAGGCAGAGGATTTAATTTCTTCCACTTCATGGTGGATTTAACAGGTGGTCCGTGTGTATATAAGAGATTATCAGGCTGCGGCTGCGGTACTGAATATCTTGCCGTGACACCATGGGGTGATTTTTACCCATGCCATCAGTTTGTAGGCCATGAAGAGTTTATTATGGGTAATGTATATGAAGGAATCAAGACTCCTGACATACGCCATATGTTTAATGAAAGCAATGTTTATTCAAAGGATAAATGCAAGGACTGCTTCTGTAAGTTCTACTGCAGTGGCGGCTGCGCAGCTAATGCGTATAATTTCAATCACGATATAAATAATCCGTATGATATTGGATGTAAGCTTCAGCGTAAGAGAGTTGAATGCGCAGTTATGATTAAATGTGCGCTTGCGGATGAAGGCGTTGAGGCAGCAGATTACGGTAATATAGAAGTGCATTGTTAATTAAGGGTGAAAAAATATAAGGAGGCAAACCGTAAACGGCTCACCCAATGCAATATAGCCGTAAACGGTAAAAGACAAAATGAAAATTTGGCAGAAAATAGTTGCAACAGTAGCATTGCTCGGTGCATTTGTACTCGCCGGATACACAGTGTTAAGTGGATTTGGTAACGGACATAAGGGCAGTGCAAGAAATATCACTTTAGGACTTGATCTTAATGGTGGTGTAAGCGTTACATATCAGGCTGTGGGAGAAGTATCTACACAGGATATGAACGACGTAGTATACAAGATGGTTAAAAGAGTAGAGGAATATGACGGAGCACAGGTATACAAGGAAGGAAGCAACAGAGTTACAATAGAGATTCCCGGTGCCGATGATGCCCAGACTATTCTTGAAGAACTTGGTAAGCCCGGTGCGTTATATTTTATTAACCAGTACGCATCAGACGACAAAACAGCCAACTATACATCACAGTATGCGGTTGATGCATCAGGTAATCTTGCACTTGTTACAAAACTTAACAAGACCCTTGATGAAATCAAAGCAGACGGAACAATTATCCTTACAGGTGAGGATATAAAGGATGCACAGGGTGTATACCAGCAGAATTCATCAGGAAGTAAACAGGCCGTAGTAAGTTTTGCACTTACTGAGGAGGGCGCTGCTAAGTTTAAGGAAGCTACAACAAAGGCTGCTTCTAAGAAGTGGTCAATAGGTGTGTATTATGACGGAGAATTCATCAGTGTTCCTAAAGTAAACAGCGCAATTACCGATGGTGAAGGTGTAATTGAAGGAATGTCAGATATTGAGGAAGCAAAGAATCTTGCTTCTGCAATCCGTATCGGTGCTCTTCCTGTAGAACTTGAAGAAGTATCATCACAGGTCGTTGGTGCTACACTTGGACAGGAAGCAATAAGCACAAGTGTTAAAGCCGGTATAATCGGTTTTATATTGCTTTTCATATTTATGATAGCTTACTATAAGATCCCTGGTCTTGCAGCTAACTTTGCATTAATTGCTTATACAGCAGGTATGCTTCTTATCCTTAATGTATTTAACTTTACATTAACATTACCTGGTATAGCAGGTATTATTCTTGGTATAGGTATGGCGGTGGATGCCAACGTAATCATTAATGCCCGAATAAGTGAGGAACTGGCAAGAGGCGTATCTGTAAGGTCAGCAATTGCAACAGGTTTTAAAAAGGCACTTTCTGCAATCATTGATGGGAACGTTACAACACTTATTGCAGCAATTGTACTTGGAATAATCGGTTCCGGTCCTGTTAAGGGATTTGCATTAACACTTGGTATCGGTATAGCACTTTCAATGTTTACATCCCTTGTTGTGGCAAGGTGGGTATTACTTCTTCTTTATCATCTTGGATGTAATAAGGAAAAAATGTACGGAATCCACAAGGAAAGAGCAAGTGTCAACTTTGTATCAAAGAGAAAGATTTTTATATCAATTTCAGCTCTTGTTATTGCAACGGGTGTTGCTTTTGCGACAATTAACGGAGTAAAGGGTAACGGAAGCTTTAATTTTGACCTTGAGTTTTCAGGCGGAACATCAACAACTGTAAATTTTGATAAAGAATATACACTTGATGAAGTAGAAAAAGAGATAATTCCAGAAATTAAGAAGGCAACAGGTCTTTCGACGGTACAGCAGCAGGCTGTAAAAGGAACCAATCAGGTAATATTTAAGACTAAATGGCTCACAGAAGAACAGCAGAATTCATTCTACAGCTTATTAAAAGATAAATATAATGTGGATGTAACCAATCCTGACAAGTTAAGTTCGGAAAAGATTTCAGCAACAATAAGCTCGGAGATGAGAAGAGATGCAATTATAGCCGTTATTGTAGCAACAATATGTATGCTTATTTACATCTGGATAAGATTCAGGGATGTAAAATTTGCAACAAGTGCAATTATTGCATTAATCCATGATGTATTAATTGTTATCACATTCTATATAATTTCAAGAATACCGGTTGGAAATACATTTATAGCATGTATGCTTACGATTGTAGGTTACTCAATCAACGCAACAATTGTTATCTTTGACCGTATCCGTGAGAATATGAAGATTATGACAAAGTCAACATTATCAGAGGTTGTAAACAGCAGTATTACATCAACGCTTTCGAGAAGTATTAATACATCACTTACGACATTTATCATGGTATTGGTGCTTTACATTTTAGGTGTATCATCAATAAGAGAATTTGCCGCACCAATTATGGTAGGTATACTTGCAGGTGGTTACTCATCTGTATGTATAACAGGTGCATTATGGTTTATGATGAAGAAATCTTCATATAAGAGAGCACTTAAGAAGGAAAATAAATAAATGCAGGAATGGCGAATTTATTCAAAAAAAGCTGATTTTAGTGCCATAGGAAAAAAATATGGAATAGATCAGGTAATAGCAAGAGTAATCCGCAACCGGGACATAGAAGGCGATGCAGCTATGGACAGCTATCTTAACGGCAGCGTTGATTCCATGTATGACCCTATGCTTATGAAAGATATGGGAAAAGCTGTGGATATCCTTCTTGACACTATAAAAAACAAGCGAAAAATTCGCATAATAGGTGATTATGATATAGATGGAATTTGTTCCATCTATATCTTGTTTAAGGGACTTTTATTTTTAGGTGCAGATGTGGATTATGAAGTTCCGGACAGAATAAAAGATGGTTATGGAATTAACGAGAACCTTATTAAACAGGCGTATGATGACGGCAGGGAAGTAATCCTCACATGTGATAACGGCATAGCTGCCACAGAACAGGTCAGATATGCCAGATCACTTGGATTTACCGTTATTGTAACTGACCACCATGATATAAGATATGAAGAAATCGATGGTAAGAAGACATATATTCTTCCGGAGGCGGATGCCATAGTGAATCCGAAACAGGCAGACTGCAGTTATCCTTGTAGTTTTCTCTGCGGGGCAGGCGTGGCATATAAGCTTATGCAGGAACTTTTCAAACGCACAGGCAACGAAGGAAAGGAAAGGGAATTCCTTGTTTTTGCTGGAATAGCAACCGTTGGTGACGTAGTTGACTTAAAGGATGAGAACAGGATATTCGTAAAAGAAGGACTTAAACAGTTCAAAGAGACAGACAATTATGGACTGAGAGCACTTACGGTAATTAATGGACTTGATGATAAAGAAATATGTGCATATCATATAGGATTCATAATAGGACCATGTCTTAATGCCAGCGGAAGACTTGATACGGCAAAAAGAGCGTTGAAAATGCTTCTTTCAAAGGACAAATATGAAGCAGAAAGACTTGCAGGCGACCTTGTATCATTAAATGAAGAACGTAAATCCCTGACAGCGGCGGCAGTAATACTGGCAGAAAAAATTGTTGATGAGAATTACACAGATGATACCGTTCTTGTAATATATTTACCTGACTGTCATGAAAGCATAGCAGGAATTGTTGCCGGAAGAATAAGAGAAAAATATTACAAGCCGGTTATTGTACTGACCAAAGGAGAAGATGGAGTAAAAGGTTCGGCAAGGTCAATAGAAAGCTATAATATTTTTGAAAAATTATGTGAATGCAGTCATCTCCTCACCAAATTCGGAGGACATCCCCTTGCGGCAGGAATGTCACTTAAAGAAGATAATATCGAAGAATTGAGGAAATATCTCAATGAGCACAGTAATCTTACAAAGGATGACCTTACGGAAAAAGTATGGATAGATGTCCCTATGCCGCTTGAATACATAAACGAAGATATTATTAATGAACTTTCGTTGCTTGAACCTTACGGCAAGGGCAATGAAAAGCCTGTATTTGCAGACAAGAATCTTATAATTGTTTCATTTATGCGGATTGGAAGGGATGGAAAATTTGCTAAAATGGAGCTTAAAAAAAATAATGGAATGTCCATTTTTGCGATGTGTTTTAATAATTGTGACGGACTTAACGAGGCATTTATTAATAATAAAAGAATTTCCTGTACATATTATCCTGAAATTAATGAATTTCGCGGAAATAAAAAATTGCAGATTTGCATTACAGGGTATAGAATAGAAGAAGATATTTAACATGGAGGCACAGATAATGAAAAAAGTTGAAGATTATGTAAGAACAATTCCTGATTTTCCTGAGAAGGGAATTATGTTTCGTGATGTAACCAGCGTAATGCAGGACCCTGAAGGATTACAGCTCGCGATTAACGGTCTTAACGACCTTGTTAAAGATGTTGATTATGATGTGGTGGTAGGACCTGAATCCAGAGGTTTTATTTTCGGAACACCTATCGCTTATGCTAATCATAAGGCGTTTGTACCTGTAAGAAAAAAAGGAAAGCTTCCATGTGAGACTGTAGAGGCAACTTATGACCTTGAATATGGCACAGCAACAATAGAGATGCATAAGGATGCCATTAAGCCAGGACAGAAGGTTGTTATAGTTGATGACCTTATTGCAACAGGAGGAACAACAGAAGCAATAATAAAGCTTGTTGAAGAACTTGGAGGAAAAGTAGTGAAAGCTATTTTCCTTATGGAACTTGCAGGACTTGAAGGACGTAAAAAACTTGCCGGATATGATGTTGATTCGGTTATAATATATCCGGGAAAATAATTTCGGCGGACATGTTACTGCTTTAATACGGGCATCATATATAGAACAGGAGGTACTCATATGCCTGAGGAAGAATACAGACAGAGAAGAAAAATTGAAGAAAGACCATTAACACCACCTCAGACCAATGTTCCTTCGGAATTGTTTGAGATATTGAAAAAAAGTATTCTTGATTATCACCCATCCACGGATTTAAGCCTTATCGAAAAGGCATACAAGGTTGCGGATAAAGCTCACAGCGGTCAGAAACGTAAATCGGGAGAACCATATATAATCCATCCTCTTTGTGTGGCTATCATACTTGCACAGCTTGAACTTGATAAGGAGACAATTATAGCAGGAATACTTCATGATGTTATAGAAGATACAGAAGTAACTTATGAAGATATAAGCCGTGAATTCGGCGAAGAAGTTGCACTTCTTGTAGATGGAGTTACCAAATTAACCCAGTTAAACTATGAGCATGATAAGATAGAAATCCAGGCAGAGAATTTAAGAAAAATGTTTCTTGCCATGGCAAAGGATATACGAGTAATCCTTATTAAACTTGCCGACAGACTTCATAATATGAGGACGATGCAGTACCAGAAGCCTGAGAAACAGATAGAAAAATCAAGAGAAACCATGGAAATATACTCTCCTATAGCACAGAGACTCGGTATTTCCAAGATTAAAGTAGAACTTGATGATTTATCACTTATGTACCTCCAGCCTGATGTGTACCATAAACTGGAGCATGACCTTACTCTCGGTAAAGAGGCAAGGGAGAATTTTGTAAAAGAAATTGTGGCAGAAGTCAAGGAAAAACTCTCTACAACCGGAATAAATTACACCATAGACGGAAGAGTAAAGCATTTTTTCAGCATATATAAGAAAATGGTTAATCAGGACAAGACTCTTGACCAGATATACGACCTTTTTGCGGTAAGAATTATTGTAGATACAATCAAAGACTGTTATGCAGTGTTAGGACTTATCCATGAGATGTATAAGCCTATACCGGGACGATTTAAGGATTATATTGCTATGCCTAAGCCAAATATGTACCAGTCTTTGCATACAACGCTTATATCCCAGACAGGACAGCCGTTTGAGATACAGATCCGTACTTACGAGATGCACAGAACTGCTGAATATGGTATCGCAGCCCATTGGAAATATAAAGAAAATATTGACGGTACGAAGGGTGATGACAGCGAGGAAGCAAAGCTTACATGGTTAAGACAGATTCTTGAATGGCAGAGGGATATGTCCGATAACAAGGAATTTTTAAGCATAATAAAGAGCGACCTTGATTTATTTTCGGACAGTGTGTATTGTTTTACTCCACAGGGAGATGTCAAGAACCTGCCGGCAGGCTCCACTCCTATTGATTTTGCATACAGCATACATTCGGCTGTAGGTAATAAAATGGTGGGTGCCAAAGTAAACGGCAAGCTGGTACCTATTGATTACAAGATAAAAAACGGTGACAGAATCGAAGTTATTACGTCCCAGAATTCTAAAGGACCAAGCCGTGACTGGCTTAAAGTAGTAAAAAGCCCGCAGGCTAAGAACAAAATTAATTCATGGTTCAAGGCTGAACTTAAAGAAGATAATATTTTAAAAGGAAAAGACCTTATCCATAATTACTGTAAGACAAAAAACATTGTTTTATCAGATCTTCTTAAGCCTGAATTCATAGAAAAGACTATGACAAAGTATGGATTCAGGGATTGGGATTCCGTACTTGCCGCTGTAGGACACGGCGGACTTAAGGAAGGCCAGGTTGTTGGTAAACTTCAGGAAGAATACGATAAGAAGCATAGGGAAGAAATTACTGATGCGGATATTCTTGCAGACAACTCCGAAAGTACCATAAAACAGAAGGATGACGGTAAGCCATCTAAGACCGGAATTGTTGTTAAGGGCATACATGATGTGGCAGTTAGGTTTTCAAAATGCTGCAATCCTGTTCCGGGTGATGAAATCGTAGGTTTTGTAACAAGAGGAAGAGGAATATCAATCCATACCACGGATTGTATTAACGTAATTAACATGTCGGAACTTGATAAATCAAGACTTATTGACGCTGAATGGCAGAAACTTGATTATGAAAATTCAGAAGAAAGATATACAACAGATATTAAAATATATGCAAATAACAGAACAGGCCTTATTGTAGATATTTCAAAGATACTTACAGAGAGAAAGATTGATGTTAAGACTATGAACTGCCGTACAAGCAAGGCAGGAACGGCAACACTTGAACTTAGTTTTGAAATAAGTGGCGTAGATGCACTCAGGGAACTTTTTGATAAATTAAGAAATGTTGAAGGAGTTCTGGATATCGAGAGAACGAGAGGTTAGTGTATGATAAAAATTGAACATAATATAATAGGAATGTGTGCTACCAATACCTATTATGTATATGATGACGAGACTAAAAGAGGCCTTATTATTGATCCGGCCGGAGACCCTGTCAGAATTATTGAACGTGTTGCCAGATTACAGATAAACGTTGAAGGTATTCTTATTACCCACGGACATTTTGATCATGTGCTTGCCCTTGATGAAGTAAGGGAACGTTTCAATGTAAAAGCATATATAGGAAATACGGAAAAGGCTGTATTAGAAGACCCGGAGGCCAATCTTACATCAGGTTTTATGGGTGAGGGCAGAACCTTCAGTGCAGATGTGTACCTTAAGGATGGAGAAGAATTTGAAGCCGGTGGTTTCAGAATTAAGGCATTTGAAGTTCCGGGACATACAATAGGCGGAATGTGCTATTATTTTATGGATGAAGGTGTGCTCTTTTCGGGGGATACACTTTTTTGCGAATCAGTCGGGAGAAGTGATTTCAAGGGAGGAAGTACATTTGCCCTTATCGCTTCAATTAAAGAGAAATTATATACTCTTCCCGATGATGTCAAGGTATATCCTGGACATTCGGAAGCAACCACTATAGGGCATGAGAAAAAATATAACCCTTTTGTAAGATAGGATATAAAATGATTTTTTTTAGTATTAATACAAAAGATTATGAAAATGATGTCAGGGTCATGACACAGGCATTTTATCCCGATACAAAAATTACGACGGAAAATTGCGATAATCCCGAACTTTCCATAGCAGTATTTGTTGATGGCAAAAAGGTAAAGGGAAGCGTTACAGGTGCAGATATAACCGGGGCTTCTTTTGAATATGATGTATATGAGGATAAGAAAAGAACCAGAAACAGACTGAAAAGAGAACTTTACGGAATATATTCCTCTCTTACGGGCAAGTCCCTGCCATGGGGAACTCTTACGGGAATACGTCCTGTTAAGATACCACTTGCCATGGTTGAAGAAGGTGTTGATGATAATACAATAATCAGACATCTTGAAGAAGAATATCTTGTTAATGAAAAGAAATCTTTACTTAGCCTTGAGGTTGCTGCAAACGAAAATGAACTGTTAAAGACACTCGATTATAAGAATGGATATAGTCTGTATATAGGTATTCCGTTCTGTCCTACTACCTGTCTTTACTGTTCTTTTACCTCCTATCCCATAAGCATGTGGAAGGACAAAGTAGACAGCTATCTTGACGCACTTTTTAAAGAACTTAAATATCTGTCGGAACATCTTAGAGGAAGAAAACCTGACAGCATATATATAGGCGGCGGAACTCCCACCACACTTTTACCATATCAGTTTGAAAGACTTTTTGATTTCCTTGAAAGCTGTTTTGATTACAGTAACCTTAAAGAATTTACCGTTGAAGCAGGCAGACCGGACAGTATTGACCGTGATAAACTTGAGGTTATCAAAAAACACGGAATAGGAAGAATTTCAATCAATCCGCAGACCATGAATCAGAAGACCCTTGATCTGATAGGAAGAAGACATACCGTAGAACAGATATGTGATACGTTTAAGATGGCGAGAGACTGTGGTTTTGATAATATCAATATGGATATGATTGTGGGACTTCCGGGAGAAGATAAGGAAGATGTGAGAAATACCCTTGAACAGATAATGAAATTATCTCCGGACAATCTTACGGTTCATTCACTGGCAATAAAAAGAGCCGCAAGGCTTAACTATATGAAAGAAGCATACGCAGACTACAGAATAGATAATACGGACGAAATAATCACCATGACAAAGGAATATGCCGATATGATGGGCATGACACCCTATTACCTTTACCGTCAGAAAAATATGGCAGGTAATTTTGAAAATGTGGGATATGCAAAAGAAGGCAAAAAAGGTGTATATAACATCCTGATAATGGAAGAGAAACAGTCCATATATGCGGCTGGCGCGGGAGCACAGTCGAAAATAGTTTTTCCGGATGAAAACAGAGTTGAACGTATAGAAAATGTAAAAGATGTATCTAATTACATAGAACGTGTAGATGAAATGATAGAAAGAAAGCGAAGTTTTTTTAATGAGAATTAGAGCAAAAGCCAATCCGGTTCAGGCAACACTTCTATCGGATTTTGAAGATAATATCAATCACGGAGTGTGTGTAAGCAATCTTACATATCTTCTTGCCAAAGAGATGGGCTATGACGAGAGCATTTGTTATGAACTGGCACTTGCCGGACTTGTCCATGATATAGGCAAACTTAAACTATCAAGGTATCTTTACGGCAGAAACGAGGATGATGACCATAAAAATGATGATGGAACGGAATATATGAGAATGCATTCCAAGTTAAGTTATGATATACTTAAAAAGTATGATTTTTCGGATCTTGTTCTTGATTCTGTTTTGTATCATCATGAGAACTATGACGGAACCGGTTATCCTGAAAACAGAAAAGGCGAAGATATACCGTTTGGTGCGAGAGTAATGCGTGTTGCGGATACTTTTACCGCCCTGATTTCAGACAGACCGTATCGAAGGGCATTTGACATCGAAACAGCGATGCAGATAATAATAGATGAGATAGACTGCTATGATATGGAAGTATTTTTAGCTTTCCAACGTCTGATTCATGAGCCTTCAACCATAGAGAAAATTAAGAACAGCAGGCTGATGATTAATTTTACAACAAGAGAGATTATGAAAAAGTGAGGATATAATAATGGCACTGATTAAAAAACCTATGACAGGTATGAAAGATATTCTGCCAAAGGAAATGCAGATAAGAGATTATCTTATCGGAATAATTAAAGAAACATATTCAAAGTTCGGTTTTACGTCCATTGAAACACCGGCAGTTGAAAATATTGCCAACCTTTCAAGCAAACAGGGCGGTGAAAATGAAAAACTTATTTTCAAAATTATGAAAAGAGGAGAAAAACTTAATCTTGAAAGTGCTTCATCAGAGGCAGACCTTGTGGATGGAGGATTAAGATATGACCTTACGGTACCCCTTGTAAGATTTTACTCCAATAACCAGGCATCCCTGCCATCACCTTTTAAAGCACTTCAGATAGGAAGCGTATGGAGAGCAGACAGACCTCAGAAAGGCAGATTCAGACAGTTTTACCAGTGTGATATAGATATACTCGGTGAACCAACCAACCTTGCGGAGATAGAACTGATTCTTGCAACCACCACAACGCTTGGCAGGATTGGTTTTAAGAATTTCAAGATTAAAATAAATGACAGAAGAATACTTAAGGCAATGGCTGCATACAGCGGATTTGCAGAAGAATCTTACGATAATGTTTTTATTATTCTTGATAAAATGGACAAAATCGGAATTGAAGGCGTTAAGGAAGATCTTATTGCCAACGGCTATGATGCGGCTTCGGTAGAGAAGTATGTAAGTCTTTTTGACGGAATTGAAAAAGCCGATAACGGCCTTTTATATCTTGCGAATACAATCGCTGAATTTCTTCCGGATGAGGCTAAAGACAATCTTCTTGAGATTATTGAGAGCGTCAACGGAACAAAGAACTGTGATTTTGATATAGTATTTGACCCTACGCTTGTAAGAGGAATGTCTTACTATACGGGAACAATTTTTGAAATTGAAGTTCCTGAATTCGGAAGCAGCGTTGGCGGTGGCGGACGTTACGATAAGATGGTGGGCAAATTTACCGGACAGGAGACACCGGCCTGCGGATTTTCAATTGGTTTTGAAAGAATAATTACTATTCTTATGGATAATAATTTTGAGATACCAAATCAGGGAAATAGTATTGCTTTTCTTGTAGAAAAAGGTATACAATCAGAGATGTTATGTAATATTATCAAAGAAGCACAGAAACTTCGGGAAGAAGGAATCAAGGTGCTTGTTGTAAGAATGAATAAAAATAAAAAATTCCAGAAGGACAACCTCATTGAACAGGGGTACAAGGAATTTAAGGAATTTTACAAAAATCCAATAGTAAAATAAAGAGAGGAACTATCTATGGTACAGTCTAGAACACACAACTGTGGAGAACTCCGCCTTGCCGATGCCGGTAAGGACGTAACAGTTGTTGGTTGGTATGAGAATATTAGAAAGGTAAGTAAGAACTTAGGTTTCCTGATTTTAAGGGACTTTTACGGAACAACACAGGTTGTTATCGAGACAGAAGATATGATGTCGGTTATAGATTCTGTCAATAAGGAATCGACGATTCAGGTAACTGGTGTTGTAAGGGAACGTTCAAGCAAGAATGCAGAACTTCCTACAGGTGAGATTGAGGTTGTTCCATCTAAGATTGAGATTCTCGGTAAGTGCCGTTACAATGCACTTCCGTTTGAGATTAACCAGTCTAAGGATGCGGATGAGAATACAAGACTTAAATACCGCTATCTTGATTTAAGAAATCCTGCGGTTAAGGGCAATATTATTTTAAGAAGCAAAATAGTTGCTGAACTCCGTAACAAGATGAACTCACTTGGATTTATGGAAATAACAACACCAATCCTTACATGTTCATCACCTGAAGGAGCAAGGGATTATCTTGTACCGGCAAGAAATCATCCGGGTAAGTTTTATGCACTCCCACAGGCTCCACAGCAGTTCAAGCAGATACTTATGGCATCAGGCTTTGACAGATATTTCCAGATAGCACCTTGCTTCAGGGATGAGGATGCGAGAGCTGACCGTTCACCGGGAGAATTTTACCAGCTTGATATGGAAATGGCATTTGCATCACAGGAAGATGTATTTTCGGTAATTGAAGAGGTTCTTCCTCCTGTATTTGCAAAATACGGTGTATATTCCAATGCATCAAAGGCTCCTTTTGTGAGAATACCTTATCTTGAATCTATGGATAAATACGGAACAGATAAGCCTGACTTAAGAATTGACCTTGTATTAACCGATGCTACAGAACTTCTTTCAGGATGCGGATTCGGACCTTTTGAAGGACAGACAGTAAAGGCAATTGTTGTTGACGGATTTACTGCAACAAGAAAGCAGATAGATGCAATATGCGCGGATGTGGAAGTTGCTACAGCCAATAAGGCATATTGGTTCAAAGTAGATGAGAATGGAGAAATTACAGGCGGAATCGCTAAGTTTCTTCAGAACATTAAAGAACAGGTAATAAACACACTCGGTCTTAAGCCGGGAGACTTTGTAGGACTTACAGCCGGAAAGAAACTTGTTGCACAGAAAACAGCCGGTGTACTCAGAAGACTTCTCGGTGCAGCCAGTGAAAAACATATGAAACAGAATACATACGAATTCTGCTGGATTGTTGATTTCCCTATGTATGAAATAGGTGAAGAATCGGGAGAACTTGAGTTCTGTCATAATCCTTTCTCTATGCCACAGGGCGGAATGGATGCACTTAAGAACAAAGAACCTCTTGATATACTTGCATACCAGTATGATCTTGTATGCAATGGCGTCGAATTATCATCAGGTGCGGTAAGAAACCATGACCCTGAGATAATGATAGAAGCATTCAGATTAGTAGGACTTGGTGAAGATGATGTTAAAGCCAAATTCCCTGCAATGTATAATGCGTTCTGCTATGGAGCACCACCACATGCAGGAATAGCTCCGGGAGTTGACCGTATGATAATGCTTATCTGCGGAGAGGAAAGCATAAGAGAGATAATTCCTTTCCCAATGAACAAAAACGCAATGGATGTTATGATGGGAGCACCTGCCACTGTAGACCAGAAGCAGCTTGATGATGTTCACATCGCTATTGTAAAAGAAAGAGAAGAGTAGGAGGACTGTATTAATGTATTCATTTGATGAAGTAAAAGAATTTGATCCTGAAGTTGCCGAGGCTATTAAGCTTGAAGTGGGAAGACAGAATGACCATATAGAGCTTATTGCATCAGAAAATTTTGTCAGCAAGGCTGTAATGGCAGCAATGGGAAGCTGGCTTACCAACAAATATGCCGAAGGTTATCCCGGAAAAAGATACTACGGCGGATGCCAGTATGTTGATATTGTTGAGAACCTTGCCATTGAAAGAGCAAAGAAGCTTTTCGGATGTGATTATGTAAACGTACAGCCTCATTCAGGAGCACAGGCTAATATGGCAGTATTCTTTGCCATCCTCAATCCCGGTGACACATACATGGGAATGAGCCTTGCACACGGCGGACATTTATCACATGGTTCACCTGTAAATATGTCAGGAAAATATTTTAACTGCGTGCCTTACGGCGTTAATGACGAGGGCTTCATTGATTATGATGAGGTATTAAGGATTGCCAAAGAATGCAGACCTAAGATGATTCTTGCCGGAGCAAGTGCTTATGCAAGAACAATAGATTTCAAGAAATTCAGGGAAATAGCCGATGAAGTCGGAGCTGTTCTTATGGTAGATATGGCACATATTGCAGGTCTTGTTGCAGGCGGACAGCATATGAGCCCAATTCCTTATGCAGATGTTGTTACAACAACAACACACAAGACGCTCAGAGGACCAAGAGGCGGTATGATTCTCTGCAATCAGGAAGCTGCAGACAAGTATAACTTTAATAAAGCAATTTTCCCGGGAATCCAGGGCGGTCCTTTAATGCATGTAATTGCAGGTAAGGCAATATGCTTTAAAGAAGCTCTTGAACCTGAATTTAAGACTTATGCCAAAAATATTATTGACAATGCCAAGGCACTTGCAGATGGTCTTTTAAACAGAGGCTTTAATCTTGTATCAGGCGGAACGGATAACCACCTTATGCTTGTAGATTTAAGAAGCAAGGGTGTTACAGGTAAAGCAACAGAAAAACTTCTTGATACAGTTAATATTACATGTAATAAGAATGCAATTCCAAATGACCCTGAAAAGCCATTTACAACAAGCGGTATCAGACTTGGTACAGCAGCAGTTACTACAAGAGGCTTTAATACAGAGGATATGGATAAAGTTGCTGAAGCAATCGCTCTTGCAGTAACGGATGATGATGTTAAGAAAGCAGAGGCAATGGCTATTGTTAAAGCATTAACAGACTCTAATCCACTCTATTAATCCGATATGTAAATTCAGTAAGGCAGGGCTTTTTAAGCCCTTGTCCTTACTTTTTTTCATCTTTACAGAGAATGTTTTCGTAAAAAAGTCCGGCGATAAACCATACAGGAAAGTAATCAAGTCTTATAACGCCTTTGATATTAAGTTTGGCTTTTGAATAGTCCCATGGACAGCAACCATTTTTTTTCAACAGACTTCCTGTCAGAAATTCGGTAATGAAAATACACATTGCATATACAAAACCACGTTGCATCACGGCGCAATGCCTGTTTTTCATTCTTGTACCGATTGGCTCAATGATGATTGCCGTCGCATAAATCGGAAACATCCATATAGAAGTGTTGCTGGTAAGTTTCTTGTCTTTTTTTATGGCAGAACCAAGACCGGTCCAGAACACTTCCATACACCATCCGGTCAGGCCGCACATCATATATTTTTTAATCATGGTTATATTGTTGCTGATTATATTTTTTTTATACTTGTGTGGAAATCCTGATTTTGTAAAAAAAGAGAGGTTAAAAATTATGGCAGATGTATATATTAAAAAAGGTGAAGGCCGTTCATTTAAGTCCGGCGGAATGTGGTTTTACGATAATGAAATCGACAGAATAGAGGGAAAATTTGAAAACGGAGATATTATCGATGTACTGGATTTTGACGGATATTATCTTGGACGCGGTTTTATTAATACCAATTCAAAAATAACAATAAGAATCCTTACCCGTCATAAAGATGTAAACATAGACCGTGAATTTATAAAAAAGAGAGTAAAAGATGCCGTAAAATACAGACTTGACACGGTGGATACTTCATCCTGCCGTCTTATCTTCGGTGAAGCGGACTATCTTCCGGGAATCGTTATTGATAAATTTTCGGATATCCTTGTAGTCGAATCCCTTGCTCTTGGAATTGACAGACTTAAGGCGGATATTATCGAATGTCTGAAAGAAGAGCTTGCAAGCCACGGTATGAATATCCGTGGTGTGTATGAGAGAAGTGATGCCAAGGTAAGACTTAATGAAGGCATGGAAAGGGTTAAAGGTTTTATCGGGGAACCGTTTGATACCAAAGTGGAGATTGTTGAAAATGGTGTAAAATACATGGTTAATGTGGCTGATGGACAAAAAACAGGCTTTTTCCTTGACCAGAAATATAACAGGGCTGCAGTGGGAAGATTGTGTAAAGGAGCCAAAGTGCTTGACTGCTTTACACATACAGGTTCTTTTGCACTTAATGCGGCTACATCAGGAGCCGAAAGCGTCCTCGGTGTGGATGCATCGGAGCTTGGAGTTGAGCAGGCAAAAGAAAATGCCATTCTTAACAATGTTCAGGACAAAACAGAATTTATATGCAGGGATGTATTTGAACTTCTTCCTGAACTGGTGGAAAAAGGCGAGCAGTATGATGTAGTTATTCTTGACCCTCCTGCATTTACCAAATCCCGTAATTCCGTAAAAAATGCCACCAAAGGATACAGGGAGATTAATATTAAAGGCATGAAGCTTGTTAAAGACGGCGGTTACCTTGCTACCTGTTCATGTTCACATTTTATGACACAGGAATTGTTTACCAAGACAATCGGAGAAGCTGCAAGAAGCGCACATAAGAGGCTCAGACAGGTGGAATTCAGAACCCAGTCACCGGACCATCCTATACTCTGGGCGGCGGATGAAAGCTATTATCTGAAGTTCTATATCTTCCAGGTTGTTGATGAAAAGTAATGAACAGAGAGTAATCGAGAAAATTCGGTTGCTCTTTTTTATTGTGAATGAGCTTATATGTGCTATAATAAAACAAATTAACAAATCGGGATTTACAGAACTACAAAGAAAGGATACATATTATGGAAGGAAGATTAATAGCATTTGTTATTTGGGTAATAATCGGCGTATTATTTATTGTAATGGGCATTTATGATTTTAATTCCAAGAAAGCAAAACCTTTCGGTTTTTGGGCAAATGCTGAGGTAGCGCCCATAGAAGATGTGAAAGGCTATAATCGTGCTTTGGGCATATTGTGGTGCGTGTATGGTGTTTTGTTTACGTTAATTGGATTGCCTTTATTAGATGGGCAGAATTCGGGTTTGATTATTATACCTATATTGGGTGCAATGCTTATTAGTATTGCGGCTATGGTAGCGTATGTAGTAGGTATTGAACCCAAATACCGCAAAAAGAAATAAATGGAAACTTCAAGTTTCTAAGGATAATACAAAAATTATTTTTGCATGAAAAAAGGTGCGAAGCACCATAGCCCGTCAGAGAGACTGCCTTAGTCCGCAACCTATAATGAATGGTCGCAAAGAGAACAGGGGTATTTGAAAGTCTTGACCCGAAGGTCTAATTTGCGTTGCTGCTGATTCCCTTTGCTTTACTGGATCTGGCTGTCTATATCGCTGATATTGTCCGGGATTTATTTGGTTTTAAAAAATCTATAGAGAAAAATAGTGAAAAAATAGTGAAATATTAATGGAAAAAAGCTTACCTTTTGTATATAATAATATTTGAAAGGGAGGCTTTTCTTATATGATAAAAGTGACTTTAACGAATGAAATTTTAAGATATATAACAGAGATTGAACAGAATAGATATAAAGTATCATCGGTAAAGCTGTCCAAAACTGTCATGAATAAGCTTCGCAAAAATTCGAAGAAAAAAAGTTCTTATGCTTCGAATAAAATTGAAGGTAATCCATTGTCAGAAAAACAGGTGGATGAAGTAATAGAAAGCGACGGAAGAAAACATTATCTGAAACCGGAGCAGGAGGTACGGAATTATTTTCTGGCACTGAATTATCTTGAAGAAAAGGTAAGTAAAAAAGAGAAATTATCCATGAAACTTATTTTAGATGTACAGAAATTGGTAGAAAAGGGGGCTTCCAAGGAGAAAATCGGACTCAGAGGACCTATGCCACCGGGAGTGTTATTTGCGGTAAATGATTCTAAGACAGGAAACCCTGATTATATTCCGCCGGAATATTGCGACATTCCGGGACTTTTGAATGAGTTGGTGGAGTATGTAAATACAACCGATGACCACCCTCTGATTGTAGCAGCAGTTGTACACTATCAATTAGTGACAATACACCCGTTTGAAGATGGAAATGGCAGAACTGCAAGACTGTTATCCGGTTATATTATGGACTTGAATGGATACGGCTTTAATGGAATCGGTTCATTGGAAGAATATTTTGCTTATGATATTGATGAATATTATGAATCCATTCAGATGGGACTCCCTGCGCTGTACTATTCTGGCAGAGATAACCCGCCACATCCGGAGATCTGGATCAACTATTTCCTCAGAATGGTGAAATTGTATTCCGGAAAAGTCTGTGATTTGCAGTTGGCTTCTGAAGAGGAAGATATTACCGGAGGTCTGTCGTTTTTGAAAGGAAAAGAAAAAGAGCTATTGCAATTTCTGATAAAAAACTATAAAGGAGAGTTTACTCCGATTGAAGTCAGCAGGAAATTGTCGGTAACAAATAAAACGATTATTAACAGACTGATGGTTTTGGTAAAAAATGGATTTGTGATTCCTATATTAGTCAATAAGAGAATTCGATTCTATGAATTAAGTGAATTTACCAGAGATCATGAAAAAGAGATTATGAAAGCTATCGGTTAAAATTTTTCATCTTCCAGGTGTGTGATGAGAAGTAACAAGGACACCGTAAGAAATAATATTGAAGATATATGCAAATTATGATATAATTTGTATATAATATATATGCGGAGTTGAATAGTATGATGACATTAAAAGAATCAATAAGACCGTCTGCTGATTTACGAAATCATTATGCTGAAATATCAAAGCAGTGTAAAGAAGATAAAGAAGCAGTAATTATTACAGTAAACGGCAGAGGTGATACGGTTGCACTTTCATATGAAGAATATAAAAATATGAAAGCGAGAATAGAACTCTTAGAGGTATTAGCCGAAGCAGAAGATGATGCAAAAAATGGCAGAGTTGCTCCGATATCTGAGACATTCGATGATTTGAGAAAAATGCTTCAGGAGGAGTGATTATGAAGTATGAAGTAATAAGAACCGATACAGCTGATGAGGGCATCAGAAAAATAATATTGTATGCTGCCCAGAATTTTGGAAATACAGTTACATTGGAGAAACTAAATCAGATTGAAAAACAGATTCTTGAATTGGAAGAAGAGCCATACATTGGAACAGAACCCAGATACCGTGTTCTTAAGAGACAAGGATATAGAGTGCTTGTTTTGGAAAAAGACTTGTTTTTTTACAAAACTGATGAAGAAAATAAAAAAGTAGTTATATATGCGGTTGTAGATGGACGTCAGGATTATCTGAATATTATACGTGGCTTATAGAAATCGTTGATTCTTATTGAACAAAAATATATTTATATATTCCGACATATAATTCTATATAATTGTAAAATGTGACAAAAAAAATAAAAAAAACTTGACTTTATTGTGAAAAAGTATTATATATAGGCTATAAGTGAATTTATTTTTCAAGGGTTAAGTAATTTTTAAGGAGTCATATATTTATATTTTAGAAATTAACACCTCTTGAAAAAGAGGTGTTTTTTTGTGGAAATCAATTGAAATTTTCCGGAAAGTGTGCATTGCACGTCTTATATTAAGCTCATTATGTAGTAATTCTACATTTTGATAAATGAATTGCAGGAAATAAAGATATGTATAGGAGGTACAGTAAATGAAAAAAACCAAAAGAAAAATTGCAGCATTAGCAGTGGTAGTATCAATGTTAATAGGAATGCTTCCGGTAGGAGTTATGGCCAAGGACCGTAACAGAGGAAGTTGGGGCGTGTATTCATATGGACCCGGTGCACAATTAAAATACAGTTCGGTTGAACTATATTATACTACAGATGAGAAGTATGCATTTAAAGTTTCTTCAATCACTACAGGAGGATGTTATTATTCGTATGTTGAAATTGGGTGTCCGAATGGAAACATATATATGGATGGAAATCTAAGCAAAAAGATGTCATCATGTGGAGTTAAGACATTTACAGTAAAGAAGACAAGTGGCACATATGTTAATATATCAGCAGAACTGTATTGTGATGCGTATGGCCCTATATACAATGGATTAGCATATATTGTTCATAATTAATTAGTATATTGTTTCCTGCAATTCATAATTAATTATCCTAATTAAAAGAGAGGTACAAAGTATGAAGTTTAAAAAAGCATTTATTCCGTTATTACTTACTACAGTAATGTTGGCAGGTTGTGGAAGTAAGGACAAAAACAAATCAGAAATAATTAAAAATGATTTTAACGAGGTAAGAAAAGAGGCACAGGAAATAATTAAAACAGCAAAGTATGATAATCTTGATATAAAATGTGATAGTGTAATTTTTCCTGAGACAGATAAAATAGCGACATGGTGGATTGATACAATATATCTTAATGAATGGAAAAAACCTGATGAACTGGTAAATTATATTATTGATGACATGACACCTGAACTTATAGGAGAACTTGATAAACAGTATATCTATGATGGCGAAGAATTGCGTAAATATGAGGAGGAAAAAGACTGGTATAATGCAAATTATGAAAACAAAATTTCAAAAACCAAATACACAGAAGCTCCTGAACTAATTTATTACCGTGATCCCAAGACTAAAAGAAAATCTGAAATATTTACCGACACAAATATAATGAATTATGCAGCAGGAGCCATCAACAAAATCCTTGGTGGAAATTATCTTTTTGGATTGCAGGATGATATGGAATTAATTAAAAGATACCGTATAGGAATGGATGATTTATCTGATAAATATAAACTCCTTGATAAAGAAGTTACTGTTGCGGAAGCTGTTGAATCGGCAGAGAATTATATAAATTCAATTTATCCATACACAGGAGAAAATGGAATTAAGACAAAAGTATATGACGTGTATGTATATAAAATTAAAAATTCCGGAGAAACCGTTTTCAGATTCTTCAGAACCGAAAATTATAAAGGTATTGATGTCCAGGAGTTAATTAGCGGACAGATAAGTTTTGGTGAAGAAGAAAACTATGGCGAAGAAACAGGCATAATGTCAGAATGTTTTATGATAGAAAGCGGCAAAATTGATGTGTATTACGGAGAATATAACAGTTACACCGTGCCTAAAGAAATAACTAATTATGAGACAATATTATCACTTGAGTCAGTACTCAATAATGTTTCAAAAGAACTTTCAAAGCTGCCCGGTGTAAATTTTGAAGTTAACCAGATTAAGATGGAATATAGAATGTTCAATGATAAAGAAGACAAAAGTAAAAATGATAGAGCAAAGTACATTGTTCCATTCTGGAGAGTTGATTTACTTAATCCGGTTAATAATGATGCATATGTTGCTTTAGTAAATGTTGAAAGTGGTGATGTACTCGTAAGACGTGTACAGGAATAACAGAAAGCTGTAATTTATGAAAAAAACTATATTGACAGTAAAAAAAGACTTATATATTAACTTTACAACCATCGGCATTGTTTCATCCATAATTATCGGGCTGATTATTATTGGAATATGTGGCATATATACAGATGGCGAAGGAAGAACTTTTAACTGTATCAGCATATTCAGTACATATAACAAAACAGAACTTTTGCAAATGCACTTAATGGGAGAAACAGTATTTCTGAATGTATTGGAATCTCTTGCACCTTATGGAATGATGCTTGCTGCATTTTCCTTTGCATTTGGTATGTATGCAGAGAAACAGAATAAGACAACGAAGTATGTTATTTACAGAACGGGAATAAAAAGATACGTAATTTCAAAGGCACTTCTTGCATTTATTTCTTCAGTATTTGTTATGGGAATTATTGCCATAATATGTGCAATATACATTCATGGAAGGTTCCCATCAATTAGTGAGGCAGACAGCGAATTTATAGAATTCAAAATGCAGGGCAGCGGTTATAGTGATACGGGAAGAAAATTAAATCTCGTATCGCAGATGGGATTTGGAGCTGCATATCTTTATGGAATATTCGGAATGATGCTATATGGAGGATTGTGTGCATCCATAGGCTTTATTGTATACGCGTTGACCAAGGATATTTATTTTAATATATGTCTGCCTTTTTTTGTAGGATATGGACAAAATGTTCTGGTAAATTACTTTATATTTAATAAACCGGAAATCGGCCGGAAAATACAGAATACAGGTTATTTATCCTATTATCTGAGAATTCCTTATAATGAAAAGAGATTATTGGTAAATCTGCTTATTTTTGTGGGACTCTGGGTATTAGCCATTGTAATCAATATTGCGAAGATTCGTTCCGTAAAAGATTATGGAGGTGACCTATGATTAAGACCATAAAATCTGAATACCATAGCTTTATATGCAGGAGCAGGATGATTATTCTTCTTGCATTTGCAATTCTTGTATGGCAGGTTGTGGGTTCAAGTTTATGCAACCATGCAAAAATGATGGAAGCAGGTTTACAGCTTTTTGAACCGTATATTGCTACGGCTAATTCATATCTGGTTCTTTTAATAGTACCGATATTTGCACTTATACTTATGTCGGATTTCCCTAATCTTGAAGACGGGTATATGTTTACCATATACAGAATGGGTAAGACTAAGTGGCTCATCGGGAAAGTAATATTTGCTCTTTTATGCAGCTTCACAATAATGGCAATTGTTTTTGTTTTGTCTACAATACCATGTGCAGGAAAGATTTCGTCAGGCACAAAATGGAGTCCTGCAACGACAAAACTTGCATATTATTATCCGGAGCTTACCTACAATACAGTATTTAATCTGATACAGCGTGATATTTATAATCATATGTATCCGGGAATAGCGGCTGTTCATTCAATATTGCTTACTACATTGCTTATATTCGGATATTCACTAATGCTGTTAATCGGAAAGATATTTAACAAAAAAAATCTGTTTATGGGAATAGATGTAGTACTTATGGCAGCAGGAGGAATCCTTGCAACAATAAAACATAAAGCAGCCTTTTTCTTTCCGGCAGGAAACGCTTCTTTAGCGGGAAGATATACAGAAATAGGAAGAACGAGTAATATGCCGTTTTACCTTTCATATATATATATGTCTGTGTGGATAGTTCTGATGCTAATTGTAGCATTTGTAGGTATTAAGAGGAGAAATATATGTACAAAATAAAAATAGAAGATGGTTCCATCAAAATAAAAAATAAATACATTCTGGAAAATATAAATCTTGAGTTTGAAAGCGGAAAGACATATGGACTATATGGACGTAACGGTTCGGGTAAAACAGTGCTGATGAAAAGCATTATAGGACTTATGAAACTTACAGAAGGAAAAGTAATATGCAATGATAAAATAATCGGTAAAGACAGTGATTTTATACCTGATGCAGGAATACTTATTGAAGAACCTACATTTTACGGACAATACTCTGCGGTTACCAACTTGAAACTGCTTGCAGGAATACGCAAAAATATACCTGTATCCGAAATTAAGAAGGACATAGAAGCTGTAGGACTGGATCCTGAGGATTCCAAAAAAGTAAGTAAATTTAGTCTTGGTATGCAGAAAAGACTGGGAATTGCCCAGGCCATAATGGAAGACCCGGGAATACTTATTCTTGATGAAGCTACAAGTGCTCTTGATGAAGATGGTGTAAAATGGTTCAGAAGTTTTATGCTTGAACAAAAGAAAAAAAATAAACTGATTATCATATCATCCCATATAAGGGAAGATATAGAACTCCTTTGCGATGAAGTAATTTCTCTCGAACACGGCAGAGTTGTAGGACACAAATCTTATTGAGAAATTTTATCGTACGGAAACTCAAGTGTCATCATATAATTAAAGCATATGTTACACTTTAGTGTTGGACAAAACCCCATCCCATGAAATTTCTACCCATATGAGAAATATCGGCCGAATAGGAAGAGATATGTGACCGGCGGAAGTTGGAATCTCTACCTATTCGGCCGATTTTCCCCCATTTAGGTAGAGATTTCCGGGCGGGGGCTGCGGGAATCTCTACCTATTCGGCCGATTTTTGCTGTTTGGGTAGAGATTTCCGGACGGCGACAATGGGAATCTCTACCTATTTGCCTGATTTTTGCTGTTTGGGTAGAGATTTACAACCGGGGGCTGCGGGAATCTCTACCTATTCGCCTGATTTTTGCTGTTTGGGTAGAGATTTACAACCGGGTGCTGCGAGAATCTCTACCTATTCGCCCAATTTCCCCCATTTGGGTAGAGATTTACAACCAGGGGCTACGGGAACCCCATCCCGTATAATTCATAACGATACCTATGAAAACAGGGCTTTGTGGACAAAAGTACGGAAACTCAAGAAAATCTTCATTGCCATAACACCCGGAATACAGTAGAATAATAAAAAATGAGGGTCAAAAGGTATTTTGTCCCTCATTTATGATTAATCATATTACTACATGTAATGCATTCATGTAATCTGACGCTATCTTGAAATAGGGCTAATTTCCTTCGCTTTCGCAGTAAATGGCTACTTTCTCGGTGAAGTGTGGGTCATTAAGGTATACATCGAATTGCATGCAAGCATGCATTGATGATACCTTTTGACCCTTTAATCATAATAGCCAATCCGTAAGACACAAGTTACAGAAAATATGGTATTTGCAGGGGAAACGGCACTTTCTGAAAAAACAATGCTAAATCCAAGCTGAGTTGTTACCTACGCAATTAGCGAGAAAGATTATAATAAAATCTTGCTGACTGATGATTTGATAGACCCGGATAAACAGGTCAGACTTGAATTATGGGCATACAGCCCGAAACAATTTTCAGAGGATAACAGGCTGATGAAACAGTGGATTTAAAGTCCTTGTGTATAGGCGGAACAGATAAGCAAAAAATGACAGATATGCTGTACCGGTGTTATGGGTTGAAAGATAATACATAAAGATTTTGGACTCAGTGCATACAGAATCTATGCGGCTATTATTGAAAAGTTAAATGCATGTTATTCCCGTTGGATGAGATACACTGTGCACAAAAAGTTTTAAAAATTGTCACATGAACCTTGAATAAAACGGGGGGATGGTAAAATGTTTCTTATCGGATTCTGTTGAACAAAAATGCGGGTACAAACAAAAACGTTCAATAAGAGTTGATATTATTTGAAATATTGGGTATACTTTAATTGAACAAAAATGCGGGTATAGGCAAAAATGTTCAATAGGAAGGAGACTTATATGGTAATTGAAAGAAATGTATATCTTGATAAATTGATAAGTAAAAAACATAATGGGTTAATAAAAGTTATAACCGGAATTCGTCGTTGTGGAAAATCCTACCTTTTATTTCAACTTTTTAAAAATCAATTGTTAGCAAATGGTGTAGATGCTGAACATATTATAGAAATTGCATTTGATGCATTTGAAAATAAACAATATCAAGATCCATATGTACTGTTCCCTTATTTGAAAGAAAAGATAAGTGGTGAAGGAATGTTTTATGTTCTATTGGATGAGGTACAACTTTTAGATCAGTTTGAATCAGTTCTTAATAGTTTGCTTCATATGAGAAATGTAGATATTTATGTAACCGGAAGTAACGCACATTTCTTATCAAAAGATGTAATAACTGAATTTCGTGGTCGTGGAGATGAGGTGCATATGTATCCACTTAGTTTTGAGGAATTTATGTCAGTATACGATGGGACGAAACAGGATGGATGGAATGAATATATGCTATACGGAGGACTTCCGCTTATATTAAACTTCACAACTCCGGAGGAAAAGATCGCATTTTTAAAATCGCTGTTTGAAGAAACCTATATTTCAGATATAGTAGGACGACATCGTGTGCGTAACCGGTCAGAATTGGAAGAACTATTAAATATTCTTTCGTCATCCATTGGTTCGCTTACAAACCCTTCAAAATTATCCGCTACATTTAAGAGTGTTAAGCAGAAAACAATTAGCAAAAATACACTGACAAATTACATTGAATATTTATGTGATTCATTCTTGATTGATAAAGCAGTGCGTTATGATATTAAAGGGAAAAAATATATAGATACACCATCAAAGTATTATTTTACTGATATGGGACTTAGAAATGCTAGATTAAATTTCAGGCAAATGGAAGAAACCCATACAATGGAGAATATCATATTTAATGAGTTAAAAATGAGAGGATATAATGTTGATGTAGGTGTAGTCCCTGTAAATTATACAACAAAGGATGGCAATAATGTCCGAAAGCAATTAGAAATAGATTTTGTATGTAATCAGGCATCTAAGCGTTATTATATTCAATCAGCATTTGCAATGCCTACACAAGAAAAAATGGAGCAGGAACAGAGATCGTTGATGCTGACAGGCGATGCTTTCAAAAAAATTATAATTACGAAAGATACACCTGCAAAATATTATAATGATGACGGGGTTCTCATTATGGGTATATATGATTTTCTGCTCAATAAAGATAGTTTGGAATGGTAAATCGTTTTAACGCAGGAATAAATGCTGTGACGAACTGTATAAATTGACTAAAAAAAACACGGATTACAATGAAAAGTGTGGCTAGGAATGTAATCTATGAAAAAAGGCATAAGAAGCATAAAAAGAGGGCTGGCAGTACTCTTAAGTGCATGCATGATATCCTGTTTGATGCAGATGCATGGGAGCGTATGGAGAAGCATATGATTTCAGAGGGCTACAAGGCAGAGCATGTAGGTAAGGGTAACCATGATGTCTATCACAAGCCACGCTTACAAGCATTACGGTGGCAGTGGTACAGGCTTGCGTACCTTAATGGATTTTTATACCTATCTGAATGCAAAGGGAGACACATTCAATCCTGATTACATCCGGACAGAGTGTAAAAAGCATGGGGATTATATGCTTCGTAGGCTGTGGAGAAAGTGGCGGCACAGAAATACACGGCAGAGTTGTAGGACACAAATCTTATTGAGAAATTTTATCGTTGACACTGCGGGATAACAGAAATATAATCAAAAAAAATTGAAGAAATGCTCGCAGGAGGTACATAATATGTTAAAGTGTTTACAGCGCGTGAATTGGAAAAAAGTAGGACTTTTTGCTGCCGGTTTTGCATTTGGAACTGCCGGAGTTAAGATTTTATCCAGCAAAGATGCAAAGAAGGTATATACAAATTGTACTGCTGCCGTATTAAGGGCAAAAGACAGTGTTATGAAGACTGTCAATACAGTCCAGGAAAATGCAGGAGATATTCTTGCAGATGCCAAGGCAATCAATGAAGAAAGAGCTGCCAAGGAAGCAGAAGAATTTGAGGATGTCAAAGAAGATGTCAAGGAAGCAGAAGAATCCGATAAATAAAAAATAATACATTAAGCACCTGCTATTGCAGGTGCTTTTGTAAATCCAGACAACGAAAAAAGAGAGAATAAAAATATGAAGTTTATAATACGACATGAATCAGATAAGCGGATGAGAGTTCATTTCGCAGTCAGTAGAATGACATATAAAGAAGCGGATATTTTGTTGTATTTTCTTAATAATACTAAAAATATCACTTTTGCAAAGGTATATGAAAGAACTGCAGACGCGGTTATAGAATACAAGGGAAAACGGACAGATATAATCAACACATTGAGACGTTTCCACTATGAAGATATCGAGGTGCCCGCAGTAATTACAGATAATTCCAGCAGACAGGTTAATGCAGAGTATCAGGAAAAACTTGTAACAAAATTTGCACTGCATTATGCAACCAGATTTTTCATACCATTACCTGTAAGGGCTTTGATGGTAATATCAAAATCTTTTAAATACATAGGAAACGGAATCAGAACCTTGCTCAGACATAAGATTGAAGTGCCTGTTCTTGATGCAACCGCAATAGGAGTATCCATCCTCAGGGATGACATAGGAACCGCAGGCTCAATTATGTTTATGCTTGGCATAGGCGAGATACTTGAAGAATGGACACATAAAAAATCCGTTGGTGACCTCGCAAGAAGTATGTCACTTAATATCAGCAAAGTATGGCTGTCGGTTGATGGAAAAGAAGTTCTTGTATCCTCAAATGACGTTAAACCGGGAGACAAGGTTGTAGTACATATGGGTAATGTAATACCTTTTGACGGAAAAGTATATGACGGTGAAGCCATGGTCAATCAGGCATCCCTTACAGGCGAATCCGTTGCCGTAAGAAAAGCAAAAGACGCAGTTGTATATGCGGGAACCGTTGTAGAAGAGGGCGAAATTACAATCCTTGTAAATCAGACTAAAAATTCAAGCCGTTTTGAAAAGATTGTTGCAATGATAGAAGAATCCGAAAAACTCAAATCGGGATTGGAAAGCAAGGCAGAGCATCTTGCAGACCGTCTTGTTCCATACAGTCTTGGCGGTACGATACTTACTTACCTTTTAACAAGAAATGTGACGAAGGCACTTTCTATCTTAATGGTAGATTTCTCCTGTGCCTTAAAGCTTGCAATGCCTATATCCGTACTTTCTGCGATTAGGGAGGCAAATGCCCATGACATAACTGTCAAGGGCGGTAAATTCCTTGAAGCAATGGCAGAAGCAGATACAATTGTATTTGATAAGACAGGCACACTGACAAAGGCAAGACCAACAGTTGCAGATGTGGTTTCATTCAACGAAGAAACACCGGACGAACTTTTAAGAACGGCGGCATGTCTTGAAGAACATTTCCCACATTCAATGGCAAAAGCGGTAGTCAATGCGGCTATGGAAAAGAATCTGCAGCATGAAGAAATGCATACCAAGGTAGAATATGTTGTGGCACATGGAATATCAACCATGATAAACAATAAAAAGGTTATCATCGGCAGCTACCATTTTGTTTTTGAAGATGAAAAAAGTATTATTCCTGAGGACAAAAAGGATTTATTCAATACACTTCCGGAGGAATATTCACATCTTTATATGGCAATCGACGGTGCTCTAGCGGCAGTTATATGCATAGAGGATCCGTTAAGGAAAGAAGCAGAAGACGTAGTCAGAAAACTTCACAAAGCAGGTTTTACAAAGATTGTTATGATGACCGGTGACAGCGAAAGAACAGCAAAAGCCGTTGCAGGACGTGTAGGCGTTGACGAATATTACTCGGAAGTGCTTCCTGAAGATAAGGCAGGCTTTATAGAAAAAGAAAAAGCGGCAGGAAGAAAAGTAGTGATGATAGGCGATGGCATTAACGATTCGCCGGCATTATCGGCAGCAGATGTAGGAATAGCTATCAGTGACGGTGCCGAAATAGCAAGGGAAATTGCGGACATTACAATAGGAGCCGATGACCTTTACCGTGTTGTTACTCTGAAAAACTTAAGCGATGCCTTAATGAAACGTATCGGTAAAAATTACAGAACCATTGTCGGTTTCAATTCCATGTTAATACTCCTTGGAGTTGCAGGTGTCATACAGCCTACAACATCAGCTTTACTTCATAATTCTTCAACCCTTCTTATAGGACTTGAGAATATGAAGAACCTGTTGGATTAGGAATTTAAGGTAATAATCCATGTGTTTGCAATTAGGCAAATACATGGATTTTATTGTTTGTTGAGGAGTCCGGAAGGATATATATGATGAATTTAGCAATTCGTCAACTGTGCCGGTTCAAAATAAGCCGTTTCTATCCCCTGCAGAATACCGCCAGTTCTCTCTGGAAAAACGTGCTAAACTTCTTCCGTCACCCTCTGATGACCGGATGGAAGAACTAAAAATTGGTAGAGAAACACAAACTGAGCGAGAGTTGAATTCTACCCAGAGGTGCTTGAAATGAGCAAAGGGGTAGAAAAAAGCAAGCAGGATAAGAGTCGAATTCTACCCGAAGGTACCTGAAATGAGCAAAAGGGTAGAAAAAAGCAAGCAGAGCAAGAGTCGAGTTCTACCTAGAGGTTATTAAAATTTCACAAATTAATTAGTAGATTTCTCCTGTACCGATACGGATGATATGTTTTATGGAAAACTGGCAGACAGAGTCAGATACTTCAAGGAAGATGCGAAAGGAGTTGAGAGTATGTGCAAAGCAATTGAAGAAATGAGAAATCAGGAGCGTGAAGAAGTAACACGTGAGTTCGTTGTTCGTATGATTCGTGATGGCGAAACATCCGTTGAGAAAATGGCACGTTATTCCGGCTTGTCTTTGGATGAGGTGAAAGAAATCGTAAAGCAGGAAGCAGTTCTTGCCTGATTATAAGGTGTGCGTATGGAGCAGAGAAATCTGATATCAAAAATTTCCTAAAGAAGATATCTGCCATATGTTTTACAGAACAAGGTATTGCAATGCTTTCTGCGGTGTTGAGGAGTGATATTGCAATACAAGTCAGTATCAGGATAATGGAAACATTTGTTGAAATGCGTAAATGAATCACAGCAGAAAATCTTTTTTGATGGACAGATATATGATGCGTTTAGCTTACTGATAGATCTGGTAGCTAGTGCAACGAAAAGTCTTGTATTGGTCGATAATTATGTCGATGTGGGAACTTTAAATATTCTGCCCAAGAAGAAAGAGAATGTATCGCAACTTTAGATAGCGATATCTATTGGGGTTAAAGGCCGGAGGCGTAAGCTGTTAGTACGACTGGGCAGTTACAAACCCATGACCTTCAGGTCGTGGGTAGTTGACAAGTGGAATTATCAGTTTCGTAAATATCCTGCTGGAACATTCCATTCCATTTTCCATGATTTTGTGCTTTAAGAGATATTTATCCATGGAATAACTAGGAAAATAAATCCTCAAAAATGAAAGAAAGGTAACAAGTAATGAAGAACTGTAAAGGGAAAAAGATTATTTTGGCATTGTAGTAATATTAACGTTTGTTATAGGTGTGCTCGGCATGAATAGTTAGCATAAATAACTCATAAAATAAATATTGATTGATGACATACACTGAGTTAATGCAGAATTTGTCGCTTGACAGTTTTGTAGCTTTGTTGTAGAATTCAATCAGCGATTAGGTTTCAGATACTCGAGAGGACTGAGACCGGGGGAGGACCTGCGGGCCCTCCTTTTTTCATACATAAAGGGGGAGTAGTTTGAAGCCATTTCTTACTTATGAGCAGCAATTGCATAAATTGACAGATGAAAAACAGTTGATTATTAACAATAGAGAATTTGCAGAAGAGAAGCTACGTGACATTGGATACTTTGCATTGATTGGCGGATATAAAGAACCCTTTCGAGATGCAATGACACGGGTATATCTTGAGAATACTACATTTGAAGATATATATGCACTCTACGATTTTGATAATAGACTTCGCGAGCTTATATTTCGATATATCTGTCAAATTGAAAAGAAAATTCGTAATATCATCAGTTATTCATTTTGTGAAGTATACGGAGAGATGCAGACACATTATCTTGACACCGCCAGCTATAATTATGTGAGAAGTAATCAACGAGGTATCGACAAATTAATACGTATGTTAGATGGACTTGCCCTGACAAATACAGATTATGATTATATTGTTCATCAACGAAATGTGTATCAGAATGTACCATTATGGGTTTTGATTAATGCGATGACATTTGGACAGATTTCTAAGATGTATTCTTTTCTTACAAGCCGGATTCAAAGTAAAATCAGTAAGAATTTCAAGAAGGTAAATGAAAGGGAATTGGAACAATATCTGAAGGTACTTGTACTGTACCGTAATGTGTGCGCACATAACGAGCGTCTCTTTTCGCATAAGGTGTATTCTGAAATACCGAATACTGTGTTGCATTCAAAGCTACATATTTCACAAACTGGAAATCAGTATAATCAGGGGAAGAAGGATTTATTTGGTGTTGTAATAGCATTTCGTTATTTACTCTCTGCAGACAGCTTTTTATTGTTTAAAAGAGAACTTGTTCTTCTGATAGATAAATATGTAAGAAGCAGCTCCAGAATCACAGAAAAGAATCTGTTAAAACAGATGGGATTCCCGGAAAACTGGAAGTCAATAACACGATATCGGATATAAGTTGAAACTATCAATATCTTCTACGTTATCTGGAAGAAAGCAATTTCTGCTTGTATTGCTTCAATTGATTAGTTACAGGAGCATTTGCTCATCGTTATAGTGGAACGAAGAAGAAACAAAGCAAATTGCATTCTATTTAATTGTCGACTCGTTGCGTCGACAATTAAAGGAGATAAAAATGAATGAAATCGTAACAAAAGACCATAATGATATTATGAACGTATATAGAAAATCATAGGGATATTTTTAGAAGTGGGCTTGAAACCCTTATGTAATGGGAGTTTCCGGCAGTTACCTATGCTCCCTTTTTAGATTTGTCAGTATCAGTTGCAGCTTCTAAAGCTGCTTTTTCTTTTTCAGCACGTTCTTTCTCTGCTTTCCGTCAATCGTTTCCAATCCGGTCTCTCAAAGGTCGTACCGCTATATCCATCATCTATCTAAAAGCCGTCTTTGATACAAGCCCATTTGCGGAAATGGGCAGAAAACGGCTTGAAAGAAATCGACCGTTGCTTTTTCTTCCTGCCGCAAAAACAACCGAGATTGACCACCAAATGTATGACACAGCCCTGATCATGGAGAAAAATCTGCAAATATATCCTCTGTTTCGGATACTGCCTGACGGATATGCAACACCGTCTCTCGATTATTGATCGAAGATGAATTTGACAACCCCTAAAAAACTTCGTGCAAAGTCGTCCGTGTGGGATTGCTTATATTCGGATATTCGTATATAATGTATTGTATTGATTATTATACATGCGGAGGTGCGGTATGAACGAGATCAAGGGCTATATCTCCATTCGGGAGGCGTCCTACCGTTGGGGCGTATCGGAGCGGCGGGTCAATCAGTATTGCGCCGAGGGGCGGATTCCCTCCGCATTGGAATTGGAAGCATCCGCAAAAAGGAAGTGAACGCTATGACTTGCGACGAGGCTTTATACCGCCAATATCTGAGCGGCGACGACGAAGGGCTCAATGCCCTGATGAAAAAATACGGCGACCCCATGACCCTATATATCGACGGATATCTGCACGACGTTCACGAGTCCGAAGAGCTGATGCTGGACGTTTTTGCCTATCTGTTCACGAAAAAACCCCGCATCCGGGACGGCGGCTTCAAGGCGTATCTCTATAAGGCGGCGCGGCACATGGCACTGCGCCATAAGAGCAAACGAAAGCCGCTGTTCAGCCTTGATGCACTGACCAACGAGCCGGACGGACGGCTGCTGACGGAGGAGGTCATCCGGACGGAGGAGCGAAACCGCATTCTGCACTTCTGCATGAGCGAAATGAATCCGGACTATCGGGAAGTCCTCTATCTCACCTATTTTGAGGATATGAGCTACGCACAGGCGGCGGAGGTCACGGAAAAAACGGTAAAACAGATCACCAACATGGTGTATCGCGGAAAGAAAAGCCTGCGAAGGCTCTTAGAACGGGAGGGAATCACAAATGCGGAGTTATGAAGAGCGCGTCGCGGAGACAAAGCGGCGCATCGCCAAAATTGAGCGGGAGAAACGGCTGCGGCGCAATACGATTACCATGGCTTCCGCTGTGGTGGCGTGCCTTGTGCTGCTCATAGGTGCGTCCCTCGCCATGCCCGGTATTGTCGTGAAAATCCAGACCGGCGACTACTCCGGCTTTGAAACGGCGGCAAGCATCTTTCACAGCGGCGCGGCTTTGGGATACATTGTTATCGGGTTGCTGGCCTTTCTTCTCGGCGTGTGCGTGACTATTTTGTGCTTCCGGCTGCGGCAGATGAATCATGAGGACCGGCAGGATAAGGAAAGCGAGAATGCGCATGGAGCTGATTGAGAACCTGTTGCAATTACTGACCACGTTCGTCGGTGCACTGCTTTCTGGCATATCCTACCGGAAAAGCCGCAGGCAGGCGTATTTTATGCTGCTGTGCTTCTACGGCTGCTTTGCCCTCGGTGCACTCTACTGGACGCTGTATCTGTTGCTGTTCGATACCACACCGCGGGTTTTTTATGTGTCGGAGTTCGGCTGGGTGGCCAGCGTAATTTTCCTGCGTATTTTGCAGGCCACGCTGACCGGAACAAATGAGCGCAGTTTCCGCTGCCGAAGGGCATGGCTTGCGCTTGCGTTCGGCGTGCCGCTGCTGGCATTCTACTGCACTTTCGGAGACATTCTCTCTAACCTGATCTGGTGCGGCATGATGATATGGCTCTCCTTCTGCGCCATTCGAGGGCTTGCCTATGCGAAAACGCAGATGGGCGCGGCGCGGAATATGCGGTGGTTTCACATCGGCGTGCTGTGCTTTGCGTTCGCAGAGTATCTGCTTTGGACGGCGGGCTGCTTTTGGCCGGATACCTCACCGACCAGCCCAACCTTCTGGTGCGATATGCTGCTGACGTTTGCGATTCTGGGGCTGCTACCCGCCACGAGAAGGGCGGTGGAAGCATGACCTATATTGAAAACATCTTCCTCTGCATGGTATCTCCCCTGCTGGTGGCCGCTCTGTGCATGGGCAGGCGGCAGCTACGCTTATTCCTGTTCTGCATTGCCGGAATGGGGGTGTGTCTGCTCTCGGCCTATATCAACACCTTTCTCGCGGCGGTGTGTCAGGCGGATGCCCTTGTCGCCACGGCGGAGATTGCGCCGGTGGTGGAGGAAATGATGAAGCTGCTGCCGCTGGTGTTCTATCTGCTGGTGTTTGAGCCGGAGGGGGATAAAATCAAGGCTGCCGCCATCACGGTTGCCCTCGCCTTTGCCACCTTTGAAAATGTGTGCTATCTCATCCAGAACGGCGCTGACCGCTTCTCCTTCATCTTCTTCCGGGGCTTCGGCACGGGAGCCATGCACGTCC
>OGMF01000017.1_pt1 | contig 190938 bp, 179 predicted proteins | sample 1572921 | NCBI WGS metagenome assembly OGMF01 (sample SAMEA2581919, study PRJEB24529) | metagenome | biome: Human gut stool | place: China | collected 2011 | reverse complement strand
CATTAAGAGTCTTAGTGATAGCAGCTGTTAAAGTTGTTTTACCATGGTCAACGTGTCCGATTGTACCAATGTTACAATGTGGTTTAGTTCTTTCAAATTTAGCTTTAGCCATTTTAAAAAAATCCTCCTTAAATTTTCCCTCTTCCGGGTTGTCTTTTTTATAAGCTTTTTTAATTATATTTCATAAAAGAAATTTTTTCAATATTTATTTTGCTCTTGCAGCGATTACTTTATCCTGTACATTCTTAGGTACCTGCTCATATTTCTGGAAGAACATTGAGTAGTTACCACGACCCTGTGTAGATGAACGGAGTTCTGTTGAATATCCGAACATTTCAGCAAGTGGAACTAATGCTGTTACCATCTTACCGCCACCGATGTCATCCATGCTCTGGATCTGTCCACGCTTAGCATTTAAGCTTCCGATTACGTCGCCCATGTATTCTTCAGGCATTGTAACTTCAACTTTCATGATAGGCTCAAGGAGAACAGGATTAGCCTTCTGCATAGCTTCCTTGAATGCCATAGATCCGGCAATGTGGAATGCCATTTCTGATGAATCGACTTCATGGTAAGAACCATCGTATACGTTAGCTGATACACCAAGTACAGGGAAACCTGCAAGGATACCTGCTTTAGTAGCTTCTTCGATACCTTCTCCAACAGATGGAATGTATTCCTTAGGAATAGCACCACCTACTACAGTAGATACGAACTTGAATGTTTCTTCACCGTTTGGATCCATAGGCTCAAATTTAACTTTACAGTGTCCGTACTGTCCACGACCACCTGACTGTTTAGCATACTTGCTATCAACATCAACAGGTTTTGTGATTGTTTCCTTATATGCTACCTGTGGGGCACCTACGTTAGCTTCAACCTTAAATTCACGAAGAAGACGGTCTACGATAACTTCAAGATGTAACTCACCCATTCCGGCAATAATTGTCTGACCTGTTTCCTGATCTGTATGAGCTTTGAATGTTGGATCTTCTTCAGCAAGTTTTGCTAAAGCTTCACCCATCTTACCCTGATCGTTCTTTGTCTTAGGCTCAATTGCGAGCTCGATAACAGGTTCTGGGAATTCCATAGATTCAAGGATTACAGGATGCTGTTCATCACAGATTGTATCACCGGTTGTTGTAAATTTGAAACCTACAGCAGCAGCGATATCTCCTGAATATACTTTATCTATTTCTGTACGCTTATTGGCATGCATCTGTACGATACGTCCAATACGTTCTTTTTTATCTTTTGATGCATTTAATACATATGAACCTGAGTTACATGTACCAGAGTATACTCTGAAGAATGCAAGCTTACCAACGAATGGGTCAGCCATAATCTTAAATGCTAAAGCAGCAAATGGAGCGTCATCTGAAGATGGTCTTGTTACTTCATTGCCTTCCATATCTGTACCTGTGATATCAGGAACGTCTGTTGGAGCTGGCATATATTCAATAACACCGTCTAATAACTTCTGAACACCCTTGTTCTTGTATGCTGAACCACAGAATACAGGAACTGCTTCACTGGCAATTGTTCCCTTACGGAGAACTGCCTTTAACTGCTCTTTAGAAGGAGTCTCTCCCTCAAGATACATCATCATTAAATCATCATCTAATTCGCAGATTTTCTCAACGAGGTTATCTCTCCATTTATTTGCAAGGTCTTTTAAGTCATCAGGAATTGCTGTAATCTCGATGTCTTCACCCTTGTCATCTTTGTAATAATAAGCTTCCATCTCAAATAAGTCGATTAAGCCCTTAAAATCATCTTCCTGTCCAATTGGGATCTGTACAGGAATTGCATTCTTTCCAAGACGATCAATGATTGTCTGAACAGAATAGAAAAAGTCTGCACCCATTTTATCCATCTTATTGATGAATGCCATACGAGGTACATTGTAGGTATCAGCCTGTCTCCAAACGTTTTCAGACTGAGGTTCTACACCTGCCTTAGCATCGAATACACCTACTGCGCCATCAAGAACTCTGAGTGAACGTTCAACTTCAACTGTAAAGTCTACGTGGCCCGGAGTATCAATGATGTTGATACGATGTTCTAACGCACCTGGCATTGGTTTATGATGATCCTCTAAAGTCCAATGGCATGTTGTAGCAGCAGATGTGATTGTAATACCACGTTCCTGTTCCTGTTCCATCCAGTCCATTGTAGCTGTTCCTTCATGAGTATCACCAATCTTATAGTTAACACCGGTATAATATAAGATACGCTCTGTTAATGTTGTCTTACCAGCATCAATATGAGCCATAATACCGATATTTCTGGTTCTCTCTAATGGATATTCTCTTCCAGCCAAGGTATTTTCCTCCTTATTTTGGTTAGTAATTCCGCAGCGGAAAGTTACGCTGCAGAATATGTTTCATAAAAATTAGAATCTGTAATGTGCGAAAGCCTTGTTTGCTTCTGCCATTTTGTGCATATCTTCTTTTCTCTTTACTGATGCACCTGTATTGTTAGATGCATCCATAATTTCGCCGGCAAGTCTTTCTTCCATAGTCTTCTCGCCTCTTGCGCGTGAGAAAGTTGTCAACCAACGAAGTCCGAGAGCCTGTCTTCTCTCTGCTCTTACTTCGATAGGTACCTGGTAAGTAGCACCACCAATACGTCTTGCTTTAACTTCAAGTACTGGCATTACATTGTTCATAGCTTCTTCAAATACCTCGAGAGCTGGCTTACCTGATTTTTCTTCAACTTTATTGAATGCTCCATATACAATCTTCTGAGCTGTAGATTTCTTACCGTCTAACATAATATTGTTGATAAGTTTTGTTACAACCTTGCTGTTGTACATTGGATCTGCTAATACATCTCTATGCTGAGTATGTCCTTTACGTGGCACGGTTCTTCCCTCCTTAACATAATTTAATTAATTCATAGGTACTCACATGTGTCTATGTGTTCGCGCTCGGTATATCTTATGTCCTGCAACCTACAGGAAATATATCTATCCGGCACTTAAACCAATCTGACAATTAAGTGAATATTATTTTGCGTCTTTAGGTCTCTTAGCGCCGTATTTTGAACGCGCCTGTCTTCTCTTAGCAACACCTGCTGTATCGAGTGTTCCTCTTACGATATGATATCTTGTACCTGGTAAGTCTTTTACCCTACCACCTCTTACAAGAACAACACTATGTTCCTGAAGGTTATGTCCTTCACCTGGAATGTAGCTTGTTACTTCAATACCGTTAGAAAGACGAACTCTGGCAATTTTTCTAAGAGCTGAGTTAGGTTTCTTAGGGGTCTTAGTCTTAACTGCTGTACAAACACCTCTCTTCTGTGGAGAAGCTGTATCAATAGCTTTCTTCTGAAGTGAGTTGTAACTCTTTAAAAGAGCTGGAGCTGTTGACTTCTTAACAGATGTCTGTCTTCCCTTTCTTACTAACTGGTTAAATGTAGGCATTCTTTTTCACCTCCTGATAAATAAATTTCCTTGGTTGCGAATCTGATTATTCAAATTCTCTCATTTGCGCACAAAAATAAGCCATGCTACATTGCACGCACGGCTTATTATAAATGTTAATTTATCCGTTGTCAACAGGTAAATTTATATGATTTAAAGTTTTATTCTTCTGTATTAACTTCTTCTGTGGTTTCTTCTGCTGCATTATCTGTGTTTTCTACAGTTTCTGCTGTTTCTTCAGGTGAATTGTCTGTATTTTCAGTATTTTCAGCAATGTCTTCACCTTCAAAATCTTCCTCAAAAGAAAGTTCTTCTTCACTGCTCTCATCAGAGTCAAGTCTTACATCTCTGTATCTCTTCATACCTGTACCTGCAGGAATAAGTTTACCGATAAGAACGTTTTCTTTAAGACCGATAAGTGGGTCTACTTTGCCGTTAATTGCTGCTTCGGTAAGAACCTTTGTTGTTTCCTGGAAAGATGCAGCTGAAAGGAATGAGTTGGTAGCAAGAGCTGCCTTTGTAATACCTAACATAATCTGTGTTCCTTCTGCAGGTTCAAGCTTCTGTTCAGCAAGTTTTTCGTTCATTTCATTGAAGTCAAGTACGTCAACTGTTACTCCTGAAAGATATTCAGAATCACCAGGATTTTCGATTTTAATCTTCTTGAGCATCTGTCTTACAATTACTTCAATATGCTTATCGTTAATTTCAACACCCTGAAGTCTGTATACACGCTGTACTTCACGAAGCATATAATCCTGAACCGCTCTTACACCCTTAATCTTAAGGATATCATGTGGGTTAACGCTACCTTCTGTAAGCTCATCACCGGCTTCAAGTACCTGTCCATCGACAATCTTAATTCTTGAGCCATAAGGTATAAGATAATTCTTAACATTACCTGTCATTGGATCTGTGACAACAACTTCACGTTTCTTCTTAGTATCAACAATCTTGGCAACGCCACCGAATTCTGCAATAATTGCAAGTCCCTTTGGCTTTCTTGCTTCAAAAAGTTCTTCTACTCTAGGAAGACCCTGTGTGATATCATCACCGGCAACACCACCGGCATGGAATGTTCTCATGGTAAGCTGTGTACCAGGTTCACCGATTGACTGGGCAGCAATGATACCGACTGCTTCACCGACCTGTACCTGTTGTCCTGTTGCCATATTGGCACCATAACATTTAGCACAAACACCAAGGTGTGACTTACATGAAAGAACTGTTCTTATCTTAACTTCTTTAAGTCCGAGCTTTTCAATAATTTCTGCTCTCTTAGGAGTAATCATATGATTCTTCTTAATGAGGATTTCCCCGGTTTCAGGGTCTTCGATATCTTCAGCAAGATATCTTCCTGTGATTCTATCCTTCAATCCTTCAATTACTTCCTGGCCTTCCATAAATGCTTTAACTACCATTCCCGGAATTTCTTTGCCTTCTGAGCAGTCAACTTCTCTGATAATAAGCTCCTGGGATACATCAACAAGACGTCTTGTGAGGTATCCTGAATCGGCTGTTCTTAATGCGGTATCTGAAAGACCCTTTCTGGCACCATGGGCAGAAATGAAATATTCCAAAACATCAAGACCTTCACGGAAGTTTGACTTGATTGGAAGTTCGATAGTTCTACCTGATGTATCTGCCATAAGTCCACGCATACCTGCTAACTGCTTAATCTGCTGGTTAGAACCACGGGCACCTGAGTCAGCCATCATAAAGATGTTGTTATACTTGTCAAGTCCGGAAATAAGTGCATCAGTAAGTTTCGCATCGGTATCAAACCATGTTGCTACTACTTCTTTATATCTTTCTTCTTCAGTAATAAGACCTCTTCTGAAGTTCTTCATAATCTTATCAACTGTTGCCTCAGCTGCCGCAAGCATATCTTTCTTCTGTGCAGGAACTGTCATATCTGAAATTGATACTGTCATGGATGCCCTTGTAGAATACTTGTAACCTGTTGACTTAATAAGGTCAAGTACTTCAGCTGTCTTTGTGGCGCCATGTGTATTAATTACTTTTTCAAGTATCTTCTTTAATTCTTTCTTTCTTACAAGGAAATCAACTTCAAGCTTACATTCATTTTCAGGAATACTTCTGTCTATAAATCCAAGATCCTGAGGAATGATTTCATTAAAGAGGAATCTTCCTAATGTAGAGTTAATAACATCACACTTAACTGTTCCGTCTTCCAATGTCTTAGTTACTCTTACATTGATTTTTGAATGTAATGTAATAATTCCGTTCTCATAAGCAAGAATTGCTTCATTAACGCTCTTGAATGATTTGCCTTCTCCAAGTGCTCCCGGTCTTTCCTGTGTAAGGTAATAGATACCGAGAACCATATCCTGTGAAGGAACGGCTACAGGACCACCATCTGATGGTTTTAAGAGGTTATTAGGCGAGAGAAGAAGGAATCTGCACTCTGCCTGTGCTTCTACTGACAATGGAAGATGTACCGCCATCTGGTCACCGTCGAAATCGGCGTTGAACGCTGTACATACAAGTGGATGAAGCTTAATAGCCTTACCCTCTACAAGTATTGGTTCAAATGCCTGAATACCAAGTCTATGGAGTGTAGGAGCACGGTTAAGCATAACCGGATGTTCTTTAATTACATCCTCTAATACATCCCATACTTCTGTCTCTAACCTTTCAACTTTTTTCTTAGCACCCTTTACATTTGGACAATAACCGCTTGATACAAGTTCTTTCATAACAAATGGTTTGAAAAGTTCGATTGCCATCTCTTTTGGAAGACCACACTGGTAAATCTTAAGTTCCGGTCCTACTACGATAACCGAACGTCCAGAGTAGTCAACACGCTTACCAAGAAGATTCTGACGGAAACGGCCCTGTTTACCTTTTAACATATCTGATAAAGACTTAAGTGCTCTGTTACCTGGTCCTGTTACGGGACGTCCTCTTCTACCATTATCAATCAATGCATCAACTGCTTCCTGAAGCATTCTTTTTTCATTACGGATAATGATTTCAGGTGCTCCAAGTTCCATAAGTCTTGCAAGACGGTTATTTCTGTTGATAATTCTTCTATATAAATCGTTTAAGTCTGATGTTGCGAATCTGCCGCCATCAAGCTGAACCATAGGTCTTAAATCCGGTGGTATTACCGGAACGACATCAAGTATCATCCATTCAGGCTTATTTCCTGATTCCCTGAATGCCTCAACAACTTCAAGTCTCTTAACGATTCTTGCTTTTTTCTGTCCTGAAGCATCTTTCAGTTCAGCTTTTAATTCAGCTGAATCCTTCTCAAGGTCGATATTGTGGAGTAATTCCTTAATTGATTCCGCACCCATACCTACTCTGAATGCAGAACCCCATTTTTCGTATGCTGCCGCATATTCCTGCTCTGACAATATCTGTTTAAAAGATAAATCTGTATCACCTGCATCAAGAACTATATATGATGCAAAATACAATACTTTTTCAAGTACTCTTGGTGAAAGGTCAAGAATAAGTCCCATACGGCTTGGTATTCCTTTAAAATACCATATATGTGATACAGGAGCTGCAAGGCTTATATGTCCCATACGCTCTCTACGAACGCTTGCCTTTGTAACTTCTACGCCACAACGGTCACAGACAATTCCTTTATATCTGATTTTTTTGTACTTACCGCAGTAACATTCCCAGTCTTTACTTGGTCCAAATATCTTCTCACAGAACAGTCCGTCCCTTTCAGGTTTTAATGTTCTGTAGTTGATTGTTTCCGGCTTAATAACCTCTCCGTGAGACCACTCCAGAATTTTTTCAGGGGATGCAAGACCAATCTTAATTGAATCGAATGTTATCGGCTGATATGTTTCGTTATTAGTATTTTCTGGCATAACTAATCTCCCTTCTATTCTTCACTGTCGAATGCTGAATCATCGAAATCTGCTATATCTGATGTGTCTTCTTCAACATCAGAAAGTTCTCCGTCAACGAATTCCTGTTTCTGATATCCGAAGTCACCGAATGCTTCTTCATATCCATATGCTTTATTATCACCCATAAGGTCTTCATGTGAAGCATCAGATTCTGCGTAGCCGATATTTTCTTTAATATCAACTTCTTCGCCGTTCTCATCAAGAACCTTAACATCAAGTGCAAGTGATCTTAATTCTTCAAGAAGTACCTTGAAGGATTCAGGAATACCCGGTTCAGGAATATTATCACCTTTGATAATTGCTTCGTATGTCTTAACACGTCCTACAACGTCATCTGACTTAACTGTAAGGATTTCCTGAAGCGTATATGAAGCACCATATGCTTCAAGAGCCCAAACTTCCATTTCACCGAAACGCTGTCCACCAAATTGTGCTTTACCACCAAGCGGCTGCTGTGTAACAAGTGAGTAAGGACCGGTCGAACGTGCATGAATCTTATCATCAACAAGATGATGAAGCTTAAGGTAATGCATGTGTCCGATTGTAACAGGGCTGTCAAAATATTCTCCTGTTCTACCATCTCTCAATCTTACTTTACCATCTCTCGAAATAGGAACGCCTTTCCATTCTGCTCTATGGTCAAGGTGGTCACCAAGATATTCCATAAGTTCTTCATTTATCTTGCCGTCCCATTTTTCTTTGAATTCATCCCATTCAAGATTTACATAATCGTTGGCAAGATCAAGTGTATCCATAATATCTTTTTCGTTAGCACCGTCAAATACAGGTGTTGATATCTTAAATCCGAGTGCTCTCGCTGCAAGGCTTAAGTGAATCTCAAGAACCTGACCGATATTCATACGTGATGGTACACCGAGAGGATTAAGAACGATGTCAAGAGGTCGTCCATTTGGAAGATATGGCATATCTTCTACAGGTAAAATTCTTGAAACGACACCCTTGTTACCATGACGTCCGGCCATCTTATCACCTACAGAAATCTTTCTCTTCTGTGCGATGTAGATACGAACCGACTGATTAACGCCCGGATTGAGGTCATCCCCGTTCTCTCTTGTAAATACCTTAGCATCAACTATAACACCGTACTCTCCGTGAGGAACTCTGAGTGAAGTATCTCTTACTTCTCTTGCTTTCTCACCAAAAATGGCTCTCAAAAGTCTCTCTTCGGCTGTAAGCTCTGTCTCACCCTTAGGTGTAACTTTACCTACAAGAATATCTCCGGCACGGACTTCTGCACCAATTCTTATAATACCTCTTTCATCAAGGTCTTTAAGTGCATCTTCACCAACGCCCGGAACTTCTCTTGTTATCTCTTCAGGTCCAAGCTTGGTATCTCTTGCTTCTGCTTCGTATTCTTCTATATGAACTGATGTATAAACATCATCTCTTACAAGTCTTTCACTTAATAAAACAGCATCCTCGTAGTTGTAACCTTCCCATGTCATGAATCCGATGAGAGGGTTCTTACCTAATGCGATTTCACCATTAGAAGTTGATGGACCGTCCGCAATTACATCACCTGCTTCAACTCTGTCTCCCTTTGTAACGATTGGCTTCTGGTTATAACAGTTGCTCTGGTTACTTCTTGCGAATTTGGTAAGCTGGTATGAATGTCTGTTTCCGTCATCCTCAAGAATAACGATTTCTGTTGATGTGGCCCTGTCAACAAGACCGCCTTTTTCCGCTACTACACAGGCACCTGAGTCAACGGCTGTCTTATATTCCATACCTGTTCCTACTACTGCTGAATCAGTTGTAAGAAGAGGTACCGCCTGACGCTGCATGTTAGATCCCATAAGTGCTCGGTTAGCATCGTCGTTCTGGAGGAAAGGAATCATTGAAGTAGCAACTGAGAATACCATCTTAGGAGATACGTCCATGAGGTCTATCTTGCTCTTTTCAAATTCTGAGGTTTCCTCTCTGTAACGGCCTGATACGCTGTTCTTAACGAAATATCCGTTCTCATCAAGTTCTGCATTAGCCTGTGCTACATAATAATTATCTTCTTCATCGGCAGTAAGGTATCTTACTTCCTCTGTTACTCTTGGGTTCTTAGGATCTGTCTTATCTACAACACGATATGGGGCTTCTACAAATCCGTACTCATTAATTCTTGCGTATGTAGCAAGTGAGTTGATAAGACCAATGTTAGGTCCTTCAGGTGTCTCAATAGGACACATTCTGCCATAATGTGTATAATGAACATCTCGAACCTCAAATCCGGCACGATCTCTTGAAAGTCCGCCAGGTCCGAGTGCTGAAAGACGTCTCTTATGTGTAATTTCACTAAGAGGGTTATTCTGATCCATAAATTGTGACAACTGCGAACTTCCAAAAAATTCCTTAACTGCAGCTGTTACAGGCTTGATATTAATTAAAGTCTGTGGTGATGCTCCTTCAACGTCCTGAGTTGTCATTCTTTCCCTAACAACTCTTTCCATTCTTGAAAGACCGATTCTGTACTGGTTCTGTAACAATTCACCTACAGCCCTGATACGTCTGTTTCCAAGATGATCGATATCATCCTTTGTTCCAACGCCATATTCAAGATGTATATTGTAATTAATAGAAGCAATAATATCATCAACGGTAATATGCTTTGGTACAAGATCACTTGCGTTCTTCTTAATAGCTTCCTTGATATCATCAAGTGATGTATTTTCTTCAAGGATTGTCTTTAATACAGGATAGTATACTGCTTCATGGATACCAAGAGACTTAGCCTCTTCCTCTGTGATATCTACATGTTTTGTAATATCAACCATCATATTAGAAAGCACTTTTACTTTTCTGTCTTCAACAGCAAGCCATACATAAGGTACTGCCGCATTCTGGATAGCAAGGGCAGAATCCTTTGTAAGTGTATCTCCGGCTGATGCAATAATTTCTCCTGTGGTAACATCCACAACATCCTCTGCGAGCTTGTGTCCCCAGATTCTGTTTCTGAAATTAAGTTTCTTGTTAAATTTATAGCGGCCTACCTTAGCAAGGTCGTATCTTCTTGGGTCAAAGAACATTGCATTGATAAGGCTCTCTGCACTATCAACCGAAAGAGGTTCACCCGGACGGATTTTTTTGTATAACTCTAAGAGACCCTCTTCATAACCGCCATTAGGGCTCTTCTCTGTTACTGAAGGATCTTTTGCTATACTTGCTTCAATTTTAGGTTCATCCCCGAAAAGTTCACGAATCTGTGCATTGGTTCCGAAACCAAGTGCTCTTATAAGAACTGTAACAGGTACCTTTCTTGTTCTATCTACACGCACGGAAAATACATCATTGGAGTCTGTTTCATACTCTAACCATGCACCTCTGTTAGGTATAACGGTACATGAATATAATGTTTTACCAATCTTATCATGACCTATTTCATAATAGATTCCCGGAGAACGGACTAACTGGCTTACAATTACTCGCTCTGCACCATTAATAACGAAGGTTCCTGTTGCTGTCATTAATGGAAGATCTCCCATGAAAATGTCATGTTCTTTAATCTCGTCTGTTTCTTTGTTATAAAGTCTTACTTTAACTTTGAGAGGAGCTGCGTATGTTGCATCTCTTTCTTTACATTCTTCAATAGAATACTTCTTATCGTCTTCACATAACATAAAGTCTACAAATTCAAGGCTAAGGTGACCACTGTAATCTGTAATAGGCGATATATCTTCAAAAACTTCTTTGAGTCCATCCTCTAAGAACCACTTATATGAATTCTTCTGAACTTCAATAAGATTAGGCATATCAAGAACTTCTTTCTGTCTTGAGTAACTCATTCTGACGTTCTTGCCAAATTTCTTAGGACGTAATCTGTTTTTTTCCATTGACGTTTACCCCTGCGCTTTCTATAATTTTCTTTTGCCTATGTGTTGAGCATAAGTCTACACAATAAAGCATTGTCCATAATAGCATATATGTAAATCCCTGTCAACAACTTTTTTAATAATATCTCCGGTCGTTGGCATAAAAAAAAGAGTGCCACTTTCGTGACACTCTTTTGTCTACAAGTATAACTTACATTATTTGATTGTAGCTTTAGCGCCTGCTTCTTCAAGTTTCTTCTTGATGTCTTCAGCTTCTTCTTTGCTAACGCCTTCTTTAACAACCTTAGGAGCTGCTGTAACAAGATCCTTAGCTTCTTTAAGTCCAAGACCTGTGATTTCACGAACAACTTTGATTACTGGAACACCAGAACCTTCTGTAAGTTCAACGTCAAATTCTGTCTTTTCTTCTTCAGCTGCTGCACCTGCGCCTGCTGCTGCAACTACAACGCCTGCTGCTGCAGATACGCCGAATTCTTCTTCACATGCTTTTACAAGATCGTTTAATTCTAATACTGTTAATCCTTTAATAACTTCAATGATTTCCTGAGTTGTCATTTTAAATATCCTCCATTAATTTGTTTTTTAATTTCTTAGTAATTATGCTTCTGCTTCGTTCTTTTCAGCAATCTGCTTAATAACACGAGCGAAGTTTGTAACTGGTGACTGAATACTTCCAAGGAATTTTGAAAGGAGTTCTTCTCTTGATGGGATAGTAGCAATTACCTGGATACCTTTCTCATCATAATATGTTCCTTCAACAACACCTGATTTAAGCTGTAATGCATCAGCAGTCTTAGCAAATCCGAAAAGGATTCTTGCAGGAGCTGTTGCATCTTCCTTAGAAATAGCGATTGCTGTAGGACCTTCAAGGTCTGGTACAAGTGCTTCAAATTCTGTACCGGCAACAGCACGCTTAATCATTGTATTCTTATAAACCTTATATATAACGCCTGCTTCTCTCATTTTCTTACGAAGAGCTGTATCCTGCTCAACTGTAAGTCCACGGTAGTCTGCAAGAACTGCTGACTTAGCACCGTTAAGGCATTCAATGATTTCATCAACTATAGGCTTCTTAATCTCAACCTTTGCCATGAGTAATTTTCCTCCTTGTAGAATTAATATAAAAAATGCCTCCCGCAGACCGGGAGACATTAAAAAGTCATGTGCTTAAAATTCTCCTCGGCAGGCGTACTGACTTATGCCTTACGGCACCTGCTGTCTACGGTAGGGACTTATACAAGTCCAACAGATGATATGTTACCATCTGAATATTATTTTGTCAAGCAAATTTATGCAAGATACTTTGTTGTATCAACCTTAACGCCAGGACCCATTGTAGATGTAAGAGTAATGTTCTTAATATACTGTCCTTTTAATGCTGAAGGTTTAGCTTTAACGATTGCATCCATAATAGCCTTGAAGTTGTCTGCAAGCATCTCTTCTGTGAAAGATACTTTACCAACTGTAACATGCACGATGTTAGTCTTGTCAAGTCTGTATTCAATCTTACCGGCTTTGATATCTGCTATTGCTTTTGTTACATCCATAGTAACTGTACCGGCTTTAGGGTTTGGCATTAAGCCCTTTGGTCCGAGTACTCTACCGAGACGACCAACAACACCCATCATATCAGGTGTAGCTACAACAACGTCGAAGTCAAACCATCCTTCGTTCTGAATCTTTGGAATGAGTTCTTCGCCGCCTACGAAATCTGCTCCTGCTGCTTCTGCTTCTGTTGCCTTAGCGCCCTTAGCGAAAACAAGAACTCTTACTGTCTTACCTGTTCCGTGAGGAAGAACTACTGCACCACGAATCTGCTGCTCGGCATGACGTCCGTCACAACCTGTTCTGATATGTGCTTCTACTGTCTCATCAAATTTTGCTGTTGAAGCTTTCTTAACTAATGCTACGGCTTCTTCAGCGCTGTATGTTGCTGTGCGGTCTACTAATTTAGCCGCTTCAACGTATTTTTTGCCTCTTTTCATTTTAAAAAACCTCCTGGTGGTATTTGCGGGGTCTGCCCTCCCACAACTATTATCTGATGTCTGACATCAGACGCAGCTTAAATTATTCTTCTACTGTGATACCCATACTTCTTGCAGTACCGGCGATCATGCTCATAGCTGCTTCAACTGAAGCTGCATTTAAGTCAGGCATCTTCAATTCAGCGATCTTCTGGAGATCTGCTTTAGAAATCTTAGCAACCTTTGTCTTGTTAGGTACGCCTGAACCTGATTTAATGTTACATGCCTTCTTAAGAAGAACTGCTGCAGGTGGAGTCTTTGTAATGAAACTGAAACTTCTGTCTGCATAAACTGTAATTACAACAGGGACGACTGTATCTCCCATATCTGCTGTCTTTGCGTTGAACTGCTTTGTAAATTCAACGATGTTTACACCGTGCTGACCAAGTGCTGGACCAACTGGTGGAGCTGGTGTAGCTTTGCCGGCAGCAATCTGTAATTTGATATAACCTGTTACTTTCTTTGCCATCTTTGGCACCTCCTAAAATAATGTGGTGTTTGCGGGAATCACCCTCCCACGCAAGTCGTATAACCGACCAACTCCGGTTGCCCGGAATCTATTCGTCATAATGGTTCTGCCATTTACGAATTTTCATTAAATATGACGTATTTCTGTAAAGCCTAACTCAACAGGTGTCTCACGTCCAAACATATCTACTGTAATTGTAACAGTCTGTTTGTTGTCATTAATACTCTTGATCTCTCCGACAGTATTTTCCCATACCCCGGATATTGCCATAACCGTATCACCCAGTGAGTATTCAGCCGCAACCTTGCCAATGCTGATACCGAGGTTGTTCATCTCTTCATCTGTAAGCGGAACCGGCTTGGATCCCGGACCCACAAATCCTGTAACACCTCTTGTATTTCTTACAACATACCATGTGTCATCGTTCAGAATCATATGAATAAGCACATATCCAGGGAAGATTTTTTTCTGAACCTGTTTCTTAACACCATTCTTAATTTCTACTGCATCCTGTAAAGGAACGGAAACTTCAAGAATCTGATCTTCAAGGTGTCTGTTTTCGATTGTTTTCTCGATGTTAGCTTTAACTTTATTCTCGTAGCCTGAATATGTATGAACTACATACCAGCTAGCTCCTGATATTTCTTCTGACATCCAATCACCTTTTCCTATTTAACAAATATTTTATCGAAACCTGTTGATATAACAAAATCAAGTCCGAAAATTATAAGTCCGAGAACAACTGTGCAGACCAATACTGCAAGTGTCTGTCTTCCAAGTGACTGACGATTAGGCCAGATGATTTTCTTGAATTCCGCTTTCATTGAAGCAAAGAATCCAACCTTTTCAGACTTCTTTCTGCCTTTAGAAGTCTTCGCTGTTTTCATAGTTAATTCTTCAACAGTTACATCATCAATTGATGTGTTGTTAAGAATTTCCTTTTCAGAATCACCCATCGTAGTTACCTCTCAATACTAAAACTATTTTGTTTCCTTATGCATTGTGTGTGACTTACAGAATCTGCAATATTTCTTTGTTTCCATTCTGTCAGGATGAGTCTTCTTATCCTTTGTCATATTATAGTTACGCTGTTTGCATTCTGTACAAGCTAATGTAATTTTAACACGCATGACTTACACCTCCAAATTGTGCTGTTTATCTATTATTTTTGGGCATAAAAAAAAAGCCTTTACTTCCCATAGCTTACTCACTATATCATAGCTGTATTAACATAGTCAAGTCTTTTTTCTAAAAAAAAATATGTGAAAAAAAATTATAAAATAAGATGACATTTTTTGTCTTATGTTCTATAATATATACGTAAAAATGGATTTTTGCAAGAGTTATTTTTTATCATACAGACAAGGAGGTGACTGTTATGATTAGCAATGTATATAACTACTACCTGTCCCAGTACGGCAATCTTTCCTACGGCAGGCATAATGTTCATAAAAAAAATGAGCTTCGTAATACCTATAACAGCATTGTGAAGCTTAACAGATCCAATCCTTTTTATGACATTGATTTATCGGAAGAATCCCAGAGATATGCAATTGACATTAAAGAGAACGCAAGGGCATTGTTTGATGTTACGGAAGATTTGACGGATGCCGGCAACGGCAATATGACATTCAGAAGCATTGCGGAATCGGATATGCCGGATAATGTTGAAGTTGAATATATTGGCGAGAACGTCCATGCCGGAAGTCCTGCAAAGTTTACAATCGGCGTCAGGAAATTAGCCACACCCCAGACTAATACAGGAGCTTATCTGCGCCAGAATGCCAGAAATCTTTTTACCGGCACTTATTCTTTTGACGTTGATATATCCTCCATTACATACGAACTCCAATTTGATGTCACAGATAAAGACACCAACCGCAGTGTGCAGGATAAGCTTGCACGTCTGATTAATAAGTCCAATATAGGTCTTAATGCACAGGTTCTTGTTAATGACAGCGGCCGTTCGGCACTGTCTGTTACTTCCAATATGACCGGTGTAGGTGACAGACCTGTTATTTTCAGGATTACGGATAACGATACCTCGGCTCTTTCAGGTGTGGTTGACGCCCTCGGGCTTGATAATACCACCCATTATCCGTCTAATGCGGTTTTTGACCTGAACGGCAATGAGAAGATTTCATCATCCAACGTTTTTACAGTGGATAAAAAATACGAGATTACCCTTAAAAAAGCCAATAACGAAGGGGAATATGCAACTATAGGACTTAAACAGAACCTTGATTCCATTATCGACAGCATCCACGAACTTGCGGACAGTTATAATCAGATATCACAACTGGCCAGAAGTGGCACAAGTTCAGGAAGCCGTCGTCTGGCAAATGATTTATCATACATTGCCACAACCCATAATGATGCTTTGAACTCCAACGGATTACATATTAATGAAAATGGATTTATAGAAATAGATGACGAATATTTACATTCCTCTTCTAATGATGAACTTTTAACGACACTTTCAAGTTTAGGCAGATTTAAATCTGACCTGCAGAAGAAAGCCAACGATATAATGATTAATCCAATGGAATATATAAGTAAATCAATTATCAGTTACAAAAACCCTGCGAGACCGACTGCAGATACATATACAACCTCAATATATTCTGGAATGATATATAATGGTTACTGTTGAATACCGCTGTTAATCACAGCGGTATTTTTATTTGCCGGTTTCTGACTTTATCTTATTTCTTGCCCGTGACAGCCTTTTTGACACGGCATTTTCTGTCGTATTCTCGTCTTTTGCTATCTGGCTGATACTTTTATTCTCTATATATCGTTTTTCTGCCGCTCTTTTCTCCGCGGGCGACAGACAATTAAAATTACTCCTTGCCGATTCTTCCTCCATGAAAAGTATTCTGTCATTGTTATTATAGTATTTTCCATAGAGGTCTTCGTCAAACTTTATGCTGTAGCTTTGTTCCCACTCCTTTTGATACTTTGTAAATACCTTATCCTTAATTTTTTCCACATAATCTTTTTGTTTTGTACCGTCAAGCTTGAAAAACCATTCGGAATGTTCGGTGATTTTGTAGAAAATCTCACTGGATATATCCTCTGCTACAGTTTCTTTTCCAAACTTTGCTTTTGCTTCTTTTATCACATTTTCTTTGCAATAATCGTAAAGTTCGCACATGTCTGCAAAAAAATAACCATTACCCAAAAGAACACCTCCTCCTTTACTTAATAAGTAGTAAACTATGTTCCATGGTAACGGTTGTTTTATATTTCAGGGATATATTTTCTCATTTCGTCCAGTCTGTTACTGTACTGGTGAAGTTTTTTAACTTTTTCGTAACCATTCAGTGCTATGTTTCTTCTCTCATCTTCATGGCTGAGATAATATTCTGTCTTTTTTTGCAAATCCTCATAGGAATCGAATGTAACAAGGTCTGTTCCGTCTTTAAAATACAGACCAAGCTCCGGCTGGTTATTGGTCATGCAGAAGCCTCCGCAGCTTAATATGTCAAATACCCTTAAAGGAATGCCTGTCCTGATGCTTTTTAAAGAAAGATTAAGATTGATTTTGCTTCTGTTATATATAAGGGGTGCCTGGCTCCAATAGTCTACGGTTCCGTGTTTTTTTGCGAACCCAAATTCCGGTTCCATATCATCCGTAAATATATCGGTTCTGTAATTCTCCGATAATTTTGATATAATACTCTGTCGTTCAAGTCTTGCTATTTTGAATGAAAGAACTGTTGTTGAAAAAGTCAGTGCAAGCTTCTGGAAAGAATGTTCCGACTTATTAAGCACAAAATGTCTCTCTATCTCGGCAAGGATTTTACCATCAAGAATGTCTTCTATCATATATTCGTTAATATTAACCTGCATTTTTAATGCCGCATCAAAATAACCTTTAAGGTAATCCGTCATATGGTCATATACTTCGTCGTACATGTTTTTCTTATACATGCTTCCCACAAAGGATATGTCATAATCGTATCCATCAGGAACCGCACCTCCTGTTATCTTGTCATTACGGACTGTATCCGCACACAACGGCAGGTAATATACAGGTGCTCCCATATCTTTAAATTCAAGCTGGTTCCACAAATCAAATGTAAATATTATGTTGGATGTATTAAAAACCGCATCATTATACATAGCTGAAATAGGGCTGTCGCAGCACCATGCCACATATCGTATTCTTCTTTTTTCACATTCATTGGATATAAGAGGAAAAAAATTGACAGTCATCACAAGGTCATACTCTGCACGGTCAAACTGCTCACGCAAACTAAGGGCGAAAGGCTCATCACTTTCGTAATTAGCCATCTCGCCCGTTATTTCGTCTACAATATGTCCTCTTTGTTCAAGATTTTGTATAAGGTCAAACTGATTATATGCTTTCCAGCGGTAAAATAATATTCTCATTTTTTCTTATCCATAAAATATGACTGTGATGAAATATTATTCATGCTCTTGTAGTAGTTACTTGCAACTTCCCTGTTTTTCTTCGCCTGATATACGTCTTTTCTGATTGAATTAAATCTGTTCCGTACAATTACATTGTTACGCTGTTCCGCAACCTGAAGCGCAAGGCTTAAATCCGTAATGGTTTTAATTTTAACCTGCAATGTGGCAATTTCCTGTTTATATCGGTCTTTATTGCCTTCTATCTGGTTTTTGATATTGTCATACAATATCTGGAAGCCTGTGTCCAGCTTTTCAAGTTCATCAATAAGGGCAGCTTTACTGTCAACATTATCATTGAATGCTTCTTCGTCAAACTCTCCCTTATCTATGATTTCTTTCTGTGCTGCCGTAAGAGCTTCCAGCTGCTTTAATATATCAATTTTTTTATCAAGGCTCTCTGATAAAACCTGCAAATAATTAACTGCTTCGCTCATATAAATTCCCTTCTATTTTAACTTGGTCTGCCTGTCTGCATTACCTCTTTCCATGTGTCTCTCATACTTCTTAAATGAGTAAGGCACTCTTCAAGAATTTCTTTATCCTTATGAACGTTAGCTTCCACAAGCCTTCTTAAAATATATTCATAAACAACGTCAAAGTCCTTTGCCACAGGGTACTTAAAATCCAGGGAATTCCTGAACTCTTCTATTATTCTTGTTGCCTTAACGATATTGTTATGTGCTTTCTCAATATTTTTCTGGTCTATACCCATAATGGCAACATTAATAAATTTAATGGCGCCTTCATAAAGCATAAGGGTCAGTTCTGCCGGAGAGGCTGTCATAACTTTATTTTTCTGATACATGTTATATCCTGATGCATTTGTCATATACAATTCCTCTTTTGCCTTTAATTACTTCCAAAAAGATTTGAAAGTGAATTTTGCTGTGACTGCAGTTTTGAAAGTGCCACCTCCATTGCTGAAAACTTCTTATAATATTTTTCTTCATAATCAGCAATTTTCTCTTCCCAGGTACTTACTTTATCCTTATAGTCACTGTATTGGCTTGCCATTTCCTTATCATTATAAATTGTAAGGGCGCTACTCAGATCCGTGCTTGCCATTTTATCATTTATAGCATTGTAAAGATTCTTTGATAACTCTGTGAAAAATTTAACTACCTTATCAGGATCAGATGAAATGGCCGCCATAAGTTTATCACTGTTTGATGAAGAAACCGCATCATCCTTATTACCATCGATATGGAAATTATTCCTTGTCTCATCTTTTGCGGTAAAATAACTCTGGGTTCCGATACCGAATGATGATAAAGTATAATCAGTTCCGTCAATAGTAACCTTGGTTCCGATAAGTGCATTCTTCATTGCAGATGTAAACCCGCTCAATGTGGAATCTTTTCTGAGAAGGGCAGTCTTAATCTTGTTTTCCCATTCTTCAATCTGTTTATCCGTCATTGCTTCTTTTTCATCAGATGTAAGTGGTTCATAACCTGATGCGGAATCTGCATAATAGAGAGTATCAAGATATGTAATCATCTCATTAAATTCTGAAAACATTTTCTTAATCTTGTCATACATTCCCTGTGTATCAACTGATGTAGTAATTACAACCGGATCATCTGTCTCAACTGTATTGCCTGATGCATCCTGTGTAACAGATGTTGTTGTCTTCGTAGCGTTAATATTTATACCGTTAATTGAAAACGAGTTGGAATTATTCGTATATGTGGCACCGTTAAGCACGATAACCGAATCCTGTGCAGTTACCCTTGCTGCATCATTTGAATTTGCAAGTGCTCCCGAATCATAAAGACCAACTATTTTCTTAGCCATTTCTATTTCGGCAGCTGCATTGTCCTGCAGTTCCTTGAGAGTCTCTCCGTTAATTCGGTCAACCTCTGCATTAAGAGCATCATCAGAATCAAGAAGTGCCTGCTTCTCGGAAATAGTCTTGTCATATTCTTCAAGCTTCTTATCCCCGTCAGCTATCTTTGTCTCAAGTTCGGTAACGGCATTTGTATAATCTGTTTCATTTTCATAATCATCTTTTGAAAGATTTTTCAGCTGTTCTTTTAATTTATTATTGGATTCTTCAAGAGTCTTTCTGTTATCTGTGGCTGTCTTTAAATCCTTTTCAACTGTTGTTCTGTAGGAATCCGCAGTAATCTTTTTGGCTTCGTATTTCTCGTTGACTTCTATAGAACTGTCATAATCAGCGGCAGATATTTTTCTGTACCGCTTCATATCTGATGTTTCGTTTCCGTTAAGATCTTTTACGGACATAAGTCCTAATTTGGCAAGTGCCTCAAGTCCTGCATCATCACCTGCAGTAACAGTAAACTCTCCGTCAAGTCCTGACTTTGTGGAGCTTAAATAAATACGTCCGGTATTATTATCGTAATTGGCATTGACACCTGCTGATTTGAATTTATCCATAAGGCTTCCGATTGTCATATCCGACGTAAACTTTACTGTGTTGCCGTTGACAACTATGGTACCATCAGATACTCCAAGGTCAGAAAGTTTGGTGCCTGTCTCAGGATTCTTTCCGTTTAACTTAAGTCTGCCGCCTGTAAGGTAGCCTGATGCTGCAAGCTGTTTTACGCTGAGAGTCTGCGAACCTACAACCGCAGAGCTTGATGCTGTTATTGCTGCCACTTCTGATCTAGATATGTATGTAGTCTTAACTCCGTATTCTCCTGATAATCTCATAGAAGATAATGTGCCTGAGTAAAATCCGTATACTTTTTTATTTACGTCACTCCATTTACTCATTATCCATTCCTGTTTCTGGAGCTGTTTATCATATTTCTGTTTCTTGATTGAATAAGCTGACACAAGTTCTTTTACCATTGAATCGGTATCAAGTCCTGATGCAATACCTGATAATCTTATTGCCATAAAACTTCCTCCTAACCTCTCTCGTCTAAAAACATTCCTGCAAGTTCCCATACCTTGGCAATCATGTCAAGTGTCTCTTCGGCAGGATATTCTTTAATAACTTTGTCCGATGTTTTATCAACTATTTTTATAGTAACTCTGTTGGTATCGTTATCATATCCGTACTCTGCAATAGTATTGGAATTGATTTTCTTGTTAATGTCCGATACCGCCTGCTTAACCGTACCTTCTGCAGGTGCTCCTGATTTAACTGTTTCGGTATTGAATCCGTCAGTTTCAAAATCTGTTACTGCCTGGCTTCTGTCTGCCTGCACAGTTCTGACTGCGTCTGTGGTATAATCTATACCTGTCGTCTTAGTAATTCCGTTTAATTTCATAATCACACCTCCATGTGCAAACCGTGAACGCTTCTTTTATTTATTTCGGTTATTTCTATAAATAATTTAGACTATTTCAAAAAATTTTTAAGTGCTTCAATTCCGTCAGAATTGCTTGCAGCCTTGTTGGCTTCCTGTATCTGAATATATACTTCCTTACGGTAAACAGGAACTGACTTAGGTGCGGTTATTCCTATCTTTACCTGATCGCCCTTTATATCCAGTACAGTTATTTCCACGTCATTATTAATTACTATGGATTCTCCGCTTTTTCTGGTTAATGCTAACATGTCCCTGCCTCCTTTTATTTTTTATTAAAACAATCATATACACTGTACCGTATAGGATATTCCTCATTATTTACAATAATCTGACATCCAAGCCTTGTTGATATGTTTATAACAATCGGAGCTTTGAGATTAATGGTCATTTTGGTAAGATCTGACGGTACCGTAAGCACAGAAAGCACATACAATTCTTCATCTGATTCAAATATTCCTATCTGTGCAAGCCATTCATCCTCAACCACCGGTCTATAATCCTTTATGATGAACATTGGATCCATTACAGGAAAAGCAAGTTCCGGTTCATCCACACATTGGAGCCACATGATTCCATTTTTAGATTCTTTATCAGAATCATAAGCTATTACATATCGTGTATATTTTTCAAATCCCAGTAATCCGTTTGGTATTGTGATTATTTTATTATCGTCGATTTCAATTTTTCCAAATATTCTTGAGTTAATTTCCATAATCATTCTCCTTAAATATAATCTAACAGTGATTTCTGAACACAGGACGATGCTGCCGAAAGTGCTGCCTGATAAAGTGTCTTTGCCGACGAAAATTTAATTACAACATCTTCAAGATCCACGTCTTCATTTTTGGATTTTAAATCATCAAATGTTGTATACTGCTCTGAAAGACGGTCTTTTGTAAGTGTCAGACGGTTCTGTCTCGCTCCCAGGTCTGCAAGTTCAAGGGACACTGTCTGCTGATATTCCTTAACGTTGGTGATTTCTTTTGAAAATGTTTTTTTCATGTTATCAAGAGCATAGTCATGCTCTTTTTCTGATGCCGCTATCATAGTATCTATGTTCTTTTTTTCATCAGCGCTGTATGCTCCGCTTTCCTTCATGGTTTTCAGCTTTGCAATTTTGTTTTCAATATCAAGAACGCTCTGAAGTGCATTGCACATATCATCGATATCACGTCCTATATCATAACTCAGGGCATTGCGTCCAAGTGTGTTTACCTGTAAAGACTGGCTGAAATTCACCGTATACGATATACTTTCATCACTTTCAAAAGTATATTTCACCGGATTACCGGGATTGGTAATATCGGTACAGTTAAAATACATTTCAGGTCTTACATCACCTGCATTGAAACTATCCTTCTGATATGTAAAAGACATTCCGTCACAGTTGGAAAACTTCGTATATAAGTCATCCGTCATAACTACTTCACCCGTATCGTATATGTAATAAAGGCTGTCTGTAGCCTTATCAAAAGTTCCGTCCGATACCATTTTTTCAAATTCACTTCTTGATAGTGCATTTGGTGTATAGTCTGTGGTTCCGTTGGCATCCGTCACAGAAAATTTCAAGTCATTTCCACTGTCAAGTGCTTTTGCACAGCCCTGATAAGCAAGGCGGACACGATATACTTTTCTTGTCTCCGGATATTTTTCAGCATTAATACCTGTAACTTTGGTTGCATCCACACTGTTTTTCATGATGTTATCAGTTGTTACCGCTTCAGCCTTAAAAGTCTCTGTAATTTCGTATTTTTTATCTGATTCTGTTGATGTAAGGAATGTAAAAGATGTATCTGTCTTATAACCCGTAAAGCAATATCTTCCCGCATAATCTGCATTAGCCTTGGAATAAATTGCCTTTCTGTACTGTTTTAAAACATCTATAATGGCACTTCTGTCGTTGGTTGTAAACTGGTCCGATGAACCCTGGTTACAATACTGGAAAATATCAGATAAAATTCCGTCCATATTATTAAGTGAACTATGTGTTACATCAAGCCATGATTCCGCATCCGGAATGTTATGTTTCAGGTACTGGTTAATCTCGGAAAGGCTTGATCTTAATGATAATGCTCTTATTGCAACTATAGGATCATCAGACGGCCTTGTAATTTTCTTTTCCGTTGCAAGTTCATTTTCTGAAGTATTCAGGTTATTTTTTGACTTTGAAACATTTCTCAATGTCTGGTTCATCATCATTGTATTGGTTATACGCATAAGGCACCTCTCTTCTATACGCCTGTCTGTTCAATCAGCTTATCATATATTTCCTGCATTACAGAAATAACCTTTGATGAAAGATTATATGCTTTTTTGAATTTCACAAGGTCAATACCTTCTTCATCTTCATCCACACCGCTGACTGACATTCTCTGGTTGTCTATTGTTTCTTTTATATTTGAATATGTTGCCTGAAATGTCTTAACTCTTCCTGCATCTATAGAACATACAGATACAATTGAATTAAGGAAGCTTTCAAAATTTCCGTTATTTATTACTATTTTATTCTTAATTGCTAAAAGTTCTTCAACCATATCCACATTGGCTGAACCTTTGGTAGAATCATAAGAATATGGGAGTTTACTGACATCATTAAGAATCTCCTGATTAATTGCAACATTTCCTGCGGTAATGTAAGAATCCCCGTATCTGGACACGAACAAATCTTCTACCGGTTTATCTGTTACTCTCTTATTTCCGCCTGAAATTGTCTCATTGAATACATCCGAAATCTTCTGGATGAATTTATTAATCTCTTCCTGATAATAAGGAATACCTTTATAAGAAGAATTAAATCTTGTCTCGCCGACTGTAACCATCTTTTTAGAATAGCCCGCTGCAACATAACCATTGTATTCTGCTTCTGTAATATCCTGCACATTTATTATTTTGCCATTCGCATCTTTTAGGTAATTGCCGTCTTTGTCTGCCATGCCAAGAACTTCGTATGCTTCATTACAGCCATCTCTTACATCTATTGCTGCTTTCAATGAGCCTGTAAGTGAACTACTGTACATATTAAATCCAAGTCCGTTGTTCCAGGTAATATCATAAAGGCCGTCTAAGTCACTGGCATTCCTTCTTTTTCCTGTCTCTCTGGTTTCAAGCAGAAGTTTATTGCAGTTATACATATCAACGAGTTCCTGCCCGTTGACATACACTTTAAATTCCGTTGCACCGTTTCCTATTTCTTTTTCGGATACGGTTGTATTAATATATCCTGAAAGTTCATCAACAAGCAGCGCCCTCTGGTCTCTCAGATCATTGGCATGACCGCCATTTATTTCAATAACATTAATCTGCTTATTAAGAGACACTATCTGTTCCGAAATAGTATTTATGGAATTAACTGTTGTCTTAACTTCATCATTAGCCTGTCTTTGTACAATGGAAAAATTAGTGGACAGAGTGTTAAAATAATCGCAAATACTCTGTGCATAATTCAAAAACTGGTTTCTCCCTACCGCACTTGTAGGGTCTCTCTGGAGGTCATTGATTGCCGAAAAAAGATTCTGGTATTCTTTTGTAAATCCATTGAGATTAAATTCATCAAGATAATCTTCAACAAGTGTTGTGTAATTTTGTAAAGAACCATACTGGCTGCAATTCGTATTGGCCTGACGATATTTTGTATCATAATATGAGCTTCTCAACTGGTCGATTGAGACTACGGCAGTTCCTGTTCCTACCGTTCCATAGCTTTGATACACCCTGATAGACTCCGCTGCCTGCTGGTTGGAAACCTGTTTGGTATATCCTTTGGTATTAATATTTGATATATTATGTGCAGTTGTATTGATTGCCGCATTGCTTGCAAAAAGTCCCGATGAACCTATTGTAAGTCCAAAAAAAGTATTAGCCATTTAATCACCTGACTCCTAAATTGTTAATTAAAGTTTGTATCATATCATCTATTACATTAATAAATCTTGAAGATGCATTGTATGCCTGCTGGAACTTTATCATATTGGAAAGCTCCTCATCAGATGCAACACCCATAACCTGCTGTCTCTGGTTATCTAACTGGCTTGCAAGAGTTGTTTCATTAGTACTCATGCTGTTGTAAATCTTGCCGGTGTTAGCAACGTCATTTATCATACTTTCATAAAATTCCTCAAAGGTCATTCCGTCAAAACTGTCATTGTACTGCATTATCTTCTTTGAAAAAACATCAACCAGTTCTTTCGCCGTATTATAAGCATCTCCGCCGTTCCCGCTTAACGGTATCTTTGAATAATCCTGGACTATATCCTTATTGACGGATATGTTCATAATTGTATAAGCAGAATTGTTGCCGAATGTATTGATATTATTTCTTACATAGTAATCTGTACCATTAATATTAGTCACTGTATACCGGTCACAGAAATCCCTTGTAAAAAGTTCTATTCCGTATTCACCATCCGTTGTTGTAGGTGCCTTATCTGTATCAAGAACCGTATATTCTTTTCCGCCAATGGTGATGACCTTTTCCGGGCAGAAAACATTATTAATTTCCTGTACCATTGAACTTATCAGTTTGTCAAAATTAGCAATTGTATTCACAAGTGCTGAAGTATCAACGGACTGTGTATACAAATCATATTCATTCTTACGTCTAAGATACTCAGGATTACCGGTTCCATCAGGATACTGTGCCGTAATGTAATCGTCCGGAACAGGTTCTTTCATATCTGCATGTTCATATGTAGGTGTTGATGCACCTCTTGCAATGAATAATCCTTTCAGTCCACCAATATCAGTATTTTTGGATGTCGCAATAACTTCACTATAGGAATATAAGGATTCCTCATTAAATGCCGGCCATACTATGTCCACAAGGTCTGTTCCCTGAAATGCCTTGCATTGAAGACTGTTATATGACATCTCATCTGCAAATTTATTGCCCTCTATATATACTTCAACCGAGCCATTATCGCCTTCGTTATATGTTATTTTGCAGTAAGAACTTAGTTCATCAAGCAGCATATCTCTCTGGTCTCTTAAATTAGAAGCCGTCTCATAACCGCCAGTCTCAATCTTTGATATATTTCTGTTTAAAGTTACTAACTGACTGCCTATCTCATTAATTCTGCTGACTGTTGTCTTAATTTCTGCATTAAGGTTACTCTGGTAATTTACCAGACCCTTGTAAATAGTCTGTGCACTGTCAATAAACTGTACCGCACTCTGTACAAGTGCCGATCTGGCGGTATTATCGCCCGGTGTCTTAGCCACTTCATTAATTGATTGAAGAAAATCACTTATATTCTTCTGAAATCCGATTCCCGTAATATAATCGGTCTCGCCCATCTGTGTCTCTATCTCAAGAACCGAATCGTATAATTTATCATAAAAGCCCTGTCTGCCATATTCCTTACGATATGCGGCGTCAAGAAACATATCCCTGACATGATTAATCTTGGCAATAGAAACACCAAGACCTTTCTGCCCTGTAGTTGTTGCAGCAGTAGTTCCTACGAAATTATATGATTTGTCTCCGTTTACTACCTGTTGTCTGACATATCCGCTTGTATTAACATTTGCAAGGTTGTTGGCTGTTGTATTAAGCGAGTTGCTGCTTGTCTGCAGCCCGGATAAACCAACATATAAGCCTGCCATACCCATATCATATTCCTCCGTTAACTGTTACTGTTTTGCATCAAAGGAGCCCGTTGCTCCGTAATTATTGTCCGCATACTCACTGCCTGAATAATTGGCAGTTGAAGGTGCCTGTTTCATTCCTCTTAAAATGTTCATCTCGAACTCTACCATATCAAGAGATTCCTGTAACAGAACCTTATTCTGTTCATTTATCTGTACCATCTGAGACATTGTGCTCTTAAGCCTGCCGTGTACTTCTGAAAGAAGTCTTGCTTCCCTCTCCTGTCCTTTAAGATATTCAATCAGTAAAGGAAGTGTAAGTCTGCTGTAGTCCTTATTAAGAACGGTTGCAATGTCCTTAGTACATTCTTCACGTTTTTTTTCAAGAACAATTATCCGCTCAATGACTTCCTGTTCACGCTCTACAATATTATTAAGAGCGTCAACATCACCTTTTACGATTATACCGGTCTTCTCCATAGATAAATCAAGAAGTGCTGCATATTCATCATTCTCTGTATTCAATGTTGTAATCAGGTTGTCAATTAAGCTTGCCACTTGTTCTTTCTCCTGTTAATTAAAATAATGTTGTTCCGTATTTTTCTGCGAGTTTTGCAGCGAAATCCTCACTGCTTACTTCATAGCTGCCACTGTCAATCTTTGCCTTTATGTCTGCCACTTTATCAGCTCTTACATCCGGTGCATCTGCTACTGCCTGCTTCGCAGTCCGGTAATCCTTTCCAAACTGTGAAATCTCTACCTTGTCGCTTCCATATACAGAATTTTTCTTTCCAACAGTACGTCTTTCTGTTGTCTGGTATATCTGACTAATCTGGTTGTAAGCGTCAATTCTCATAATCCTCTCTCCTTCCGTGAACAGATTATTAACCCTCAGATATGGGTTCTATACTATTTATCGGATATTATTGAAAAATCCTAACCCTTTTTTTAAAAAAATAGACAGATGCCCACATACGGCATCTGTCCATATATCATGCTTTATTACTTTGATAATAATGTTTTTTCTCTTCGTACATAAGTCTATCAGCTTCATTCAGCATATCAACCACATCGTCAACCGATTTTCTCCACAAATATCCCATTGAAATGCTTACTCCTTTTTTCTGCATTTCTTCCTGAAGTTTATGCACTTCACACTCAAATACAGCTTTATTTACATCAGGCATAATGATGACAAATTCGTCACCGCCTATGCGGTAAGCATTTTCCGGAAATTTCTTAATAAGAGTCCCTGCTGCAAGACAAATATATGTATCTCCTGCCTTGTGCCCTTTTTTATCATTAATCTTCTTAAGCCCATTCAGATCAAAAAAAGCCACACCCGCATCATTGATTTTTCTTTCCTTATATTCATCAAGCACATCCATATACTTGTTACGGTTATACATTCCGGTAAGTACATCCCTGTAACTTAGGTATTTAAGATTCTCCTGCTGCTTTTTCATATATACAGTTTCCGTAATAAAATACTGGATTGACGATAATAAAGTAGCATCGTCACAATGTTTTCTCGGATTATCAACTCCAAGGAATCCAATAACCACATCATCCTTGATAAGTGGCACAGCAAGAAGCCTGTCTATATCCTGTGCGTCAAGAACATCATAGGATTCTGTTCCTTTTTCCTGATTAAGACTAGAAACGTAATATGGTTTGTTCTGTTTAAAATTGACCATCCATTCCGAAATCACGCTGATTGGTATATTCTGCAGGTTGTCAATCTGGGAAGTTATTCCCTCTACAAAATATTCATCCGTATTATTAACCACATTTTTATCGTAATCAATATCAAATGTATAACTTCTGTCTCCGTTAAAATAACCATTCACAATCTCAAGCAGATTATATATGGATTCATGGATATCGCCTATTTCCACAAGTTCCGATATACACCTATTGAGAGTTGTGGATATCTCAAGCTGTTCCTCTGTCTTTATATTTTCTTCTAAAAGTTTCCGCATTTTGATGTTCTGCTCTTCAATCGATGCAAACAGCATGAAGAACATAGCCGCCCCGATTGAAAAATCCACATAGTGCACTCTATGGAAAAATAACTGTACAAGTGCTGCGGCAAGAGGTATCAGTATATATGAACACATGGCAAGGGACAACCTTGGCCCGATCATTTTCCTGTACTGTATGATTACGAAAAAATCAATAAGCATACCAACTGCGGGTATTAAGGTCGAAAGCCAGTACATACTGCCTCTATTATAAAAATTACGGCTGTCTACATAATAATATAAATCCGTAAACTGTGACACGATCACTAATATAAATTCCGCTATACAAAGAGCATATACAATCTTTCTGCGTATATCATAATTAACAGTTTTTCTGTCCTTCAGGTATTCAAAAAGGTACTTATGGAAGAACAGTAATACAGCAATAACACACATGTATACTATCAAATTGCTTATTTTAACAATAACATAACCGGCGGTTCCTGCCATTCCACTGCATCCTAATGCAACTGAATCTGCCGCAAGAAATACAGCCGTCGATGACTGCATGCATATCATCCATTTTCTTTTGTTCTTCTCATAATTCCTGTTAAAAAACATACAGACAGACGCCGCAGCTTCCAGCACGCTGCCCCATAAAAGTATAGCAATCTGCAAACTTCTGCTATCAATCATTATATTTCACACCTTCTGTCTGTATTTATCTGTCAAGATACCTCATTCTATTGCCATCCCTCAGGTTCTTTCTGACCGGTTCTGTTCTGTCCGTCTTATAAGCATCACTCAGAGTCTTCTGTAATTTATCCTTGCACGCCTGACAGTATCTTCCTGATTTAATCATTGCCCCACAGCCTTCACATTCGATTCCTATAGGAGAATCATCTGCAAATGTAAGTCTTTCCTCTCTAATCCATCTCTCAATCTGGTTGATTGAAACATCATTATCCTGTGAAATCTCTGTCATTGTGGCTTTAGGATTATCCTGTATATATTTCTTAACCACCTGGAATTTCTTATCCAGCGCTTCCATACAGGCAGGGCACAAAAAATATCCTCCTCCTATGTAATTAAATAATCTTCCACATCCTCTGCAATTCTTTACATCCATTGTAATTCCTCCAATCGTATCAAAAGCCCCTGCCGATACATGCCGTTATAAAATATACTTCCTCAGCTCCATTTCTTAGCAGGGTCCATGCACATTCATCAATTGTTGAACCTGTGGTATAGATATCATCCACAAGTATTATTCTTTTATATTTTAGTTTAATTTCATCAGTTTGAAAAGCACTTTTTAAATTTGTTATCCTTTCTTTTTCATTAAGTTCTTTTAAAGGTACCGTATTCCTTGTACGGATAAGAATTTTGTTATCCATTGGTATCAAAAGCTGTTCACTAAGTCTTTTTGCTAAAATCTCAGCCTGATTATAGCCCCGCTTTATTAATTTCCTGCGGTGCAGCGGCACAGGCACGAGTACCTCACAATTCCATGAGAAGATTACATCTTTAAATTCCTTCGCTATTACGGAGGCATAATACTTCGCATATTCCCTTCTGTTGTTGTATTTAAAAGCATACATGGACTTTTTCATTCCTTGTGAATAAGAAAAAGCCGCCACTCCTCGTTTAAAATTATGCTGTTTTACCACACAGTCATGACAATATTCCTGTTCATCGTCCTCAAGCTGTTTTCCGCACCTATAGCATACCGGCTGCTTTATATATGTGATTTTGCTACGGCACCCGGGACATATATCCGGTGTTACAATGCTGTTTCCGTCAAAAAGTATATTGCCGCACACAGGGCACCTGTCCGGAAAAAGAATGCTGTTTATCTTTTTTAATATTTCTATGTGAATGCCTCCTTAATTCTTACATCCAGAGTTGTAAATCTTTTCTGTTCATTAACATTTTCAATCATATTATAAAATACATTTTCATCTCCTACAACACATATACACTTCTTGGCCCTTGTCACTGCTGTGTACAAAATATTACGGTTCATTAAAAGCCTTGGTCCGTCAAGCACCGGCATAACCACAGCGGGATATTCGCTTCCCTGTGATTTATGTACCGTTACAGCATAGGCATGCTCTATCTCGTCCGTCTCTTTAAAGGAATACTCTACATATTTGTTATCATCAAAACGCACTGTCATCCTATTAAGGTAAAGATTAATATTATCAATAATACCCATATCCCCGTTAAAAACGCCCAGTCCCGTTTCCACAGGTATTCCGTGATATCCACGGATCTCCCAGCCTATTTTGTAGTTATTTTTTATCTGCATCACCTTATCGCCTTCACGGTAAATCACACCGGAGATTTCTTTTTCGACTTTACCGTCTGACGCAGGATTAAGGTATTGCTGCAATACCGTATTAAGATTAACAGCACCCAGCCTTCCTTTTCTTGTAGGGGTCAGGACCTGAACTTCTTCTGTTTTGCAATCCGTGTATGCAGGAAGTTTGTCTTTTACAAGGGTAATCATGGCATTGATAACAGATTGTGCATCTTTTCTTGTGATAAAAGGAAAATCTTTGCTTCTTGTGCTTACTGCCACAGGTATTCCCTGATTAATTTTATGGGCATTAATGACAATATCGCCCGCCTCTTCCTGTCTGAAAATCTTAACAAGCCTTACCACGTTAAATACATCAGCCTTAATTATATCTTTTAACACCGCTCCCGGTCCTACGGACGGAAGCTGGTCGGCATCCCCCACAAGAATAAGTCTTGTTGGTTTGACCACAGCTTTTAAAAGGCTGTTCATCAGAAAAATGTCTACCATCGACATTTCATCTATTATAACCACATCCGCTTCTAACGGATTATCTTCATTGCGTTCAAAATTAATGCCTGTGCTTTCATCTGACGGCATTCCGGAAAGTTCTAACAACCTGTGAATAGTCTTTGCTTCATGTCCTGTTGCCTCCGTCATTCTCTTAGCTGCCCTGCCGGTAGGTGCTGCAAGAAGAATTTCGCTGCCTTTTTCTTCAAAATACTTGATAATGGTATTAATCGTTGTGGTCTTACCCGTTCCCGGTCCACCGGTAATAATCAATAGTCCCGATTCCGCTGCTTCTTTTACGGCTTCTCTCTGGTAATCATCAAGCTCGATTTTTTCACGGTATTCGATGGAGGAAAGTATTTTTTCTATTGTCTTCTCATCAACAGGATATTTACGGTTAAGGTCCGTAAGTGCTGCGGCTACCGACACTTCCGTATTATACATTGAGGAAGGATATACAACGCTTTCATCATTTACTTTTTTAACAACTATCTTTTTGGCAATTATAAGATCCATTATGAGGTCTTCGTCCTCTTCTATCTCTGCCTGCAGGATGTTCTTTGTTCTCTCCATCAAAAGATTAAGTGGAAGATAGGCATGTCCCGCTGCTACAGCCTGTGACAGAGTATACAGGATCCCGCTTTTGATTCTGTAGGGTGAGTCAGGTTCCATTCCTAAGTCTTTAGCAATATCATCCGCTATTTTAAAGCCTACCCCATCAATATCATCCGCTATTTTATAAGGGTTTTCCTTGAGAATCTTATACATATCATTACCGTAAGTTTTGTATATTTTTACGGCGAGATTCATTCCTATGCCCACACCTGAGAGATATATCATTGCCTTACGCATATCCCTTTTCTCAACTACCTGGTCGGCAATTTCCATTGCAATTCTATCACTTATTCCCTTTACTTCTGAAAGCCTTTCCGGTTCCTCTTCCATAATCCTGAAAGTATCCATCTTGAATTTTTTAACAATCCTTGCTGCAAGTCCGGCGCCTATTCCTTTAATTGCACCGGAAGCCAGATATCTCTCTATGGACACCTCATCTTCTGCTTCCGTTTCTTCAAATGAGACCGCCTTAAACTGGACTCCGTAACTTGGATGAAGAGAAAAATCCCCCTTGAAAACTACATATGAACCTGTGTGGACAAGATTAAGTATTCCAACACAGACCATGGAATTATATATCTCATCGGCATATTCTTCACAATTATCCTTAAGTCTTTTCACTTCATCATTGGAAAGTTCCACTTCCAGTATCGTATGACCGTTCTCCTCATTGGTATATATTATTTTTTCAACATAACCCTTAAGTTCTTCCATCTGTCTATCTTATTCCTTAGCCAAAAAGACCACAGGAAATCCTATGGTCTTTGTTATATTAATCATTATTATAATTTCTTTTCATCTGTTCGTAAAGCATCTTTGCTATTCCGATACCATCACCACGTTCTGTAGCAGAATCCGCATACTCCTGATACAAAGTATCTTTAAACATCTCAACATAATCATTGGAAAGTATTGAATCTTCGGACTTTGGAATCATCTTTTCCATTCCTTTAAATGCCTGTTCTATGAAATAGCTTTCAAAAGTCTTACAAGCCTCCATCAGCTCCTCATCATTGGCATTGGAATAATCAGTATTATTAAGATTATTCTTAAGCTCTGAAATGGATTTGTTATATGTATCATAGGATGTGGCCTGTGCGTATCCTGTCAAGCCTGTAATATCACTCATATCTCATTACCTCTTAAGCTGGTTAGCCTGTCCTAACATGTCATCTGCTGCCTGTATTGCTTTTGAATTCATTTCGTAAGCCCTCTGTGCCACAATGAGATTAACCATCTCATCTGCAACCTGTACATTGGATGCCTCAAGTCTTCCCTGACATACCTTGGTTCTCTTAAGCTCTGTGTAAGTTCCTTCCTCCATTGCAATACCTGAAGCCTCGGTCTCTTTATAAAGAGAACTTCCTATGCTGTCAAGTCCTGATGGGTTGGTAAACTGGAACACACCCATTCTGGTCTCAAGGTCATCAAGACGTTCGGTCTTGTGCATATTGCCATTTTCATCAGGCTGTTCTTCAATAACCCTGTAATAAAACGAACCATCTGATGTAATAACAAGGTTGGAAACATCATATTCGTCAGAAAACTGTATCGGATTACCATCTGAATCCACAACAGGATATCCATCTGACGAACATATCATAAAGCCGCCGTCATTGGTCTTTCCGACTGTAAAATCGCCGTTTCTTGTATATACTGTCTCGCCATCCGGATTCATAAGTCCGAAAAGTCCGCTGCCCTCAAGTCCAAAGGCAAATGTACTTGTGGAATCAATAAGTGAACCCTGGCTGAAATGTGTTGTTATTGCCGCTGTTCTTGCTCCTGTTCCCACCTGTGCAGGAATAGGTTTATCATCACCGTTAGCGCTTGTGGAACGGCTCTGTAATGTCTGATACAATAATGATTTAAATTCTGCTGTAGATGCCTTGTATCCTGTGGAATTAACGTTAGCAAGATTATTGGAAATTACATCTACATTAGTCTGCTGTGCAATCATTCCTGATGCTGCAGTATAAAGTGCTCTCATCATAAGCTATCTTTACCTCCTTATAACTGTCCCAGATTAACAGCTCTTTCAAGGGTTGAATCGATGGACTGTATAACTTTCTGGCTGCTCTCGTAGTCCCTTGCAATGGTAATCATATTAACCATTTCGGAAACCACATTAACATTAGAGCTTTCAAGGTATCCCTGATACACTTTGCCCTGTGCAGCTTTAGTTGTTGCGCCATCGATGGCTGTATACATATTCTCGCCAAATTTTTTCAGATAATCATAGTCTTCAAAATCGGTAATCTGAAGTCTGGCTACTTCTTCGCCATCTGCTTCAATTATTCCCGATTCGTTAATCGAAACTTCCGTTCCGACAGGAATTGTAATAAGACCACCATCATCCCCTAAAACGAAATCGCCATCCTTGGTCATAAGAATCCCTTCAGAGTTAACGGTAAAACTACCGTCCCTTGTATATCTTACAGATTCAGTTCCGTTCTTATCAGCGTATGAAATCGCAAAGAATCCATTCCCGCTTAATGCCAGATCGTAGGTATTGCCTGTCTCTCTTAAATTGCCTGTTGAATAGTCGGTGTATGTCTCACCAATCTTTACTCCAAGGCTCATATATCCGATAGGTCTGTCAATGTAGCTGTCTGTCTCATCATTAATCTTGATAGCTAACATATCCTTAAATGCCTGCGATGTTGCGCCTTCCTTCTTATAAGCTGTTGTTGCAGAGTTAGCTAAATTATTGCTGACCACATCAAGTCTTTTCATCTCATTAACCATGCCCGTGGCACCTGTATATAACGCTCTTACCATATTCTGCAAAACTCCTTATAATTTATGTTTATCTTTCACCGGCAAGGAATTCAATAAATTTTCCGGTACCTATAGCAACTGCGGTCATAGGATCTTCCGCTGTCATTGTATTGATACCTGTCTTCTCTTCAATGAGTTCCTCAAGTCCCTGTAAAAGACTTCCGCCACCTGTGAGGACTATTCCTCTGTCAGCTATATCTGCTGCCAGTTCAGGCGGTGTTTTTTCAAGAACACTATGGATAGCTTCAACTATCTGTGCTGTAGCTTCCTTAAGTGCTTCTTCCGTTTCTGTAGATGTAACCGTAACTGTCTTAGGAAGACCTGTCACAAGATTACGTCCTCTGATATCCATAGACACTGCTTCAGCACTAGGATAAGCACTTCCTATCTTAATCTTAATATCCTCAGCAGTTCTTTCACCAATAAGAAGATTATGCTTCTTACGCATATATCTTATAATTGCTTCATCAAAATCATCTCCGGCGATTTTAATTGAGGTACTTACTACGGTTCCTCCAAGTGAAATAACCGCAATATCCGTTGTACCGCCGCCAATATCAACTATCATGTTACCACATGGTCTTGATATATCTATGCCTGCACCGATTGCTGCTGCTATCGGTTCTTCAATAATTGCAACCTCTCTTGCACCTGCCTGATAAGTCGCATCTTCTACTGCTTTCTTCTCAACCTCGGTAACTCCGCTGGGAACACACACACTTATGCGGGGTTTTTTAAGAATCTTCTTACCGAGTGCTTTCTGTATAAAATACTTAAGCATCTTCTCTGTTACCGTATAATCTGAGATAACACCCTGTCTCAAAGGTCTTACGGCAACAATATTGCCCGGAGTTCTTCCAAGCATAAGCCTTGCTTCTTCTCCGATTGCCTTAATTTTATTCGTATCTCTATCAAAAGCAACCACTGACGGTTCCTTCAAAACAACACCTTTGCCCTTAATATAAACAAGGATGCTGGCTGTACCTAAATCGATTCCAATATCTGTACTGATCATTGTAGATCCCCTTTCGCTTTTTTCTATAAAATGTAATAAAAAACATATTCTATAGTATTATAAACAATTAATCAAAATAATAAAAGAGGATTTTTTAAATTTTTATTACTTTTATTATATCGGCAGAGTTTTAAAAAAAATTTATGCTATACCCTGCTTTTTCTTTTGCCACTGAATATTTCTCTTATGATTGCAGGATGGAATAATATCAGCAGTGGAAAAAGTTCCAGTCTTCCCGCCAGCATATCGAACATCATAACGTATTTGCTTAGTGCGGAAAAGCCTCCGAAATTGCAGATGGGTCCGACTTTTGAAAGTCCCGGTCCTACATTATTGATTGTAGCCGCAACCGCTGTAAAATTGGTTGTAAAATCCTTATTTTCCAGTGAAACAAGTAAAACTGAAACCGTAAAAATAATTATAAATGTCAGAAAATATACATTAACAGAACGCACAACCTCGTGTTCTACGGGCTTCCCATCCATTTTAATCTTCTTGATTATTTTAGGATGGATATATGAATCAGTTTCCTTTCCCAATGACTTAATAAGAATAATAAATCTTGATACTTTAATACCTCCACCCGTACTTCCCGCACAGGCACCGATAAACATCAATATGACAAGTATGGTTTTGGATGCCTCAGGCCACAGATTAAAATCAGTGGTAAAAAAACCTGTAGTTGTAATAATTGAAGCAACCTGGAATGCTGAATCCGTAATGGCATTTACGGCACTTGTTGACATCTTAAGTATGTTAAAAAAGATACATACAACGGAAACAATAATTATTATAAGATAGGTCTTTACCTCCTCCATAGCAAACGCACTTTTAAATTTCTTATAAAGTATAAGATAATATGCGTTAAAATTAACCCCGAAGAGTATCATAAAGATTGTAACAACCCATTTTATATAAAGTGAATATCCCGCTATACTGTCATTTTTGATACCGAATCCACCGGTACCTGCAGTACCGAAACTCGTAGTTATGGCATCAAATACAGGCATTCTTCCGCAGATAAGCAATATAATCTGTATAATAGTAAGTCCGAAATATATAAGATATAAAAGTCTGGCTGTTGTTTTCAGCTTAGGAACAAGCTTTCCAAAACTCGGTCCCGGGCTTTCTGCCCTCATCAGATTTACATTAGAGCCGCCGCTAAGCGGTACAACTGCCAGCAGGAATACAAGAACACCCATACCACCTATCCAGTGGGTAAAGCTTCGCCAGAACATCGACGTATGGGATAACGATTCCACATCGTCAAGTATGGTTGCTCCGGTTGTGGTGAATCCGGATATTGTCTCAAAAAGAGCATTGGTAAATGACGGTATTTCCTTTGTAAGCACAAATGGTATACATCCGAAAATACTGAGCATAATCCAGCTAAGTGCTGTGGAAACGCATCCTTCTTTTAAATAGAACACCGTATCCTTCGGTTTTTTGAATGTAAGCAAAAAACCAAATGCAAGGCATCCCAGTGCCACTGCCAGATAAGAAAGGCCTTCTTCCTCTTTGTAAATAACGGAAACAAGGCATGGCAGAGCCATAAGTGCCCCTTCTAATTTTAAAACGGATCCTAAAATATATCGTATTATCGAACTATTCATTTCATTACTTCCTCAATATATCCTGAATATCATTAAATCCCGAATGTGTGGTCATTACCATTACGGTATCACCGACTTCAATTGTGTCATTACCTGTAGGAATAATTATCCTGCCGTTTCTGTTAATGAAACATAACAAAAGATTCTTATGCAGGCATAAATCTTTAATCGGAATGCCCGTAACTTCAGAAGATTCCTTAATGCTAAATTCTATTGCCTCTGCCCTTGAACCAAACAAATGATATAAAGTCTCGATGTTGCTTCCCACCGAATCCTTTTTTGCTCTTGCATAAGCAATAATAGCTTCAGAGGTGATATATCTTGGATATACCACACTTCCCAAATCAAGGGAATTAATTACATCCTTAAAAGAAGAACGGTTGATTTCCGTTACAACCTTGGCATTACTGTGCTTTCTTGCATGAAGCGTAAGGAGGATATTTTCTTCATCTATTCCCGTAAGAGGTACAAAAGAAGCTGCCATACCAAGTCCCTCTTCATTAAGAGTGTCCTCGTCCGTTCCGTCCCCGTTAATTATAACGGCCTTAGGAAGAAGTACACTAAGCTGTTCACATCTGGCTTTGTTCTTCTCAATTATCTTAACTGAGATTCCTCTCTTTATAAGCTGGTCGGCAAGATAATAACTTACTTTACCACCACCGACTATAATTGTATTCTTAACCTTTCCTGTAAGTATTCCTATGTTCCTAAGAAATGGCAAGGCTCTTGAACGTTGTGCCACAAAAGAAATCTTATCCCCAGCCTTTAATACAAAATTACCTGATGGGATAATTATCTCTCCATCTCTTTCAACTGCACATATAAGCACTTCCTTGGCAAGTGTGTTAATATTCATGATTGCCATTCCGTCAAGAGGATTGCCGGATTCAATTTTGAGCTTTATCATCTCTGCCTGTCCGTGTGCAAAAGAGTTAATTTCAAGTGCGGATGGCAGAAAAAGTATTCTTGATATTTCCTTGGCTGCTTCATATTCGGGATTAATAATAAGGGTAAGTCCAAGCTTATCCCTGAGATATGCGGTGTCCTTGCTGTAATCAGGGTCATGTACCCTTGCTATCGTAGCAGGATTGCCTACTCTCTTAGCTACCGTGCAGCATAAAAGATTAAGTTCATCCGAATCGGTAACCGCAATAAAAAGATCGGCCTTATTGATTCCGGCTTCAAGCTGTGTGCTGAAGCTGGCTCCGTTTCCGATAACGCCCATCACATCATATGTATTAGCAAGTGTCTGTACTTTTTCACTGTTTTTATCAATTATCGTAACATCATTGCCCTCGTGACGTAACTGTTCAACAAGTGTGGAACCTACTTTACCGCACCCGACAATAATAACATTCAAGGATTTTTTGGTTGAATTGCCTGTACCAGCCATATATAACACCTCAAAAACAAATATATTAGTCTATTGTATTTCTTATCCATAATTTTAATGATTCAATAGCAAGCGACATATCGTCAAGATTATTCCGTATATTCAAAAAATCCTTCTTTTCATCTTCGGATATCTGTCCGTCCACAGTTATCTCAATGAGCCTGTCTTTCTGCTTCGTAAGAATATTAAGTGTTGCAAGCATCTCAAGAGTAATCTGTGAAAGTTCCTTTGTCTTGATTTCAGGCATATATTTCTGTCCGATATCGCAGCAATGGGTACAATAATAATTGCAAAGCGTTATATCATTATAACTCTCTGACATTGCAATAACTTCCTCAGGGCGTGGAAAAGTCTTTTCATTTTCTATTTTCTCGATTCTGTCTGCTGATATAAATTCCAATGTTGCAGCAGCTCCCTCCCTCGTAAATCCGGCATTTTCCCTGCTTAATTGAAACCTTGTCTTATTCTCTTTTATTGATTTTCTTCCCATTTCATTCCCTCTGGCGTGATAATATCTTTTATTATAACTCATATTTATTTTTATGAAAAGTACAAACAATGGTTCTTTTTTATAATAATATCAAATAGAATGTACTAAATAAAATAACGGAGAATTGATGAAAGGATATATTGAAGAAAGAGCTGTTAAAGTAGCCCAGTATATTGTTGACAACAACGCAACCGTAAGGCAGACTGCTAAAATGTTTGGTATCAGCAAAAGTACAATACATAAGGATGTTTCATGCCGCATAAATTATATCAATCCCTCCCTCGCCTCTGAAGCCAGAAAGGTGCTGGATATTAATAAATCCGAACGTCATATCAGGGGCGGCATGGCCACTAAGGAAAAATATCTTTGTAAAAACAAATCATAAATAACAAGGGCTGTCTTGAATCAACATGAAAGACAGCCCGTTAAATTATAATTCAATTCCGTTTTTCTTAAGAAGTTCTCTTGCACTTTCAACCGAATCCACTCCGGTTTTATTCTTAATAGGTGCAAATTCTTTTTCCCTCACTACTTCATACGCCAGACACGAATCAAGCAGCTTAATCATATCGAGAATAAGTGTTTCATACTTGTAACCGTTTGGTTTCTCGGGATTAACCTCGTTACCGTCCGCATCTATACACGCAATCTTCTTTTCAACCACATGTGGCGGAAGCTTCATGGCTGCAATTCTGTCAAGTTCCTCCGTCTTAAAAAGGTAATTAAGAATCACTCCGAAATTATATGCCGGCTCGCCCTTTTCGTTTACCGCATTTTTCATTTCGTCTGTTAATTCATAATATTCAACTATTGACGGATGATTATCCTCAAGACAGAGCACACCTACTTTTTCGTCTTTATTGACTTTTCTTATTACTTTCGAACCACATACACAATTATTGGATATTGTTGCACCCACAAAACATGGGTCTGCAATACGTTGTAAAACATTATCCACCGCAAAAACATTAAGCCATTCTATTCCGGCTCCGGCAATAATTTTATCATATCCTGCTTTCTTAAGGGACAAATACCAGCCGCCGTTTCCATTAGGAGATGTTGCTATTCTCGACTTTGATTCCATAAGGAATCTGCCCTCGTAATCGCTGGCAGGTGCCATGTCCTGTACAAAGAAATGGATATAATCGCAAGGATATCCAAAGTAATTCTTTTCTTTAAAAAATTCAATTGTATCTGTGTTGTTTTTCTCACTTGTCATCACAAACAGATGCACATACGAACCTGTCTCATTAACCACATCCATGAGATTCTCTATCAGTCGTTCAAAAATATATACATGTCTGGTAATTCCTATGTCAAAAACACCTTTTGGCTTATCGGAACCGAGTCGTGTACCCATTCCTCCCGCTAAAAGGACAGCACCCACTTTTCCTTTTGTAATAGCGTCCTTACCTACAGCCATATAATGTTCTTTTGAAGAATTAATCTCATCCACGGTTGTAACACTTATTGGTGTAATAATGCCCCTTTTTTCGGCTTTTCTATTATCGTGTCCGGCTTTTGCAAATTCAAAATCCGTCATGCTTATCTGCCTTAACAGTTCTTTCCTGTCGCTGTTATCAAGTTCATCATAATAATCAAGTACATGTTCCTGACCGTATTTTTTTAAAGTATCAAATGCTTCATTATAATTCATAAAGACCTCACAATAATTTTATTTTGCTCCTCCATGGTGAAATACCACAGCAATTGTCTTAAACAGGATTTTAAAATCCAGTCCTATGCTCCAGTTATCTATGTACTCAAGATCCAGCTTCACTACTTCTTCAAAATCTTCTATGTCGCTTCTTCCACTGACCTGCCACATTCCGGTCATTCCCGGTTTCATACTGAGTCTCCTTTTATGATAACCCTCGTACTGCCTGAATTCATCCACGGTAGGAGGTCTTGTTCCCACAAGGCTCATATCGCCTTTTAATACGTTAAAAAACTGGGGAAGCTCATCTATGCTTGTCTTACGGATAAATTTACCTACTTTGGTAATTCTTGGGTCGTCAGTCATCTTAAACATAAGACCCTTCATCTCATTCTTCTCCATAAGTGCTTTTTTCCGTTCTTCCGCATCCTTATACATTGAACGGAATTTATATACATAGAAAAAACGTCCGTTTTTTCCTACTCTTCTCTGTTTGAAAATAAGTGGTCCTCTTGACTCGATTAAGATGGCAGGTGCCACAAAAATACTTACAATCAGTGTTATTACTATACCCACAAGAGAACCTATAATGTCTATCAGTCGTTTGACCGCCAGACTCCAGGGATTATAAAAATTATTGGCGAATGTAAGAACCGGAATATCTCCCAGCATTGAAAGACTCTTATTGAAGTCATTGAAGCTGTCCAAGGCATGGAAACTTAAATGCACAGTTGTTCCCATATTTTCAAGTTCCATAACAAGTTTGCTTAATTCTTTATTGGATATCTCATCTGTCTCTATAAAAACTTCATCTATAATCTGCCCTTTTATATATGTCAGAACATCATCACACCCTGCAACTACAGGAATATTATGATACACCCTGCCGGTAAAATTCTTATCCATCACAGCCATACCGCTTATCCTGTTTGTCCACTCAACATTCCTTTTCATATTATCAATCACATTCTCTATATTGCCCGAGGTTGTAATGATAAAAAGCTGGCTTGTTTTCTTGTGGTTCTTATATATTTTTACAAGGTATATTCTTACAAGTATTCTGAAGAAAAACATCAGAAATATGTTAAATACAACTGTACAGATGTAAACACCTCTTGACGCGGTATCAAAACTGTCACCGATAAACAGCATTATTGCGTATGCCGCAGCAAATAATATATTAAGCTTAATACACTGTACAAATTCCTCGAATATCTTTCTTTCGATGAATTTTCTGTTGGTATTAAAAACCATATAAACTACTGCGAAAGCAATAAGAACCATGCCGAAACGTTCCTTTGTCTCGGCAAATTCCATTACATCTAATTTTCTTATAAAACCTGTCCAGAAAAATGCTGCCATAAAATAACTGCATATTACTGCGAGCATATCTGTAAACAACAAAATAACGTTCTGGATATATTGCTTCTTCTGGTACATATTTTGTCCTATTCTATTACTACTCTTTCGTTATCATGAATCTTTTTAAGGTATGTTTTTGCCTGCCCAACAACATCGTCATTAGGAATCATTACATAGTTAGGGCTCTTAAGCGAATAACATGGAAGGTTTCCGTTGGAACCGGTTACTGCAAACTGTACAATATCCCATGAGATATTCTTCTTGAGCTGGATATCCACAAGTCTGGCAATCTCATCCATTGACATATCGGTTACCATACTTGATGAAATTGAATCAAGTACCTCTGTGTAGTTCTTCAGCAATTCAGAAGAAGCAAGTTTCTTAACAACAGCATTAACTACCGCCATCTGGTTCTTACCTCTCTGGTTATCACCTGTTGGGAAAGAATATCTTTCTCTTGAAAATACAAGTGTTGCTTCTCCGTCCATATGGTTATAGCCCTGTACAAAATGGTAACCCTTGACATTCTGGGATGTAAATTCAAATTCAGAATATACGTCTACTCCGCCAAGTGAATCGATTATGCTCTTAAAGCCTGTAAAATTAAGCTTGATATAGTAATCAATATTTATTCCGTAAAGCATCTCAAGTGTCTCAACAGAACAGTCAATACCATAACATCCTGCATGGGTAAGTTTATCCGGTTCTCCGTTTGATACACTTGTAGGCACATAATAATCTCTAGGTGTGTTAAGGAGAAGTATCTGTCCTGTACTGGTGTTAAGAGTCATAATGATATTTACATCACTGTTACGATTCTCAGTTGGAGGTCCGTCAACGTCAATTCCGCTCAGGTATAGTGTAACCACGTCATCCGAATTCAGATAATCATCATCTTTTTTGTCATTATTTTTTATATCTTTTTTCATTTCATACGATGCAATCACCTTTGTAAATGTCTTGAAATCCTTGAATTCATCAAGTGAATCAAGTATTCCAAGGTGGCTTGTGCCAAGAATAATTACATTAACCTCTTTATCATATAAAGCTTTCACAAGTGACTGTACATCGTCATATTCCTTTGTCTTAATGGTGGTATCAATTTCAGTCTGTATCTTATTAACTACTTCATCGGTATTTCCCCTGTCTAATGACTTCATTATACCGAATTCTTCTGATTTAACATCTTCAAGTTTCTCGTATTTGCTGTCTGCCCTGACATATACATTAAGACTTGTGGTGGTATAATTAATATCGGTAGCTTTTTTAAATGCTCCGTAAGTTGCATTAAGATACACAGAACCCACAATAAGCACGACGGATAAAAGAAGTGATATAATCTTTGTTATAATTCCCGGCAGTACCCACCTCTGGGTTATCGTTACGACCGTGAGTATAAGCACCAGAAGTACATCTATCATTATCACATAGTCTTTGGGAACAATCCTGACTTTTGACAATATCACCATAAAAACAACTGTCGCTACAAGCTGTACTGCTAACAATGCAATACCCGAAATCAGTAAAGCTTTTTTTATTTTATAATTTCGTAATTTTTTTTCTTTTTTCGTCTCTGTACTCATAAACTTTCCTCCGGGAAATTAATACCTTTCATCATATTCTTTAAAACTCATAAGATTACTGTCTTTGTCACTTATAATCAGGTCATCTTCTGATGTTACCCCTTCTATAAGCTCTATAGGCCATTCTATGGCAAGGTCCTTATCGTTCCACATTATTCCGCTGTCGCCTTCGCCATAAAACACTTCATCACACTTATAGCTGACTACTGCATCTTCTATTACGAAATATCCCAATCCGAATTCTCCCGGAACATAAAGCATAGTCATATTATCTCCGGTAAGATGAAACGGAAGCCATTTCTTATATGTTGGAGATTCCTTTCTCAAATCACATATAACTGCGTATACATGACCCGATATACACCTTATAAGCTTTGCCTGTGGCTTGATAAGTTGGAAATGTAATGCCCTTATCACGCCTTTTCTGGTAATTGTATAAAATGTTTCTTTTAAATTATGTTTTATACCATTACTGTTGAATATGTCAACATTATAATCTTTTAAAAGTCCGCCTCTTTCATCTGTTGCCAAAAAGGGTGTTATTTTATATGAACCTTTTAAAGGTAATTCTTCAAATTCAAATTTCTGTATCATTGCTGCTCCTTAAGCCACTCCATTGTAATTGCTGTCCCTGTTGCAAAATCCGTTTCCGGAATGAATCCACAATCCTCTTTAAGTCTTTTTATGCTAAAAACTTCCAATGGCATATCAGTTCCCGTAAATGGGATATCTCCAAAGCAAAGTGTTGCATCCTTTGCCAGATTTTCTTTCATCTCAATAATAAATTCTTTCAAAGGTCTTGCATTGCCGCTTCCTATCATATATTCGGAAAACGGTCTGCCCTTCGTAGTAATAAGATAAAATGCTCTGGCTACATCTTTTACATATACAAAATCATAGTTCTGCGTTGCCGCGGTAAACTGTAAATCTTCTTTTCGTATTATTTTTTTCAGAGTTGAATTAACAAATCTGTCCGTAAATTCTCCGGGACCGTATGCATTTGTTATCATCGGCCATACAAAATCTATGCCGAGTTCAGCCGCAATGGGCTTGCATAGACAATGTGCCGTGTGCTTGCCTATTCCATAAATATATGCCATTCCCGGTCTTGTTCCGTCAGTGTGGATTGCTGCTTCCACTTCGTATTCCATTATGCTTCCCGCACCGACGAATCTATCGCAGCCTGTTTCTTTAGCTGCTTTAAGACACTCTACCGTGTCAATGGCATTTTTCATCTGTACGTTATAATCTTTACGCTTATCTGCTGCCCCATCCCATGCAAAATGAATAAAAGCATCGTATTTTTTTCCGGCTGTTGCCTTGATTATATTACTTCTGTCCGTAATATCGCACTGTCTGTATACCATTTTGTCGTGATGTTTCAGTCTGACAGGAGCTGCTTTTCTACCCAATGCCAGGACTTCTATTCCCTGATTAAGAAAATATTCGGTTGTGTAACTGCCTACAAAACCGTCTGCACCGGTAATAATTACACTTTTCAACTCTAGTTCTCCCATGTCTTCCACGGAGCGTTGCCTTCACTCCATAATTTTTCAAGCTGTTGTTTTTCCCTGACGGTATCCATACACTTCCAGAAACCTTCGTGTCTGTATGCCATAATTTCATTCATTGCTGCTGCTTTCTGCATAGGTGTTTTTTCAAGCACCGTATCGTCACCGTCTATAAGGTCGATAAATTCAGGTTCACATATCATATAACCGATATTGATGGGACTGGCGTCGCCTTGGATTTTTTCCCTGAACTGTCTTACATTTCCATCATTATCAATGTCAAGGACACCGAAACGCTGTCCTGCATTATATGCTGAAACGGTTACCATTTTACCATGACTTTTATGAAATTCAAGCTCTTTTACAAAATTTACATCTGAAACGCCGTCCCCGTATGTAACAAAAAATCTCTCATTGTCTATATAAGGCTTGATGCGTTTTACACGTCCGCCTGTCATGGTATTCAGTCCTGTATCTATTATAGTAACCTTCCATGGCTCCTGCCTTCTGTCATGTACAATCATTTTTCCGCCATCATTGAAATCAAAAGTTATATCCGATGTATGGATAAAATAATTAGCAAACCATTCTTTAATTATATGCTGTTTATATCCGGCACATATAATAAACTCATTAAATCCGTAGTGCGAGTATGTTTTCATAATATGCCAGAGAATCGGCATCCCGCCTATCTCAACCATTGGCTTTGGTTTATACTGCGATTCCTCGGAAATTCTTGTTCCGAAACCGCCTGCTAAAATAACGACCTTCATAACAGCCTCCCTTTATCTGGCTCCTTTATGTTTGAAAATTACAGCGATTGTTTTAAGAATAATTTTGATATCAAGACCTATGCTCCAATTATCAATATATTCTAAATCAAGTCTCACAACTTCTTCAAAATCTTCTATATCGCTGCGCCCGCTGACCTGCCACATTCCCGTAAGACCCGGCTTCATGCTGAGTCTTCTCTTGTGGTAACTCTCGTACATCTTAAATTCATCTACGGTTGGTGGTCTTGTTCCTACAAGGCTCATATCGCCCTTTAATATGTTAAAGAACTGAGGCAATTCGTCAAGACTCGTTTTTCTGATAAATTTACCGACTTTAGTAATTCTTGGATCATCTGTCATTTTAAACATAAGACCCTTCATCTCATTTTTCTCCATCAGAGCTTTCTTACGTTCCTCTGCGTCTTTGTACATTGACCGGAACTTATATACATAAAAAAATCTTCCGTTCTTTCCTACTCTTTTCTGTTTGAAAATAAGCGGTCCCCTTGACTCAATAAGAATCGCAGGTGCAAGGAACACGGTCACAACCGCGGTAATCGCAAGTCCCACGATTGAACCTATTATATCCATAAGCCTCTTAATCATAAGCTTATTAACATCATAGAAATTGTTGGCAAATGTAACCACCGGTATATCGCCTAACATTGAAAGGGACTTATTAAAATCCTCAAATTCTTCAAGTTTATCAATATTAAGGTGGACTACAACTCCCATATTTTCAAAATCCATTACATATTTACGGGTAGACTTTCCTGTATGATATGGTACGTCAATAAAAACTTCATCTATGAATTCTGTCCTGACATAGTCCATCATTGTATAAGCATCGGAACTTACAGGAATACCGCATATTTCCTGTCCCACCATATCCGCATCTATTACAGCTATTGAATGTATTCTGTTAAGCCAGTCCGGATTATCTATTAACCTCCTGACTGTCTTTTCTACCCGGTCAGAGGTGGTAATTATGAATAGCTGTGTGTTTTTCTTTTTCTTTGCATATACATTAATGAGGTAGGATTTATATATAATATGAAAGATATACATAAATACAGTATTAAATGCTACCGCAATAAGGTATGCTCCTCTTGAAGTTTCCTTGCTGTTGCCGATAAACATGGCAACAGATGCAACTGCAAGAAAAATAAGGTTAATTTTGATTGTATACAGAAATTCTTCTACCTTGCTTCTCTTAAGGAAGTCTCGGTTCATATTAAAAATAAAAATAACAACCAGAAAGGAAAAGAAAACAAGTCCTATTTCATTAACTATTCTTGATTTAATAATTTCTGAGTTTTTCCTGATAACACTAAGCCACAGATAAGTCGCAAGAAAATAGCTGATGGCAAGGCTGATAAAATCAAGAACAATCAATATAAAATTATGTATTGATTTGCTGTTATCTTTATACATTGTATAACTCCATTCCGCAATATATTACTACTCATTGTAGCATACATGCACATACCTTTGCAATATAGCTACGCTAATAAAGAGTATTCCTCAAGGTTCCATACTTTATCCACAAGGTCTTCATAAAAATCAGGCTCATGGCATACTATAAGGACAGCACCTTTATATTCCTTTAATGCTCTTTTAAGTTCATCTTTTGCATCAATGTCAAGGTGGTTGGTCGGCTCATCAAGAAGCAGGATATTAGTCTCAACATTAATAAGTTTACAAAGTCTGACTTTGGCTTGTTCTCCGCCGCTTAAAACTCTGACTTTGCTCTCAATATGTTCTGTGGTAAGTCCGCATTTTGCCAGTGCCGACCTTACTTCATATTGTGTGTATGAAGGGAAAGTCTCCCATATTTCCTCAATACAGGTATTGTTGCCCGGCTTTATTTCCTGTTCAAAATATCCCTTGTAGAGGTAATCCCCCAGGACAGCTTTACCGGATACTGCCGGGATAAGTCCCAAAACACTTTTAAGGAATGTGGTCTTGCCAATTCCGTTAGTTCCGGTTACCGCAATTTTTTCTCCTCTTTCCATTCTGAGATTAATAGGTTTTGACAATGGTTTCTTATTATATCCTATTACCAGGTCATCCGTCTCAAAAATAACCTTTCCGGCAGCTCTTGCCTCTTTAAAGCAAAACTCCGGCTTTGGTTTTTCCTTTGCCAGTTCAATAACTTCCATTTTATCAAGTTTTTTCTGTCTCGACATGGCCATATTTCGTGTGGCAACTCTTGCTTTATTACGTGCCACAAAATCCTTAAGTTCATTCATTTCCTGCTGCTGTCTGCGGTAAGCTGCTTCTAACTGTGACTTTTTAACCTCATATACTTCTTTAAATTTTTCGTAATTACCCACATATCTGTTAATTTCCTGATTTTCCATATGGTATATGAGATTAACAACGCTGTTAAGAAATTCCATATCATGTGATATAAGTATAAAAGCATTATCATAATCCTGCAGATATCTTCTGAGCCACTCTATGTGATTGGCGTCAAGGTAGTTGGTCGGCTCGTCAAGCAAGAGTATGTCAGGCTTTTCAAGAAGAAGCTTGGCAAGCAGCACTTTGGTTCTCTGGCCTCCCGACAATTCTGTTACATCCTTATCAAGTCCCAGTTCAAGAAGTCCGAAAGCCCTTGCTATTTCTTCAATCTTGGCATCTATTATATAGAAATCGTGATTGGTAAGGATGTCCTGTATTGTGCCTGACTCCTCCATCATTTCTTCCATTTCTTCAGGTGTTGCCTCTGCCATTTTTTCAAATATACCCGTCATTTTCTCCTCAAGTTCAAAAAGGTAAGAAAACGCCTGCCTTAATACATCACCGATTGTCATCCCGGGAGTAAGCACCGAATGTTGGTCAAGATATCCTGCTTTGACATTCTTTGCCCATTCTACCTTTCCCTCGTCCGGCATAAGTTTTCCCGTTACTATATTCATAAAGGTGGATTTGCCCTCACCGTTTGCCCCGATTAATCCAATATGTTCCCCCTTTAAAAGTCTGAAGGAAACATTATTAAAAATGGCCCTGTCACCAAAACCATGGCTTAAATTTTCTACATTGAGTATCATATCATCTTCCTTTTTAAAAATGTTTATATAATAAATCTGCTTACAAGAATCATAATTCCTAAAAATCCTAAATTAAACAGTGTAAATACGCCTAAATATCTGCTTTTTTTACTATTTTTGTTTTCCCCGTAATATCTGAAAGAAATAAGGCTTGCCATGGATGCAATTATGGTTCCCAATCCTCCGATATTAACCGCCGACAAAAGAAGTGCTCCATTATCCGTAAAATTCGATAATAAAACTGCCGCAGGTACATTGCTTATAACCTGACTGAGCAATATTCCGGACATAAACTCTCTTCCGGCAACAAAATTGCTAAGTCCATTTTCAATAAAGCTCATGGATTTAATATTTCCCGTCAGTATGAAAAAAGCCACAAATGTAAGTAATAATATATAATCGGCTTTGGCAAATAATTTATAATCTATAACCGCCGTAAGCAGAATACATACCAATAGCATAACCCTGTAATCAATAACCCTCATTACACATAATATGCAAATTACAAAAATAACCGCTATAGGAGCAAGCTTCCATTTATGAAATTCTGCCCTCTGTGTCTTATTGTCTTTGTCATTTATGTCAACTTCCTTAGATGGTATAAAACAGATGCATATACTTATAATTATAATAGCCGTAACGGCATACCATACAGTAGCCCCCGCAAATTCCCCAATTGTCATATTGTATTTTGAAAACAGAAAAATATTCTGTGGATTACCTATAGGAGTTGCCATACTTCCAAGATTGGCACCTATTGTCTGTAATACAACAATATATATAATATATTCAGCAGCTCCGGCTGCAGTAAGAAGTTCTATTGCAAAGGGCACAAAAGTAATGAGTGCCACATCATTGGTTATTATCATTCCTGAAAAAAAGCATATAAAAACGAGAATAAAATATAACATTCTCGTTTTCTTAATCTTTTCAGTCATCTTTTCAATTATTAGTGTAAATATTCCAAAACTTCTTAATGCTTCCACCATAAGCATAAGTGAAAAAAGTAATGCCAGAACCCTGAAATCAATATAATTAATATATTTCTTTGACGGATGTACCACAAAAGCCGACGCAATTGCAAGTACACCCGCCACGCATAGAATAATCTCTTTCTTAATAAATGATAATAATTTATTCATTATAATATAACTCTGCTTCCGGTTGTTACGATAATTTTTCCATGCTCATCCCTGTTATTAACGATGATAACTTCACACAGATGCCTGCCGTAATTATTACTGTGCAGATGAATACTAATTACCTTAATACCTTCATTGGATAAACAGAACTTCTCCATCTCCTCGTATGAAAATACTTTCATAATTTCATCATGTTCATCCTTATCAAGAATGGACGAAAATCTGTTTAACAAACGGTCAAGAGGTGCATTATCATACTTAACCTTAACCCTATTCTCATCACAGTGAACGGTTGTTAATGTATTGTCCGTATAGTTAAGGCGCAGTATTTCACTGCAAAGTTTTGAAAGAGAATCCATATAGTCAAGCAGTCTTTGTTTTAGACGCTTACGTTTCTCTTTCGTAATATCCATAGTGTTAAACAGGAACTGTGGTTTACCGTTTTCCTTGCCTATATAAAATATTTTAATATACAAAGAGCCTTTACTTCCATCTTTTCTGGTATATCCTGTTTCAATATAATTAGTCTCATTTCTGGTCATTGCACTGATGCACCGCTTATATACCCTGGAGATATCTTCTTCATCTATAATTTTTCCCTTTCTTACCGTAAAAAGTTCGTAAGGGTCTTTAATGCCGTATTGATAATAAAATTCCTGATTAACCCGCTTAAGAACAAGTTGTCCGTCATTAATCTCATACTGAAGAATCGCACCAATAATCATGTCGATAATGCCGCGGCTTTCAGGATTTCTGATTGTAAAAATACTTTCGACATTAAATTTGTCTGTATCATCATGAATAAGAACACGATCTTCAAAATCTTTTTTAAAGAACTCTTCTTCACATACAGGCTTGGAAAAATAGAATCCCTGAATGTATTTACAACCCATATGCTTAAGGAAATTAAGCTGTTTTACGTTCTCAACGCCTTCTGCTATTACATCCATGCCAAGCAGCTTCGCCATATTGATAATAGTAGACACCACATTAGCTGCTTTCTCTGAACCATCTATTTCATCAATAAGAGTCTTATCAATCTTAAGTATTCCAAAAGGCAGTTCTTTGAGGGTATTAAGAGATGAATATCCTGTTCCGAAATCATCAATATGTATACTAAATCCATATTCACAAAGCCTGTCAATTGTATCCTTTATCTTGACCGGATTATCAATATATGCACTTTCGGTAATCTCAATTCTTAATTTATCCGGTGCAACATCGTACTTTGTAACCAGACCTACAAGTACATCATACAAATTGTCAAACAGAAAGTCTGCTCTTGATATATTAATTGACAATGGAATTACGGTCTTGCCCTCTTCCTTCATCCTCTTAAGTATTCTGCAGGCTTCCTCCCACACAAACTTATCCAGTCTTGTAATCAGATAATTCTGCTCAAAATATCTTATGAATCTGCCCGGCGAAAGAAATCCCAGTGTAGGATGCTCCCATCTTACCAGAACCTCTCCACCTGCCATCACGTTAGAATCAGCATAATATATAGGCTGGATATATACCTTGAACTGTCTTTCCTTCAGTGCATTGTCAAAATCAGCGGCAAGACGCTGACCCATTATTATATCCTCACGTTCGGAGTTATTATAAATAGCCACAGCTTCCGTATACTTGCCCTTAATACTGTTAAGTGCAAGTATAGCCCTGTCACACATCTTAATAACAGGAACATCCCTTGATCTTATCTGGTAGCAGCCTCCCTGTATAAGAATACGGTGTTCCACGCCTTCCCTGCGGAATACATATACATTATTCTTAAAACTATAAAGCTTATCATTTGCAAAAACACAACATACAAACTTATCATTACCAATTCTTCCGCAGGTTCCTCTTGTAACCTTGGCCTTAATTTCAGCCGCAATTTCTTTTAGAAGCCAGTCTCCTGCTTCCATTCCATACAAATCATTGATAACTTTAAACTGCACAATATCCCATACAAAAATGTCAAAATTGTCATTAGGATTGTCAGTTAGTAACTTGTCAGTCTCATCAATAAAACCTCTGAAACTGCTTATACCTGTTAGTTTATCCAAAATAAAATCACCCGTTCTTCCTTTTTCCTCACATTAATTCTCGTACCAATATATTTGTATTATATCATACATTCCCTGTTTTGGCACTATAATCTTTAATATTACTTAAAAAACTTCAAAAAGAAAAAAATCACGGCCCATCGAGCCGTGATTAATTTAATTATCCTAAAATCATTCTGTCATTAACTGCATCTTCCCCACCGACGCTATTGAACTTTTCAAGTAGTTCCTCAACCGTGAGATTTTTCTTTTCTTCACCTGATATATCAAGAATAATCTTTCCGTCTTTCATCATAATAAGACGGTTTCCGTGTGCGATTGCATCTTTCATATTATGGGTAATCATAAGTGTTGTAAGATGATCTCTGTTAACAATAGTCTCTGTAGCATCAAGCACCTTTGCCGCAGTCTTGGGATCAAGTGCAGCTGTATGCTCATCAAGCAGCAGAAGTTTTGGCTTCTTAAGTGATGCCATAAGAAGTGTTACTGCCTGTCTCTGACCTCCTGAAAGGAGTCCTACTTTGGATGTAAGTCTGTCCTCAAGCCCAAGGTCAAGAATCTTAACTATTTCTTTAAATCCGGCACGTTCTTTGGCTGTTATCTCTCTTGCCAATCCTCTGAACTTGCCTCTTCTTGCTGCAAGTGCCAGATTCTCGTCAATTCCCATTGTAGGCACCGTTCCCATCATAGGATCCTGAAATACTCTTCCGAGGAATTTTGCTCTCTTATAATCCTGCATCTTAGTAACGTCAATACCATCAATAAGGATACTGCCCTCATCCACCTTCCATGTTCCGGCAACTGCGTTAAGAAGTGTGGATTTACCGGCTCCGTTACCTCCGATTACAGTAACAAAATCGCCATCATTAAGTTTGAGGGAAACACCGTTTAATGCAACTTTTTCATTAACAGTGCCTGGATTAAAGGTCTTATATATATTATTAATTTCCAGCATTTTCAGATTCCGCCTTTCTTGATGATGTCTTTATATTTTTTCCGAATATCTTGCCTTTCCAATATGGAAATGCAAGGAACAATGCGATTACCATTGCCTGGATAAATTTAAGCAGGTTAGGATCTATTGGGAACCAGAGTATTATTGTTACGATTATGTAATAAATCACGCCACCGAGTACAACTCCCAAGAGCTTTAATGCAAAATTCTTAAATATCTTTCCGAAAATTGCTTCTCCGATTACCACTGCTGCAAGACCGATAACGATTGCTCCTCGTCCTGTTGCCACATTGGCAGCTCCGGAATACTGTCCCATAAGTGCTCCGGAAAAAGCAACAATACCATTAGAGAGCACAAGCCCGATTACTTTATTGACATCCGTATTAATACCCTGGGCACGGCTCATATTAGGATTGCTTCCTGTTGCTCTTAAAGATGCTCCTCTCTCTGTTCCGAAGAACCAGTAAAGAACAATTATAAGAACAAGTGATGCCACACCAAATACAAAAACAGGCCACTTATAAAAAGGATATCCACCCTTCATATACATACTTGACTCAATAAGATCATAAGTTCTGTTACTTATTGTCATATTAGAACCGCCAAGTATCTTTAAATTAATTGAATAAAGACCAAACTGTGTAATGATACCTGCAAGTATGGCAGGAATTCCCATAAGCGTATGGAAAAGTCCTGTCACAAGACCTGCAGCCATACCGGCAAGTGTGGCATACAGCATACATAACCATATGTTCTGTCCCTTTGTCAGCATTACCGCAAATACAGCAGCTCCGAGACTGACAGTACCATCAACTGACAAATCTGCAATATCCAGTATTTTGTATGTAATAAATACACCTATTGCCATAATTCCCCACATCATACCTTGGGAAACAGCGCCTGGCATTGCGCTAAATAATGTTGTTATATCCACACCTAAAACCTCCGGTAATTATTTATTCTGTAGTAACAGCTTCGTAACCTTCTGGAATTGTTACACCAAGTTCTTTACAGATTGCTTCATTATATTTCTTTGTAAATTTTGGAGCATACTGGATATCCATCTTAGAAACATTTGCTCCGTTTGCAAGAATCTCGTATGCCATCTTGCCTGTAGCATATCCAAGATCATAATAACTGATTGAAAGTGATGCAACGCCACATCCCTTACAGATTCCTTCTTCACCTGCGATTACGGGAACCTTTGCAGGCATACAGATATTGTATACGGCGCTTGTATTCTCTGCTACCGTATTATCTGTAGGAACATATAAAACATCTGCATAATCTGCGGCAGTCTGTGTTACATTTGAAATATCATTGGAATCAGCAAATGGGAACTGCTTGCTTTCGATACCAAGCTTATCGAGTTCTTCGCTGACTACTTTAACCTGGTATAATGAGTTAGCTTCTGCCGAACAGTAAAGAAGAGCAACCTTTTTTGCATCAGGGAAAAGTTCTTTAATCATTGCTGCCTGTTCAGCTAAAGGAGCAAGGTCAGATGTTCCTGAAACGTTAATACCTGTCTTGCCTGAGAAATCTTTGATATCAAGAGCAACACCGTATTCTGTAACTGATGTTCCGAGAATAGGAATTGAACTTGTAGCAGCAACTGCGGCCTGTAATGCAGGAGTTGCATTTGCTAAAATAAGATCTACATCTGATGATACAAATCCATTAACGATTGTTGCACATGTTTCCGTATCATTCTGTGCATTCTTCTCTTCAAACTTAACCTTGTCACCAAGTTTTTCCTGAAGTGCTTCTTTGAATCCCTTTGTAGCTGCATCAAGAGCAGGATGTTCAACTAACTGGCAGATACCTACTGTATATGTACCGTCTCCTTTGTCAGTCTTGGTGCCACCGCTTTTTCCGCATGCTGTTACACTCACAGCCATAAGTGCGGCAAGAGCAACTGCGGCAAACTTTGTCATTTTTTTCATTTTCTGTCTCCTTTCCGATAAACCGTGAAAAACAGTCTACCCTCAGTCCGTATAAGGTCATATTCCCTAACGACTGTTCTATATTTACATGTAATCCTAAATATTATAAATCAACTCCTTGCCTTCGTCAAATTATATTATTTTTAAGTTTCATTTTATGTTTCATGTTTATAAAACGTTGGACTGCATTGGTATCTTTATCCGGTTCACCATATATACACATTTACCTCATTTTTTTGTCACATTATTAAAATAAAATGATAAGCAGTAAAAATAAATCAACTCATATGAAAGGATTTTGCTTATGAAGAAAAAAATAATAAGTTCTCTGGCTTTTGTTATACTGGCTGCCGGAATTCTTCTTGTTGTTTTTTTACCGGGCAATAAAAAAGCAACAAAACATGACGGAACATCCACTTCGGCTGATGATAATCATGAATCCATTTTTCTTACCATAAAAAATGCAGATGTTGAAACTGATTACGATGAAAGTCAGGCAGATAAAATCGAATTGTCGGATTCTATGACTGACAAAACCATAGAAATCACTTCCGGAGGTACCTATATAATATCCGGTTCATTATCTGACGGTCAGATAATAGTAAATGCCCCGGACACAGAAAAAGTCCGCCTTGTACTTAATAATGTAACACTTGGTTCATCAACCGGTGCTCCGATATATGTTAAGTCTTCCGACAAAACAATAATCACACTTGCCAAGGATTCCGAAAATTCTTTAAGTGACACAAACAGGGAATCCGGAGATGACAATGCAGTTATCTATTCCGAAACAGATCTGTCAATCAACGGCACAGGTACACTAACCATAAACGCACTTTATAACAATGGTATCAACTGCCGCGATGACTTAAAACTTATTAACGGCACCTATATCATCAACTCTGTTGATGACGGAATTGTAGGTCATGACTCCGTAACTGTTGCCGGCGGAACTTTCACCATCAACAGCAAGGGCGATGCTATCAAATCAAGTAAATCGGATAATGACTCAGAAGGATATATCCATATAACCGGCGGTGAGTTCACAATTAATTGCGGCGATGACGGTATTCACGCCGAAACCTATCTGTATATAGAAAACGGAACCATTAATATTACAGAATGCTATGAAGGCATCGAAGGTCATAATATAACCATTGATAATGGAACAATAAGCATAAATTCTTCCGATGACGGCATTAATGCCGCAAAAAATTCTGCTTCATCTATCGTAATAAACGGTGGTGACATATATGTAAATGCCGAAGGTGACAGCATTGATTCCAACGGAACCATAGTGATTAATTCAGGAATCGTTGTTGTGGATGGTCCGGTATCCGATGGTAACAGCGGTCTTGACTACGATGCAAACTGTACAATAAATGGCGGATATATATTTATTGCAGGTTCAAGTGGTATGGCTGAAGGTTTTTCTTCGGATTCCACACAATGCGGTGCACTTTTAGCCGTGACTAACGGTAGTGCGGAAAATACAGTTTCCCTTGCAGATTCGAAGGGCAATGTAATATTAAGCTATACCCCATCAAAAAAATACGGTGCATTAAACATATCTTCTCCGGATATGAAAACAGGTGAGACCTACACGCTTTATACCGGCGGTACAATTACCGGTATAACAGAACTTAACAGTAGAATTTCAAAAGGCGGTACAATATCAGACGGAAACTCTGTTTTAGAATATACACAGTCAGATGTGACCTACTCCGGCATTAAAGGCGGTTTTGGTCCCGGCGGCAACGGTCGTCCAAATGGCGGCAATAGTGGTCCAGGTATACCGGACGGCGAAATGCCTGATATGCCTGACAGCAAACGGCCTGAAAACCCCGGTAAGACTTCCGGAATTTCGTAAAAATAAAACCTCTGTTCATGTTAATCCTGACAGAGGTTTTTTTATATTATATTTCCATTTGTTTTCCAAGTAACGTTGCTGCCGATGCTGCCAGTTTATGTTCTGCATCGCCCATGATACCGTTTTCATCTTTCCCTATTATAACAACAGCTCCCATAATGTCACCTTCGCTTATTATTGGCGCTATTACCTGCCCTGAAAAAACATCCATTTCATTCCATATTTTTACCGGCCTTTTTTCGCCTTTTCCTGTTATATATAAGTTTCGTTTTTCAATTATCCCATACAATTCTTTTGTAATTGGTTTTCCTATGGTGTCCTTTTTCCCTGCACCTGATACAGCCACAATTGAATTTTTGTCTGTTATTATAACTATATGTCCGCTGATATGAGCAAGAGTATCCGCATACTGTTTCGCATGTTCCGATATTTCCCCGATTGGCGAATATTTTCTCAGGATTATTTCTCCGTCTTTTTCGGTAAAAATCTCTATAGGGTCACCTTCCCTTATTTTGAGGGTACGTCTGATTTCCTTCGGTACAACAACTCTGCCAAGGTCATCTATTCTTCTGACAATTCCTGTCGCCTTCATGCTAATTTTCCTCCAATGCAAATATTTCTATATTCGTTATGGAGTTAGTATGTGGAAAATGTGGGGAAATATTCTTGTCTTTACATTCCCATTTCTTCTATAATTAATCCAGACGACACCCTTTTTGCTGTATCATCCATAGCCTCATCATCATTTTCTGAGGTAAAATTTTGGCTACTAAATGGCAGAATTTAACATAAAAACTATACACGGATATATCCCTTCCCATATCTGCATCATGAAGTGCCTTTCTCGCAACCACGGATGGCTTTACCATATGGCTGAAATATGTGGTTGCCCTTTCTGCGCCGATGATTCCTCTGTCATAAAGTTCTGTTTTCATCCAGCCCGGACATACTGCCGTTGCAATAATTCCTTTATCCCTGAGTTCTACGTTAAGTGCTCTTGTATAATTTCTTACAAATGCTTTGGTTGAACTGTAAATATTCTGATAAGGCAAAGGCTGGAAGGCTGCCTGTGAGGCTACATTTATAATATGACTGCCTTTTCTCATGTATGGAATACACACAAGCCCCATTGCCACAACCCCGCTTACATTAAGGTCAATCATGTTTACCGATTCGTCTATTGAAATATCGTCATAGGAACAGAACTTTGCAAAACCTGCATTATTTACAAGGTATTTTATATTGCATTTCTTTAATTCCTCAAGTGTTCCAAAAGTTTTTATATTGTCTTTTACCGATAAGTCCATTGAAAAAACTCTGATTTTTTTACCAAAATGCTCTTTAATCTTATTAAGCCTGTCCTCATTTCTTGAGATAATCCATACCTCGTCAATGTCCTTTCTCCTGACAAAAAGATTAACAAATTCCTTTCCGAATCCGCTGCTTGCCCCTGTAACTATTGCTATATTTTTCATTTTACTCATTTCTCCTTAATAATTTTTTATATGATAAATCAATGGCAAACGCGCCAAGCGGTGCCGTTATGACAATGGCGAGTACGGCTATTGTCAGCACCGTTTCCCCACAGGCAAAATGAAGTGCCAGAGGAATTCCTCCAATGGCTGCCTGCACCGTAGCTTTAGGTGTATACGCCATCATTGTAAACAATCGTTCCTTCTTATTAAGCTCAGTTTTAATAAGACAGACAAACACGCCCGCCATTCTGAAAATCAAAGCTCCAAAAATAACAATCAGTGCTTTAATTCCCATGTTTCCAAGGTAATTGATATTGACAGTTGCTCCCACAAGCACAAATAAAAATACTTCTGACGCAATCCACAGTTTTTCATATTTTTGGGAAAGGCGTTTTGCCACAACATCACGTTTTTTATGCAGCCCGACTCCCACAAACATAATTGCGATTAGTGCCGAAAACTTAATAGGTGTATTAAGCATATCTTCTGTTGCTACAAGGATAAACGAAATACTCAATATCAGCAATACTTTTACCGTATCTCGTATATGTATTTTTTCAAAATACATTGCCAGCAGATATCCCGCAAGCATACCTATTCCCATTCCTAAAATAATAGACACCGGTATATTAACGAAGTTTATTATGGAAGCACCTTTGCCCTGCATCATTCCGATAAAAGTTGAAAAAAGGACAATTACATATACATCATCCACAGAAGCTCCTGCCAGTATAAGCTGTGGAATTCCCTTTGCTGTGCCATAGCCATTATCCATTAATTTTACCATTCTCGGAACAACAACTGCCGGGGAGACTGCTGCAAGTACAGCTCCCATTATTGCCGCCTCAAGTACCGACATTCCCAGAGCCCCGGGTGCTATTAAGATTATACCCAATAATTCAAAACTTGCAGGTAGAAAACACATAAGAATTGCAGGTCTGCCTATTTTTTTTAGTCCTGTAATATCAAGTCCGAGTCCGGCCCTTGTAAGAATAATTATGAGAGCAATTTTTCTTAATTCTGAAGATATATTAAGAATTGACGAGTCAATCAAATTAAGAACGTAGGGTCCCAGAACAATACCTGTCGCCAACATTCCCAAAAGTCCCGGCAGCTTAATTTTTTTACATATCCAAGAAGCAGACATACCAACCAATAAAATTAAAGCAATGCTTAATAACATATTTTTCCTCCGATTTCCTATCCGCACAAAAAAGCTGACAACCCTGCGTATTATCCGCAGAAGTCATCAGCTTATATACATGACCGAAATGATATTATTTAACTGTTACAGATGTAATATGTGGATTAACACCTTCATACCAATAAAGGAATCCTTCCATATCTACAGTATCTCCGATTTTAAGTTCTTTAACTGCTTTGTATACATCAGTATCTTTTCCGCAAAGGTATGCTCTGATTGTGAATGTATATGTCTTATTTCCGTCTGAAACGTTGAAGTATAAGTCATCTCCTTCACTTCCTGAGCCATCCCACTTATAAAGGAAAGCTACATCATTGCCACCGGCATCCTTAGAAGCTTCTACTTTAAGACCCTTGAATGATGCAAAAATGTTCTGTTTCTTAACAAGGTCATCACTTCCAAGAAGTGCTGTAACATCTTCTGCTTCCGCAACATAATTTCCGTCAAGGATTTCAAATTCAGCGTCAATAATTTCTACTTCTCCTGACCACTCTGCCTTATAACCTGTTACTTTAATCTTGGTTCCTTTTTCAAGCTTTGCATAATCTTCTTCTGAACATGGCATATCATAGATAAAATATGCTCCATCCTTGTCCTGTGTGTAAAGTGTACACTTGTTATCCCACCAAGACTGTTTAGCCTGTACATATGTCTCAACTACAACCTTTGTCTCAACGGCAGCTTTGGCATATTCATCATAAGTCATAACGCCTTCTGATTTAGCATCAGCCTTTGGCTCTTCGCTCTCACTTGTTGCACTGTTGTCTGTTGTTGCACTGTTGTCTGCCGGCTTCTTGGCACCACATCCTGCAAGTGCAAGAATTGTTGTTGCAGCAACTAATACTGCTAAAAACTTTTTCATTTTCATTCTCCTTAATGGTAAATATTTGAAAGAAGTATACATCATAATATGTTTAATGGCAATGCCTTTCTCTTTTTATTTTTCTCATAACCAAAACAATACCCATAATTAACCATGCCGCACCTATGCTTATTAACATAACTTTTGACCCTGTGGGAAGTGCTCCCTGACTGCTGTTTTCACTGACATCATCAAGATGATAAAGTGCTATCACTTTGTCAAAAAGATTATCCATGTAACTTTCATCCACGGTTTCTTTTCGTCTTACCGATTTCACTACATTTTCTACAAGCTGGCCGGCAGCATTCCTAAGGGATGCCGAGCCGTTAAATACCGGTGTCACAAAAGTATTATCTTCGTTATCAAGCAGCAGCTTTGTTGCTTCTATCTTTATGCTGTAGTGCTCATTATCATCACTTCCGCCAAGTGCCAGATATTCCCTGTACTCATCGGAATTAACCGCCTTTTTGGTCACAGGTACATATCCTTCCGTCTCACTGTACGGTATCTGTACATCATTGGTTATGAGATATTGTGCAAAAATCCATGATGCAAGAACCTCCTGACGGTCGCTCTTATTAAAAATACATATTGACGGTCCCTGGGAAATCATTGAAGGATTGTTCACATCATATTGGGGAACAGGCCTTACAACCGTTTCAAAATCAATTATTTTATCTTCACTTATATCACTTAGCGGGGCATCTGCACCCATCCATGTTGAACCGGCAGTTGAGTCTACGGCAAAAATACATTGACCCGCATTTAAGAAATTAGCGGGATAACTTGAAATCTTAAATGTGGAAAATGCTCCTGTTTTACCATGTTCTGCAAGTTCATATAAAATCTCTTTGGTTGTGTCATTAAAAATCTCTATTTTACCATCATCCGTGGAATAACCTGCATTCCTTTGCTTCAACATCTGGATAAGCATATTGTCCGTTGATTTATATATAAAAGGTATGAGTACATTCTGACCGTTGACGAGATAGTTTCCGTCCCCGTCTTTTGCCATTGCTGCCTCTGATACCTCAAAAATATAATCCCATGTGAGAACATCGGGTACCTCATATCCAAGTTTTTCTACCATGTCTTTATTAATATAACAGGCTTCTGTTGACCTCATATAAGGTAGTGCATAATATCTGTCACCTATCTTACATTCATTTAGAAAACTCTCCGTTATCTCATCTTTTTTTACCGAATCGTATCTTAATTCTTTGCCGCCGAGACCATAGTTTTCATCCGTCATAAGTTCATCAAGAGGAACCACTACATCCGTTCCCGTAAGGTATGTGGCAATATGGTCGGGATAAGTAATACACACGTTCGGGGTTGTGTCCGTGGAAATATTGGTAATAACGTCATTGTAAATCCTGTTGTAATCCGTATAAAGCCTTAAATTAACTTTTATATTGGGATAAAGTTCTTCAAAACGGCTTATGGTATTTTCATAAATTCTTGTCTGATTTACATTGGTATCAGATTTTGCCCAGAAATTAATCTCGTAATTCCTGTCTGTGTCAAATTCTTCCGGTATTACAAAAGATACGTTGTTTTTTTTACCATGGCAGCCTGTAAATAACGATACTGCAAGACAGCATACCGTAACAGCCGCAACGGCTTTTCTGAATTTTCTCATCCTTTTGTACCTCCCCTTCTGACACCTTCCATAATTATTTTACGGAAAATAAAGAAAAGTACTATGAGAGGCACCGAAATAACCACAACCGCTGCCATCATTGCAGGAATATTTTCCCTTCCGAAGCCGTTTTCCCTAATCTCCTGTATTCCGTTTGACACAAGATAATATTTCTGGTCATAGGTAATAAGTCTTGGCCATACATAGGAATTCCAACATTCTATTACTTTAAGAATGGTTATGGTAATTATGGTAGGTCTGCAAATCGGTATCATTACCTTTAAAAGATATTTTATATCGGAGGTTCCGTCTACTTTTGCCGCATAGTAAAGCTCGTCCGGCACCTGTTCAAAATTCTCTTTTAACAGATAAATGTAAAATACCGAAGTAACCGACGGAAGAATAAGTCCCGTAAAAGTATTTCTGAGATTGAGATTGGTAATTGTAACATAATTCGTAATGATTACAAGCTCATACGGTATCATCATCAGCGATAGAAACAGTCCGAACACGATATTTTTACCCCTGAATCTCATCCTTGCAAAGGCATAGGCCGCAAGTGTCACCACAACCAACATCAATGCAGTTGTTGCAACGGTAAACCACAAAGTATTTGCCAGATATCTTAAAAGAGGCACTGATGTGAATACATTTTTGTAGTTCTCCAACGTAGGCGACGTTGCAATAAGACTTGGTATTTTTTCCGAATTGTAGGCACCGTAGCCTTTTATTGAGGTAACCACCATCCAGTAAAACGGAAAAAGCACAATTACCGCCCACAATGTAAGCACAAGGTATAAAAAGATATTTCCCACTGTTTTCTTTGCATGGGATTTTTTATTAATTCTTACATAATCAATATCAGCAGCCATAACTTACTCCTTTCCGTCATTTTTGTTGCTTCCAACCATGAGATTTATACAGGTTATGGTAAAAACAATTAAAAACAATATAATCGCCGCGGCAGAAGCATAGGACGGATATCCGCCGCTCTTGCCGTAAAGCATATCATAAACATAACCGACGATTGTATTCATTCCCGCCGCATTAAGGTCTGTTCCAAAGAGTGCAACTTCATCACTGTATGCTTTAAACGCTCCTATAAATCCCGTGATAACAAGATAAAATACAATCGGTTTAATCATAGGAAGTGTAATTCTGAAAAATATTCTTGTACCGGATGTTCCGTCAACCCGTGCCGCATTGTAATACTGCTCATTAACGGAGGCAAGGGCACTTGTCAGAATAAGTATCTTAAAAGGCATTACAATCCATATAGTGTAAATACACATAACAAGCATTTTTGCCCAATACGGACCATCAATAAAATCCACAGACTTTCCTCCGAACGCATTTATAAGAACATTTATAAGTCCGTCGGAATATGCTGTCTTTTTGAAAAGTATCATAAATACAAGACCGACTGCGAGGGTATTGGTTACATAAGGCAGAAAATATACAGTCTGGTATAAATTTCTGAGCGGCTTTATTTTACTTAATCCCACAGAAATAAGTAACGACAGAATCGTTGATGTGGGAACCGTTATTGCAACAAGAAGTATGGTATTTTTTAGTGCCTGTACAAAATAAGGGTCATGAAGCACATATGAATAATTATAAAAACCTATGCCGCTGTAGCTTTGTGATGCAAAATTATATCCCTCTTCAAAGGAATATATAAGCACGTCCACTAACGGATATATCATAAACACACCAAGAAAAAGAATGGCAGGTATAAGATACAGCCATGCTTTGTTGTTATTTTTCTCCATAACGTATCCTTTCCTCCGTTTCCTTATCAAATATAAGGACTTTTGATGGTTTCAGGTTGAATGCAACTTCTTCCCTGGTTCCGTCAATAACCCTGTCATTGGTTATTATTGAACGTACAACCGGATTAACGGAATCATCATTTTGGGAAACTATGCTTATATCCCTTCCCATAATTTCTATTCTTTCCATTTTGCAATGCAATTTTCCGCTGTCTTCAGGAATGAAGCCCTCCGGTCTTATGCCCACATAGACTTCTCTGTCGCTTACTCCCTGTACTGCAAAAAGTTCATCTTTTCCGATATATAATTTTTCATTTTTAACATACCCGTTAAACACATTGATAGGCGGTGTTCCGAGGAATTTTGCCACGAAAAGATTGACAGGATTATCATAGACCTCCTGCGGTCTGCCCACCTGCTGCATCCTGCCGTCCTTCATGACAATTATAATATCCGATATACTCATTGCTTCTTCCTGGTCATGGGTTACAAATATGGTGGTAATCCCTGTCTCCCTCTGGATTCTTCTTATCTCCTCCCTTGTCTGTAATCTTAATCTTGCATCAAGATTGGACAATGGTTCGTCAAGCAGCAATACCGGCGGCATCTTTACAAGTGCTCTTGCAATGGCTACTCTTTGCTGCTGACCTCCCGAAAGTGCATTGGGTTTTCTGTCAAGGAACTCATCTATCTGGACTATTTTAGCCGCATTATATGCACGTTTGTCCATCTCTTCTTTTGTAAGTTTATCTTTCCCTTTAAGGTTCTGTAACGGAAAAATAATATTCTGTTTTACGGTAAGATGCGGATACAAAGCATAATTCTGGAACACAAGTCCCACGCCTCTGTTTTCTGTAGGAACTTTCGTTACATCATTCTCTCCAAAATATATTTTGCCCTCCGTTGGTGTAAGCAGTCCGCTTATCATATAAAGCATGGTGCTTTTTCCGCAGCCCGACGGTCCCAAAAGGCCTACAAGCTTCCCGTCCGGAATTTCAAGGTTAAAACTGTCTACCGCTATGACATCTCTTTTGTCTTTTCGGTTTCTATTCTGGAATTTTTTGGTCAGATTCTCTAATACAACCTTCATTTTACTTCTCCTTAATATCTGAGTTTAATGTCCGACAGGGTTACCGGCACATCATAATTTAATGCTTTCATCATATAATCCATCCCCTTTTTGGCAAGGTCTATGTGGTTCTTCGGCGCAACCACAATTTCATTAACCGGAAGGATCTCTGTGCTTAAAGGGACCTCTATATATGGTATAATGTACCCTTCCCTTACCCTGAAATGAACCTTCGTATCGGCTTTCTTGGCAAAGACAAAGCGGTACTCTTTCTCCTGTGAAAATGCTTCCGCCTTAAAAAACATTGAATATACTGATATCTTATCGCTGAAACTTATACACATTTTCCTGTATTCTTCATCATTACGGTCATTATATCCTTTATCTACCATGTCCGTAAACTGCGGAAATTCTTCTATGAACTGTTCCATAAATTCATGAATATATTTTACCTGCTTATCCCTGTCATAGATTACGAGTCCGTGATATTCTACCTCGTTGGCTTCATCTATTCTCTTAATTATCTTTCTGCTGTCAAAACCAATGTTATATCCATTGGCATTACCAAATTCTGCCCACATGGTTATGCTGTCCCTGCAGCAGGAAAAAGATAAAACAAAATATTCGGAGTTGCCGCTTTTATTGACATCCTCTAAAAACATCCCGATTTTATCATCATTCCCTATGTAGTTAATAAGTACTTTCTTCAGTATTTTATTAACATACAGAAATTCCTTCGGATCATTTAAAAAATCATTCTTGGTCGCCCAAAAGCATTTATTATTCATTATTCCGTTAATTCCATTGCTTTTTGTGTAATGGTAAAGCACCTTATCCTTTACCTCGTCAAGACATATCCTGTTACCTATCATATATTCCTGCCTTTTTGTTTTCTTAATTTTTTATTTTACCACCTGAATCCCGCTTTAGTAAATATTAAAAAGAACTTCGGCTGCTTAACCGAAGTTCTTTTAACTTATTATTTAACATTTTAACCTTTTATTTATCCGATTATTTCAGACGTCCGTAAAGTTTTGTAAGTCTGAAGAGCCTGTTGGCTATCTTAGCGTTAAATGCCTTTGGCATAGCACGCCATGACCAGTTTCCGCCAAGTGTAGAAGGTATATTCATTCTGCTTTCGCTGCCGAGTCCTAAAAGGTCCTGTGCCTGAATGATTGTTGTACCCGCTACGCTGCTCCATAATGCTCTTATCATATCCCAGTATGGTTCTTCTTTACCCATAACAAGATATTCTTTTGCATATTTAACATCTTCCTTATCTGCTGTTTTCATCCAGCCCATAATTGTATCATTGTCATGTGTTCCCGCATAGGCAATACAATTAACCGGATACATATGTGGAAGATAATCGTTATTGTTGCTGTCCCTGCTGTCAAAAGCAAATTCCAGAACTTTCATTCCCGGATATCCGCTTTCGCGAAGAAGATTTCTTACCGAATCTGTTAAAAATCCTAAATCCTCGGCAATTATATTCTTCTTTCCTAATTTCTTTTCAACTGCTTTGAACAATTCTATTCCCGGTCCCTGTCTCCATTCACCGTTTACGGCAGTTGTCTCACCATAAGGAATTGCATAATATGAATCAAATCCTCTGAAATGATCGATTCTGAGAACATTATATATTCTGCATGCTGCTTCTATTCTCTTTATCCACCATTTATATCCGTCAGCTTTCATTACATCCCAACGGAATAAAGGATTACCCCATAACTGGCCCGTTGCCGAAAATCCATCGGGAGGACATCCTGCAACATCCGTAGGATTAAGATTATCATCAAGCTGGAAAAGCCCCGGATTAGCCCATACGTCAACACTGTCAAGTGCTACATATATAGGGAGGTCACCTATAATCTCAATATTTTTCTCATTGGCATAGGCTCTTAATTCATTCCACTGCTTAAAGAAGAAATACTGCATTATAATCCAGAAATTGATATCTTCCTTATGTTCTTCCTTTGCTATATTAATTGCATCATCATAACGTTTCTTAAGAGGTTCATCCCATTCAAGCCATGATTTACCGCCATTGGCATCCTTTAATGCCATAAACAAAGCGTAATCATATATCCATGACTTATTGTCATGGCAGAATTCCTTATATCCATCTTCCGGATTTTCAAGAAACCTTTCTGCTGCTTTTCTCAAAACAACATATCGTTTATTATATAATGCTTCGTAATTTACTCTGTCAGGTTCACTTTCCCAGTCAATACCTGCATATTCTTTTCTTTTAAGGTATCCGGCCTTGCAAAGCTCATCCAGATCAATAAAATATGGATTACCTGCAAAGGTTGAAAATGACTGGTACGGAGAATCTCCGTAGCTTGTAGGGCATACAGGCAATATCTGCCAGTAAGCCTGACCTGCTTTATCAAGAAAATCCACAAAATCTCTTGCAGGTTTTCCCATGCTTCCTATCCCATGTGGTGACGGAAGTGATGATATGTGCATTAAAACACCGCTTTTTCTCATGCTATCCACATCCTTAACTTAGTTTATTTTTCTGACGCTCTCTCCTTTTACAAGGGCAAATTCCTCTACCTCATATACAGGCCTTGCGCCATTGTCAATACAGTCGAGAAGTATTTCCACGCTTCTTGCAGCTATTTTTTCTTTATGCTGGCGGATTGTTGTAAGTCTCGGTTTAAAATAGTTACCGATATCAATGCCATCAAATCCCACAACAGATATGTCTTCCGGAACACGCAGTCCCTTGTCCCATATTGCTCTTATGGCACCGATTGCCGTCACGTCTGACATGGCAAAAACCGCTGTCAGCTCCGGCATCTTATCAAACAATCTATTCATTGCCTCGTATCCTCCGGATATTGTAAAATACGATGTCACAAACTGTCTGTCCTCGTCAAAACCATATCCGTGCTCAACTAATGCTTCTTTAACACCTACGTATCTGCTGTAAACAGCATTTGAGGCACTCATATTGCCACCCAAAACTCCAATATTCTTATGCCCCTGTTTTATCAGGTGCTCCACCGCCAGTCTGGCAGCTGATTTATCATCTGTGCACACACTGGAAAGGTTATCTAACTGCAATCCCTCTGCGTTACTTGTTACCAGTACGCATGGAACCGTAATCCGGTGAAAATATTTTCTGAAATAGTCATGATTGCACCCTAAAAATAGAATTCCCAATGGACGTCTTTCTTTACATATCTGGATAGCCTGTTCAATTTCATTATCATCTTCGCTTATGTAATACATAAGCGAAGCATAACCTTTTGATTCAACAAGCCTTTGCATCGGTTCCAGAACTGCTGCAAACAGCATATTCTGTGTTCCTTTTATTATTATCGCAATACCATCCTTGCTTTGTTGTTTTAAATGCTTTGCATTGTTATTAAGACGGAAATTATATTTATTAACAACCTGCATAACGGAATTTTTTGCGTGTTCTGAAACATCCGACGCATTGTTCAATACTCTCGAAACCGTCCCTATGGAATAACCTGATTCTTTGGCAATATCTTTTATTGTCATCTAAATCATTCCTTCTCCTACTAAAATACTTAACCTTTAACAGCTCCGGCTGCAATACCTTTAATAATATGTTTCTGTCCAAACAGATATACAATAATGATAGGTATAATAGTAAGCAGTACACTGGCAAACATAGAACCATTATCAACATGTCCATATGAGCCTGTGAATGCCGAATTAATAAGTATAGGTAAGGTCTGGTATCCTTTTGTTCTGTCAAGAACAAGATAAGGAAGTAAATAGTCATTCCATACCCACATAGCTTCAAGAATCAATACTGAAATAAGTGTTGGCTTAAGGATTGGCAATACAACCTTAAAATATGTCTGTAACGGATTACATCCGTCAATCATTGCTGCTTCCTCTATTTCCATAGGAATTGTTTTCATAAATCCGGCAAACATAAATACCGCCAGACCTGCACCAAATCCCAGATAAATTACCCATATAGTCCATGGTGAGTTGAGGTGCATTTTTGTTGCTGTATACGAAAGTGTAAGCATAACCATCTGGAATGGAACAACCATCGAAAATACAAACATATAATAAATAAAACTAGATATAAATCCTTTAACTCTGGTAATAAACCATGCGCACATAGAACAGAATATTATAATAGCTGCCACTGATGTTATTGTGATAAGCAAACTCACTCCAAAACTCTGGAAGAATTTGTTCGTCTCGATTGCATATTTAAAATTTGTCCAACCTGTAAATGTCTCACTTGTCGGAAGCTTGAACATTGCATCTGTTGTAATTTTATTACTCTTTTTTAAGGCATTGATAAGTACCATAAATACTGGGTAAATATATGCCAGTGAAATCAATGAAAGCACAGCCCCGAGCACAAAGTTAGATGGTTTAAATTTTTTCTTAATTACGATTTTTTCATCCATTACTGCTGTACCTCCTTAGAACGTGTTGCTTTAAGCTGGATAAGAGAAATTGCCATTACAACTATACAGAAGATAACGGCTTTCGCCTGTCCGTAACCTTTCCAGACCTTTCCGGATCTTGCATAAAATGTATTATAAATATTAAGTGCAAGCATTTCTGTCATCTTACCTTTTCCATAAGGCTGACCATTTGTAAGTGCAAGGTTCTGGTCAAATAACTTAAATGAATTAGAAAGTGTCAGGAATAAACATACTGTGACTGATGACATAACCATTGGGATCTTAACTTTAAATAAAGTCTTCCATGCATTGGCACCATCAATTTCTGCTGCTTCAAGAACAGAATCAGGTACACTTTGTAATCCTGCAATGTAAACAATCATCATATATCCTATCTGCTGCCAACACATAAGGATTATGAGTCCCCAATATCCGGCAGTTGAATTCAAAGCTAAGAGTGGCTGACCAATGATTGAAAGGAAGCAGTTAATAAGCGTCTTCCATACATAACCAAGTACAACGCCACCGATTAAGTTAGGCATAAAGAATATTGTTCTGAAAATGTTAGTTCCCTTAATGCCCTTTGTAAGTGCAAGTGCAAGTGCAAATGCAAGTACATTAATTAATATTACCGATACTATAGTAAATTTTCCTGTGAATAAAAATGCGTCAAGGAATCCGCCGGGTGCGGCAAATCCTGTTTTTTCTTTTGTGAAGATATAAATAAAATTCTTAAATCCTACCCATTCTGCATCCTTTATTGTATTAAACTTGCAAAATGATAAATATACGCCTTCTATAAATGGAATGATAAATCCGATTACAAAAGCACCTACAGTAGGAATAAGAAAAAATGGCCAATATTTCTTAACTGATTTTTCCATATGCTCCTCCTATAATGTCTTACAAAACGTTTTCTAAACGTTTCTATATCCGGTTAAAAATGTTTTTGATGCTGTTTTTTGGCAAAAATTAGGACAGGCAGGTCACCTGCCTGTCCTATTATTAACAAGTCGATAATAAATAAGTTGCTAATTATTTATTATTAGCTGCTTCGTACTCTGTCTTCCATCCGTCAACGAATGCTGAAACAACTGCTTTCCAGTTATCATCTGTCTGATCTGCTGCGTATGCTGTTAAAGCTGCACCAACACCATCTTTCCAAGCTTCTGAAGGCATTGTTGTAAAGTTCCAAGATACAGGAGTCTTACCATTGTTTGTGTATTCTGTATCGTTCTTTACAAAGAGGTTGCTAGATGCTGCTGCGTTCTTGAATGGGATTACGAATCCACAGTCATCAGCCATGAATTTAGTTCCTTCTTCTGAGTTAACTAACCAGTACATGAAGTCAAGTGTTGCCTGAATATCTTCTGCCTTTGCATTCTTATTTACACACCAGTAGTTCTCTGTACCTGTACAAAGACCCTGATTCTTCTCATCGCCTACACCAATGTAGATAGGAATCATCTTAAGTTCATCATCCTTGAATGCCTTAGCAACATTACCATATTCCCAAGAACCATTCTGGTAGAATACTGCTTTGCCTTCTTTGAACTCATTTAATGTATCTTCAGATGTCTTTGAAGAAAGTTCCTTAGGATCACATGTTGAGTTGTTGATGTAAAGATCAAAGATATTTCTGTAGTTGTCAAGGTATGTACCCTTAATAGCAGCTGTTGAAGAAATCTTATCTGTCTGATATTCAAAGTAGATAGGAAGGTTAGCTAAGTGAGTCTTAAATCTCCAGTCTGAAGACTTGTCCATACCTGCTGATGTAAATGCTGAGAATCCAAGTTCTTCTTTACGCTTTGTAATATCTTCAGCAACTTTCTTTAAGTCATCAAATGACTGGATATCATCTGTCTTATATCCTGCCTTCTCGAGTAACTTAGTATTTGTGATAAGACCGTATGATTCAATAACGTATCCTACACCATATACATATCCGTCTTCTGTTAATGCGTAGCTTTCATTTGTAAGTTCACCGTATACCTTAGTATCCTTAAGGTCATAGCAGTAATCTTTCCAGTTAGCAAGACCTACAGGACCATTAACCTGGAATAATGTAGGTGCATTAGTCTTCTGTATCTCGGCTGCTAATGTTGATTCATAAGAACCTGATGCTGCTGTTACAACAGTAACCTTAACACCTGTTTCCTCTTCATATTTCTTAGCAATTGCCTGATATGCCTCATCCTGTTCAGGCTTGAAGTTAAGGTAGTAAACTGAACCCTTAGCTTCTGTCTTAGTATCATTTCCTGCTGATGGCTTAGACTCTTTGTTACCACCATCACTCTTACCGCAGCCAACTAATGCTGTTGCAGCAAGTGCACCTGCGAGTGCTATTGATAAAAATCTTTTTTTCATACCGTAAAATACCTCCTCTTTCTTTATTAGGTTATTTTTGTTTTTTTGGAAACGTTTCCATAAATATGAAAAAATTGTTTACCTATCGGTAGTTATAACTATAACTCTTTCATTGTAAAAAATCAATAACTTTTTTTGTATTTTTTTGTTTTTTTGGTAAAAAAGTTATAATATGGTTATAGCTACCGGTATTTACTGATGTATAAGTATTAACAAAATGCACATTAATTTGTGGAAACGTTTCAGTTAATTTGTAATATCAGCTCGGTATAAGCTGTTGTTTCTGTTATATTCTTTAATATTTTTATTCCCAGTCCGTCATACAGCCTGCAGCTTTCGTAATCCGTTCCGTCACCGTTTCCCACCAGATACACAGGAATATTATATCTGACAGCATTTTGCATAAATTCCTTTAATTTTTCGGAGGCTGTACAGATTGTCCCACTGTGGTAAGTGCATAATATTACTGCCTTGTATTCTTTAATATCGGGATATTTCATCCCCGGATACGGATACAGGATAAGGACATCAGAATATATGCCATGACCGGCGGGGACCGGAAACAATTCATTCTTACAAGGATTGGCCTGTCCCGAAGGACTGAATCCGCCTTCGGCATAGTCACCATAACAGCAGTCATTCACCGTATATATCTCATCACTGTAAATATGATGTCTTAAAAGGGTGTTCCCATAGTATATCTTTGTAATACCATCTCTGCCCGTGTATGGAACAAACACACCATTACCGCATTTGTTCCTGATAAAATCAACTGCCGCAGAAAAATTTCTGAGTCCATTGGCTCTATTATCCGTAAGTACATAATTACTGCATACCACCATTACAGGAATATGCGTAAATTCCTCTATACACGATAAAAATGATGCTGTGTACTGTATCGTATCACTTCCATGGGTCAGAATAATTCCCTCAACATTCCCTAACATCATTTTATGCACTGCTTTGGCAATTATGACAAAATCACTGCAATTAATATTTTCGCTCAGTATCGTACAGGGTGCGTCTGTTACAAAATCATCGTATCCACAGCTCTCTTTATACATTTTAAGAAGCATATACCTCATTTCAGGATCAGTTGATATATATCCGTCCGATATACTGCTGCCTATAGTTCCTCCTGTAAAAATCACACCAATCATTTGCTTTCCTCCGATATCTTAAGAGTACCGATTTCATCAACTATTTTGTCTATTGTCCTTATATATTCCTCTGTATTTTTTGTCTCAGCCTGTTCAAAATAATAAGTAAAATATGGGCTTTCCCCTGTTGTAAACTTCATGCGGATACCTTTCTTTTTCACAATGTCAGGTATCCCCACAGGATTAATCATGGCTCTGTGGTAGAGACGGATTTTTATTTCTTTACGGTTTCCTTTAATTTCCGTTATATAATTACCGTGACATTTTGATTTTAGCAGTGCAATACTCATAAGTATGACCGCCGGCTTAGGAATATCTCCAAAACGATCTATGAGTTCATCTGTCATATCAGCAAGGTCTTCTTCCGTCTCAATGGCAGCAATTCTCTTATATATGTCAAGCTTCTGGTTTTCGCTTCTTATATATGTGGCAGGGATATATGCATCCACGTCAATATCAACAACAGTTTCGTAATCCTCGATTTTTCCCTCGCCTTTAAGTTCAAGGACAGCCTCATTAAGCATCTTACAATAAAGGTCATACCCTACCGCTTCCATATGTCCGTGCTGTTCTTCACCTAACATATTTCCTGCTCCTCTGATTTCCAGATCTTTCATGGCAATCCTGAATCCAGAGCCCAAATCGGTAAACTCTCTTATTGCACTCAGCCTTTTCTCAGCAATTTCACTTAATACCTTATCTTTTTTGTACATCAAGAAAGCATACGCCATTCTTCCTGTACGTCCGACTCTTCCTCTTAACTGGTACAACTGGGAAAGTCCGTATTTATTGGCATCATGTATAATGATAGTATTTACATTCGGTATATCAAGTCCTGTTTCGATTATGGTGGTTGAGACAAGAACATCAATGTCTCCATTAATAAAATCCATCATTATTTTTTCAAGTTCACGTTCGCTCATCTGTCCATGTGCAAATGCAACATTGGCTTCCGGCACAAGTTTTGCAATATTAAGGGTAATTTCATCTATTCCCAGAACCTTGTTATATACATAGTATACCTGTCCGCCTCTTGCAAGTTCCCTGTTAACAGCCTCTCTCACCATTTCCTCATCATATTCCGTAACAAAGGTCTGGATGGGTATTCTGTCCACCGGAGGTTCCATAAGTACGCTCATATCCCTGATTCCAATTAAACTCATATGGAGAGTCCGCGGAATAGGTGTTGCCGATAAAGTTATGACATCAACGGATTCTTTCATCTGTTTGATTTTTTCCTTGTGTGCCACGCCAAAGCGCTGTTCCTCATCTATGATAAGCAGTCCGAGATTCTTAAAGCTAACATCCTTGGATAAAATCTTATGAGTACCGACGACAACGTCCACAAGCCCTTTTTTAAGTCCTTCTATTGTATTTTTTGCTTCTTTTGGCGTACAGAATCTTGATAGCATCCTGACTTCAACGCCAAAATCTTTCATTCTTGAATCAAAATTGGTAAAAATCTGTTTTGCCAGAATTGTTGTAGGGCATAAATATACTACCTGCTTGTTATCCTGGACAGCTTTAAATGCAGCCCTTAATGCGACCTCGGTTTTTCCAAAACCTACGTCACCGCATATAAGTCTGTCCATAATTCTGGTGCTTTCCATATCTGTTTTGGTCTCTTCTATTGCCGTAAGCTGGTCTGTCGTAGGTTCATAAGGGAAAAGTTCCTCAAATTCCTGCTGCCATGGTGTGTCTTTTGAAAAAGCAAACCCTTGTCTGGCACTTCTGGATGCATATAATTTAATAAGTTTATCGGCAACCTGTTTTACAGCACCTCTGACTTTTGTTTTGGTCTTTGTCCATTCCGGCGAACCCAGTCTGTTAAGCTTAGGCTTGGCACCCTCCCTGTCGCCGTATTTTTGTATCATATCAAGCTGTGTAGCAAGTATATAAAGGTTTCCGCCGTTGGCATATTCTATTTTGATGTAGTCTTTCTCGGTTTTGTCTACACGGATTTTTTCAATCCCCCTGTATATTCCGAGTCCGTGATTTTCGTGAATTACATAGTCGCCTATTGACAGTTCGGAAAAATCGGAGATAGATTTACCATCGTAGCTTTTTTTCTTTTTCTTAGGTTTCTTCGCCGTGCTGAAAATATCATCTTCCGCAACTGCTGCAAATCTTATATCCGGATATTCATAGCCCTTCCTAAGCTTTCCACAGACGGTTACAACTTCTCCTTCTTTGATTTCTTTTTGGCTTTTATCTGAAAATGCGGCCATTATATCATTTTCCATCAGGTCTTTTGCCAGTCTTCTGGCCCTTATTTCCGAGCCTGATACAATTAGTATGCGGTAGTTTTTCTTTTTCCAGTTCTTTATGTCACTTACAAGGGTTTCAAAAGAATTATTATACGAACCTATTCCCTTTGCATTTATGTCATAGTGTCCCGAAATATTAAGTTCCGGTATTTTGCAGTCAAGCACCGATACTGCCATCAGGCTGTGCAAAGCCAGTTTATGGAACACTTCGCCTTTTAAATACAATACCTCTGTCTGTCCCGGAAGGATGCTTCCTTTTTCTAGCCTGTGGGACATACTTTCCCTGAATTCTTTCTCCACTACATCCATTTTTTCAATAATTCTTACCGGTTCATCAATAACTATACCATCTTTTTCATAGTCAAAATAATCCGCTAATGATACCGGATTTTTTATAAAATATTTAACATAACTGTCAAGTCCGCTCCTGTCCTTAAGCACAAACAGTTTTTCCTTAAGCTCTTCAACATTTTTCTTTATAAGATTGCTTTCAGTAATTTTAGCTTCTTTATTAAGTGCTTCACTGTATTTTGCTGCATCTTTCTCAATACTTTTAATTCCCGATGCCAGTGTATCATCTATGAGCAGCTCTGTTGCCGGGAAAATATCAATTTCTTCGATATTCTCTACGGAACGCTGGCTTTCCGCATCAAAAAGCCTCATTGCATCCACTTCTGTATCCCACAGTTCAATACGGCAGGGATTTTCCATATTCACAGGGAAAATATCGATTATGCCGCCTCTGATGGCAAACTGACCGCTGTGTTCCGTCTGTCCGGCATTTTCATAACCGGCATTTACAAGTCGTTCAGATAATCCTTTGATGTCGATATCAGCACCGGTTTTTATATTTATGGTGTTTTTTCTGAATATATCCTGTGGTACCAGTTTATCCATGCAACCGTCAATAGTTGTAATAACAGTGGCTTCCCGGTCATTTATAAGGTGATTGATTACTTCCAGCCTCTCCCTGACAACTTCATTGCTTCTTATGTCAGCACTGTAAAAAATGAAATCCTTGGCAGGATAGTAATAAGTATTTTTATCAATGGCTCGATAATCTTCATAAAGTTCTCTTGCCCTTATTTCTGTACCTGTTATTATGAGCTTCTTATTAAATTTTTCTGTGATTTTATAGATAAAATATGGCTTCTGCTGGTCAACACAGCCAAAAGCCACAGGTACATTCCCTTTTTTCTTAAGGTCATCTATAATATTCTGATAATATGCCAGTTCACATACCGGCTTCTCCAATATGCTCATTTTCTATACTCCGTTATATTTATTCATTGCTGCGTCGTAACCTTCTGTTACCATGCATTCGATGGCATTGCAGGCTTTTTCCAGCTCTTTTGCAACTATTGCCTCGTCTTCGCTGTTAAAACGTCCCAGTACATAGTCTGCTAAATCCATCTGTTTCGGCTTATCTCCCACACCGAATTTAAGGCGCGGAAAAGCATCCGTACCAAGGCACGATATAATACTCTTAATGCCGTTATGTCCGCCTGCACTTCCTTTCTTGCGGATACGGATCTTGCCCGGTTCCAGACTTATATCATCAAAAGCCACAATACATTCTGATGGATCTACCTTATAATAATCACAGACGGGTCTTATGCATTCACCACTTAAATTCACATATGTTAAAGGTTTAACAAGTATTACCTTATTTCCGCCTATTATTCCCTTACCTATGAGTCCCTTATGTTTCTGTTCGGTCATCGAAATATTAAATCTGCCGGCAAGCGCATCAATTATTCTGAATCCCATATTGTGTCTTGTCATCTCATATTTTTTCTCAGGGTTACCAAGCCCGGCTATTACATACATATTTTTTTCCTCCAGATTTGTTAATAATATCATATTTTCTTTATTTTATCCATATCAAATTATTGACAGAACTTCTATTAAAATATATATTTAGATAAAAATACTTTAAAAGGAGTTGAATAACTTGGACCCCAGTGTGGCGATTCAGTTTATTGTGTTAATCGTACTTCTGTTACTCTCTGCTTTCTTTTCATCGGCGGAGACATCACTTGTTACGGTCAACCAGATCAGGATGCGTTCTCTTGCAGATGAAGGTAATAAAAAAGCAGCGAGAGTTCTTAAAATTACATCTAATTCATCCAAAATGCTTAGTGCAATTCTTATTGGCAATAACATAGTCAATATTTTTGCATCATCCCTTGCAACAACCATTACCTTACAGTTGTGGGGCAACAGATTCGTAAGTCTTACTACAGGTATTCTTACCTTACTGGTATTGATTTTTGGTGAAATAACACCAAAAACAATTGCTACTTCCCATGCAGAAAAGATTGCAATGACTTACTCAGGTGTCATAAGCCTTCTTATAAAGGTTCTTACCCCTGTTATTTTTATCATCAATAAATTAGCAAATGGTTTTCTTTTTATCTTAGGACTTGACCCGGGTAAAAAAGCTGCTTCAATTACAGAAGACGAGCTGAGAACCATTGTTGACGTAAGCCATGAAGAAGGTGTAATCGAAAAAGAAGAACGCCAGATGATTAAAAACGTGTTTGATTTCGGTGATTCCCAGGCTAAGGATGTTATGATTCCGCGTATTGATATGACATGTGTATCAATAGACAGCCGTTATGACGAGATAATTTCGGTATTCAGAAACGATAAATATACCCGTCTGCCTGTTTATGAAGACTCTGTTGACAATGTCATCGGTATTATTAATGTCAAGGACCTTTTGCTCTGTGATGATAAGGCTTCATTTAATGTAAGAGATATTCTGCGCAAGCCGTATTATACATACGAGTTTAAAAAGACCTCTGAGCTTATGGAAGAACTTAAAAAGACCTCCAACAATTTTACCATAGTAATAGATGAATACGGTTCGACTGTTGGCATGATTACCCTTGAGGACCTGCTTGAGGAAATTGTTGGTGAAATCCGTGACGAATACGATGGTGACGAAGTCGATGACATTATTAAGGTAAATGATACTGAATATATTTTTTCAGGTACGGCAAGGCTTAACGATATTGAGGAATACATAGAGCTGCCTGACATTGAAACTGACCACGAATCGGATTATGATTCCATAAGCGGATTTATTATCGATTCCCTTAAGCGTCTGCCTGTGCTTGGTGATGAAGTTACCATCGGCAATCTCAAGTTTGTGGTGGAAGGTTGTACCAAAAACAGAATCACGAAGGTTCACGCATATATTTTAGATACTAAAAAAGAACCTGATGAAGAAAATACCGAAGAATAGGAGATATACTTTTATGAAGAAAATAATAAAAGAATTCAAGGAATTTATTTCAAAAGGTAACATATTTGATATGGCTATCGGTCTTATCGTAGGCAGTGCCTTTACAGCTATTGTAAATTCTCTTGTAGGAGACATCTTTTCTCCGCTCCTTACAATTGTAACATCTAAGGCTGACCTTACAGCTTTGGCATGGAACATCAATGGTGCCCAGATTAAATATGGAAGTTTCCTTCAGGCGATTATCACATTTTTATTAACCGCCATTGTTCTTTTCTTCCTTGTAAAAGGAATCAACAAATTACGTTCCCTCGGTCAGAAGAAAGAGGAATCGAAAGAAGCAGCTCCGACAACAAAGATTTGCCCGTTCTGTCGTTCTGAAATTGATTTAGAGGCAACGAGATGTCCTCATTGTACATCCGAACTTGAGAAATAATAAAATAATTGCAAAAACACGGGGATGCCGCCTCAACAATTTTCAATTGTTAAAGCGCATCCCCATTTTATTAACGTGGCGTAAAATTGCCTTTCATATGCTGATATATTACGTCTGCATCTTCTTTACTGTCTGCAGGTATTAAAACCATTGAAAGAAACCCATTGTCTGTGTCTTCATTTTCCCATATAGCAATCCATGACATCTTTTCCTTTGAATCATAATAAAAATCCATTTCATAATATCCATGTATAAGTTTCTGTGTTGTACTATCATAATATTCCGGTGTGAACTTTACATTGTGGATACCGGTTTTCTTATTAACAGTATAGTAACCTCCCGGAAATTCCTTAGTATTAAGCGGAATATCTGACACCCACAGTGTTCCTATAGATTTATGATTGCTTCCGTTCAAAAGCATATCAATCCTCCATGAACGTTCTCCTTTATATTCACCTGTTTTTACATCATATAAGTATCCGGTATTGCCATCATTAAAACGTGCATAATTAAAAATCGTATGATACCCGGATGATGATATGAAAACTTTTACGGTAACAATAACGCCGATTATAGCGGCAGCAAGGATACAATGTATCGCAATATGCAGTTGTTTATTCATGATATTTTACCTCCTCTGAGTGCCACTACAGCTTCCTCTGTATCTCTCCATCCTTCATATAGATGATTCTGTCCGCCTTTTCTGCCATATCTTTATCATGGGTTACCATTACAATTGTCTGGTTATGGATTTTGTTGCCTTTAACAAGTGCATCCATTACTATTTCACTGTTTACCGAATCAAGGTTGCCCGTGGGTTCATCAGCAAGAATTACGGCAGGTCTTTGCAACAATGCCCTTGCAATTGCCACACGCTGCTTTTCACCGCCTGACAGCAATCCCGCCTTTCTGTATAAAAGTTTCTCTATATCAAGCTCTTTTATAAGCTCTTTCAGGTAATCTTCGTCCCATTTGGACTTATCAAATACAAATGGCAAAACAATATTGTCATATACATTCAGGTCTTCTACAAGGTTGTAACTCTGGTATATTATGGCTATTTTGGTTCGTCTTAACTTACATTTTTCTTTCTCAGAAAGAGTGGACATATTCCTGTCCCCAAGGAAATATTCGCCCGAATCAGCATTTTCCAGAGTTCCGAGAATATTCAAAAGTGTTGTCTTTCCACAGCCGCTCTTTCCCATTATGGCAACAAACTCTCCGGTATTTACATCAAGTGAAAGATTTTTTAATACATGTACTCCGGAAAGCTCCTCACCAAAGGATTTGTTTATTTTATTTAACTTTATCATGTCTTTTTCCCTTTCCTAATTGTCCTGCAATCACAATTAATGCCAATATTGCCAAAGTTCCCGCAGCTACCTTAATCAGATTAATGAATAATGTCTTATTTTCAACATAATAATAGCTGACCATTCCTTTTAGTAAAGTATTAATAAGTATAATTACAAGAATCGTTGAAAGAATCAGTGCCGATAGCCATACTGATATGTACTCATATATCTGTAGTTCGGTCTTTATATGTGAATCCATTCCAAGTGTCTCGTATACTGAAAATTCACGTTTTCTTGACATATTATCAAGCCTGATGGATGTTATCATTCCGCCAAGTCCGATAAGTATAAAAAGACCTGACACAACTGCTACAACAAATACCTGTATTTCATGATTATCCTCAGCCAGTTCATAAGTCTCGGCAGTATCCATAAGTCCTACGCCTAATCTATATGCAAGATCCTGTAATTTCTCACCGGCACTCTTTATCTTGCCTTTTTCACATATAAATGTATACATCCAGTTTGGACTACATCCAACTTCTTTAATTTCTTTTAACATCCTGCTTTCAGGAACCAAAAACGTTAAATAGTCAATTTCTCCTTCTTCTTCTTCTGTAACAATGTCACTTTGTGGCATTGTTAATACCCCGTCTATCTTGATTTTGTATTCTTTGTCTGTATCCTCTGCCTGCTGATACACATATGTAAAAGTATCTCCTTCCTTTGCATCATTTGAACGAATAATTTTTCCTTCCAAAACAGTTTCATTTATCGCGTATACAAGTTCTTCTTTTTCAAAAGTATCAAAATCTGCCATCCAAGGATTTTCTTTTCTTACTTCATCATAGTAATCTTTATTGCAGCTTACTAAGCCATCCATACTTTGGTTATCTCTATCTCTCCCCTTTATTCTAACAAATGCCGAACCATATATATTGAATTTTTTTACACCTTCAACGGCCCTGAATTCTGATTCATACCGGTCAATATTATCATTCGTAATGATGTAATAATGTCCCTGACTTTTATAAATTCCTGCTTCTTCTTCACTTCTGCTTTTAATTCCCGGATGGATGCTTAATAAAATAGTTACCATAAGAAGCATTATCGTAAGTGAGCTTGTAAGCACTATATTAAATATCCACCTGTTTCTTACGGTTGTACTTGCAAGCTTTGATATGCTGTTACATGGTTTTTTCTTTATTTCTCCGGATATTTTTCTTTTATGTATAGTAAGGATGCCGTTACACTTTATTAACATGAATATCATTGTAACTATAAGTATTATAAGATACATTACAATGATCTTGACAGGATTAATCTTAATAAGCGAAAAATCCGTATATTCAGAATTAAGTATACTGATAATGGTTTTCTTCCCTACTGTCAATGCAATAACCGCAAGTCCTGTTCCTGCTAAAACACCTGTGAACTCACATATTGCAAATACTCTGTTATATATTCCGGTTATCTTTCCTTTTCCGGCACCTATTGTATACATCTGGCGGATATTTTTTCTTTCAGATTCTCCAATCTGAAAAAGATTGAGAATTATTGTTGCAAGGGACACAATAATTATTATCCCCTGAAAAAGAAATACGCCTGCTTTACTCGCTTTAAAATAATCAGACTTATATACGGACTCCACAGCCATCTTTACATACTGATTGGCTTCAACATTTCCTGCCTGCTTAAGGGTTTCTGATGTTGCTTCATAACTTTCCATGTCATGGCTGTTGCAGGTATAATAATATATTCTATTATTGCTTCCTGATTTTCCTGAATACGCACTATGGATAAAGGTTCCTGTTGTAAATGATGAGCTGTCATATACTCCGCATATTGTATATTTCCTTGTGGTAATATCCGTATATACATCACTTACCGACAATTCCTCGTCTCCAAGGATATTACCATCTGCATCATGACGTTCTTTTATATCAAGCTCTATTACATCACCTGTCTTAAGAATTTCCCCGTTGTATACCGTATTCTGTGCAACAAGAAGTTCATCTGCACTGGCGGGATAATTCCCTTCCATAATCTTATATGGAATTGTATTATATAAATCGTTGTCAATTCCCGTAATTGCTAATAAATACCTGTCTGTACAATCTATATAATTTCCTATATGTTCCATCTCAGGTATTATATCAAGAACACCTATATTCTGATTCTCTGCATACCCTCTATATGTCACTCCATCGATCTTTATATTCTCATCTGATGATGTCTTAAGACGATAATCCCATACCCCGTTATATCGGTATGCGTTTCTTACCTTTACTTCTCCGTATGATGAAAATATGCTTTCAGAGGCAATTATGAACATCATGGCAATCATGATTGCAGCCATGATTGCCACATATTTTTTTAAATTGGATTTAAAATTTGAATATGATAATTTAAACAATTCTAGTTGTACTCCTATGTTTTTCTCCTATCAAATAATATTAATATATAATTCGAATTATACATTACATACTACCATCTTTCAGGTTATATTTCAAGTATTATGTCGCGAGTGGTCTATTTATGTCGCAAGCGGTTACTTTTCGCTTAAATATACCATGTATGCCATCTTAACTTCCTTCCATCTTCTTCTTGAAACACTTAGTTTATCTCCGTTATTAACAATAACTTCTCCATCCTGCACACACACAGCATTATCAAAATTAACAACTACATTACGTGATATTCTTATAAAATTTTTCTCAAGTTTTCTCATACATTCGTTGAGACTTGACCTTACATAATACTTATTCGTATCGGTGTATATGTTAATGTACTTGTCGTCCACCTGTAAATATACAATCTCTCTTTGCCTTAATAAAGCAATGCCACCACCATGCTGTTTTGAAAATATTCTACTATCCATACCTGCTCCATAAAAATAACCGGGAATATAAAACGAACTGTAAATGATAAAATAAAGATTGTAGATGATATAAATCTTAAAACTCCTTTAATCCGTACATCATACTCCCAAATATTGTAAATTTTTTATAATTTTATAATAACTCTATAATAGAATAATAGCAAGAATTTTGTCGCAAGCGGTAATATTTTGTTTGAGTATTAAAAAACCTGCACAAGCAGACCGCCTATGCAGGTTTTATATCCATCCCATATATCTCATAAGGAATACCAGTCCCGTCAATGTAAATGACGAAAGCAGCGTCGCAAGCACAACAATACTTCCGCTAAGGACTTCATCATTATTCATATTTTTTGCCATTATGTAACAGGTTACCGTTGTAGGTGAGCCAAGCATAATAATTATCGCAACGAGAGCTTCTCGTCTGAATCCCATTTTAACCGCAACCGGTAAAAATATCAGAGGAAGAACTATAAGCTTGATAAAAACAGCCACAAGCGTTGGTCCTGTTTTGGCAATGGCCTTCTTCCCTTCAAAACCGGCGCCGACAACTATCAGTGCGATGGGGGTTGCGGTAGCAGCAACGCTGTTTATCGCTTTTAATGGTATAGCCGGTATCTTAAGTCCGGTACATGCAACAATCATTCCGAGAAAAATACCTATTATAATAGGATTTTTCAGGACATTAATAAAAGATTTTTTAATTGCCTCTTTACCATTCTTATTATCCCTTGCCTCAACCGTAAGAATAATGACAGAATATATATTATATAGCGGTACCGCTGATACAATCATCAGAGGTCCCATCCCTGAACCGCCGTATATATTGTCAATAAAAGCTATTCCAAGAATAGCTGCACTGCCGCGGACACTTCCCTGTGTAAACGCACCGACCATGCTCTTATCTCTTATAAAAATCTTCGCAAGAAGCCACACCATGCCAAACATTACCGTTGTAACTATCATGCAGAAGATAACAAACCTGATATCAAATTCGGAACGGATATCCGCTGTTCCTATCTGTTTAAAAAGCAATACCGGCAAAGCCACTTTAAATACATATTTGTCTGCTACCTCTGTAAACTCTTTAGTCAGAAATCCGACACGCATAAGTATATAGCCAAGGATAATTATCATAAAAACAGGTACAGTGGCTTCAAGGCTGAATATAAAACTGTCCATTATCCGTTATAACCGTTTGGATGGTTTTTATGCCAATTCCATGCAGTTGATATAATTTCCTCAAGATCCGCGTGCTCAGGTTTCCATAAAAGCACCTGTCTTGCTTTATCGCTTGATGCAATAAGTCTCGCAGGGTCTCCGGCTCTTCTTTCGGCAATTCTGGCCGGTATCTCATGTCCTGTGACTTTTCGCGCCGTATCTATTACTTCCTTAACTGTAAATCCCACACCGTTACCGAGATTAAATATGTTGCTTTCATTGCCTTTCATCAGGTAATCAACAGCAAGTATATGTGCCTGTGCAAGATCTGTTACATGAATATAATCTCTTATGCAGGTTCCATCACTCGTATCATAATCATCACCAAATATGCTGATGTACTCACGTTGTCCCAGTGGCACCTGAAGAATCAAAGGAATAAGGTGTGTCTCAGGAGAATGTGCTTCTCCAATCTTTCCGCTTACGTGTGCACCACATGCATTAAAATATCTCAAAGAAACATACTTAAGTCCATGGGCACGATCTGTCCATTTGAACATCTTTTCCATGGCAAGTTTGGTCTCACCGTATGTATTGGTAGGTTCTGTTCTGTCTGTTTCAAGAATAGGAACTTTTTCAGGTTCTCCATAGGTAGCTGCCGTTGATGAAAATACTATCTTATCAAGGCCGTGGGCAACCATTGACTGTAAAAGGACCTTGGTACCGTTTACATTATTGTCATAATATTTGAGCGGATTAACCATGCTCTCGCCTACGAGTGAATTAGCGGCAAAATGAATAACTGCGTCTATCTTCTCCTTATCTAAAACGCTGTCAACAAATGCCCTGTCCCTGATATCGCCTTTGTAAAAACGTGCTTTTTCATGAACTGCTTCTATATGACCTGTTTCCAGATTATCTATAACTACTACATCCACACCCTTTTCAATAAGTGCGTACACCGTATGCGAGCCTATATACCCGGCTCCGCCTAAAACTAATATAGTCATTACGTTCCTCCTGAATTATAACATTCTTTTCCCAAATATTATAATTCAGGATTGAATCTTATGCAACAGCTATTATTCTTCTATTGTTATACCTGCAGTCTTGTATATAAATGTCACGCTGCCTTTTAAGTCATCTGACTTACCTAAGAATGATGTATAATCCTGACCTGATTTTACAACTTTTTTGATTGTATCAACAGCATTCTGTAAATCATCACCCACAAGTTTTTCAAGCGGTTCTATTGCTTCACTGTTAAACTGTGCCATACCGTCTTTTAATGTAATGGCTCCGGCATTAAGTTTCTCAATGGCATCCGCAAGTGTTGCGGCGCTGTCATTAAGGGTTCCTGTTCCGTCTGCAACCTGTGCGGCACCGCTCTTAAGTGCATCATTGTTAGATGTAAGTGTTCCGAGACCGTTTACAAGAGTTTCTGTTCCGTCTTTAAGTGTTTTGCTTCCTGTCTGAAGTTTGTAAATTGCTGAACAGATAGTTTCTGTATTGCCTGTTCTTGTTGCATTGGCATTGTCATTCATTGAACCGATACCTGTGGATAACTGATTAACACCTGTCTGCACCTGGCTTAGTGCTGTATACACACCGCCGTTGCTTGCTGCTGACATAAGCATTGCAATTTCCTGCTGGTATACCTGTCCGAGATTTGTTACGGATGAACCGTCAACGCCTCTAAGTTTCATATGTGAAACATACGCATCAGCCTGTGTAAATGCCGCTTTTGCACTTATGTAAATTGTGTAATCTGACATATATTTTGTAAGAAGTTTTGAAACTTTTTCTTCTGTAAGTCCCGAACTCATTTCTGTGTAAGGAACTACTGACATATCACTTACACCATAAGCCGCACCTGCTGACTTAATAGTGTTATTTAATGCTGCAAATGCCTTATCATATGTTCCTGCTAATGTAAGAACGGATGTAACTTTTCCTCCGTAAGTCTTTACATTGGCGTCAACGGTATTTTTCATCTGTGTAATTCCCGGAACTACCTTTGTATTTATTGCAGTGGCAAGACTGTCAAGACCTGTTGCAAGGTCTGATGCTCCACTATTAAGCTGTGACGCACCTGCCGATACTGTATTTACGCCGTCAATATAAGCATACATTCCGTCTCTTAATGAAAGTGCACCTGTGTTTAACCTGGTAATTCCGTCTGTAAGGGCAGGAACAGCATCCTTTAACTGTGAGGTTCCGTCTGCAAGAGCTGCTGAACCATCCACAAGCTGTCCGGCAGCACTTCCAAGCTTATCTGTAAGAGCTTTTATGCTGTCAATGGAAATGTCATCCACATTCACATCTGAAAGGAAGTTGGATGTTGCCACAGACATTGTCATATCAAGTGAGAATTTATTTACATCCGCTGTTACTTCAAAATACTCAGGAAGCTCTATTCCTTTAAGGTTAAGCATATTTGAAAGACCAGGCATTGCAAGTCCGACTGCAATAATTGAATCACCGTTTCTGGTAAGTTTACCGTTTGTAATCTCTACATTTGAGAATACGTCGGCAGGAAGTACCATTCCCGTAATCATTGTAAAAGGAACATCTTTTGTATTATTTGTGTAATCAAATCTCATTGTTACTTTGCCGCTCTTTCCCGCAAGTTCTTCAGGTGTAACTTCATTTCCGTCAAGAGTGTATGTAACTTTCATGGAAACCGGTACTTCGCCATCAGATTCAGTCTTATTAAGGGTTTCCTTTCCTTTGTCATCAGTTACTTTTTCATTAACGATTATATGGTCCTTATTTCCGTTAGCATCCCCGAACACATATACTGTTTCCTGTCTTGTATTGATTGGAAGTGTACTTTTTGATGATAATTCTTTTTCTATGGATGTCTGGACCATATTGTCCTGACTGTATGCACTCTGTTTTACTTCTTCGTTTGTACTGCCTGTTCCCGCTCCGCATGCAACAAGGTTAGCTGCAACAAGAACACTGCACATTAATATTGAACAACGTTTTAAAAATTTCTTCTTTACCATAACTATCTCTCCTTACATAACTGCTTCTTTTTTATTTTTCTTAGATTTAAAACCAATACTTGTATTTATAATGAGTTTATCAAACAATACAAATAATGATGGAAGTATAAATATTACAACTAACATACTGATGATTGCGCCTCGTGCCATGAGTATACATAATGATGAAATCATATCAACGCTGGCAATCATACCTACACCAAAGGTTGCTGCGAAAAATCCGAGGGCACTTACGATAATTGACGGAATAGATGTTCCAAGTGCAATCGATATGGCCTCTTTCTTGCTTTCGCCTGCGGCTCTTTCTCTTTTGTATCTCGTTGTCATAAGAATTGCGTAGTCGACCGTTGCACCAAGCTGTATGGTTCCGATGACTACCGATGAAATAAACGGTATTGATGTTCCTGTAAAATAAGGAATACCCATATTTACAAATATCGCAAATTCAATTGCCGCAACAAGGATAACAGGTAATGATATTGATTTTAGTACAACGAATATAATTACGAATATTGCTGCAATTGATACAATACTTACTGTCTTAAAGTCTTTATCTGTAATTGTAATAAGGTCTTTTGTACATGGTGCTTCACCGATTACCATTGATTTTGCATCATATTTTTTAGCAATTTCATCAACTTTATCTATCTGGTCGTTGATTTCATCAGATGCAATGGCATAATTGGTTGATATCATCATTATCTGATATTCGTTTCCCTTTAACTCTGAAACAAGGGAATCCGGAAGCATTTCCGTAGGCAGTTCTGCACCAACTACGGAATCAAGGCTCATTGCCGTTGATATACCGTCAAGTTCTTTTATCTCATCTATCATTGCAATAGAGTCATCTTTTGAAAGATTGGTGTCTGCAAGAATCATATATATTGAATTGGTCTTATCAAAATTTTTTGCAAGTAATTTATTAGCCTGTGAGCAATTAAGTTTATCAGGTAATGTATCAGATAAATCATAATATACTTTTGTATGGTTGTAGCCGTATATTGCCGGGTATAAAAGTCCCAGGAAAACAATGAGGAATAGCCATGAATGTTTTACTATCCATCTTGCCGGCTTATCAAAATTAGGCATAATTTCTTTATGCATTGTCTTCTCAAGTGCTTTATCGAATGTAAGTATAAGTGAAGGAAGAATTGTTACGCATCCGATTACTCCGAATATAACACCCTTTGCCATTACTATACCAAGGTCAAGTCCAAGGGTAAAACTCATAAAGCAAAGTGCTATAAATCCTGCTACTGTTGTGATTGATGAACCTACAACAGAGGTAAGTGTATTTCCGATTGCAACTGCCATTGCCTCTTTATGGTCACCGGGATTCTTTTCTTTTTCTTCCTTATAGCTGTGCCACAGGAATATTGAATAGTCAAGTGTTACACCAAGCTGGAGCACCGCCGCAAGTGCTTTTGTTATATACGATACTTCTCCGAGGAAAATATTCGTTCCTAAGTTATATACAATGGCCATTCCTATACTTACCATAAATAATACAGGTACAAGGAACGAATCCATAAATATTGCAAGAACCACACAAACAAGTAATACCGCTACAAGTACATATATAGGAGTTTCTTTTTCCGACATTGACTTGGTATCGGTAACTACCGCCGACATACCCGCTATGTAGCACTGTTTATCGGTTACATCCCTTAATTCTTCAATGGCATCCATCGTTTCTGTACTTGATGTTGTATCATCAAAGAATATTGCGAAAAGTGTCGCTCCCGAATCATCATTCTCAAAGTAAGACCTGAATTTATCAGGAAGAATTTCTGCGGGTACTCCGTCACCAACAATTCCATTGTATGAAATAACACTGGCTACATGGTCAACTTTTTCAACTTTTTTTACAAGCTCGGATACATTTTTCTTGTTCATTCCGTCAACCACAACCATTGCGTAGGCGCCCTTGCCGAAATCGTCAAGTAATATATCCTGCCCCTTCATTGTATCAATATCACCCGGAAGGTAATATAAAATATCATAATTAACTTTAGTATTAAAGTATCCTATTGCTGCCGGAATTAAAAGCAGCACGCTAAGAATGAGAATCGGTATTCTTAGCTTAACGATAAGATTTCCAAACTTTTTCATATAAATCCTCCTTAATTTAAAAATATGTCCATTGGTCATTTTTTTATTTCTGTTGACATTATAGCACTAAAAATTGTATAGTCAATATAGAAAATGTCCAAAAGTCAGTTTTTTATAAATTTTTAATATTTTACACGGAGGATTTTTATAATGGGAAAGGTAGACGATAATAAGCAGCAGAAACTTAATGCTCTTTTAAATGCTGCCTATGATTTATTCACTACGCAAAGCGTGGAAAAAACGACAATAGCTGAAATTTCCAAGGCTGCCGACGTTGCCAAAGGAACTTTTTATCTGTATTTTAAAGACAAATACGAAATCAGGAACCGGCTCATATCACATGAATCCAGTAAACTTTTTAAAGATGCCGTAGCGGCTCTTGAAAAAAATTCATCAACTGTGAGTGAGGAACCTGCTTTTGAGGAAAAAATGATTTTTATTATCAATTACATTGTAGATGCCCTTGAGAACAACCACTCCCTCCTTACTTTTATATCCAAAAATTTAAGTTGGGGTGTGTTTAAGGAAGCCCTTACCACAAACGTAGCTTCCAATGATATTAATTTTAAAGACATTTACTACGAAATGCTTTCCACAAGCGGTCTTTCAATAGAAGAACCTGAAATTCTTCTTTTCCTTGTAGTGGAACTTGTGGGTTCAACCTGTTACAGTTCTATTCTATACAATGAACCGGCGAATATCGGAAGAATTAAACCGTACCTTTCAAGAACTGTACGGGCAATTATCAGGGAATACAGTAAATAAACAAAAAGAGGATGCCGCCTCAACGATTTTTAATCGTTAAAGTGACATCCTCATCTTATATATAGTATGCTATTATATTCTCTATACTTCTTCGTCAGAAGCATTGTTATAGGCTTCAAGGATCTTTCTCTGCAACATTCCTCTTGTGTCTGAATTAATCGGATGTGCTATATCCCTGTAGTCTCCATCACCCGTTTTTTTGCTAGGCATTGCTATAAACAATCCCTTATCTCCATCAATTACTTTAATATCATGTATTACAAACTCGTCATCTATTGTAATTGACACAACTGCTTTTAATTTACCTTCTTTTGCGATTTTTCTTACTCTGATATCCGTAATTTTCATATTTGTAACCCTTCCTTCCTAATGAACTACATTGGGAACCGCTCATTTTTCTCTATTGCAATTTTGATTTCTCCATTCTGACCGATATATTCTGTATTAGGTCTTATGGTATCTCTGCTCTCAATAATGCAATTTTCCAAATGACAATTATCACCAATATGAACATCATTAAGAATTATACAATTCTTAATATAAGTGTTACTTCCTACATATACCTTCTTAAATATAACGGAATCTTCCACTTTGCCGTTAAAAATACATCCGCTGGCAACTATGCAGTTCTTAACTTCCGAACCCGGATTATATTTTGCCGGTGCAAGATCTTCTGTCTTTGAATATATATCTGTTGAATCCTTAAAGAAATGTTTTCTTATATCTCTGTTAAGGAAATCCATATTGGTCTTGAAATATGACTCTACCGTTGATATATTGCTCCAATATGAATCAAGCCTGTAACCGTATATTTTCTTTACGTTCATATATCTTATCACAATATCTTTAACAAAATCATATCTGTCCTCATCGTAAGCCTTCTGGATAAGTTCAATAAGAAGTCTTCTTCTGATTACATATATTCCTGTGGAAACCGTCTTGCCCGATGTCGCTATCGGTTTCTCTTCAAATTCCACAATTCTTCCGTCTTCATCGCACTTAACGACACCGAATCTGCGGGCATCTTCTGAATCATCAAGGTCTTTGATTACAACCGTAATATCAGCTTTCTTCTCAATATGATACTCAATAACCTTATTGTAATCCAGCTTGTATACGCCATCACCCGATGCAATAACAACATAAGGTTCATGGCTGTTTCTTAAGAAAGTAAGATTCTGATATAATGCATCTGCTGTTCCTCTGTACCATACACTGTTTTCATTAGTTATGGTTGGATTAAAAACAAAGAGTCCGCCCTGTTTTCTGCCAAAATCCCACCACTTTGAAGAACTCAGATGTTCATTAAGTGATCTCGCATTGTACTGGGTTATTACTGCAACTTTACCAATATGTGAATTACTCATATTACTGAGTGCAAAATCAATTGTCCTGTAACTTCCTGCAACCGGCATTGCAGCAATGGCTCTCTTATTGGATAATTCACGCATCATCTTGTTATTACCGCCGGCTAAAATAATACCTATTGCTCTCATCTTTCTTCACCTGCCTTAATGATGTATCCACCGCTTTCAAGGATTCCATCTTTATAATCTTCAAGAGTTGTCACTCCTGAGACAGCAGTATTTCTGCCAATTGTAATATTATCCGGAATAACTGTATTTTCACCGATTGTTGCCAAATCAGAATTATAAATCTTAGTGTCCAGCTTACTTTCAGCCATATCACCAAATCCCACATGGCAGTTATTTCCGATTGTCACATTCTCTGCAACTATTGCTTTATTTATAACAGTTCCGTTTCCGACAGTCGTATTCTGCATAATTATGGAATCTGTAACTTCCGCACCTTCTTCTATTGTGACACCACTTCCGATTACTGAATTGCGGACAGTACCATAAATCTCACTTGCTTCACCGATTATGCTTCTCTCAACCTTGGCACTGCCTGATATGTACTGTGGAGGAATTGCATCCGCTCTTGTGTATACTTTCCATAATTCCTCATAGAGATTAAATTCAGGAACTATATCAATAAGCTCCATATTAGCTTCCCAATATGAGTTCAACGTTCCTACATCTTTCCAATATCCGTTATACTCATACGCAAAAAGCCTGTTACCGTTTTCAAAGCAATAAGGAATAATATGCTTACCGAAATCGCAGCCCTTCTGGTCTCTCATCTTAATGAGAGCTTCTTTAAGGACTTTCCAGCTGAATATATATATACCCATTGATGCAAGGTTGCTTCTAGGATTAGCCGGTTTCTCCTCAAATTCTGTTATTCTGTTGTTCTCATCTGTAATAAGTATACCGAATCTGCTTGCTTCCTCTAAAGGAACAGGCATTGCCGCAATAGTAACGTCCGCATTGCATGCCTTATGATAATCAAGCATTATCTCATAATCCATCTTGTAAATATGGTCACCCGATAAAATAAGAACATAGTCCGGATTATACATTTCCATATAATCAAGATTCTGATATATGGCATTAGCTGTACCTGTATACCATTCGCTGCTTGTACTTCTCTCGTATGGAGGAAGAACCGTAACGCCGCCGACATTTCTATCCAAATCCCAAGGAATACCTATCCCGATATGTGTATTAAGTCGTAACGGCTGATACTGTGTAAGAACGCCTACTGTATCAATCCCAGAGTTAATACAGTTGCTAAGTGGAAAATCAATAATTCTGTACTTACCGCCAAATGCTACTGCCGGCTTGGCAACCTTGGACGTAAGAACTCCGAGTCTGCTGCCTTGTCCGCCTGCTAACAACATGGCAATCATTTCTTTTTTCACCATATTAATCACCTCAAGTCTTATATTTTCTAGTCAAATTGTAAACATATTGTAACACAAACCTTATATATTTTAAAGAGTATTTCATAATATTCATTAAATTTTGACATTTTTATTTTTTAATTTTAGTAATTTCTACTAACATAATACTTGTCTCCCGTTTTTTAATATATATTCATTTCCACGATAAAAAGAACCTCTTTATTTTTATTTACTTTTAATGCCTTACTGGTATAAAATATAATAAATTAATCTATATTCAAGGAGACAGATTATTATGTCACATATTAATTATAACAGTCCTATCCATGTTCACTTCATCGGCATCGGTGGAATAAGCATGAGTGGACTTGCAGATATTCTTTTTTCAAAAGGTTTTACAATTTCAGGCTCAGACTCTAAAGAATCAGAACTGACCAGGAACCTTATATCCCAAGGCATTAAGGTTTTCATCGGACAGAAGGCAGACAACATAACTGACGATATTGACCTCGTAGTATATACCGCAGCGATTCACAATGACAATGAAGAACTTGCTGCTGCCAGGGCAAAAAATATTCCCGTAATAACGAGAGCCGAGCTGCTTGGAGAGATTATGACCAACTACAAAACAGCAGTCGGTGTTTCCGGTACCCACGGTAAAACAACAACCACTTCCATGCTTACCGAAATTCTTGTGAATGGAAGCCTTGACCCTACCGTATCCGTAGGCGGAATTCTTCCATCCATACACGGTAACTTAAGAATAGGCCATTCTGATAATTTTGTGACCGAAGCCTGTGAATATACCAACAGCTTTTTATCATTCTTTCCGACTATTGAGATTATACTTAATATAGAAGAAGATCATCTTGACTTTTTTAAAGACATTAACGATATCCGTAATTCCTTTGGACGTTATGTCAGACTTCTCCCTGAGAACGGTCTTCTGGTAATTAATAATGACATTGATAATGTTGAAGAAATTTATAAAAATGCCGCTTGTCCCGTTATAACAGTTGGAAAAACACCTGATGCTGATTATACAGCAGATAATATCTCCTTTGATGAATTCGGCTGTCCTTCTTATGACCTTATCCGTCAGGGAAACACCATCGGCAGAATAGTCCTCAGTGTTCCGGGGATTCACAATGTATATAACAGTCTTGCTGCCATTGCAGTTGCAATCCACTTAGGAATAGACATCAGTACAATCATTGACTCACTTAAAGGTTTTCACGGTACTGACAGACGTTTCCAGAAAAAAGGAACCGTAAATGGTTTTACAATAATTGATGACTATGCGCACCACCCTGCAGAGATTAATGCAACTATTAATTCAGCAATGAATTACCCTCATAAAAAGCTTGTCATCATATTCCAGCCTCACACATATACGAGAACCAAAGCTTTTCTTAAGGACTTTGCAGATGTGTTAAAGAGGGCCGACCTTGTAATACTTCCTGATATTTATGCAGCAAGGGAGACTGATACCCTCGGAATTTCGTCAAAAGATATTGCCGACCTTATAAACGCTGCAGGAACGGAATGTATTTACGAACCGGACTTTGATAAAATATGCCAAATAATACTTGACCGCTGCCAGAAAGGCGATCTTGTAATAACCATGGGTGCAGGAAATGTGGTGGATATTGCCGACCGTCTTACCAGATAATTATCCACATTATCCACACTATCCACAACTTTTGTAAAAAAGGAAGTTTGTTATTTTTTTTTAATAATTACTGTGCTATAATGACAGCATTCGCATTAAAAACAGGAGTGTCGGATTTATGAAGTATATAGCATTAACCTCATCCGTAAAAAATCAATATTCAATGGTTTCCAACGTATTTATAGATACGTTTATGCGTGATGCCAACGGTGAGTTTATTAAAGTATATTTATATCTTTTAAGATGTGAGGACGGTAATATGCCTGTTACCGTAAGTGATATAGCGGACAAGCTTAACATGACTGAGAATGATATTCTGCGGGCATTAAAGTATTGGAACAGCCTTAAAGTGCTTAAGGTTGAATATGACGGCAGCACACCTGTTTCTATTTGTCTTTGTGACCTTAATCAGCCGGTCCTTGCCCCGGTGGAGGAGATAGCCGTATCAAAGGAACCTGCGGAGAACAAGAGCACTGCAGTTAAACGTTCATATTCTCCGGCTGAAATCAGACGTCTTTGCGAACAGGAAGACATAAAAGAGCTTTTATACATAATCCAGAAATATATGGGTGCCCCTCTCACTCCTACGGAAACGAGCACCATAATTTATATATATTCCGATCTGGCATTTTCGGCAGAGTTGATTGAATATCTGATTGAATATTGTCTGTCCGGCAATCACCGTTCTTTTAACTATATATGTAAAGTTGCAATGAACTGGTATGACAACGGTATCACTACTGTTGCAGAAGCCAAAGAAACTTCAGGAATAAGGAGCAGCAGGAACGCTGCCGTGTTCCGTTCTTTTGGAATTACAGACAGAAACGTCACACCTATTGAAAGTGAGTTTATTACCCGTTGGTTTGATGAATACAATTTTAGTACAGAACTTGTGAGTGAAGCCTGTAAAAAGACAATCCTTGCGGTAAGCAAGCCCAATTTTGCTTATGCCGAGAGTATTCTTAAGAAATGGCATAATGCAGGGATTACAACTCTCGAAGATGTTAAGAAATTAGAATCCGGTTTCAGGACAAAGATAACTGTTCCGGTTACTTCAAAAGCTGCACCTGTGCAGCAGTCTGTCAATAAATTTAATAATTTTCCACAGCGTTCTTACAATTTTGATGATTCAAAGGATGATCTTATTATCATCAATCAATAAGGGAGGATTTGGTTTTGGCATTAAGTAATTCCCAGTATGAAGAAATAATGCATGAATATAATAAAAGACAACTGAAGTCAGCAGATGAACTTAACAGACGTACCGAAGAAGTCATACGTGTGATTCCGGAATATAAAGTATGCCTCGATGAGATATCATCCCTTTCAATCAGTGCGGCAAAGGCAAGGATATCCGGCAATTCTTCCTCTCTTACTTCTCTTCATAAGGATATTGACTCTTATGTATCACGGATGTCTAAGCTTCTGTCATCTGCCGGTTATCCTGATGATTATCTTACCCCTTCTTATGTCTGTAATGACTGCAAGGATACGGGATACATCGGTAATGAAAAGTGCCATTGTTTTAAGCAGGCAGAAATTGACCTGCTTTACAGACAGTCTAATATAAAAGATCTGCTTTCAGTACAGAACTTTGAGCATTTTAATATTAATCTGTTTTCTGACGATATCCCGGAAGGGTACAGTGTAAGTCCCCGTCAGAATATGAAAGCGGCTCTTGAAGTATGTAAATCATTTATAGAGGAGTTTCCTTCCGGCAAGAACCTTCTTTTTCTCGGTTCCACGGGTGTTGGGAAGACATACCTTACAAATTGTATAGCCAAAGAAATTCTTGACAGATACCACAGTGTAGTTTATCTGTCCGCTATTGAACTTTTTGATTATTTTTCTTCAAAAAATGATCATTACGAATATTCGGGACTTGACAATTCTGACAATTCATTGCAAATTATAAGTTGCGACCTGCTTATTATAGATGATTTGGGCACAGAATTAATTAATAATTTTACAACCTCGAAGTTATTTTATTGTATCAATCAGAGATTATTGGAAAAACGTTCAACCATAATCTCTTCTAATTTTGATAAACAGAGTTTGCTGGCCGCATACTCAGAAAGAATTTTTTCACGTATTTTCACATCATATAATATTATCAACCTTATCGGTGATGATGTGCGTAAGAGAAAATAATTATATATTATGGAGGATTTTTTATTATGCAGAACGATCGCGATCTTGAGACAATTCCTGTAGGTGCACTTGGTCTGATTAACCTTAACGGTTGTGAGGCACTTGGTCAGAAAATCAACAACTATATTGTTGACTGGCGTAATGAAAGAGAAAATGAACACAAAACAACATTAGCCTTTGCAGGATATCAGAGAGACAATTATATCGTTAAGGCTGCCGTTCCACGTTTTGGTTCAGGTGAGGCAAAGGGTGTAATCAACGAATCAGTCCGTGGTTATGACTTATACCTTTTGGTTGACGTATGTAATCACAGCCTTACTTACAATCTTTGTGGCAAGACAAATCATATGTCACCTGATGACCACTATCAGGATCTTAAGAGAATAATTGCAGCCGTAGGAGGTAAAGCAAGACGTATTACGGTTATTATGCCTTTTCTCTATGAAAGCAGACAGCATAAGCGAAGCGGAAGAGAATCCCTTGACTGTGCCCTGGCTTTAAGAGAACTCGTATCAATGGGTGTTGATAATATAATCACATTTGATGCCCATGATCCAAGAGTACAGAATGCGATTCCTTTGAATGGATTTGAAACCGTACAACCTGCATACCAGTTTATTAAAGCACTTCTTACCAATGTTAATGACCTTAAGATAGACAGCAATAATATGATGATTATAAGTCCTGATGAAGGTGCTATGGGACGTGCCGTTTATTATTCTAACGTTCTCGGACTTGATATGGGTATGTTCTATAAGAGAAGAGATTATTCCCGTATTGTAGACGGACGTAACCCAATTGTTGCCCATGAATTTTTAGGTTCTTCGGTTGAAGGCAAAGATGTGTTTATCATTGATGATATGATTTCTTCAGGTGAAAGCATGCTTGATGTTGCAAGAGAGCTTAAGAAAAGAAAAGCTAAGAGGATTTTCCTTGCCGCTACATTCGGTTTATTTACAAACGGTATGGCCAAATTCGATGAAGCCCACGAATCAGGTCTTTTTGACAAGATTCTTACAACCAACCTCGTATATCAGTCTCCTGAACTTTTAAGCAGGGATTACTATATAAGCGTAGATATGAGTAAATACATTGCGTTACTTATTGATACACTTAACCATGATGCTTCAATCAGCGACCTTCTTAATCCTGTTGAGAGAATCAACAAACGCGTAAATGCATATAAAGAATCACATAAATAATTAACATAAAAAGTCCGGAACCATCTCTTTAATATCAGATATGGTCCCGGACTTAATTCTTATAATCTATCCTCTGTAATCATAGTCTTTGTCACCCATTCCACTTACATCAACATCCTTGTCGCCTCTGCCGCTAACGTCTACTCCGTGAGGTGTATCTCCGTCACTTATATTAGGTGTTCCGCCGCCATGCCATCCCGGATGTGTCTCAGTTTCTTTTTCGTCGTGGATATCTCCACTATTATTATCAACGGCATTGTCCTGATAATTCGGAAATTCTTCCAGTGGAAGTCCTTCATGTATTATTTCCATATATTTTTTCCATATATTAAGAGGGAAAGTTCCTCCTCCAAGTCCAAGCACAGATTTAGGCTGGTCGCAGCCAACCCATACAACAGTTGTATAATATTTTGAATAACCTGCTAACCATCCGTCTTTATAATCATTGGTTGTTCCTGATTTTGCGGCTACTATAGCATTTTCAAGCTTTGCCTTTTGGAGTATTCCATGATTTACACCCCATTCCATCATTTTTGTTACCATAATCGAGGCATCTTTTGTGTATACACTGTAACCTTCGCCCGGATTATTTACTATATTTTCTCCTTTTGAATTGGTAATTCTTGATACACATGTAGGATTTCTGTAGGTTCCATTATTTTCAAGGGTCGCATATCCCGCTGCCAGTTCCACAGGCGATACTCCGTAAGTAAAACCACCTACGCTTATCGCCATATTATGCTCATCATCATTTATTTTGGCATAATTCATGGCGTGGAGATATTGTATTGCAGTCTCAGGGGTCAGGCTCTCCATTATTTTCCAGGCAGGAACGTTTGTGGAATAACCGAGTGCTTCCGTAAGTGTGATAAGTCCTCTGTATGTATCATCTACATTTTTTGGTCCACCCGGCATATAAGAATCATCTATAATTTCATCCGGCATATGCCCTGCTATAAGGTACGGTGCGTACACCAAAACAGGTTTAATTGCACTTCCCGGCTGTCTGTATGCCTGATACGCCCTGTTAAACATATAACCGTCATATTCCTGCGTTCTGCCTCCGACAATAGCCGTAACCAGTCCTGTCTCATTATCTATGCATACGGCCGCACCCTGTAAATCGTATATTCCGTTATCACCTGTATCTTCCGAAAACTTAAGTTCCTGATTAAGAATGTTCTGAAGCAGTTCCTGTTTCTCCATGTCAATGGCTGTATATATTCTGTATCCGCCTGTGAACAAAGATTTCTGATACTCGGCATATGTTGAATCATACATCTCCTTATAAGCATCCTCATCATCTTTATCCGTAAACTCTGTCCTGAATACAAAACCGTCCTGCTCCATTAACGCTCTCGTTGCACAGTAAAATACATAGGTTTCTATGTAATTATATCTGTCTGTTTTTTTGCTGTTAATCACAATGTCATATTCTATTGCTTCATAATACTCAAGACTGGTTATAAGGCCTGCCGCATACAGCTGTTTCAGAACGGAATTTCTTCTCTCCACGGCTGCGTCATAATTGGTAAATGGGTCATAGGCATTTGGTCTTCTTGGAATACCCGCAAGAAAAGCAAGCTGTGACACATTAAGTTCACTTACCGGCTTTCCGAAATATCCCTCTGATGCTGCCTCGATTCCATAATATCCGTTAGCAAAATATATATTATTGATATAAAATTCAAGAATCTGATCCTTTGAAAATCTCTTTTCAAGCTCCATCGCTATAAACATTTCCGTTATCTTACGGTTCCATGTAATACTCTGGTCAAGGAACATATTTTTCGCAAGCTGTTGTGTAATTGTACTTGCGCCCTGTCTGATTGAAGCGTGTGTTACATTGGCAAGCGCCGCCCTGATAATTGCGGACATATCAATTCCCGAATGATTGTAAAAATCCTTATCTTCTATCTGGACGAACATCTTCTTTAAAACGTCCGGAATCTCATCGGATTCAAGATAATATAATTCTTTAATTCCACTTAAAGCAGATATTTCTTTGCCGTTTATATCATAGATAATACTCGTTTCAGTCTGTCTGAACGAATCTAAAGACACGTTTGACATTATCTTTTTTGCATCTGACCGCAGTTTTAATATTTTGCCAAGAAATACACCTGCAACAATGAGAAGCGTGCCTAAAAGCGTTATAACGATTGCCAATATAATCTTTTTAAGTGTCTTATTTTTTTTCTTTGTCTTGTCTTTCGCCATATTAAATCTCCCGGTTTATTTATGGTCATCCATATATCTGTCCCAGATTTTATTGCCTTGCAGGTCTATCACAACCCCGCCGGTATTTTTAGCAACACTGATACATTCCGATTTGTCTGTATCTATATAATAAAGTCTGCCGTAAGTATATACATAATAATATTCAGTAGTAATATCAAATTCATTGTTAATATGTACTGCGGAATCTGACGGAAATACATACTTCCCGTTCTGCCATGATGTTTTAACAGAACCTTTGACAGGCGGAATAATATATAATTCCTTCTGTCTTTTCTCAGAATTCCCTGTGTATAATTTTGCTTTTGTACTGTCTGATTTTGTATTGCTGAGAAGCCTTTCATCAGTGATATCCACCAAATTATTGTTTTCATCATAGGCAACACGTTTAATTATTATTTTGGATTCGTAAAATTCTGTTCCCGATATATAACTGTCATCATTTTCATAAGTTCTTATAATTTTCAGATTTTCATCCATAATATAAATTCCTTTCATAAGGAATTTTCCTGTCTGGGTTACAATATCTTCAGGTGCCAGTCCGTATACAATGTTATTGTCAATAAAACCGAGAACACGTATTTTCTCATTGGTTTCACATTGTATTGTACGTTTTACCCCATCCTTAAGGTCTATAATATTAATCAGATTATCAACATTTTCTGTCTGGTACACAAGGACATTATTGCCTGACGTCATACAGGTATCAGGCACAACATTGCTGTCAAGCAGCATACATTCCTTGGTCTCATAATTCAAATAATATATCGACCTGTTTCTGTAAAAATATAATATTTTTTTGTCATTAATGTAAGCTGCTTTATCCAGTTCCTCTTTTGTAACAAGATAATTTTCATCTGTAGGAATAAAAGCAAGTTCGGTTATTGTATTCGATGCAAAATTATACATATAAGCTGCGATTCCGGTATTGCCTTCGTGGCTTCCTCTGTTCATATAGCCATATACAACAAAATAAATATCTCCGTTCTTATCCACATCAAGAATCTTTATTCCGTAATTTCTGTTTTTTTCCCTGAAACCGTCCGAGGTCTCTTCATCAAAAGAAAAAACCTTGTTAAATCTATCTCTGTTAGGGTGATAACTCCACAAATTCCCATTTACTACAAAGGCTGTGACCGTTCCAGTTGAATTGCACATGGTCTGAAGAGATTTGTCCTCATTAATTCCCAGATATATATTACGTCCGGATGATATTCCGTATTCAGGTTCAAATATCTGGTTCATAAATCTGTCATAAGAATATACATAAGTAACCTTTTCGCTGACCTGGTTTATTCTGAAAAATTCCGTTACTTCATAATTATAATTTCTGTTCTCATCTTTTGTTGTAATGCAGAACTTCAAAGTTATGGATGCCACGTCACCGTCTATCTCGTCTATCTGGGGATATATTTCTCCCTGCAATTCAGGATTAAGCATTCCGTAGCCTACCTGCGACAATTTACTGTGGATATTAACATGACTTAAATCGGTATTATCGCCTGTGCTGTCAGGCTCCAGCTTTGGTATAAGCTCTTTAAGCGTATTTTCATTTCTTGTATTTCCCGAAAACCATTTAACATAGCTAAGTTTTCTGTCAACATTGGCATTATCTGTCAGCTTAATTCTCGTATAGTATGATGTATCCCCATAATCTTTTGTATTAATACAGATTTTCAACATATACTCTTTACCGGTTTCAAGAAGATTACGCAATCTTGCATTTATATCTATTATGCCTGATTTATCGGTAAAATTTTCCAGCTCCGTTTTTTCAATCAGCTCTGTTCCGCTTAAATCCCTGACTTCATAAGATATGCCTGAAATATCGGTTCCGTATGTTTTAAGGGCAAAATGTATGTCTCTGGTTGTCTTAACAGGTGTTATAACTCCGTGAAGTTCAGAATAATTTATTTCAGAATTATAACCATACAGATAGTTATAACCCGTTCCTTCTTCGGAAACCATATATACCACCGGGAGTCCCGCCTCACTCATGGTTCTGGTATCTGTTTTATCTGTTGCACCATCTGTTTTCAATAAATAAGTAATGGCAAAAGTTGCCACAAAAGCAATTATATATAAAGCAATTCTTAACCTTAATATCTTCAATGTAAATACCACCAATTCGTCATTATCTTATTATTTTACAACGTATTTCCCTAGTAATCAAGGTTGTTAATCGGTGTTGCAAGATATATGACTGTTTCATTGGCTGCTTCGTCATACGAAGACGTGACATTCACATTGATTTTTCTACCCACTGATTTTATATATCCTTCAATATTGGATGTATATGCATATATTGTAAAAATATCATTATCCCTGCTTTCTGTTACGATTTTACCGTCAAGTTTCTTTATCATCCTGTCAGCCAGATAACTTCTTTCTTCATAGTTAAGGGCGCCCCTTATTCTTCCCTCAAGATATATGCTCACATTTCCTTTAATACCCTCTGCCGCAAAAATATTTCTGACCAGCTCTTTATAATCATATAAACATTCTGTATTTTGTTTTAAATCCACCATTATCCTCAAAAAATTATTACCATCCATATTGGCAAGCTGTACTTTTACGTATCCGTTATCCGATATTTTTTCACAGTATACTTCCTCTTCACACGATACCATATTGTAATCGTTCATAATTCCTAAGGCATACATTATATTTTTAACGGCATATTCCTTGTCCGTTATATTTCCGTATATGCTGTATTCGCCCTCTCCTATTACTTTTCCCGTCACATAATTGCAATTCGATGTTGCAAATGCCGTAAATATATCGTCTTTTTTCTCATTCGCTTCACAAATATATCTGACTGCCACCAGACTCCATATAACCATGCCTGCAATTATTCCGACTTTTTTCATAAAAACACCTCCCAAATGGCTTTTCTAAATTATTGCCATCCGGGAGGTATTTATTCTTAATTTTTTAATGAAATTCGTATCAATGATTTCTTCAAAGCTATTTCGGCTCTCTGAAGGTCTATTCCGGACTTATCACCGGACATTCTTCTTTCAGCTCTTATCTTAGCTTCCCTGGCACGGCTCTCATCTATTTCATCAGGCCATTCGGCAATTTCCGCAAAAATAGAAATCTTATCTTTCATTATTTTTGCAAATCCGGAATGTAATGCCGCCTTCTTTTCGCCATCCGGTTCATGTATGACAAGAACTCCCGGGGAAAGAATTACAGCAAGGGGTATATGTTCCGGATATACACCGATGTAACCTTCTGTTGTATTAAATTCGGCCATTGTTACTTCACCGGTATAAAAATTCCGGTCCGGAGACATAATCTCCAGTTTCATTGTTTTATCTGCCATAGATGACCCTCCTACTTAACTTTTGCAAGTACGTCATCAATACTTCCGCAATTAAGGAAGTAACTTTCAGGAATATCGTCATACTTTCCTTCAAGAATTTCTTTAAATCCCTGTATTGTCTCGCTTACAGGTACATATCTGCCTTCAAGTCCGGTAAACTGTGTTGCTACGAAGAAAGGCTGTGAAAGGAATCTCTGTACCTTTCTCGCTCTTGCTACTACAAGCTTATCGTCTTCTGAAAGTTCATCCATACCAAGAATTGCGATAATATCCTGAAGTTCTTTATATTTCTGAAGAATCTCCTGGACTCCTCTGGCTACCTTATAATGTTCCTCGCCTACGATACGTGGGTCAAGAATTCTTGATGATGAACCAAGCGGATCAACCGCAGGATATATACCAAGTTCTACGATTGAACGGTCAAGTACGGTTGTTGCATCCAGATGGGCAAAAGTTGTTGCCGGTGCAGGGTCCGTTAAGTCATCCGCAGGTACATATACAGCCTGTACAGATGTAATTGATCCGTTCTTTGTTGAAGTAATACGCTCCTGGAGAGCACCCATTTCAGTCTGAAGTGTAGGCTGGTAACCTACTGCCGAAGGCATACGTCCGAGAAGTGCCGATACCTCTGAACCTGCCTGTGTAAATCTGAAAATATTATCAATGAAAAGAAGGACATCCTTTCCACCCTGGTCTCTGAAATACTCAGCCATTGTAAGGCCTGTAAGTCCGACTCTCATTCTTGCTCCCGGTGGTTCGTTCATCTGACCGAAAACCATCGTGGTTTTGTTGATAACGCCAGACTCCTGCATCTCGTGATAAAGGTCATTTCCTTCTCTTGTACGTTCACCAACACCGGTAAATACAGAATATCCGCCGTGTTCTGTTGCTATGTTTCTGATAAGTTCCTGAATTAACACTGTCTTACCAACTCCGGCACCTCCGAAGAGACCAATCTTACCACCCTTCTGATATGGGCAAAGTAAGTCAACTACTTTAATACCTGTTTCAAGGATTTCAGTTGATGTGGATTGTTCTTCAAATGAAGGAGCTTTTCTGTGAATTGGAAGATACTGTTCAACTTCCGGAGCCGGCTTATTGTCGATTGCTTCTCCAAGTACGTTAAAAATACGTCCAAGAGTCTTTTCGCCAACCGGTACAGAAATAGGTGCACCTGTTGACTCGGCTTCCATACCTCTTACAAGTCCGTCTGTGGTTCCCATGGCAATACAACGTACCGTATCGTCTCCAAGATGCTGTGCAACTTCAACAACAAGTTTTTCACCATTCTTGCGATATACGTTAATAGCCGTATTAATTTCCGGGAGACCGCCATTTGCGAACTTGATATCAAGTACGGCACCGATAATCTGGGTGATTTTACCAATATTTTTATCAGCCATCTTATTCTCCTTTATGATATTGCATTTGCGCCTGCAATAATTTCTGTTAATTCCTGTGTAATCGAGCTCTGACGTGCTCTGTTGTACTTCAGTGCCAGATCACTAATCATTTCTTCTGCATTGCTTGTAGCATTGTCCATAGCAGTCATTCTCGCACCGTTTTCACTTGCTACGGATTCTGTCAATGCACCATAAATAAGACTGTTAATATACTTAGGAATAATTATGTCAAGAGCTTCCTCTTCACATGGCTCATAGGTCATAAGATCATCTGCGTCCTCTGCTTCTTTGTGCTCACTGCTGTTCATGGGAAGTAATTTAATCATTTCCGGTGTATGAACCACAGTATTCTTAAAGCTTGTATATGCAAGATATATCTCTCCTACTCTGCCTTCCTCAAAATCCTTTAAGACTCTGCTTCCGATTTCCATGGCATCCGAATACATAGGCTCATTAATTACCTCGGAATAATCCTCAGCAATTTCATAATTTCTTCTTATAAAGAAATCACGTCCCTTTGTACCAACCGCATAAATTACCATGTCTTCTTTAGGTATTCCGTAATTAGCTACAAGTTTGGTTATGCCGCTGTTATATCCTCCGGCAAGACCTCTGTTGGCAGTTATAACGATTATTGCTTTTTTATTTGTGTCCCCTGCTTTGAGATAACGGTGGTTGATATCCCCCGTTCTGGCAAGCATTGTTGACACCGTTTCATACATTGCGTCGAAATAAGGCTTGGCACTTTCTGCCCTTCCTCTGGCTTTCTGGAGTTTGACAGTTGCTACCAGTTTCATGGCTTTAGTTATCTGTCCTGTACTCTGAATACTTTCTTTACGACGCTTTATATCTTTCATTGAAGCCATATATTATACCTCTATTTAAACTGCGCCTTAAATTCTTTAATTGCTTTAATTAATGCCTGTTCATTATCATCTGATAATACTTTTTCCTGTTTGATTGCTACAGGAATTTCAGGATACTTTGTATCTATGAATGTAAAAAGTTCTTTCTCAAAATCAGCAATTCTGTCAACTGCTATATCAAGAAGATACTTATTTGTAGCAGCATAAATTATAATTACCTGATATTCTACAGGCATTGGCTTATACTGTGGCTGCTTCAATACTTCTTTGAGTCTTTCGCCCTGTGCAAGTTTTTCCTTGGTATCTGCATCAAGTTCTGAACCAAACTGTGCAAATGCTGCAAGCTCTCTGTACTGTGCAAGGTCCACACGGATAGGTGCCGCAATTTTCTTAATTGCCTTAATCTGTGCCGCACCACCTACTCTTGATACTGAAAGTCCCGCATTAACGGCAGGTCTGAAGCCCGAATTGAACATTTCTGTTTCCAGATATATCTGTCCGTCTGTAATTGAAATAACGTTAGTAGGAATGTAAGCTGATACATCGCCTGCCTGTGTTTCAATTATAGGTAATGCAGTAAGTGAACCTCCGCCAAGTTCATCCGAAAGTCTGGCTGCTCTTTCAAGAAGTCTTGAATGAAGATAGAATACATCTCCCGGATAAGCCTCACGTCCCGGTGGTCTTTTAAGGAGTAATGAAAGTGTACGATATGCTGCCGCATGCTTACTCAAGTCATCATATACAACAAGCACATCTTCTCCGCGCTCCATCCACTCTTCGCCGATTGCACATCCTGAATAAGGAGCAATGTACTGGAGAGGGGCAAGTTCACTTGCAGTAGAAGCTACAACGGTTGTATAGTCCATTGCACCGTACTCTGTAAGTGTCTGGACAATTGTTGCTACTGTAGATGCTTTCTGTCCGATTGCAACATAAATACAATGTACGCCCTGACCTTTCTGATTAATAATTGTGTCTATTGCTATAGCAGTTTTACCTGTCTGCCTGTCACCTATGATAAGTTCTCGCTGACCTCTTCCGATAGGTACCATTGTATCAATTGCCTTGATACCGGTCTGTAAAGGTGTATCAACTGACTTTCTTGAGATAACACCTGATGCCACTCTTTCAATCTGACGGTATTTATCTGTGGTAATAGGTCCCTTTCCGTCGATAGGCTGTCCAAGAGAGTTTACAACTCGTCCTGTCAACGCATCGCCTACAGGTACTTCAACAACTCGTCCCGTAGTCTTAACCGTATCACCTTCATTGATATTTCTTGAACTGCCAAGTAAAACAGCACCTACATTATCCTCTTCGAGGTTAAGCACCATTCCATATACTTCTCCAGGGAACTCAAGAAGTTCTCCCTGCATGGCATTTTCAAGACCATGTATTCGTGCAATACCATCTGCTACCTGAATGACCGTTCCGACATTTGATACATCTAATTCTGTTTTATACCTCATAATCTGTTCTTTAATAACTGAACTGATTTCTTCCGGTCTTAAATTCATAGGGTTTTTGCACCTCTTTTCGATATAATTTGGTAATTGATTCTATAAATCAATTTTCTGAAGCTGTCTGGAAAGTTCCAGAAGCTTATGTTTTATACTGCTGTCAACTACTCTGTCACCAATCCTGATTATCATTCCTCCGATAAGTGATTCATCGACGCTGTAATGAATTTCAAACTCCTGATAGTCCGTTGTTTCCAATAATCTTTTAAGAATCTTTTCTTTGGCCGCCTTATCAGGTTCCACAGGTGTTGTAACGTATGCCGTCCCGATACCTTTATATTCTTTTACCTTGTTAAGGAAATAGTTAAGGATATCTTTTATCGCGTAAGCACGGTCCTTTTCAACCACAGTTACAAGAAAACCTGTCATTTCTTTTGATACGAACTTTTCAAAGCTGTTTATCATTACTTTGATTTTTTCGTCTTTTTCTATGTTAGGGTGACACAGGAATTCGGACAGTTCTTTATTATCTGAAAAGACCTGTAATACACACACTGCCTCATCATACAAAGCATCTGTCATATTCTGTTCAACCGCTACTTCAAACAGTGATTCGCCATAAGTTGAAGATACTAATTTCGCCATGTATTATCACCCATTTCATTAAGTGTCTCATCTACCAGTGATTCCTGTATATCGGTATCAATGGAAGCTGATACAACTTTTCCTGCCATCATTGTCGCAACAGCAATCATTTCCTTCTTCATATCGTCAGCAGCTTTTTTCTTCTCAAGCTCAATTTCATTATCGGCTCTCTTAATAATTCTTCCTGCCTCTTCTTTTGCTTCCGAAATTACTTCAGCTTCTTTCTGAAGTGCTTTCTTTCTTGCATCGGCAAGAATCTGGTCTGCTGCTGTATCGGCATTCTTTAATTTCTCATCATACTGAGCCTTTAAAGCATCTGCCTCTTCTTTACTCTTTCTGGCTGCTTCAATTTCAGCCGCTACATTATCCTGTCTTTTTTTAAGAAGGTTTCTTACAGGATTAAAAAGAAGATATGAACCTAACAAGAACAATATGAAAATATTAACAGCTAAAATAATTGCATCCTGGAGTAGCTGTGGGTCCAGATTAAATATTCTTTGCAAGGTTTTGCCTCCCTTTAGTTCTCTGTCTTGTTTTTTTAGAGCTTACCGATAAGTGGGTTGGCAAACAGAAGAATAATAGCAACCGCAAATCCGTAAAGACCTGTTGTTTCTGCTACTGCCTGTCCTAAAAGCATTGTAGATGTAATATCTGATTTTGCTCCCGGATTACGTCCTACCGCTGCTGCTGCATGTCCTGCTGCAATTCCCTGTCCGATACCAGGACCAAGACCTGCTATCATTGCAAGACCTGCACCTATTGCTGAACATGCTAATACTAAAGCTTCACTTGTGATCATCATAATTTCCTCCTGAATAAAAAGTTATTAAATTTCTAATCTGCGATTTTGTCATTGACATAAACCATCGTCAACATACAAAATACATAAGTCTGGATTGCTCCGGAAAAAATATCACAATATACATGAATTACCGAAGGTATTCCAATTGTAAGTACAGTTGGAAGCAATCCATAAATCAATCCCATAAGGATTGTTCCTGACATAATATTACCGAATAACCTCAATGACAACGAAAGCGGTACCGCCACCTCGCCTATGAGATTGATAGGGAATAAAACCGGATTCGGCTTAAACAGATTGGTAAAATGCTGAATTTTTTTAGCTTTGATACCATTAATCTGAATAATCAGGAATGTAATGATTCCTAATGGAAAGGTTACACCGTAATCCGCTGTCGGTGGTCTGAGTCCGAACAGTCCCGATATGTTGCAAAAAAGAATAAACATAAAAATTGCACATATCCAGTTGCGGAATCTTTTACCGTTACTACCCATGATTGACTCTACAAGATTATCAATTGTGGAAACAAAAAGTTCCAGTACATTCTGAAGTCCCTTTGGCTTTGCCATAGGGTCAGCTTTAACGATTATCCTGTGTCCTACAATCATAAGAATGATAAGAATCACAGATACAATGAATAACCCGACATGGGTTGTCGTTATCCATAATTCCTGCCCAAACAGCTTGTACTTGACCAGGCCCTTGATGTAGAAATCAACATCTTTGGCAGCCAGTACCATGCCGGAAAGCATTTCCGTCACATTCTCATCCTCCTTAATCTTTGATTTTTATTTTAAATCGTTTTTCAAGAATAGGTGCAAAATAAGCACCAAACTTAAGGCCAAGAATTCCTAAAACCATAAATATCGGGTTAGCGAATCTGGTCCAGGCTATCAAAACAATTATGCCTGCTACTGTAACAAGTCTTCCGACAGAACTCCATGCGAGGAATGCCGACTGGTGTTTTTCCATATATACTAACCGGGATATGGAAAAAGACATATGCCATGCCATAAGTATTGCCATTACACTTCCTATAAACAATCCTGCTTCACATTTGAATTTGTCTTTGGTGAAAATAAGTACGGGAACGGAAGCCACCGCAAAAAAAACGGCAATTCCGATTATTATAAGCTTTAACGTATAACGCTGTTCCTTACTCATTCCTGCCCATCCTTTCTGTTATCGTCTTTTTTCTCTTCCTTTACGGATGCCATTGCTATCCTGTAGGCATTTCTTGCGCCTGCCGCAATGCCAAGAAAAATCAAGGGAATAATGAAATTACTGTTAAATTTCTTATCAATAAGTACACCTATAAAAATACATAATCCTATAGGAACAATTACCGATATCCCAAGCTGCGAAATAAGGGCAAAATTTCTGTACACACTCTTCTTATATTTCACTGACCTGTCTCCGTTTTACATGATAAATTTACCATGTTGATGATGATTATATCATTATTTTTCTATCATTTCAACACGCCTTATGTGTCTTTCTTCGTTGCTGAATTCAGTATCTAAGAACGTATCAACTATATCCATTGCAAGTTCTTCGCTTACTACCGATGCACCAAGCGCAAGCATATTGGCGTTGTTGTGAAGTCGTGTCATTTTTGCAAGATTGGTGCTTGTGCACAGTGCACATCTGATGCCCTTAACCTTATTGGCAGCTATTGATATACCGATTCCTGTTGTACATACTACAATTCCTTTATCACATGTGCCGTCTGCAACCGCTTCTGCCGCTGCACGCCCGAATACGGGATAATCACATGAATCGGTGTTGTAACAACCGTAATCTTTGTATTCCAATCCTCTATTTTCAAGATGTTTTATAATTGCAGACTTTAATGCAAATCCGCCATGATCTGAACCTAATGCGATCATTTTAAATCCTCCTTGGTATTTAATTGATGTAATTTTATTTCAACCTGATTAACCCAGGTATGAATCGATGAATAAAACATTTCGTATACGGCATTATCGCCGCCGTATGGGTCAAAAATATCTCCGTTGCCACCGGCAAACTCCATTATGGAATATACATTACAGGCATTTTTATATTCGGATAATATTTTGTCTTTCTGTGCTCTCGTCATGGTTAATATAAGGGTGTTTTCTCCAAAATCTTTTTCTTCAAGAGGCCTTGACACTCCGTTATCCATAATTATTCCATGATTTCTTAATAACGAGTGTATTTTCATACTGTAAGGTTCTGAAAAAAGAACCACTAACCCTCTGGAGGAAACTTCAAGCCATTCATCTTTTTTTATTGAATTAAGAATGGCTACGGCTGCCGGGCTCTGACAGATATTATCCCTGCATACAAAAATCACTTTGTCATATAACATGTTCTATACCTCTATAATTTTATGTCCTGCTGCCTTAAGCAGACGGTTCATGATTGCCTGCCCGATTCCCTCCTCTGAAAAGCCTTCCGAAAAAATAACATCTATATCCATGTCATCGAATTTTCTAAGGCATGCAAACAGATTTCTTGCAATTTCATTCTCGTCACTGCTGCTGCCCAGACATAATTTATAATCTGAACATATCTTATCAAAATTCTCCTCTGAAAGCATTATACCCGCTTTCTGTCCTTTTCTTTCTGCTTCTTTAACCAGTTCTTCTATCCGGGCAACCGTCTTTTCAGGGCTGCCCTCAATTATGGTAAGTTCTGCCTTAGGTGCATAATGTCTATATTTCATTCCGGGAGCTTTAGGCTTCACATTTCCTTTTACTCCGGTCATCAGTGCTTTGTCAAGTCTGACTTTACCGACTGTCTCTTCAAGCATTTCAAAAGTAACATATCCCGGTCTTAAAATAACCGGAACGTCTTCTGTAAGGTCCACGATTGTTGACTCAAGCCCGATTTCTATGCTGCCGTCATCAATAATCATATCAATTCTTCCATCGAGATCATCTATTACATGTTTTGCTGTTGTAGGGCTTGGTCTTCCCGATATGTTGGCACTTGGTGCCGCAATAAAGGTTCCCGATTCTTTAATTAATTTTCTTGCCACTTTGTGGGATGGAAGCCTCACTGCCACTGTGTCAAGTCCTCCCGTTACGGTTACAGGCACGCTCTTATTTTTCTTGACAATCATAGTAAGCGGACCCGGCCAGAACTTATCTGCAAGCACTTTTGCAATTTCAGGGACTTCATCCGACAGCTTATATATGTCATCAAATTCCGAAATATGAACAATTAACGGATTATCTGACGGTCTTCCCTTAGCTGCATATATTTTTTCTGCCGCCGCCGGGTCAAAACTGTCGCCTCCCAGACCATATACCGTTTCTGTCGGAAACGCAACAAGACCGCCGCGGGAAATTATTTCCGCAGCAGTCTTAATAATTTTATCATTTTCAATTTCATTATCGGTTATTTTTTTAATAATAGTTTCCATATTTTTATCCTGTTACTTCAAAATTTTCTTTAACCCCATCTGTTATAGAGTCTGCTAACCGGTTCTGGTATTCATCCGATACCAGCAATTCTGCCTCGGCTGCATTACTTAAAAAACCACACTCAACTATAACACATATACATGGTGTATGTATCAGAAGATAATAACTGTCATTAGCTTTTGCTTCTCTTGTATTATCTTTATCCGCTGACTTGAGATGTTCCTGAATAAGCGATGCCATTTTTTTGCCCTTAACGGAATGCGTATAGTAAAAAGTCTGACCGCCTCTTACATTACTGTCAGAAAAGCTGTTCTGGTGGATACTTATCAGAAGGTCTGCATTTTCTTCTTCGGCAATTTCACATCTTGCCCTTAAATCAGCTGCTTTCTTATTAACATCATCTTCTTTGTAAAGACCATTATCCTCTGTTCTTGTCATTATCACCTTGAATCCTGCATTTTCTAATTCATTTGCAAGTTTTGTTGCAATTTGAAGATTTACATCTTTTTCAAGAACATTATTTCCCGAAACCTTTCCGGGATCATTGCCACCGTGTCCTGCATCAACAACTATGACCTTTTTCACTTCCTCGGTTGCATTTGCCTTTTTAAGGGGAATACCTGCAAAAAAAGATACATATGTAACCCCTGCAAGGAAGATAATTGTCAGGAGAATATCCAGTTTTCTTTTCATAATAATACCAATACTTAGTATTTACTGTATTATATGCCTTTTAAACGTAATTTAGTAATTAAATTTTTTAAATAAATTCCATACCTCACTTTGTTCAAATCCTAATTCCCATGCAGCTACGCCGCCTATATCAGCCTGTATTATCTCATCCAGCTTTATTTCCAATGAGGCCGCTGTCTCAAGCCATATCTGGTATATATACCCTCCGACGGTTCCTTCGGCAAATTCCTGTTCGGTATTCTCATTCCATGATACATTAAGGTTATATTCTTTAATTATCTCCTGGGCTTTTTCCATTGAGCAGGCTGTAGAACTTACTATGGTTCCTGAAGTCTCAGTTCCGTCATAATTCCACTCTGATGAAGCATCTATCTGCCACAACCGTGTATAAAAAGGTACTGCCACAATAACTTTTTTCTTGTCAACCTCCTCAAGCGTTCCGTTCATACCATTAACGAGATATTTAAGTGAGGATGTGGAGCCTGCTTTCTCACCTCCGTTATAATGCTCATCATAACACATTACAACGACATAATCCACACATTCACCCTGAGCTTTGCGGTTATAATACCTGTTAAAATTATATGGAGGATAATTATCAACAGACAAAACCACCTCCGCCCTACGGCATTCCACGGACAGTTCTCTTATGAACTGGATATAATCCCCGCTGTAATCTGCTTTTATCTTTTCAAAATCAATATTAATGCCGTCATATCCATATAACTTTATCTCGTTCATAATATTGGTAATCAACGCACGTCTTGATTCATAGCTGCTTAAAATACTGCCTTCGTCAATTTCTTCTTTCATGCCAAAATCACTTACAAGCGGCCATACTTCGTATCCAAGATTGTGTACATATGCAACATAACCGACGTCTGCCATGGATTCCAGTTCTCCTGCGTTATTCTTAACTTTGTACCATGTAGGTGAGATGACATTGGCATTTTTCACATTTTCCAGTCTTGCAGGGATACTGTCATTATCCTTTAAATCATATATCGCATCCCATGCAAGTACAATTTTGTGATTTCTTACCCGACTCTTATATTCAAATTCTCTTATTGACGGAGATATGTAGCTTTCTGTAGTTACCGCATCTTTCTTCACATATCCCTGTCTGCCGTCGCAGGATACTATTTCCATCCAGCCGTTATCTGTTTTGCCTGTGGAAAACCAGTCTGTTCCATCACCACCGGTTCCTATAATATGTCCCTTGATTGAGGATTTGGTACGTATTTTGGGGCTGTCTTTAAATGCTGCCTTAAGATATTGGACATCCGGTGACTCAAAAGCTATTCTGTAAGGTGCTTCAAACGCTTTGTAGACATATCCGAATTCATCATTTAAAAAATCCGCACACACATATACGCCGTCAGCATTTTTAAGAATTATGACATAGCCGGACTCAATATTCTCCTCTCCCTCCGTAATATATGTATTGTTATAAGGAATCTGCCATACAGTGTCTGCCTTGGCATACAAAACCATGTCTGTATCCCTGTCTTCATAAAGCTTATCCGTAAAAAGTTCCTTAACCACATCTGCAGGAATATAATAATGTCCATCCACAACTATCCCCTTATGCTCCGTTACTGTATGGTCATATATGATTGCTGCCTCATTATCCCCGGTTTTGTAATAATCTGTAAGATTTACCTTTTTATTGCTTGGAATAAAAAGGTATAACAATATACACACCGCCGCAATTATAAAAAATAACAGAACGGGAAGCCATTTTCTGCTATGAGGTTTCCCCGTATTATGTTTAGTATTAACCTCATCTTCTGTTTCCGTATCTTCAGCGTCCATATCTGCGTTAATAATCTCTATATCATCGTCTTCAAAACCGATATCATCAAATTCTTCATCGGAAAATTTTCTCTTCCCAGCCAAAAAAAACACCGCACTTTCTCTTGTGAATTATCTGCTAAAATTATAACATCGGTGGTTGCATTTGTAAACGCAAAAGAGCTGTCAGCCCTACAGGTTCAGACAGCTCTCTTTGGATAAAATGGGTCTTAATTTTTATTATGTCTTTATTAAAAGACTAATGCTTCAAAATGCCAACAGTACAGTTTGTGATATATTGACTGTCTGTTAAATAGTGTCGGACTGTCATTCTAACAATTCCTGCAAAAAGCTCATAGTCTCACCTGTGAGGAAAAACGGATCCGGCTCATAAGGAACAGGTCTTATGGCTGTCCTCATCCTCTTCCCCATATAGCGGATTGTCCGCTCAGATGACACTGTCCCAAGAAATTTCCAATGTTTTCTTGATTGTTCTTTCTCTGTTGCTGCAATAAATGCAACATAATGCTGCAGTTTCCACCATGACAGATTACCGATTACAATTTTGATACTACTCAGAAGGAAAAACGGTCTGTTGTCTGCATAATCATTTCCAAAATCAATAATAATATATTCGTAATCTGATGACATAACTTCTGAAAGTTCTTCAATGTCTGACTGCATAAAGATTGAAACATTCCTTTTAAACGCATTATATCTTCGTCTGTCCAGACTGTCCCGTATAATCCCTGCCTGCCGAAAGCAGTCATCAGAAGCTCTTTCAATAAGTGCCACACGGTATCCTCTTATCATTGAAAGATATGAAGCCATCATAAATGAAAGATGACTTACTCCGACACCTGCAGAAACTCCTATTATTCCTATTGTTGTACATGATTTACTGTTTCTGTTTATATTAACCAGTCCTTCCCGCTGTTAAAAATATCAGGTTCGTATGGCATTCTAATAGGACAAGGAAAGTCATACTTTCTGACAATCTGCTTATACTGCTTCCGGTCGGCATAATTGATAACTATTCTCTGCTTATTGTTATTAAGGGGATATAGAACATTTCTGCAGAATTCTGTAAGCTTATCAATTTCATAAGGTTCCTTACCTGTCACAATATAATTGATGTCACCTGACAAAAAGCTTTCCAGATTATTCTCATCAATGACTCCGAAATCTACAATTATCTTATGGTAATCACTGAGGAAATTCCGGTCAGCATGTCCATGATAATCCGGTACAAGATTTACATTCCTAAGCCTGAAAATTCCGTTAAAAAAACGAAAATCCTCTGATTTAATGATTTTGAAAAAATCATTGCTGTCATTATATTCACATACAATAGCAGCCTGTCCTCTCATTTCATAAATTCTGCCTAGTGAAATGGCACAATGAGTACAACCACTGTGCTTAAGTACCGTTCCAACATGGATATTCAAGGATATATTCTCTACGTTATTATGTTTAATTGATTCAAGTCTCCGGGCAAGTTCTCCGGCTGTGGATATCCTTTCCCTGCCCGAATGGCAGATACAGCCGTTAATAATCTCTCTTAACCGGCCTTTTCCTATTCTTCTGATTGCGCCTTCATCATTCATGCCGGTCAGCATATAAAGCAATACCATTCCAATGGAATATACATCACTCCCGGAGTTAATTTTCTCTTTTCCATACATCTCCGGTGAAGCATATCCTATTGTACCCATCCTGATGTCCGGCTGTTCCACATCCAATATGGCATTTCCGTAATCAACAAGCCTTATATTATTATTAAAAAAAATAATATTGTCGGGCTTGATATCAAGATGATATGTATGATTGTCATTCATATATGCAATAATATTGCAAAGCTGTATTGCATATTCCACCGCCTTGCCGGCGCATAATTTCTGTTGGGAAATTAGTTGTGTTAAAGACATTCCTTCAATATATTCCTCTATCACATATATATGTTCTGAATCCTGTTCTATATCATATATAATGGGAATCGACGGATGTCTGAGATTTTTAAGAATATCAGCTTCCCTGTAAGCTGTATCACAGTTATTCTGATATATATTGATGCACTTAACTGCACGTAACACATTAAGAGTAATGTGTCTTGTTAGGTATACGGTTCCAAAGGCACCTGTTCCAAGTACTTTAAGAATCTCGTACCTGTCAAACAGAATATCACCTGTTACTATAACGATAACCTCCTGTTACTTCCGTATGTCCTAAAATATATCCTCGTGTGGATATAATATTATTAATTATTTCCTTTTTCAAGTACTTTCAATCATATTTTATACTTTTTTTATAAAATTTATTTGTTTTTTTTATTCTCATTATTTACATTAGTAATTTAAATGCTGTATACTAATAATACTAAAGCAGACTACAGTCTGTGTATTTTTTACAGATGGGATGTGATATTAATGAAAATTGAAAAGATAAGTGATTCACAAATCCGTTGTACGCTTAACCGTTCCGACCTTCAGTCAAGGGAACTTAAGCTTAGTGAGCTTGCTTACGGTACAGAGAAGGCCAAGAACCTTTTTCACGATATGATTGAACAGGCAGCCCACCAGTTTGGATTTAAAGCAGATGACATTCCACTAATGATAGAAGCAATTCCGGTTTCCGCGGATTGTATAATTCTTAATATTACCAAGGTCGAAGACCCTGAGGAACTTGATACCAAGTTTTCAAGATTCACCCCTTCCGATGATATGGATATGGATGATGATATGGATGATGACTATGACGATTTACTTCCGGACAACATTAACCTTCCGGAGTCTCCTGATATGAACCTTTTTCATAACATTCTCAAAGAAGCAGATAATTTCTTATCTATGAAAGATACTCTGAAGAATATATCAGATGAATCTGTTACTGACATTGAAGATGAGACAACAGAAGCAGAGACTCCCGGTGATGCCGAGGAAGATAATTTGATATACAGGCTTTTCTCTTTCCGATCTCTTGATGAAGCAGATAATGCTGCCAAGCATGTCAACGCTTCTTACGAAGGAGAGAGCATTCTCTATAAGGATAATATTAAATGTCTATACTTCCTGTTATTATCATGCAACCAGAAGCATTCTAATGATTTACTCAAGGTTTGCAACGAAATAACAGAATACGGGCATAAGGAATCTATTGTATTCGGAACATCTGCTTATCTTAATGAACATTGTGACATTATAATAAAGCATGACGCTTTATCCGTTTTGTCAAACTTATAAAAAAGGGCTGCAATTTGCAGCCCTTTTTTTACTCTATCGTAAAAGGTAAATCTTTTGTAAATTTATTTTTTCCATCGGTCTTAACTTCAATTATATAATCTCCTGACGGCAGTTCGTCTTCAAAGGTAATATCAAAATAATTCCAGCCGGTATATTTATCATTATTACGCCCGCCTATGGTCATTGTTTCATAAGTACCGGTTGTTGCTTTTTCTTTTTTGTTACCGTCTGTATCTGCTTTATAAATATCACATGTACCGTTGAAATGATAGTCATAATCTGTCCAGTTAATGGCATTTAATACGATGGATTTCTTTCTTGGTGACGAATATTGTACACTTACAATCATTTTATTTTCAAAAGAATAATCATTATTTTCAAAGAATGACTCTATCGGCATCGGATTGTAATTAATTGAGAACGCAGTAGTTTTTCCGTCCGCTTCATTTCTATATATGAGCTGCGGTACCTGCATTTTAATCTTATCGTCTTTGATTTCAAACCATATTTTCATATAAGTATTTTCATAATCTGTAATAGGAGCATCCAGCTCATATATTATTGATTTTTCACCGCTGTTATTGAGTGTCTTTTCACTAACGGTATACGCATATTCCGTAAGGTCTTCAATCCTCATCTCTTTTTCTTTATTTCTGAATTTTCTTACATCACTTAATGTCATTTTTTTGTCGGAATCGGAAGCTGCAAGATAATCAAATCCACTTTTTTTGTTGTATTCCAGACCAAAGACCTCTACACCCGAAGAAGGGTTGTAAAGTTCCATGCCTGTACCTAAAAGCATTCTGTTCAAATCTTCTTCGCTTACATATTCTATACCGGTAATATCACTGCGCAATTTTTTTAAATATTCCAACTGTTCTTCTGTCAGTTTTATCCCATTTGTAGTTGTTTCTGTCTGGGTATTTTTTTCGCCACTATTGCCACATGCTGTAAAACATATTGCAAAGATTATTGCAGCAATAAAAATTATTGATTTCTTCATATAGATTCCTCCTATTACTCATACGTTACCCATACTGCAAGTCCTGGTGTCCGGTCATATTTTTCATAAACTGTAGTTGATGTGAAATCTATTACACCTCCCATACCTTTTGGTGAAAAATTATATTTTTGTGATTTACTGAGCGTGACATCAGATGTTGCATGCTGGTATGTTCCAAAAATTATCATACTCTGATTGCTTGCGGCAACATTTGCATACAACACTAATTTATGCCTGGAAGCATTATCAACCAGATTCATTGAAATACCTAATCCTGTTTTTGAAGATTTTATATTGCTTGAACCACCTTTATATGTAATGACATCATTATCCGCATATTGCTTTCCGTAACAGTATTCATCCGCAGAAAATATTGCGTCCTGATTTACCCGTATCGCAATTATGTCATATGATTTTACTTTTGGTGTTTTAATCCATTCGCATGTTAATTCTATTTTTTTAACCGATGCACCATTGGATACAATTTTCATTTTTATTTTTTTCATATCCGTTGTCACATTATCTTCAAGTTTATAAGAACCTCCATTGCTCTTAAGTGGCTTATTCACCACATTAACATCTTCCAACATTTCCTCTTCGGTAATGTACTCATCAACGATAGGTTCACCGTCCTCGTAAGTCGTTCTCACATATTTCTCATCGGTCTGGACACCATCTTCGTCAATATGCTCTACCATGTAATCAAAATCTTCCTGGGTAAATATACTAAGCTCCTCTTCGCTCATGTACTCCAACATCTTGTTGTACTCTGTCGCTGTAAGACTTGCTCCCAGTTCATTCTCATATACGATTCCGCTATCGTTTTCCTGCTTTTCTCCAGCCTGTGCATATACAGGAAACGCCGTAATCGCAACAGTCATCAGACTGCTGATAATAGCTTTTAATAATTTTTTTCTCATACGCATCTGCCTTTCCAATGTTATTTTTTTTGATTTAAATATATGTTAAATACGTCCCTACAAGCTAAAGTTCAATCTTCCATATATATTTGGTGCTTCATCCTTACCAAATATAATTGTATATTCTCCTTTAGCGATATTAGCAAACGAAACCGGAATAATCGAAAATGAAAGGCTGTTAATCCTGACAGGCTTTGAGGTACACTCAATTGCACTTTCCGTAATTATATTTCCACTGTCATCAACCCGATACACTGTTGCTTCACCATTAAAAATATAGCTATCCTCCGTGTAATTGGTAATTCGTAATACCACAGAGCAGTCGGTTACGGATGTGTACTGGATTCCATATACTAACTTATCATTAAGGCTGTAATCATTATTTTCAAAAAAAGCTTTGATATAATCCCTGTCATACAATAAGGAAAAAGCAAAATTACTATCATTATCCGGACCGGAATATTCAATATAAGGAACTTTCATGAATACCTTATTGTCACTTACTTTAAAAAATATTGTAAGATAAGTATCATCATAGCCGCTGATAGGTGCCTGTAATTTCCGGTATTCCTCAGCCTCGTTTATTTCATATCTGTAACCGCTAAGTGCTTCTATCCGCATTTTGGTATCTTCATTTCTAAAACTGACAGCTTCATCAAATGTGATTTTTCTGTCAATGTCATTGCTTTTTTGATAGTCATACGAATTATCTGCAATGTATTCCACACCTGACGTTTTATTGTAAAGTTCGAATCCTGTTCCCAGTAAATTCCAGTTAACGCTTTCTTTATTCATCAATTCCAGTGCTGCCGTACCGATACCTTTTTTATCAGACAGATAGTTCTTTTGTTCTTCTGTCAGCACAAAATCCTGACCGGACGGATTACTGTCTTTCTGACTTTTTCCCTTGTCGGAACATCCCGATATAATAACCGCAGCCAGACATATACACATCACGACCTTTATTTTTTTCATTTTATTGATTTAACAATTTCCTCCTGTATACGTTTGATTAATGTAATTGTACTTGTTTTAAATCTTTTTTCAATAGATTATGTTTAAGCGGTCGCTTTTCATGTATAAGCGGTAAATGTGCAAACAATTTCATTACATATTTTTTTCAACGAATAACATAAATCTGTTTTTCATATCGTCATAATTTCTTTTTGACACATAGGCTTTGTATCTGCCGTTATTTAAATACACCGTGTCTTTAGTTATGCTTGTTACATATTTAATATTCACAAGGTAACCCCTATGGCACACGCAGAAGCTGGGAATATTTAATTTATCACTCCATTCCTGTATGGTCCCGTTTAAAATATATGTTTCTTCTTCTGTTATCATCTTTAATTTACGGCCTGCGACCTCAATCATGATAATGTCTTCCGAGTTAATTTTTTTGTATTCTCCGTCAACACATATCATTACGTTTAAATTAATTCTCGTATATACTTCTATGGCATCCTTAAGATTTCTGAACAGCCTGTCTTTATCAATTGGCTTGTTAAAATATCTGAACACGGAAAATTTCATGGCATCGTCAAGATACTCGGAAAAAGAAGTAACGATTATAACAATCGCTTTAGGATATGTTTCCTTAAGCTTGTTTCCTACATATATGCCGTTTTTACCCGGCATTTCAATATCAAGGAAAACAATATCCTTATCGCCTTTATCATTGAGTAAATCTTCTCCAAGATAATATTCAACAATTTCATAATCCGCTATTTCCAGTTTTTCAAAACACTCTGTTATATTTTGTCTTAATGCTGACACAAATATTTTGTCATCATCGCATACTAGTATTCTCATTTTCAATCATATCCTCGTAAAGTATCACCGTAATATGTAATGTTTTATCCTCGTCCTGAAAATAAATATTTATATCACCATTATATTTTTTCACCGTCTTTTTTATATTTGCGGATACATATTCCCGCGATTCCATTAACTGCTCTTTTTCACTGCTACATGCCACGGAAATTACTATTGTACCCGCCGGCTGCCCCTTATGTATTGTGATTTCAATAAACGGATTTTCATGGTCACATACTTTCATTGCATTGTCCAGCAAATCACACAAAATTGAAGTAATATCTATTTCCTCAATTTTTCCGATATCCACATTCCGCACGTCATACGTAAATTTTATATTTCTCGATAACGCCTCATTATAATACCTGTAAACAACCGCACTTAACAATTTATCGGAAGATATGTCAACTGTTGCCTTCAGGTTGGATTTTCTGAATAATTCATCAATATACTTTGTAACTTTTTCGCTTTCTCCGCGTTCATTTAGTGCCGCTAAGGTTTCAAGATTGTTTTTAATTTCATTGGTAAAAAACTCTAAGCCCTCGTCCTTACGGCGTATTGATCCAATGTATAACTTATCTGTTTTCCTTTTCTGTTCATGAATGTATTCCGCGTTTTCTTTTTTAATGCACTTTATTAATATTGCACTGAGCACCAATGCCGTAATCAGTACCAGGATGGCACACATAAGCAGCCACTCAATAGGTTTATGCGAGTCTACAGCATAAATCATTCCAACCATTATACAGATGAGGCCCATGGCACATGCCAGTATCACAGTGGTTAAACACTCCTCCGCCTTTGTCTTCACCGTTTTTTCGGGAGACTTTTTCTGAATATGAATTAAAAACATTACTATGCCCATATATGTAAATTCTGCTGCCAACGTAATAATATAATTTTTATAACTAATATCCCCATACAGAAATCCGTCATCAATGTGGGCTGATATTTCTCCAACCAGAATCTTTGAAGCATTGTTTACAATCATAAGAATTATAGAATTTTTAATTGCTGATATGACGCTGTTCTCAAACAGGAAATACATAATAAATGCTCCCGCAATCACTTCCAAAAGTACATTTCTGAAAAAAACCTCTTCCGAATATAAAGCAGTCAATACCCCGTATATAACCGTATATACTATAAGCCTCTTGTCTAGCCTTACCTTGGCTGTAAATGATTTTCTACAATATAATTCAATTATAAAAGCTTCCAGTGCAAATGATATAACTATTAATATCACCATATTAATTTCTCCTCTTGCATTTATTTATACTTCGATTATAAATATTTCTTATTACTTTTCAATAGCTTATGCGTAAGCGGTCGTTTTTCATGTATAAGCGGTTTTGAGCCATAAAAAAATATCAGGATATCATGTATAAAACACGATACCCTGATAAATTTCGTAATATTATTTAGAGTAATGCATCACTGTATATATAACATTTTCCATCAAGGTTTAACAAAAATGCAATCATAGAGCGAACCATGCATCACTGTATATATAACATTTTCCATCCGAAACATAAATCTCAACTTCTTCTTCATTCGCAACCCACGATGAAGATGTGCCTGTTTTATATTCGTATTTTACGGTAATTGAATAAAGGTCTGAGATTACGTTTGTTTCTCCTGTATACTTTGCAATCTCCGCATTAAGATCTTCAAGTTCTGATTCAATTGTCGCTCCTTTTTTGACAACCTTAAGCTTACGGTACTTTATATCCAAAAGCTTAAGCTGCTGCTCAACAGCATTTATGTAATCAGCCTTTTCAACATTATTCTTCTTAAGCAGTGCCGTCATCATAGGTTCACAAAACGAGCCGTTTACGAATTTTTCCCCGTTTCCCTCGACCATACTGTCTAACCAGCTTGTGACTGCTTCTCTTTCTTTGGTATATCTGCCGCCTTTGAGGTTAAATACTACAAGAACCGTTGCTGCCGCAATAATAATCATAAATACAATTCCTGCAATAATCGCCCCCGCCTCATGCTTTTTCTTTTCAGGAGGTCTATTCTTAGTATCCTCCGTCATAATAATTGGTTCTTCAAATCCAAATGAATCGTTCATCCTGAGTCTCCCCGATTTCTTTATAATAATACATTAAATATACCATATCTGCATAAAAAGTAAATGGTACTTATACCATATAATTTATATAATAACTGTCCTTAATTACCATAATTTCCACAGTTTCTGATACTTTTTCCCATTCATCCTCATTAAAAATCTCATAGGAAAAAGTAATTTCATACATTGCGGTAATTTTTTCCCCGTCGGAAAGCTGTTCATTAATCCGGTAATATGAATCCTCGTCCAACGGCCTTTTCTCATCGACGGTAAGTTTTCTATATTTAAAATCGCTGTTTTCAAGCTGGTACTTTATATACTCTGTATACTCTTCTTTTGTTATGTCTTTGCTTTTAACATAGCTGTCAAGAAGTGCCTCCGTAAAGCAGCAGCCGATGCAGCCGTCCACATCTTTTTCTGTCATGGCATCAAACCATCTGACAATAAGCTGCTCCGCTTTGTTATCAACAGAGGTTCTTTTGTTCTTCTTCATCACAACAAAAGTTACTGTACCGGCAGCCAGTGCCAATATAAGAATACCGATTATTATCTTATATACTTTTTTCATATTATTACTTTTCTTCTCCTGTGCTAGGCCAGATATAATATCCGTCATCAATGACGTAGACTTTTATACTGTCTCTTTTTTCTTCCCATCCGATAGTTGTAAGCTGCATATATTTAATTGATATGCTGTACATATATTTTATGACATTCTCTTTTCCGATAGCCTTATAAATACTGTCATTCATGTCATCCACATATATCTCCGGATATGCACTGTAATCCGATATGCTTTCTTCCTTGTAAGTCAGTTCCAGCTTGTCAACCTGCTCCTTAAGGCTTTCAAGGACTTTTTCTTCCGTCATATCATTGGAAACCGCAAAACATTTCAGAATGTCTTTCTGGTAAAAAATATTGTCAAGCCTGTCCATATCCTTCTCAGCCATGGCTTCAAAATATTCTTTTACAAGTGCTTCTGCCTTGTCTTTATTATAATTTTCATAAGCCTCACCCTTGGTTACGGGGTCGTACTTCATTTCAGACTTCAGACTTCTTATTCTTATAACCGCAACGGCTGCTATTACTGCCACCAGCAATACAACTCCTATTATCCAGTATTTCTTTTTACCGTTATGTCTTCTTCTCAATATAGGCTCCTCCGTAATTTCCGCTTTGTCTCTGATTATAAATTCATACACTTATATCCGTCAAGGGTACCATTGTTAAAAAATCACAGATACGTTATAATTCATATAATATCTTTCTGAAAGGAATTATTAAATTGGATATAGCAGCAAAAATAGCATCAGAATTACAGATAAGAAATAATCAGGCAGAAGCCGCAATCAAATTAATTGATGAAGGGAACACCATCCCGTTTATATCAAGATATCGTAAGGAAGCTACAGGTGCACTTAATGACGAACAACTCCGTAAACTCTTTGAGCGCCTTAACTATCTCCGTAATCTGGAAGACCGTAAATCAACCGTTCTTTCATCCATAGAAGAACAGGGAAAATTAACAGCCGAACTTAAAAAGCAGATAGAGTCTGCCGAGACAATGGTGGCAGTTGAGGATTTATACCGCCCTTATAAACAGAAAAAAAGAACAAGGGCGACTATTGCCAAAGAACGCGGTCTTTCAGGCCTGGCTTCAATAATAAGTCTGCAGATGACCAAAAAGACCTTGGAAGACGAAGCAAAATCATATATTGACGCGGAAAAAGACGTTCCTGATACTGATACAGCCATTTCAGGTGCCCTTGATATTATCGCAGAGGAAATTTCCGATTCTGCCGATTACAGAACCAGAATCCGCAGTCTTACATTCAAGGAGGGCAATCTTACGTCTGTGGCAAAAGACCCTGAGGCAGAATCCGTTTATGAGATGTACTATAATTTTTCAAGCCCCGTTTCAAAACTTACAGGCTACCGTGTTCTTGCCATTAACAGAGGCGAAAAAGAAAAGGTCCTCACAGTTAAATTAGAGGCCCCCGTTGATAAAATACTTGCATATCTTGAAAAGCAGGTAATTGTAAGGGACAACCCTAACACAACCCCTTACCTTAAAACAGCCGTTGCTGACGCCTACTCAAGGCTCATTGCTCCGTCCATTGAACGTGAAATAAGAAATGAACTCACGGAAAATGCAGAAGATAATGCAATAACCGTATTCGGTAAAAATCTTGAACAGCTTCTTATGCAGCCCCCAATCGTAGGTAAAACCGTCCTCGGCTGGGACCCTGCCTTCAGAACCGGGTGTAAATTAGCGGTGGTTGACCCCACAGGCAAAGTCCTTGATACGGTTGTCATATATCCGACTGCCCCTCAGAACAAGGTTGATGAAGCTAAGACAATACTTAAAAAACTCATTAAAAAATATCATGTTGACCTTATTTCCTGCGGTAACGGAACCGCCTCAAGGGAATCCGAAGTAATAATTTCAGAGCTTATACATGAAATTCCTGAAAATGTACAATATGTAATTGTAAATGAAGCAGGTGCTTCCGTATATTCCGCAAGTGAGCTGGCAACCGAAGAATTTCCTAATTTTGATGTTGGGCAAAGAAGTGCCGCATCCATCGCAAGACGTCTTCAGGACCCTCTTGCGGAACTTGTCAAAATTGACCCTAAATCAATCGGCGTAGGCCAGTATCAACATGACATGAACCAAAAAAAATTAGGTTCCGCACTTGACGGTGTCGTAGAGGACAGTGTCAACCGTGTAGGCGTGGACTTAAATACAGCCTCCGCACCATTGCTTGAACATATCTCAGGAATCAACAAATCCCTTGCCAAAAATATTGTGGCATACAGGGAGGCCAACGGAAAATTCGTGACACGAAAGGACCTCCTCAAAGTTCCAAAACTTGGTGCAAAAGCTTTTGAACAATGTTCAGGTTTTATGAGGATCCGTGACGGCGGCAACCCACTTGATTCCACAGGGGTACACCCTGAAAGTTATGATAAAGCTGTTCTTCTTCTTAACAAACTCGGCTACACCACAGAAGATATAAAATCCGGTGCCTTAAACGGAATAGGCAAGTCGATAAAAGACTTTACTGCTCTTTCAAAAGAACTTGACATTGGGGAACTTACCTTAAAAGATATTGTTAAAGAACTTGAAAAGCCGGGACGTGACCCCCGTGAAGAGATGCCAAAGCCTGTTCTTAGAAGTGATGTAATGTCCATGGAAGATTTAAAACCGGGAATGATACTTAGTGGTACCGTAAGAAACGTAATTGATTTCGGTGCCTTTGTGGATATCGGCGTACATCAGGACGGACTGGTCCACATATCACAGCTTACCAGCAAAAAATACATTAAGCACCCTATGGAAGTTGTAAGTGTGGGCGATATTGTCCAGGTCAAGGTTCTGAATGTTGACATTCCTAAAAAGAGAATCCAGTTATCAATGATATTATAATTTTCAACTAATAAAGGCTATAAGCCCTCTGATATTTAACCTGTCTGCCTGACAGGGATATATCATCAAGACTTATAGCCTTATTTTTAAATATTATCCGATTGCAAAAGTAATTTCCGCTACGGCAGCTACTTTTCCATCAACTGTTGCCGTTGCCTTGCCCACACCGACAGGACCTTTTCTCTTAATAATCTCACACTCAAGTCTGAGTCTGTCTCCCGGAACAACTTTATTTTTAAATTTGCAAGCGTTAATGCCTGCAAAATAAGCTGTCTTACCTTTGTTTTCAGGAAGGCAGAGAACCGCAACCGCTCCTGTCTGCGCAAGTGCTTCAACTATTAACACACCCGGCATAACAGGCTCATCAGGAAAATGTCCGGCAAAAAAGCTTTCATCATATGTAAGGTTCTTATATCCCACGGCTCTTTCTCCCGGCACAAGTTCCTCTATACAGTCAACAAGCAGAAACGGATGTCTGTGTGGAAGAATCTCTTTGATTTCCTTAATTCCCATTAACATAAGCGATATTCCTCCTAGTTAAGTCTTGCAGGTGCATTTTTAAATAATGCTTCTGTCTCAGCCATGAGCTCTGTTATTATCTCTTTACATGACTGTCTCTTCTTAATCATTCCGGCAATCTGGCCTGCCATAACGCTTCCGTATACAACGTCTCCGTCAACAACCGCTTTGCGGAGTGAACCTGCCGCAAATTTCTCGATTTCGTCAACTGATGCACCGCTTTCTTCAAGCTTAATATATTCTTTGGTAAGTTTGTTACGGATACAACGTACAGGATGTCCTGTGCTTCTTCCAGTAACGGCTGAATCTATGTCCTTAGATGCGATAATTTTATCCTTATAATTATCATGGACTATTGATTCATCTGCAACAACAAATCTTGTTCCCATCTGGACAGCTTCGGCTCCTAACATAAATGCTGCCGCAACACCTCTGCCGTCACCGATTCCTCCGGCTCCGATTACAGGTATTGAAACTGCATCTACAACCTGTGGTAAAAGTGCCATTGTTGTAATGTCACCGATATGTCCGCCTGACTCACAGCCTTCTGCGATAACCGCATCGGCTCCGCCTCTTTCCATAAGCTTTGCCATTGCAACTGATGCAACAACCGGCATAACCTTTACGCCTGCATCCTTCCAAAGCTTAAGATATTTGCCCGGATTGCCTGCGCCTGTTGTAACGGCTGCAACCTTCTCTTCTGCTGCCAGATGTGCAACCTCATCGGCATAAGGGCTCATAAGCATAATATTAATACCAAATGGTTTGTCTGTTGTATTCTTAATTTCTTTAATCCAGTTTTTGACAACTTCAGCCGGTGCTGTGGCAGAACCGATAATTCCAAGTCCTCCTGCTGCCGAAACCGCTGCTGCGAGATGGCTCTCAGCTACCCATGCCATACCGCCCTGAATAATAGGATACTCAATTCCAAGTAATTCTGTTACTCTTGTTTTCATTGTGTTTTACCTCTCGTTGTGTATTTAAAAACACTTTTATTTTATAACGAAAAGTCATTTTTTACAATAGGTCACTGTTTTCATTCTTTAAGATATTTGACAATTTCAACTCTTGTACACTTGTATGCAAACAATGTACTGAACAAAGCAGAAATCGATAACGTCAATACAGCATATAAAATTACTGACTGTCCGGACAGACAGATTACATATCTGTAGCCCTTTGCATAGAACATTATTGCTTTATAAATCACAAAAATATTAATTGCAGCCACAATGGATAAAAATATATTTATTCCCATTACAATAATGCCTTCTGTCAGGAACTGCATCATAATATCTTTTTTGCCTGCACCTATTGCCCTTTTTATTCCTATTTCGTATTTTCTTTCATTAAGTGCATTGGAAAACGCACTATAAAGATTAATACCCAGAATCACGAACAAAACTGCTGCTATTATGTACTTATTCCTTATGACAATGTTTTCTTCTTTTATAGCATTATTCTGTTCATCCATCACATTCATTATCGACATATTCATGCTTTTAAGGCAGTTTATAACCAATGATGGTTTATCGGTTCTTATTACGGTCTGATAATTTTGTATCTCATATTCGGAATCATCAATCCCTACACCACTTATGTATATCTGGTCTTCGACTCCTGTTTCCTGGGTATTCTCATACTGTTTAGGTGTATATGTTCCTACTATGTTGAACTTATATATCTTTTTATTGTTTCCTTCTTTTTCAAAAACCATGCTGATCTCAGGTTCTCTGTCAAAAGATTTCTTAAGATTCTCATACATTCTGTCAGAAACAAGTGCTTCGCCCTGTTTTAATGTAAAGCTTTTTTCACCATTCATCTCTACACGCTCCACACCCACATTACCATATTCAAAAACCGCCCATACATAATTAGGCAGAATCTGAACATGGCATTGATTCCCGTAAGTATCTCTTGCCAGTGTCTTTTTTATATAGTAAAAATGAGTGTCACCCATTTCTTCCAGTCTCGATGTTAATATATTTATTTTGTTGCCGGAATCAGCGTCCATACCGTTATGGGACAAGATTATCTTGTAATCATTTCCCATTAATTCTTTATATTTGTTATAAATTCCTGAATCCGTATAAATAAGAAAACCGAGTAAAAATGTAAATGTCAGAAATACCGTTATGGAAAGCATCATATAGTTTCTGAAGGTCTTTTTTATCATTGCAGCCGAGTGTTTAAGTAATTTCACGTAACACACCTTCCTCCAGACGATATCTGCGTTTTGCATTTAATGCAACCTTCATATCGTGCGTAATAACTATTATAGCCCGTCCTTTTTCATTCTCATTTTTCAGTATATTGAGAACCTCTTTTGTATTTACTTCGTCAAGATTACCTGTGGGTTCATCGGCAATTATTAATGACGGATTAAGCACAAGAGCCCTTGCAATTGCAACTCTCTGCTTTTCACCACCACTCAGATAGGCTGTCTTTTTATCTAACAAATGAGAAATATTAAGGATACCTGAGAGCAAATCTATATCCTGCGGACCGGTCCTTGAATATAATGAGGGCAATTCTATATTTTCTTTACAGGTCAATGTGGGAATCAGATTATAAGCCTGAAAAATAAATCCTATCTTTTCTCTTCTTATTTTTGCATAATCCAGTTTGTTGTCAATTAATTCTCCGTCAAATTCATACGTTCCCGAATCATACCCTTCGATAAGTCCGATTATATTCATAAGTGTGGATTTTCCGGCTCCTGACATTCCTACAATTGCAATGTAATCGCTATTTGTAATATGTAATGATATATCTTTTAATACAGGGGTCTCATAGCTTTTTGTAATATTTTTTAAGTCAATGCATACTTTTTCAACCGCCATTGCCATCCTCCTGCCGGATAAATGCTTTATATCCGGCATCACATATTGTACCCTCTTCAACTCCGGATATTGCCATGTATTCTTCTGTTTCAAGACTTACCTTTACTTCCTGCTCTTTAATATAATATCCGTTTTCATCAAGAACTCTTACATAATAGGAGTTGCCCTTTTTATATACACAGTTTTTATTAACAACAAGCACTTCAGAATATACCTTGTCGGTATATATCTTAATATCAGGTAATTCCTCGCCATACATATATGATTTACTGTCAATATCAAATACAACTTTTACTTTATTGCCCTGTGCAATATTTGATATTTCCCTTACCGTAAGCTTTTCATTTTCATTAAACGATAATGACTTACTTTCTTTTATGTAATTCAATTTATCAATAGGAATGTTCGTCACCAGTTGCAGTTTATCAAATGATAATACACGGATTCTGTTGCCTGTATCCACCGACTCCACTATCCCGTTGCATGGTGCTTTTATTATTTTCTGACCTGTGGTTATTTCTTTGTCTTTATATATTTCATTACCCGGCTGCACCAGTATATTATCACTTTCAATATCTTTTATATCTATTGTTATATATTCTGATGACGAAATTACTCCATCCGTAGTAACATAATATTCAATATCTGCCCTTGTTACCCGTATAGGTTCTCCGTATGCCGCTTCTTTATATTCGTAATAGGTATCCTGAATATAGCTTTTCTTTTCGCTTCCTGAAAGTTTATACAATATAATAATCGGAGCAAGGAAAAGTAACAGAATAACCGTAATTACCGTCAGTTTAAAAATAGTATTCTTCTTAGCCATAATGTTTCCTACCGCTTCAGATATTCTTTAAAATATTCCTGTACCTTTTCGCCTAAATTATCTTTATATATTGCATACATTAACTGTTCCGACTGTCTGGTTTCACAGTTGATTCCAACCTTTGTTGCATACAGATTACCGTTCTGCTCATATTCAACAAGAACCTCCTCATTGACTGTATATGCTAATTTTCCTACAAATTCTTCATCTTTGAGGACTATATCCATGCCGATTGTTTCCCCTGCTTTAACAGGCAGTTCCATACCGTCTTTCCATTTCTGGCTTATGGCATTGTCATCTGCCAGGCTCTCAACTTCAATGCTGTCAATTGTTGTTCCTTCGGTTGGAGCAATGAGACTGATATTTTTAATAATTACATCATCTTTTGCACTATACTCAAGTCTAGGTGGTTTGATGGTTCCGTCCTTATTTGGCTGTATATTAACCATGCCGATAAATATACCGTTGGCTTCCAATGCATATTCTCCAACATTTAACTCCTCAGCCAGCTTTATCAGTCTGACATTACCTATATCAACGGTTTTCTTATTTCCTTTTATATCAACATCAATGCTGTTAATTACCTCTTCTTCTTTTATGTCATTAAAACTAACCGTTATATTTGTGACATAATAACTTGGAAAATCAGACTCTTTAAGTCTTGAATATTCCTTGGTAATCTCATCCTTCATTTTAGCAAATTCTTCCGGGTTATTTAATTCCAGTTCACTAAATTCTTTCCAGTCCGTGTTGTTATATATAAGGCATATATACTCATCAAATAATCCTTCACATAACTGGCTCTCCGAACATGACACTTCATACCCGTTATTTGTCGCCACTTCTGCATTTACATCTTTGCTTTCAATGGGTTTGTCCGACAATACTTTGAGTCCTACACTTGTGTAAGAGCTTATTCCGTCAATTATGTTCATGTTATATGTATTTGTACATATAATATACTCGTCATCTTTTATTCTATCCGGAAGGACTTTTATATATTTATTATCTTTTAAATTATCGTCCTTTTTTCCGCAACCCACGAGGAAAGCAACCAGTAATATTGCCATCCCCAGAACTCCCGCCAGTAACCTCTTTGCTTTCTTGTTTTTAATCATAGACTTTACTCCTTCTGTATTCATGGCATAAAAAAAGCCATAGTTTCCGTAACTATAGCTGAAAGTTTTATGAAATTCCCTTTAATTATCTCATACTACCTTCAACCACTTTTTTACATTATTATCCTATCATAAAAAAATTTTTTTGTAAACTTTGCAATATTTCGCCCTGTAAAAAAGGGATTATATTGTGATTATATTGTGAATATATTCACTGTTTTTCAGCTCTAAGTCGGTCATTCTCAGTCATTCTCGGTCTTTTTCCGTCATTCTCGGTCACAGACATTCACGAAAACCCCCAAAAAATACAAAATTTGCAATATTTTTACCATTTGCGCATCACCCCTTTTAAAAAAAGATTTTTATGCTAAAATTATACTATGAAGATAATTATTAGTTCTTCACTTATTCAAAGAGAACTGTAGTAAAATCCTATCGGCATACCAAAGTATACTTATTTACTTTTTTAACTTACTGCAGTTTGTGGGGTATTTGACATATAATATGGGAGCCCCTGACGTATAAAATACCATACGCCAAGGGCTTCCTTTTTTTATGTGACCATAGTCGTAATAACTACGCTTGCAGCAACTCCTGCCATTGTTGCTATAAATGCTCCTGCAAGAGTCCATCGTGTTTTGGTAACCTTTGCCGCCGTAGCATATACACTTAAAGTATAAAATATCGTCTCCGTACAGCTCATAATGATACTCACGAGGAATCCCTCATAAGAATCCGTCCCACACCGCTCAAATAAATCCAGGCATAATGTATTTGCTGCATTTGATGAGAAAAATCTTACTATAATAATCGGAATCACATCCGCCGGTACTCCGATATGTGTAGTATATTTTCCGATGGCCTTGGCAATCCACAATAACAGACCGGATGCGCTTATAACCTTAACACCTATCATTAATCCGATAAGTGTAGGAATTATTGAAAGGACAGTCCCCAGTCCGTCCTTTGCCCCATCAATAAACTGTTCATAGACTTTCTGTTTTTTTATCAGACCATAACCCACAATAAAAATTGCAGTAATCGGAATCATAAATTCCGAAAGATATATTATTATTTTCATAAAATAACCGAAGCATAGAATTACTACTATTCTATGCTCCGGTTACTTTGATAATTATTATTTTTTATCCTTATCATCATCAAGATGAACTTTATATGACTTAAATCTGGTAAGTCTGCTTACCCTCTTTGCCTTAGCTTCTGCTCTTTCCTGAATCTCTATATGCCTGTCAAGTTCGTATTCATCATACATTTCTGTTCTGTTTCTCTTATCAAGGCCCTTTTTCACAAGTCTTCTTATAATATCATAGAGTACCGCAAAAACAGGTACACCTAAAACCATTCCGGCAAATCCCCATATACCGCCGAAAAATGTAATGGAAAAGAGTACCCAGAAACTTGAAAGTCCTGTACTGTTGCCGAGTATCTTAGGTCCGAGAATATTACCGTCAAACTGCTGGATTGCTACAATTATTATGATAAAATACAGACACTTTATAGGGCTTATCATAAGGACAATAAGCGCCGACGGAATCGCTCCGATAAAAGGTCCGAAAAACGGAATAATATTGGTAATGCCTACAAAAACGCTTATAAGCAAAGCATATGGTATTCTGCAAAGTGATGTAACAATGAAACACAGTATACCTATGATAATGGAATCTATTATTTTACCATTAATAAATCCACTGAACATCTTATCTGTATACTTGATTTCTTCCATAACCTTGTCCGCCCATTTTCCTTTAAAAATGCTGTATATAAGCATCTTACCCTGGGTTGCGAATTTCTTACGTTCATGAAGAATGTATATACATGAAACACCACCGACAAGTATATCTTTAAGAAGAACAAGTATGCTCTTAAGGCTGTTCGTAACACCTGAAATCACAATCTCTGTTTTACCGCCCTTTATAAGGAATTCATTGAGAAATTCCACAACTTTGTCTGAGAAATTCGTAAAAAAGTCTTTAATCTGTGCCTGCATATTAGCATTATTCTTTGTGAGCTTTGTCAGCCAGTCCGAAATATTCTGAAGCCATCCCGGAACATTCTCGGATATAGTCATTACACTGTCTATTACCTCAGGAATAATGGCTGCAAAAAGAACATATACAAGTGCAACAAACAATATTGCCGTACACCCTATTGCTATATTAATCTGCAGATTTTTTGCCCGCTTTCTATTCTTTAATTTAGCAAAAGCCTTGCCAAGCCAGTTTTCAAAAATAGCACATATCGGCTTAAGCAGATACGCCAGAACCGCACCTATTATAAATGCCCTTATGCTTTGGAATGATACTTTGAAAAATCCAAACAGTGACTTATCTTCAAAGAATAGATAATAAAATAAAATACATGCTGCAACTACAATAAATGCAACCAGACCGATTGTCAGATATTTATTAGGCAGCTTAAATCTTTTTCTGCCGGATGTTCCCGTTTCTTCTGTTTTAACACAGTTGTCGTCCATATGTCACCTCTTAAATTTTATGATTTTGTATCTGCATATCCTATGTCATGTAATTATACACTAACATATTATTTTTTTCTACTTTCAAATATAATAAAACGGTCTATTGAATTAAGAATATCCGCAAAGTCTTCCCTTGGTGCAAGCTCAACATATTTTGTAAGCAATTCAGTTTCGCTGTTTTTATATCTTCCGTAAAAAATATCAAAAACATTATGTCCCCGCATATAGCGTTTTATAAGTTCCATATTATCTTTTACATCCTGTATACTCTGCAGATCATGTCCCATAATCTGTTTTAAATGTATTCCGCTCCTTATCCTGTTCAGATATTCTTTCCATTTCTGAAGAAATATTTTGTAAAAATCTGATTCTGACTTAATGACACCTAATTTTGCCATTATCGCGGGATTAAGAAAATAGTTTTCAAAAGAATAGTATTTTAATATAAGGACATTCTTCTCCGTTACTCTCGGGAGATGGTCTACGTCCCGTAAATCCTGCTCCTCGTAATACCTGCAAAGCTGTTTTCTCAATTCTTTTGGATTTTTGCCGTCACCATCCCTTATCATCAGAAACTGGTCTCTTATATATACCTGATTCATATATTTAAGGTTGGCATAGGTCTTAATATTGGTACAACTGTTGGTAGTAATTATCGCAACCCTGCTGAGATTGCCATCTTCGTCATACATCTCACTATAATATTTTTTTAGAAGGATAGGAAGTCTGCTCTTATCCTGTTTTCCCTCAACAATAAAAACAAAGTTCACATTCATCAGATCGTTTGCCGTATATCCCAGATCTGACAAAATAACACTTATATCCGTCTTTTCCTTAACCACGGACCTTCCTTCCCCGTCACAGACCATCTGTCTTATCTGCCTGCTGTTAAAATTAGGAAGAAGATTAGGCGAATGTGTTGTAAAAATAACCTGGTGTTTTTTGGAAAGACGATAAAGAATATCCCCTGACTTTTTTTGCAATGTAGGATGTAATGACATTTCAGGTTCTTCCATCATTATGATGCATGGATAATTACTATCATCCAGGTCTGCTTCCAGAAGGGACAGCATATATATGCTTCTCATTCCCCGTCCCATATATGACACAGGTCTTGTAAATCCGTCTGCATCTGTATGGATCTCTGTGTTTACGGTAAGCATGCTTTCCACATCATTATTCATTGAATACACAATGGTGTCCTGACCTCCGTTTCTTCTGTATATTCTGTTCACCTTTGCCGAGAACTCATCAAGATTCATCTGATATGTCTTATATTCAAGAAGTTTTAAAGTCTCAAAGGCGGTCAATTCCTCCACCGTTTTTCTGTTTATAAGTCCAATACAGGAAAAACAATGGTTGCATTTTTTGGCATGGTCAAAAATACAGCATCCCGCTTTCATACATTTCATTTCTTCATTTTCCTGCAGAAAAAGCATATCTCTGGAAAATACGGTAAGGTTTCTCTCCGCATCCATATAGTATATTTTGGGAAAAATCGTTGAAATCCACTGGTTATTTTTACGAAAACCATCATCCCACCTTACCTTTCCTGTTCTATTGGCATAAAAGGTAAACGATAACACGCCGCCATCAGGTTCTTCAAATTCTTCTCCATCCGGGACATAGGAAGGAAGCCGTTCTCCAAATTCCCTGAGCCATGGTTCATATCTCCGGCAGCGGCTGACCAATCCCATTTTTTGAAGATTGGCAAGGTCACTGTCAAAAATTCTGAGTCTTATGCTTATTTCGATATTGGCACCACTGTCATCAAAATCATCGAATTGTATTTTGTAGTCACCGCATACCGCTCTTATTGCATCTATTACCGTACTTTTCCCTGTATTATTCTGTCCTACGAGAATAAGTGCATTTTCTATATCTTTGATTTCCAGATTATCTATTGATTTAAAATTACTGATGCGGATATATTCTATTCTCATCCTTTCCTCCGTGTTCCGGTTACTTTACCTGATTCATCTGATTGATTGAGCCTTTCTTGTAATCCATGGCATTATCAAGGGTTGTCCTGCTTATTGCTTCAAGGGCTTCTTCAGTAAAAAAAGCCTGATGGGAAGTTATAATTACGTTAGGGAATGAAAGAAGCCTTGCTGTAATTGAAGACTCAAGAATGTCTTCCTCCCTGTTCTCAAATACATTGTGTCCTTCTTCCTCGTACACATCAAGACCCACGCCATGGAATTTTTTTGATCTTATGCCTGCAATCAAGTCTTCCGTGTCAACAAGTTCGCCTCTTGACGTATTTACAAAAATAACATTATCCTTCATAAGAGAAATGGTCTTGGCATTAATCATATGATAATTCTCCACAGTAAGCGGGCAATGTAAAGATATAAGGTCAGATTCCCGTAAAACTTCTTCTAACTCTTTGTATTCTATAAAATCAAGATTTTTGTTAGGGTACTTATCGTAAGCTATTACTTTCATCCCAAATCCGTGACAGATTCTTGCCATTGCCGCTCCTATCTTACCTGTTCCGATTATACCCGCTGTTTTTCCGTAAAAATTAAGTCCCTTGAGTCCCACAAGGCTGAAGTTATTCTCTCTTACCTTTATATATTCTTTATGAATTCTTCTGTTAACGCTCATAGCAAGTGTCATGGCGTGTTCTGCTACTGCTTCAGGCGAATATCCCGGAACACGAAGCACTGTAATACCCAGAGCATCGGCAGTAGCAAGGTCAACATTATTATAACCCGCGCATCTCATAAGAATAAGTGAGACGCCCTTTTCTCCCAATGTTTTTATTGTATTCTTCCCAAGGTCAGAACTTACAAACGCACATATGGCATCATACCCATCCGCGAGAGATGCTGTTCTTTCATTTATATCTGTTTCTATATAGTCAACCGTGATTTCAGGATAATCTTTTAGCTGTTTGTTAAAAGATTCGATATCATATTGTTTTGCATCATAAAATAAAATTTTCATAAGCTTTCCTCCTGTTGTTCATTAGCATTTTTCTCCCTCATTATACCATTATCTGTTGTTTTTATGTACAATTTTATCTTTCTTTTCCATTATTTTTACAAAAATAATTCCGGCCAGGGTGCTTACCGAGGTTGCTATTATACCGGGTATTATTATTCCCGCAGGATTAATGCTTCCATACTGCGCCCGATAAGCAATTACTGTTATCGGAATAAGCTGTATTGAAGAAATATTTATTACAAGAAAGGCGCACATGGCAGAGGACATAGATGTTATATGTTCTCCCGCCTTATCATCCTGTAAGTCAGAAAGTGCTACCATCGCCTTAAGCCCCGCCGGAGTTGCTGCTACACCCAGTCCAAGAAAATTAGAAACAAGATTAACGGTTATATATTTTCTTGCTCTGTGTTCCTTAGGAACGGTAGGAAAAAGAAATGTTACAACCGGCGATAATTTTTCCTGTATACTGTTAATAAGACCGCTTTTCATGGCAATGTTCATTAACCCTGTCCAAAGTGCAACAACTCCAAACAATGTCATTGCCATATCAATCGCAGATCCACCTCCTGTAAGAAGTGCATCTGTTATTTTATCCACATTGCCTGTTATCATGCCATACAAAGTCCCTGCAAGAACCATAAATGCCCATAAATAATTAAGCATGAAAAACACCTTTTTTATTAATATATTACGGAATGCTCTTATTTATTACATTTTCATATATAAAAAACGGCATAATCCAAAAGATTACGCCGCTTCCGTAAAAACTATCCGTATATCGGTTATTATTTGTTAGTCGATCCTAATGCTCCAAACATTTTGCTCATTGGCATTGACTGAACGTATACTTTACCAGGACCTGTTACAATCGTGTTAAAGAAACCTTCTCCACCAAATAAAGCATTCTTAACGCCGCCTGTTGACTTAATATCCATTGTACATGTCGCTTCCATTGCTGCAAGATAACCGGTATCAAGAATAATCTGCTGACCGGGTGCCAATTCATATTCTTTGCAATATCCGTCAATTTCAATAAATGCAAGTCCCTGACCTGATAATTTCTGCATAATAAATCCTTCGCCGCCAAAGAAACCTGCTCCAAGCTTTTTCTGGAAAGCTACTGAAAGTTCTACGCCCGGCGTACAGGAAAGAAATGCTGATTTCTGACAGATAAGCTCTCTGCCCGGAACAATCTCAAATGGTTTGATGCTTCCCGGTAAACTTGATGCCATAGCAATCATTCCCGGACCGCCCTGTGCTGTATAACGGTTCATAAATAATTTTTCACCGCTGAACATTCTTCCCATCATCTTACCAAAACCACCATTGGTAGTTGTTTCCATACGCATGTTAGGAGACATCCATGACATTGCTCCTCCTTCTGTCATAATTGTTTCGCCTGCTTCGAGGTTCAAAATAAGTGTTGGCAATGTACCGCCTTCAATTGTGTAATTCATTCTGTCCTTTTCCTCCTATGAATGATTAGTGTGATTTATAATAATTGATTAAACAACCATCAAGTATTATCTGTCTCTCATCATCTGTCAACGGATCCATCTTAAGCTCAAATTCTTTCATTCCTTTGTTGACTACATAAGCTTTCATCACTGAGGCTTTATCCTTAACAGCCTTGGCGATTCCCGGAATGAAAATATAATCTCCGTTAGCAAATGGCAATTCACCTTTATCGATTATGAATGGAAGCATACCCCAGTTAATAAGGTTACTTCTGTATCTCTTTGTGGCATATTCATTAGCAATGTTGGCCCATCCGCCAAGTACCTTCTGGCATGATGCTGCCTGTTCTCTTGCCGAACCGTCACCTGGTTTAACCGCAAAAATCGTACTTCCTACACCTGTATTATCCTTACATACATCGTAGCTTTCCTTAATCTTATGCATAATTTCCCTGAGTTCAGGTACAGCTTCACCCATACACTGTCCTGCTTCTCTTGCTTTTTCTGCCTTCTGTATTTCTTTTGCTTTTCCGACATATTCAGGATCTTTTCTTGAAAGCGTAAACTCCGCAAGTCCAAGTGGGTTAGATCTGAATGAAGAAGTCTCTCCTGAAGGAATAAGTTCATCCGTTGTTGTTACAGGGTCATGAATCTCCGATACAACTTTGATTACAAGATTTTCAGGAAGTTCTACCATCTGTGGCCAGTCCTTGATATTAGGACCGAACTGAATCTCCTGCTCAGGGTCTGCAACTCCCTTGCTGTCAAAAACTCTGTTTTCATATATTGTCTTATCAAAATGATATGTTGGTCCTGTATATTCCACATCCATATCTGTTGCTGCCGTAAGGAATCCCTTATTAGCCGCTGTTGCAGCAATTGAACGTGCATCCATAAGAGCAACCGAAGCAACCTGACCGTTCTGTATCTTAGAGCCTTCTCTGTTAGGGAAGTTTCTTGTTGAATGTCTGATAGAAAATGCGTTGTTGGCAGGTGTATCTCCGGCACCGAAACAAGGTCCGCAGAATGCTGTCTTAACAATCGCACCTGTTGCCATAAGATCTGCAAGTCTGCCGTTTCTTGCAAGTTCAACATAAATAGGTGTACTTGCAGGATATACGCTGAGCGTAAATTCATCGGCACCGATTGATTTGCCTCTTAATATGTCTGCCGCATCACAGATATTTTCGTATCCGCCGCCGGCACAGCCTGCGATAATCCCCTGGTCAACATAAAGTCTGCCGTTTTTAATCTTATTGGTAAGATTGAACTGTACCTTATCTCCAAAACTTACCTTTGCTTTCTGCTCACAGTCATGAAGAATATCTTCAAGATTGGCATTAAGTTCTTCTATTGTATAAGCGTTACTTGGATGGAATGGCATTGCAATCATTGGCTTAATCTTATCAAGTTCAACAAATACTGCTCCGTCATAGTAAGTAACGGCACCCGGATTAAGTTCTTTGTATGCTTCGCTTCTTCCATGTATATCATAAAAGTCTTTAATCTTATCATCTGTTCTCCAGATTGATGAAAGACAGGTTGTCTCTGTTGTCATAACATCCACACCGATTCTGAAATCGGCACTGAGGTTAGATACGCCGGGACCTACAAATTCCATTACTTTATTCTTAACATAACCGTTAGCAAATACTGCTCCGATAATGGCAATTGCAACGTCCTGCGGACCAACACCCTTCACAGGTTCTCCCGTAAGGTAAATTGCCACAACACCCGGACGGTCTATATCGTATGTCTTGCTTAATAACTGTTTAACAAGTTCAGGTCCGCCTTCTCCGACTGCCATTGTACCAAGAGCTCCGTATCTTGTATGGCTGTCAGAACCAAGAATCATCTTGCCACTCTCGGCAAGCATTTCCCTTGCGAACTGGTGAATAACTGCCTGATGAGGTGGTACATAAATTCCGCCGTATTTCTTGGCGCAGGTAAGGCCAAACATATGGTCATCCTCATTAATTGTACCGCCTACCGCACAAAGACTGTTATGGCAGTTGGTAAGTACATAAGGAATAGGGAACTTCTCGAGTCCGCTGGCTCTTGCGGTCTGGATTATACCTACAAATGTGATATCATGAGATGTCAATTTATCAAACTTTATCTGAAGCTTGTCCATATTTCCCGAAACATTGTGGGATTCAAGGATTCCGTAAGCAATAGTGTTCTTCGCCGCATCTTCTTTAACCGGTACGCTTCCTGTTAATGCTTTAAGTTCATCTAAGTTGTTCTCATCAACAACCTGTGTTCCATTAACGAGATATACACCGTTTTTACTTAATTCGATCATATCTTTCCTCCATAAAAATTATAATCTCAGTTAATTTTATAATATTCGTTTTAAAAAATCAATGTTTATGATATAATGAGTTAATAAAAAATTTTGGAGGGTGTATGGTTACTAAATCAAGATTTACATACCTGTCAAGAGACGGTATACACAAATGTCAGGCATATAAGTGGCAGAATGACAACGTTCCCGTAAAGGGCATATTACAGATTATTCACGGTATGCAGGAACATATGGAACGATACGATGAATTTGCATCTTTTATGTGTGACAACGGTTTTATTGTAGTCGGCAATGACCATCTGGGACATGGTCTTACCGTATTATCCGAGGAATTGGGTTATTTTGCAAAAGATAATGCAGATGTAATTGTGGTTCGTGATGTCCACCGCCTTAAGAAGATGACTGAGGGCGAATATCCTGGACTTCCTTATTTTATACTTGGTCACAGTATGGGTTCATTTATTGCGAGAAAATATCTTACCATGTACGGAAAAGGTATCCGTGGTGCAATTATCTGCGGAACAGGAACGAAGCCTGCCATTGTTACAGGTTTTGGTAAGATTTTATCCTCAATTTCCGGCATTTTTTCAAAGGGACATAATAAGTCCGGGCTGATTAACCGTCTTTCTTTCGGCGGCTATAATAAAAAAATAGCCAATCCCACAGGAAAGAACGACTGGGTTGTCCGCAATGACGATGTTCTTAAAAAATACAACGAAGACCCTCTTTGCGGTTTTCCATTTACCAGCAATGGTTTCAAAACGTTATTTTCAATATTACACTATGTGGACAATCCGAAGAACCTTGTATCAATTCCTAAGTCACTCCCTATTTTTGTAATTGCGGGAATGTGTGACCCTGTGGGAAATTACGGTAAAGGTCCTAAAAAAGTCTATGACACCTACAAACACATCGGAATTTCCGATGTGTCATTAAAGCTTTATCCTGACATGAGACATGAGATTCTTAACGATATTGACCGAAATATTGTTTATGAGGATGTGCTTAAGTGGATTAATAGCAGAATATAAGATAAATTCAATTCATTCCCAATTACAAAAAAGTGCAAAAAATACCGGCTTCAAAAGTTCTGACCTTTTGAAGCCGGTTCAACCCATAGTCATTCCTTAACCAATATGCTACAGGCTATCCGTGGTAGAAAATCTATTCGCTCTGTTCAGCAATAACTTTTCTGAACAATGGTACAATCTGTGCAACAACAACAGCCTTGATTAAATCCAATGGAAGGAATGGCACAAAACCGTATGTAAATGAATACTTGATTGAGTGTCCGCCAATAAATGTAAGCCAGAGCATTCCAAGAAAGTCTATTAAAAGTGCTGCGGCTACGGAAAGGATTGTAAATTTAATTCGGTTGTATTTTTTGCCTCTTACAATAGGAGCAAGTATCGCAACTACGATAAATGATAGTGTATACCCTCCCCATGGTCCGATAAGGTATCCGATTCCTGTGGCACCTCCGATAAATACAGGAACGCCGACGATTCCAAGAAGCATCCATACTGCAACTACAAGTGCCGGCTGAAATGCAGGAAGCACAAAAGCTATAAGTAAGACCATAAAGTTTACCAATGTAAGATGTGGTGCTCCCGGAATAGGTAATGAAATGCTGATATATGCAGACACACATAAAAGTGCAGCAAACAATGCCATTAATACGATTGATTTAGTGTTAAAATATTTTTTTGCCATTTTTTCTTTTTCCTCTTTATGAGGTTTCCTCCTATAAATTCCTTTTGAAGTATAATAGTTAATTTTCTAATTGTCAACCATATTTTGATTTAGGTTGACAATTCATCAATTTTTCTCTGATTCTTAACGTATAATTATTGTATTAAAAAACACTTCTTCTGCATAAAATTATATACATGAATAAAGCAACCAAAACCATACCCCGGATATTAAAAGACAATATCTGTACCGTATTTAATTTATTAAACTTATTAATCGCTGTTATGCTTGCCTATGTAGGTGCTTTTAAGAACCTGTTATTCATAACCATTGTCATGACCAATACCGTTGTCGGCATAATTCAGGAAATAAAGGCAAAAAAACAGATTGAAAAGCTGTCGCTTCAGTCACGCCCCCATGCAACACTTTTAAAAGGCGGCATTGAAGAAGTGGTTACCCCTGAAAAAATCAGAACCGGTGACATATTACTTCTATACTCAGGTGCTTCTGTCTGCACTGACTGTACTGTTGTTACAGGGTCCGTGGAAGTTGATGAATCCATTGTTACGGGAGAATCCGAACCTGTAACACATCATCCGGGCGATACGATTTTAGCGGGCTGCAGCATTATTTCAGGTAAATCAACCGCAAAAGCATTATGCGAAAGCTCTGCATGTTTTACTTCAAGGATGGTAGATGAAGTTAAAAAGACTGATGTTGCCAAATCAGAACTGATAACATCCATGAGCAAAGTCACAAAACTCACAGGTTTTATAATTGTTCCACTTGGAATACTTTTATTTATTCAGTCCTTTGCATTCCGTCACAGTACCCTTTCGGAAGCCGTGGTGGCAACCTCTGCCGGACTTCTCGGAATGTTGCCTAAAGGACTTGTGTTGTTAATAAGCATAGGACTTGCCACAGGTGTAATCAATCTCTCCAGAAAACTCGTTCTGGTAAGGGAATTAAATTCCATTGAAAACCTTGCCCATTGCAACATCCTTTGTCTTGATAAGACCGGAACACTCACAGAGGGAAGTCTTAAAGTAGAAAAGGTCTCAATGGAAATTGACAAGAACGAATTTAATAAACTCCTTTCGACCTACATTAAACACACCGATGATAACAATTCCACTTTTAAGGCAGTAAAGCATTACTTTACAGCCACCTCCTCTTACGAAATTGTTTCAACAACGCCTTTTTCTTCAGAGAGAAAATATTCAACCGTTACGCTGAAAGACGGACGTACACTCGTACTCGGTGCTCCCGAAAAGCTGACCTGCAATATTTCCTCCGATGTTATGCAGTTAATGAAAAAAGGACGGCGAATCCTCTATGTAGGTATCTGTAACACCAATGAGATAACACCCCGCAACATTACTCTTGCCGGTAAGATTGTCCTTTCCGATGTCCTTAGGAAAAATGCGTCGGAATCCGTTAAATATTTTAAAAATCAGGATGTAGAAATTAAAGTCATATCCGGTGACAATCCGGTTGCCGCTTCCTGCATCGCAGGTCAGTGTAGTATTAAAAATAATGATAATTATATAGATGTGTCCGGTTTAGATGGTGAATCCTTGGAACAGGCTGCCGTAAAATACACAATTTTTGGCAGGGTTACTCCCGAGAAAAAACGTATCATCGTCAGGGCATTGCAGAAAAATAACAATAAAGTGGCCATGACAGGCGACGGAGTCAATGATTTACTGGCATTACGTCAAGCGGATTGCTCCATTGCAATGGGAAACGGCAGTGATGCCGCCAAACAGACCGCGGAGTTGGTTCTTCTGGATTCGGATTTTGGCGTGTTAAAAGACGTTATTTCAGAAGGCCGCCGTGTCATAAATAACATGACTAAATCGGCCGGTGTCTTTTTCATAAAAACATTTTATTCCGTACTGCTTTGTATTTTATGCCTGTTCTTTAACAGGGATTTTCCGTTTATTCCGATTCAGATTACATTGATAGATGCGGTAATAGAAGCTTTTCCTGCATTTTTTATGTCCTTTGAAAAGAATGACCGCAAAGTCGAAGGTACTTTTTTACGGAATGCGGTTACAAGTGCATTGCCTGACAGCATTGCCATATTCGCCTGCTGCCTTGTATTTCTCCTTATAAGTCCGGCACTCAGCATAAATGAATTGCAATGCAATCTTTTAATGTATCTTTCTGTAGGTTTTATAAGCCTGGCAGCCGTAGCCAAATCATGTATGCCTTTTAACAGCCTGCGTCTGTTTCTTTGTCTGTCATCCATAATTATGTTTACGGGTGCAGTCATTATTATGGCACCATTTTTACAGCTTGCAGCACTTACGGGAAGTCTGCTGTTACCTATGGCTGCGGTTATAATACCCGGAATTATATTCTCCCTGCTTTTCAAGAAAATTTAATATCTTTTTTTCATCCATTATAAAAGGCTTTATGCGTGAATGCATAAAGCCTATGTTTAATCCTAGCCCCAGACTTCTGTGGCAATTTCTTTTACAAGTTTAAGTTTTGCCCACTGTTCTTCTTCTGTAAGTTTATTTCCGATTTCGCAGGAAGCAAAACCGCACTGTGGACTTAAATATAATCTGTCGAGAGGAATGTATTTAGCCGCATCATGAATTCTGTCAATGACAAGCTGTTTATCCTCTAACTTAGGAGACTTTGTTGTTATAAGTCCGAGAACGACTTTTTTATCTCCGGATACTTTTGCAAGAGGAGCAAATCCGCCTGATCTCTCATCATCAAATTCAAGGAAGTATGCATTTACATTTTCTTCACCGAATAAAACATCCGCAACAGAATCGTAAGCACCCTCGCTTGCATAGGTTGAATGGAAATTACCGCGGCAGACATGGGTATTAATAATCATATCCTTTGGTGCGTTGGCAATAACCCTGTTATTGATATCCTTATGTGCTTTCTGGAATTCGATAAGTCCTTCCCTTGTTGTTCCGTAAAGTGTATGTCCTATTTTGTCCGCAAACATACCCCATGTACAGTCATCTAACTGGATGTTTCTGCAGCCTGCGGCATAAAGGTCATCAATAACCTTTTTGTAAACTGCCACAATATCATCTTCAAGCTCTTTGTCATCGCTGTATACTTTTTCTGTATTTAATCTGTTAAATGGCATTGTAAACTGTGCCAGAACCTGAGCAGGCGAAGGCATGGTCTGTTTTGCTACTGTATTCTCGTCTTCTAATGCTTTAACGAATCTGAAATGTTCCACAAACGGATGCTCTTTTGATAAACCGATTCTGCCGACTATATATGTATCATCAACCATCGCTGCTTCTCCGTGGAAAGGAAGTCCTGTTTCTGTAGGTGTATGTCCTACACCATCAAATCCCCACATAAAGTCGAGATGCCATGTCGCTCTTCTGAACTCACCGTCTGTAATTACATGGTAACCGAGCTCCTTTATTTTTGCTACAAGTTCAACGATACACTCGTCTTCAACTTTTTTTAACGCAGTATAATCGGATTCTCCGTTATCAAACTTTCTTCTTGCTTCTTTTAATTTATCAGGTCTTAAAAAACTGCCTACAAAATCGTATCTGAAAGGTGTCTGTAAATTACTCATATTCAATCCTCCGTTTTCTTAACTTGTGGATAGTATATCAGTATAAATATTTTTTTAAAAATACATTAAAAATGCAGTTATTCATATTTTAAAACTATGGACAGATGCTTTTTTAATGCTTCCATATATGAAAAAGCATATTTGCTGAACATAATATTTTTCTTTCTTATCGTTCCGATTCTCATATAACAATTTACATTAAGTGGTTTGGCAATAATGCTTTCACTGTTTAACTTACGGTCAATTACACCTGAACTAACTGTAAAACCATTGAGTCCTATTACAAGATTGAAAAGTGTCGCCCTGTCCCTGACCTGTATATTCTTTGGGAAATCAAGCATGCTTAAAAATTCTTCCGCATAATAAAATGAATTTTTTTCTCCCTGTTCAAAAACAAGATACGGATATGCTTTCAACTCTTCCACTTTGATAATATCTTTTTTTGCAAGAGGATGTTCCTTGCAGATAAACACATGTGGATTTGCAATAAACAATTCCTCAAATACAAGCTCATTCTTTTTTAACATCTTCCTGAGAACTTCTTCATTATTTTCCGAAAGGTATATAATTCCAATCTCACTTCTGCCCCCGGCTACATCATCAATGATCTCACCCGTCTGTGTTTCCCGGATAATAAAACTGTACTGGTCGGCATCATATTCTTTAATAAGGTCCACAAAAGCATTAACTGCAAACGAATAATGCTGGCAGGATACCGAAAATTTCGGAGTTCTCTTTTCCCCTGTCCCAAAATGTTTCTTCATAATATCTGCCTGTTCAAGCAACATTCTTGAGAATGATAAAAGTTTTTCCCCATCTCTTGTAATCACCACGCCTTTATTAGATCTTACAAAAGCAACTATTCCCATTTCTTTTTCCAGATTGTGAATCGCATTACTGAGACTTGGCTGTGAGATAAAAAGCTTTTCTGCCGCCTCAGTAATATTTCCACATTCGGCAGTTGTCACATAATACATAAGCTGCTGTAATGTCAAATATTTCATCTCCTTTCTACATAAAAAGTCCTCCTGAAAAAAACTTCAAGAGGACTTATATATTATATTTCTCTTTCTTTTCTGTCTGCGATATCTACATAGTCAACATGATGTCCCACATACTTATATGCCGGTCTGATTATCTTGCCTTTGTTGACAAGTTCTTCAAGACGATGCGCACTCCATCCGGCAATTCTTGCAATTGCAAAGATTGGTGTAAAAAGTTCTTCAGGAATTCCAAGCATCGTATATACGAATCCGCTGTAAAAATCCACATTGGCACATATTGGCTTTAAGGTATTTCTTGACTGCGCAACAAGCTTCTTAGATATATTTTCAATTCTGTCAAGAAGCTCATACTCTTTAAGATGTCCTTTCTCCATGGCAAGCTTATAAGCATACTCTTTGAGAAGAACTTCTCTCGGATCCGAAAGGGTATATACCGCATGTCCTATTCCATAAATAAGTCCTGCCTTATCAAAAGCCTGCTTATCAAGTATCTTCTGGAGATAGCCTGTGAGAGCCTTCTCATCCTCCCAATCAGTAACATGGCACTTAATATCTTCTATCATTTTCTGAACCTTAAGGTTGGCACCACCATGCTTAGGTCCCTTTAATGATGCTATTGAAGATGCTATTGTTGAATAAGTATCTGTTCCCGAAGACGTAACAACATGTGTCGTAAAAGTAGAGTTATTACCACCACCGTGTTCCGCATGGAGAACAAGTGCAACATCAAGCACTTTGGCTTCAAGTTCTGTATATTTACCGTCAGGTCTTAACATTCTTAAAATATTCTCGGCTGTAGAACACTCAGGGTCCGGATTACGGATAATCAACACATCATTCTTCTTGAAGTGCATATAAGACTGATATGCAAAAACTGAAATTACCGGCACTTTTGAAATAAGCTGGAGCGACTGGCGTAAAACATTCTCAACAGAGATATCCTCAGGATTCTCATCATAAGAATAAAGTGTAACTATACTCTTCTCAAGTGCATTCATAATATTAGCGGAAGGTGCTTTCATAATTACATCACGTACAAACTGTCCCGAAAGTTCACGAAGACCGCCTAAAATATTAATAAACTGCTTCAACTGATGTTCTGTAGGAAGACTTCCGAAAAGCAGAAGATACGTTGTCTCTTCAAAAAGGAATCTCCTGTTATGTGCCTTTCTTACAAGATTATTCACATTCTGACCCTGAAAGTAAAGTCTGCCGTCACAAGGTACCGGCTCCCCGTCAATAATATCAAAAGCCACTACATCGGATATCTCAGTAAGTCCTGTCAGCACGCCTTTACCGTTGCTGTCTCGAAGACCTCTCTTAACGTCATATTCCATATATAGACTCTGATCTATTGTACCTGATTTCTTACAATACTGTACCAATTCCTCATACTGACTATCGAGTTCAGGTAACAGCTGCATCATTTCCTGATTATTCACGGGTGTGCCTCCTAACGCCATTTCAACTAGCCTAAAAAATATTATCCTATATTCTACAACAAGAAAACGTTTTTTTCAAGATTTTCTATTCAAAAACCCTTTTAATACTGTCATAATGTAAAAAATTACCGTTTTTCGCAAACTCTTTTATCTGTTCATGGCTGGCTAACATAAAACCATTGGTCTCCGTTTCCTGTGGAATAACATCATTTTCATCAAAATCCATTACAAAATGGTAAACATCCACGAAATAGTTGTCACCTTTACCCGGATTCTCTCTGTGATATGTAAAAACAAAGCCTCCATCCGCATTGCTTACATCAAGCCCTGTTTCTTCAAGAACCTCTCTCTTAACAGCATCGTAGGACTCTTCACCTGCCATACAGGCACCGCCTGAAACTTCCCATGCCCCCGGTGCCCACACCTTGTCCATTGCACGTCTGGTTATAAGATACTTTCCGTCCGGTCTTGACACTACCCCAAGAACCGTAAGATGATACTCATCATCCTTAAGGCAGAAATCGTTGCGCCTCATAGTTCTTCCCGTAACCTTTTTATTTACATCATAAATATCCCAGCGTTCATCTTTTTCCATCGTTATTTTCCTCAATAAGCTTTTCTAATACTTCATAATAGTTTTCAAAAGTTTTCCTGCAGCACATCGGATTATCTATTACCATTCCGCCTGTCACAAGTCCCGTAACGGTAAATGCCATCGCTACCCTATGGTCATCATAAGTCTCTATTTCTGCGCCGTGGGCTGCTCCGGATGATATAAAAATATCGTCTCCTGATATATGACAGGCAACACCGCATTTTGTCAGCTCATTAATTATGGCTGCCATTCTGTCACATTCCTGACCTCTTATGTGTCCTACATTCCTGATAACCGTATCTCCGTCAGCAAATGGTGCTATTGCCGCAAGTGTCAATGCCTGATCCGAAAAATTATTCATATTGACATCTATGCCCTTCAAACCGCCTGTCCTGCTGACTGTAATTCCATCTTTTGTCTCTGTAACTTCACATCCCATTTCTGCCAAAACATTAAGAAATTTCATATCACCCTGAACTGAAGATTCAAAGACATTTCTTACAGTAATTTTGCCGCCCGTAACTGCCGCCATTGCATAAAAATAGCAGGCTGCCGACACATCAGGTTCAATGTAGTAGTCACCTATAACAGCTTTCTGATTACCATCTACGATATATTCTTCACCATCAAAAGTAACATTAATGCCAAATTCTCTCAACATATCCATAGTAATCTCAATGTAGGCGCCTGTCTTTTTTTCACTTGTAATCCGGATTCTGATACCGCTTCTGGTCACAGGAGTTACCATAAGCATTGCACTAAGAAACTGTGTGCTGCGGCTTATGTCCATAGTTATATCCTTGCAGACTCCGCCATTGCCAATAACCTTTGCGGGAAGGTGACCCTCGTTCTTAAGATATTCAAACCTCGCACCCATTTCTGTGAGAACATTGAATAGCTCTGCCATAGGTCTTTTTTCCATCTGCTCTGAACACATCACGGTATATTCGCCGTCAGAAAGTGCCAACATCGCAGTCAGAAACCTTGCTGCCGTTCCCGCACTTCCCACATCTATTGTTCCTGTCTTATATGGAATTCTGCCGCCTGTTCCTTTGATTTTAACAACTTTTTCATTCTCATCAATTTCAAGTAAAAATCCAAGACTTTGAAGACAAGCTAAAAAATGTCTGGAATCATCACTGAAAAGTACGCCTCTTAATACGGACTCCTCTTCTGACAATGTCGCAAGCAAAAGTGCACGGTTCGTCATGCTCTTAGACCCTGGAACAGTCACCACTCCCTCTAAAGGGGTGTCAATTTTGGGTACAAAATATTTTTCCATATTACATAATCTCTTTCAAATATCTGGCTACGGCGTCCTGCCATGTTGGTAATGGCTTAAATCCGTTTTCCACAAGCTTTCTCTTATCAAGTCTGCTGTTAAAAGGCCTTGCCGCCTTAGATATTCCATATTCAGCCGTTGTTACGGGAACTACCTCGGTATCATATCCTGCCTGTTTAAAAATCTCGCAGGTAAAATCATACCAGCTTATATATCCGCCTTCATTAGTTGCATGATAATATCCGTATTTCTCTGTCTCAATCATATCCACAAGAAGTCTTGCAAGGTCAAGCGTATATGTCGGCGTACCAATCTGGTCACTCACAACCCTCACCTGTGGATGGGTCTTGCCGACGTTAAGCATTGTCTTGATAAAATTCTTACCATTGACACCGAACACCCATGCAATTCTGACAATAAAATATTTATCAAGAATACCACTTACTGCCTGTTCTCCCATAAGCTTAGTAGCACCATAAACATTGAGAGGCTTATAATCTTTGCAGTCCGGTTCCCATGGTGTCTCTCCCTGTCCGTCAAAGACATAATCTGTTGATATATACATCATCTTGCAATCATATTTCTTACAGGCCCTGGCAATATTTTCTGTTCCGTCTGCATTAATTGCCTTGACTTTATCTTTCTTATCCTCATCTTCTGCCAGATCAACCGCAGTCCAGGCTGCGCAGTGAATTACCGCATCCGGTTTTACTTCGCCTATAACCTTGTCCACGCTTTCTTTATCCGTTATATCAAGCGATATATACTCAGCTTTAGTCACATAAGAACCATCCCCGACTCCCTGATATTGCTCTGCGATATCACTTCCGATTCCCACATGTCCTCTCTTGTTAAGCTCATTCATGACGTCATGACCCAACTGTCCTGCAACGCCTGTCACAAAAATTCTCATACTTGCATCTCCTACTATTCTGCTTATTCTAATACATACTTTATATTTTTGATGTTGGGATGTCAAGGAAATAAGAAAACCGGAGACATATTAATATTTTATAATAATTTAAGCCTTAATAATGTCCTTTACAGATTCTTCATACGCTATCTGCTTTATCGCCTTTTCGTGTTCTTCCGCATCAAATTCAAATAAACTCATTGACCTGACCTCATTTCTGTTATTAGTGAGAAAATCTTTAAGAATACCGTTTCCGATACAATAATCAATGGCTGAATCCACTGCCTCTCCCTTATCCATTGTTTTGAGATTGCTTCTGATGCATCCGATAAACTCTGAATATTCCTTAAGTGGTTCACATCTGTCCATTAAAGTGCAATCCGCCAGGTTATTGATATTGTACTGGATAACCACAAGTTCAAGATTAGGTATCTCGTCCTTGTGGGCATATAAATCGGACAGACGCATTACCCTGATTGGCGGCTGCTCATTAACACCGTTATAAAACACAACGAACTTAGGATTAGGTAAGGTAAGGGCTTTGCCGGTATATATATCAAAATTACCAACATATCTTTTAAAACACTTTGTCACATATTCAAGGTTGCGGTATGGCATGTTCGGGTTGACTGTTGACTGGTGTTCAAAAAGGTTAAGCTTCATATCTATGATACAGGAAATATCATTCTTGCTCGTCATATATATGGCATTTTCAAGGGTAGTTATCTTGATATCGTTTTCATCGGAAAAGTCGGTGTCGTTAACCGCATTAAAGAGTGAGAGAAGATTAGACTTATCTTTGAATAAAAGCCTGAATACGGTATCCTTGTATTTTCTGTTTACAGTTTCATTATTCATATGTTCTCCTTCCAGGCAGAAAAAGCCATTAATTCTAAATAAAAACTTCCTGCCTTATAAAATTAGATTGGGTATAAAGCATTGATTTCAATTTAGAAATTAGAAATGACTTACGTCATAGAAAAAAGAATATGAATGCTTTAGTTGTATGTTAGCACAAGACTATAGAAAAATAAAGAGGAATATTATTAAAATTTTATAAATATATCTGCTCATCAGTTTCCACGCAATAGCAAGACATAGCACCACCTTTTTCTACAAATGATGCTCCGGTATCAATACACATATAACCGGTTGCTCTGTAAATATGGTTACTTTCATCATCATTTAGATTCATTACCGGAACATGTCCTACAATCAAAAACTTATCTAAACGGTTAAGGTCATATTCTTCCATACGGTGGATATCATCGGATAATAAAAAATCGTATAAATTTATGTCCGCCGCTGCCTCAATCGATTTTACAACATTAATTGTTTTATCCTTATTAAATATTATGCAATTTGCAGAAAGTCCGGAATGAGTAACAACTGTTTCACCATATTTTGTCCGGATTTCCTCATAAATAGGCAGATTTTTAAGGAAAAGATGCAGATTTTCTTTCGATTCTTTCATCATCTTATTAAGACTTTTTATTGTGCCTGCGCCACCAAATAATTTATAAGTAAAATCATCCAGTTTTCCATCAAGATAGTTCAGACAAAACATTTCATGATTTCCCATAAGTATTTTCATTGAACCTGTTTCAATGTACGGTTCTATATATTTAATCAGTTCAATTCCATAATTACCACGGTCAAGAACGTCGCCTGCTATTATCATTTTATCACGGATTCCGTCAAAATCTATTTTTTCAAGCAGGTTTTTAAACTCTGTGATTTGCCCATGTATATCTGAAATAACGTAATGCATAGTGAGTCTCCTTTAATATGGAATTATTATAACATATACGGATTGTGAATTTAAAGCAGATAGCATATGAAGATGGCTATTATAAAGGTGAAGCTACAGGCAGAGCTGAATTTGTATTGTCAATGTTTAATTCCGGTAAAACTCCGGAGCAGATTTCCGACTTCTGCGGATTGGATTTAGATTATCATACGGAATATTCAGTTAAATCCATCAAATAAGCATAAATTCCTTCTATAGTAGTAATTGAATAAGTGGTTCTGGTGTTACAACACTTTCCACATCAATATCGCACAGATTTGCAATATAATTCATAGCTCTTCCATAGCCAGCACAAACCGCTTTACCTCCCACAATTGCAGAATATGTAGTTTGATTAAATGTTAAATTATTATCAAAATCATAAATATTGTTCGCACAGACTAGTCAATATTATTGAAAAGCTTTTCGAGAATCTTTGTTGCCCATGACTCTCCCATAGTTTCTGCTCTTAATAGCAAATTCCGCGCATTGTCCTCAGTAATATTCCTTGTTCTGCCTTCCTTATACAGTAGGGCTAATCTGCACATCGCATAAGTGTTACATTTTTTAACCGCTCTCATATACCAGTACTGTGCACCATCATAATCCTCAATTTCATTATACATTATTCCAAGATATACATATGCAGAATCGTCATCATTCTCAGCGGCTTTCAATAACCATTTCTCTTGTTCCTTTATATCAGTTTTTACACCCTGTCCATTCTTGTAACACATTGCTACATTTATCTGCGCTAATGAAAGGCCCATTCTAGCAGCTTTTAAATAGTATTCAAAACCTTGCTCAGGTTTCATCAAATATTTACAATATATTTGTCCTAAACAATTAATGGCTTCTGCATCTCCCTGAGTTTCTGCTAATTTGTACCAGTAAATAGCGCTATCAATATCTTGTTCAACATAATGTCCATCACGATACAAACATCCTAATTTTACCATTGCCGTAGTATTCCCACCATTTGCATAGGTACTCATTTTTTCAATACCAGCATATATGTCTTTAGCTGTTCCATATCCTTCAAAATAATCATATGCAACGTCAATCTGTGCCTGCACACTTCCATTATCAGCTGCGATATTAGCCCAATAAAATGCCAACTGCGGATTTTCAGGCACGATATCTGCTTTTCGATAAATAGAGGATAAATACTCTTGTGCATCTACGCACCCACATTCTGCGGCTTTAGTCCAATAGGAAACAGCTTTGTCAATGTCTTTACCCAATACAAGCCCACTAGCATACATATTGCCAATATTACTATAACAACTATAATCTCCAGCCTCAATCGCTCGGTTGAACCAATATAATGCACGTTCTCCATTTGCAATTCCATATGTGTTATCTTGATAACAGCATCCAAGCATTACCATCGGTCGTACCGCATTTTGTTTCGTTGCTCGTTCTAACCAATATACCGCCTTGTCCATATCTCGTTCAATGCCGTGATCTCCCATAAATACTCTCCCTAGTTGATATTGTGAACATGCTTCATCAGAATCCTTCTGAAGATAATCTACTGCAATTTCATAACACTCTTTTTCGATATATATTTGTGCCATTTCATAATATGCTCGTGGGAAAAAATTCGCTATGCTTTTAAGCAATTCCATAGACTTTTCATAGTTCTTTTCCACGCCATCTCCAAGCCTATACATTATCGCCATATTGAGGATTGCATCTGGATATCCCTGATTTACCGCCAATTTTCTCCATTGTACAGCTCTTTTAAAATCGCATCTTTCTGATGAGCAATAAATTTGCGCCAACCGTTCTTGTGCCATTGGCACTCCTTTTGTAGCTATCGATTCAATTATTTCAATTGCCTTCGAGGGATTTTTCTCAAAACCATCTCCATTATATAAGAATTCTGCATATTCCATTGCAGCTACGTCATCCTCTAGTGCTACAAGTTTCTCATACCATCTTTCGCTTTCCACAATATTTTGCTCAATATCTTGTCCTGTAAGATAAGCATAGGCTACTTCTTGCATTGCCTCTATTTCACCATTCATAGCCCTTCTTAAAGTATCATCAAATTTCATTTTTATTTTCCTTTCCCATTTTTTATATTAATTCTATGATTTTATAAATATTGGTTACTAGAGCATGCACTCCGCTACATAGTGCATGCGCATAGGTTAGTTTCATAATAAATACAACATATATTTCTTTTTCTAATCATTTCATTATGCTGAATAATGCTATTGAATGATATAGAATTACTCATAAATTTTCTCCTTGGATCATTGATCTATATATTTGCTGTCAACATATCCACGTTCATTCAGTTTTCTAACAAGTTTATCCAATATCTTTCTGTTAATATTTTTTATCAATTTTATAGAACCAAAAGTTAGTATTAATCTTGGGCTGATTTTGTAATATATTTTCACAAGTAATCTTCCTAACCTTCTTTCATTCAAAAACTCATCTCTAAATCTTCTCAGAGTCCATACTTCCGGGCAATCATATGAGCCATATACCGCGGTTGCAACATAACATCCTTTTTTATCAGTATGCTCTATATACTTGTTAGGCAAATTAGTAAGATAATTCTGTTTATCACTTTCACTTATCCTTTTACTATCAATAATGATAGATTTGATATTATCAATATAACTATTAATTTCATTAATAGGGTAATGAAACTTATCCATAGTTGCCAAAATCATGATTCTTCCCAATATTCGCTGTCTTTCACAATATGTTTCCTCTTTTTCATATTCCTCCAAAGGAAGATCTGGAATATTTTGATATAAATAAATTGATCTCTCTGCCTGTATATCTAATTGATCTTTGATTCTATTTAATTCTACTCTATCTGCATCTGTGTTCTCAACTTTGGGATCTCTGGCCATAGAAAATGCCAACATACAATATGCTCTCAACAAATCATGTGGTTCTACGAGCGTTTTGTACTTATCCGCTTTTTCCAAATAGTATATCGCCTTTTGAACTATACTCCTCTGTCCATCCAATTGTTCCGAATCAAATCTCATTTCCGCTAATACAGAATATACATGTCCTACTTTATTATGCATACTCTTAAATAAATCTTCATAAAACGGATCTATCTTTAAATACTGATCGATAGCCTTATATGCTGAATCAATAGCAGCTTCATAATTGTTATTATTTGCCAGTTCTAGCATATTATTTTCTTCAATAGTTGCGCGAACTTCATATATATTTGCATAACTTATTAACCCATTTTCTTCACAGTATGGACAATAACGATGTACAGCAGCCCCTTCATCAACTCTACCGCCGTTTTGAATTTCTCCTAGTCCACGATCTATGTATATTCTTCTTTCGACTCTAGGAATTATCCTTCCACACTTTGTGCAAATTTCATCCATCTGTTCTTCATAAGTTGGTTCTTCCAGATATTTGTTTCTAGGTGTTAAACGAAAATATCCGCTTTCGCCAAATTGAAATCTATACTCTGTTTCTAGTTTTTCTTCCAATTCAATAAGTTCTTTTCGTATAGTTTCAAAATCATTATCATAATATTCACTAAACTCATATCTAAGATTTATATAACATAGATTTAATTCTTGGATATTCCATGCTCTTTTATCAAGTACTTCCCTAATATCATCCAACACTGGTTTATCATAATACACACTTGGATTAACGTCATATTTCGTGTATTCAAAATAATATCCTGCGTATTTTATTCTAATATAATCTGTCATTTTCATTGTCTCCTTAAGCTTGGCTTCATGTTGTTATCCTATCATATCAAATGGCGATTTAGAGCAAAATGTAACTTTTGGTAGCTAAAAATGTAACTTTTAGTAATATATTAGTTATCATTGAATTGTGTGCTCATATATGGCTTTTTGTCAGCAGTGCTGGCTTCCAGACAGTATTCTGTCCAAAGTAGTGTAAGGGTAACGCCTTTCTTGGCGAGTTTCCTGTGAACCTTCGGATAATCGGGCATAAGTCGTTCCTCATTACCCTTATTTCGTCCCGGATAAAACAAATTTTCCATAGACCAATTGGTGCATCGTCATCTAACGGCCAGTGTCAGGATTTCTCGATAATCAACACCATAGTTATCGAACCTCCTATAAATAATAGTCACATGCATGTGTGCTATCTTCATTATAGGACTAATTCATGTACATGCACTAAGTCATCGGTATTTACATCCTCTAAAAGACTATTAGTTTTTTCGTGTTCTTTAAAGTTTGAGATGTTCTCGAAGGAATCAATCAAGGAAGTTTTTACCTAATGAATTGGCAAAAGCAAAATCATAAAAGGCTAATATTGCATTGTAAACCCTTTTACATTCATCACATTTTAAAATATGAGAATTAACCTGCTGAGTCAGGATTACATTTTTTTGATAGCTCTCTACAATTTACATAATCTACTGTATCATCAAACTCTATATGCTTATCCATTTTATCGCCTCCCTTCTCGGCTCCCTATTTTTTTGTATACGATTAGTTCCGTCTACAATAGTTTTAATACTCAATTGAATCATCTTATTTCCGATTTTTTCTCCATCTTTCAATTTTTCTAATTTCTCGGCCAACGGTGCGTATACACTATCTGGAATCCTAACATGCAAGCATTTTTCGTGATCATTTTTCATCCTTAATGTAAATTCGTTATATCCATAACATAGTTTATTATCAGATGCTATCTCGTATCCAATATCTTCTATATAAATTAATTCCGAATCAATTTTTTTATTTTCTTATAGCAATCAGCTATGCGTCCCTTCGCTACAGTAATTAACCATGCTAATCTTTGGCATTCTGTCTTATGCTCCATGTTAGTTATATATGATGTGATATTTTTCCATACAGAAAAGAATACGTCTTGGTAAACATCTTCCACATATTCCAATGGAATTTGGTTCGATATAATTGGACACACGACCTTTTTCACTTCTTGATTTAGCAAAAGATAAATTGAGCCATCTCCATCCGTTTTTTCAACTTCTTCCCTTAGTTTATAAAAAAATAATATGAACCAAACCCCATATGTAATACCGACTATTATAAATTTTAGTTATTTTCTTCGTTTGATTTTTAGAACAAGTTCCTTAACTTTAGGATCATCATCCGGATTATCGTTAAGTAAATCAGATTTTAAAGCATATAACAATTCTTTATTTTTTGTATTACCAATAGCTGCATCATAGACTTCTTTAGATCCAATTTTTCTAAGTGATTGGCTCCATTCTTCTATTATTTCTTCTTTGAACTTGTAGACATCCTCTTTATCTAATTTGTTTTTTTCACGTTCATTTCCATCTTCATTTAATTCCAATAACATATTTACTCACCATTTAACCCTTTCTCCAGATTTTTGGAGTTCCCTCCATGCTCGAAATAACTTTTTTTAGAGTCTCAACCATATTGGATGTTTGCTCAAATGAAAAATCTAATAAACACGATATTTCATTAGCAATACAAAATGACATTCTCCATAATGGTTCGTCATCTGAATAGTTTGAACTAATATCAGCTAAACATTCTGAAACAATTAGTATAAGAATATCTTCATCATACTGTTTACTAAGTTGACTTAAGTATCGAGCAAATTCAACATCATCAATATATCCATATATTTTTTTAGATTTCCTTCCATCACAATTAAATGGGCATAATACACAACAACAACTTTTTTCTTTTTCGCTTATACATGTTGTCTTTTCGGGACAACATAAATCTAAAATCTCATAGTATGAAAGATTTGCACGATTCGCATCGGAATATATATTTACATGTGTAGATAATACCATTTTAGGTTCATTATCATGTTCAGAATAAACTGCACTTTGACCTTGTAACAAGTTCGACAAAAAACTAATTTGAGAATCGTTCATGTGCATACTTTTTCCCATAAGTTCTCTATCTTCTTCTGTCACAATTCTGTGTAATATCTTCAAATTTGTATTTTTTACTATATCCGGTGCTAATTTTGATGGTATTTGATCCGCGACAATAAATCCCTGTCCTTTACTTCTTAGTTCTGCAAGCATATTACAAAACATTTCTACTGCATTTCCTCTTGGATCAGCATTTTCTCCACTTCCAGATTCAATATTTTTTAGAAGTCTATGTGCTTCTTCCATTAGAAATAAATGTTTTAATTCTTTTTGAGAATCTTTCTGATTCACTCGATATTCCATCAGCTGAACCATTAATAGGCTCATAATAAAAGCTTTTGTTTCCTCGTCTGCGATTCCTTCTAATTCAATTATAACATTGGAATTTAAAATCTGATTAATTTCCGTCGACCGTCTAACATTTAAACACTGACCCTTAACACCTATTCTTAAAGAATGTATCCTTGCTTGAAGTGCACCAATTATATTTTTCTGTTCTCTGTAGTCATATCCCATTTCTTCAACAATAATTGGGATTTTATAATACAATTGTTCTATTGTGGGAAACACTTCCCCCATCTCATTTTTATTATTTGTTATATCCCATCCGCACTCTTCATAAATACTATAGATTGCTCTTTCCAAAACATATGGCATTGGAGGATACATTATAAAAGATGCCTTAAACGCAGCAAATACATAATCAATATGCATTTGAATCGGAACATCTCCTACTCTCTGAAATGGATTTACATATATCATATTATTTTCATTCATTGAGTATATCTTAAGTTCATCAAATCCTAATTTGTATAATTCCCAATATTCTTTTTTTGCAGGTTCAACGACTAAAAAAGGAATTTTCTTCTTTTTAGTCGTTTCGACTAGAATATTTTTAATTGTGTTTGTTTTACCTCCTCCTGTTAGCCCAACAACAAGAGCATGTCTATTCAGCTCATTTATATCGAGACAATATTTTTCTTTTGTTTTTCTTCGATTCTGCAAAATATCTCCAAGAACAATATCTCCCTTAATAGTTTGTGCCAAATCGAAACGCACATTTTCTCTTACAGGTATTCCTATTGCATCATATCTTGGTAGTTCCGTCACAACTGCTAGTTCCTCTGATGAAATAAAGGATGAATAAACAGGAAATTGCATTTTAGGTCCATTATCAATCGAAACATTAACCCTATTAATATATAATTCGTCGTTATATCCGATATGAGGAATACTTTTACACAGTATACGTTCTGGAACTTCCGCAGTATATAATTTCGATATCAAAATACCAGCAACTGCACTTACTATTGATTCTGAATCAGCAAAATACTTAATGGTACATTCCCATAGTCCTTCTCCCAATGAGTTACTATATAAATCACAATATCTATCTATGATTTCAAGATAATTCATAACTTTGTGACTCGTTTCAGTATATGAGACAGAATGTAAATCATCATGCATTGATACCTGCCTACTTTTAATTATTTCTCCACGATTTTTTAATTCGCTCCAGTCATCAAGTAAGGTAATAATATCTCGACGGTTCATAGGCTTGGCAACAACTACAATTGAAAAGTTCTCACCTCTAATTCCGGACATTATAGAGTCAATAACTGTGGTTTTTTCATTCTTATCCTTCTTTTTTATTCCACCTCTAATTACGCCCGAAAAATTATAAGAGTCATCAAAAACCTCCCTTTTACTAAGCAACTCTCTATGCTCAGCAGTTCCATTTTCCATCTGTTTTGAATTAACCCAAAAAGAACCATTTAAAATATTATAAATTACTTCTGCATATTTATATTCAGTTCCAATATATATCTTTAATACACCATCAGAACTTTTAAATAGAACACAAAACGGAATATATGTCGCGTACAATGCATTTACTATTTCTTCCATTCTTAATTCATCGTTTTCATAAGCTATTTCATCAATTTGGAAATATGAATAATCTTGTCTTTCTGCTTGAATCTTAAAATTATCCTCAATATTATATAAATGTTCAATAACTGAATTGTATCCGTACTCCAATTCCTTTATTCCCGCATTAAATTCTTCAACTTTTATATAATCTATTTTTCCCACTGTAAAACATCTCCTTATGGTGCAAATATTGATTTGATAACAAAAAAAACAACAGTCCCTAATATGAGAGACACCCAGGTACACGTTCGAAATCTATTCACAATAGGCACTCTCACAACTCTGCCTAATAAAAAAAATGTAGCAAAAAATGTACATATTATACTTATAACATACCATTTTAAATAACCGCTACTTATTATGCCTTTGAATATCGACTTAATATTAAAAATCAGAATACCTATTAAAATAAATAAAAGTGGACTAGCATAATAAAATATATCCGCCATTTCAGTTCTAGTACTTACAATTATATTGTCTTCTAATATTATTCTTTTTGCCATTATTTCATTTTTCTTGTTAACTTTTCCCTCTGCCTTAATACGCATACCAGTACGGAATAATCCAATTCCACCTCGAATTTGACCATACTTTATTATAGTTTTATTGCTAACATTTCCGTCCTTATCCACACATCTAATATAAATTGAATTTTGAATATTACCAACATTCTGTGAATATGCATATCTTTCATACAACTTTTCCCAGGGAAGTCTTCTATATCCATCATCATTAATTGCACTAATTATTGTTCCTTCAACAGAATTTTCGTTTTCAAAATCTGCTGATGAACGAGTCATTGAATACCTATTTCTATGTTCTTCTTTTTCATAATTTTCAGTTTTTGTGCGTGATGATTGATATTTATAATCGCTGGTTTCATTTCTATAATTTAATCCAGATTCTAATGTTCTGGTTTGCGATGATTCAGTTCTAATACGCCCAACGTTTGATTTAACTCCAGATGATAAATTATCATTCATATGATATCCTTCTGGATTGACATCATCATTTATGTTTACTACCTTCAAATATGAACCACATGATGTGCAAATTTCATCATTTGGCACCTCATTTTTTCGATATATCTCGCCACATTTAGAGCATTTAAAAACAAGCATCTTACCACCTCAAATCATATGTATTTGCAATCTGCAAAATAATATTGCTAACTATGTATGCATAAAAAATCATTTTCAGCAATTTTCCTATATAACATGCGAGAAAAAAATATGGTATTTTGACTTTTCTTCCTCCAGCATATACCCCAACAAAATCGAAAAACGGCAACGGTATCAATGCAAAAACAAAAACCAAAACATATATATTTTTTATCTTATGACTCACTCGTTCCAAGAATGAATTCCATTTTTTTGATAGTTCTCCTATTGAATTACCAAACAGGTACCCGCTCAGTTCTCCAATCGTGCTTCCTAACGCTCCAATAATACATACCAAAATTGGAGACAAGACAGAAGCATATGACATCACAACTAAAAGGCCTGGCGAAGGTAAAAAGACTGTCAAATTTGATAAAAAGCAGAGCAAAAATACACCAATATATCCAAGTTCACCTACCTTAGAAACATTTTTTCTAAATATAAAAACTAGGATTGAAGCAAGTATAATAAGACTTACAATCATATAGTCCTTTACTTTTTTCTTCATATTAGCCTCCACTAATCATTCCTCCAATTATTCCTATTACCAATGCACCAATTAAAATCCATTTTAATATTTCCCAAATTAATTTAATTAATGCCCAGATCAAAGCTATTATGCCAGCAATTACGCCCACAGCAATCACGCAAGCTATAAATGCCAGTATTCCTGAACCCATAACAAGAAATATCAAACGCTCTCTAAGTTCAACCATAATAATCTTTTCAAAAAAGCACCATGCAAAAATAGGTCCAACAAAAATAGCAATTAAGGCACATAATATATATATCCCTTTTGCCCATGATGCTGCGGTCATAAAATCGCCACCAAACTTTGTGATAATACTGCTCAACATACTGCTGAATCCATTTTTCATAAATATAATTATAAAAGTGCCTACAGCAACAGCAGCCACAAAGTATGTAAATACAAGGAAACCATCTACTTTATTTGCTTTATCTATTTTTACTTTTTTTATTTCATAATCAGTTGTTGCTATGAAGGATGGCAAATCCTCTCCTAGGTCAATATAATAATCTAAATTTTTATTTGAACCATTCATCAAAGTTACAAATGTAGAACTTGAATGTCTGACATTGTTAAGTCGAGCTATTTTTTTTGAAACATTGTTCCGTCCTTTTTGAATTAACTTAAGTCCTTTCGCATCCAATAATTTTCTTATTATTAATATGAAAAAAAAGACGGCACTTGAACCACTGGCTGCAATGGTAACAAATGTTCCCAAGCTCTCATCTACCGGATCAAGAGATATTTTCTTATACATAAACGTCCAAATAATACACAGAATCATTCCTATAGAATATACAATTAACAGAAAATTTCTTAATGCTATAGAATCACTACCTTTTTTCTGATCCAGCGAGACAGCCAATTCATTTAAAGAGCCCAAATACTCATCAATTGCAGTTGATGATTCATTAATATATTTTTCAATCTTATCCATTTTTCTCACCTATCTTCCACTAACCTTCTGTACCCTAATGGTACTTCTCTGTTTAAAAATTGATATAAAAAATATCCTTGTAAATTACGACATTTAATAGATTTCCGGTCATATATTCCAGCTTTTGCAAGCAATGGGTTGTTTTGCATCCTCTGATTTAACCTATCCGTAATCTTTTTTAATTCAAGCAATTCTTTTCCCATTTCAGATACTGTACCTATGCATATATCCTTATGTTTCCTTATATCATCTAATATCTCAATTCCATCTTTGTCATCCGAATAATAATAGTCAGTAGATTTTACCAAAGAATGAATATATGTGATGTCTCCATATGGTCCGTATTTTAAATATGTATTTCGAATTTTATCAACAACTCTTTCTTGATTAAGAGCAATGCCAATCTGTTCAAAAAGGACAAATAACAGATGAACCTTTTTAGTTAAATCTGTATCTTCCGCATTCAAATAGGTATACACAAACTCGGCACAACCTAAATGTTCAACACCACCACTACATATAAATCCCAAAATATAATGCTTCCTAACGCTCCAATAATACATACCAAAATCGGAGACAAGACAGAAGCATATGACATCACAACTAAAAGGCCTGACGAAGGTAAAAAGACTGTCAAATTTGATAAGAAACAGAGCAAAAATACACCAATATATCCAAATTTTTCTATCCTTGTAACGTCTTTTCTAAATATAAAAACCAAAATGGATACAATTATAACAAAAAGCACTATAAGATAATCTTTGACCATCTTCATTTATTCACCCACCCAACGCTGCAAAAATTATTGCTCCAATAATAGCTATAATAGCTAGAGTCGCCAAAATGGTTAAAATACTTCCAACAACGAAACATACTAATGCAACAATTCCAGCAATAACCGCTACTACAATTACAATTGCTATAAAAGCCGCAATGGTCGAAAATGCAATTAAAAATACTAGTCGCTCCCTTAATTCAATCATCTTTATCTTTTCAAAAAAGCACCAAGCAAAGATAGGACCACCAATAATAGAAATTGAGGCACATGCTATATATATCCCTTTTGCCCATGCTTCAGCTGCCTCAAAATCGTCACCAAAATTTGTGATAATACCGCTCAACATATTCCTGAATCCATTTTGCATAAATAAAATTATAAAAGCGCCTACAGCAACGGCCGCCACAAAGTATGTAAATACAAGGAAATTATCTACTTTATTTGCTTTATCTATTTTTACTTTTTTTATTTCATAATCAGTTGTTGCTATGAAGGATGGCAAATCCTCTCCTAGGTCAATATAATAATCTAAATTTTTATTTGAACCATTCATCAAAGTTACAAATGTAGAACTTGAATGTCTGACATTGTTAAGTCGAGCTATTTTTTTTGAAACATTGTTCCGTCCTTTTTGAATTAACTTAAGTCCTTTCGCATCCAATAATTTTCTTATTATTAATATGAAAAAAAAGACGGCACTTGAACCACTGGCTGCAATGGTAACAAATGTTCCCAAGCTCTCATCTACCGGATCAAGAGATATTTTCTTATACATAAACGTCCAAATAATACACAGAATCATTCCTATAGAATATACAATTAACAGAAAATTTCTTAATGCTATAGAATCACTACCTTTTTTCTGATCCAGCGAGACAGCCAATTCATTTAAAGAGCCCAAATACTCATCAATTGCAGTTGATGATTCATTAATATATTTTTCAATCTTATCCATTTTTCTCACCTATCTTCCACTAACCTTCTGTACCCTAATGGTACTTCTCTGTTTAAAAATTGATATAAAAAATATCCTTGTAAATTACGACATTTAATAGATTTCCGGTCATATATTCCAGCTTTTGCAAGCAATGGGTTGTTTTGCATCCTCTGATTTAACCTATCCGTAATCTTTTTTAATTCAAGCAATTCTTTTCCCATTTCAGATACTGTACCTATGCATATATCCTTATGTTTCCTTATATCATCTAATATCTCAATTCCATCTTTGTCATCCGAATAATAATAGTCAGTAGATTTTACCAAAGAATGAATATATGTGATGTCTCCATATGGTCCGTATTTTAAATATGTATTTCGAATTTTATCAACAACTCTTTCTTGATTAAGAGCAATACCAATCTGTTCAAAAAGAACAAATAAAAGATGAACCTTCTTAGTTAAATCTGTATCTTCCGCATTCAAATATGCATACACATATTCAGCACAACCTAAACGTTCAACACCACCACTACATATAAATCCCCAAATATCATAAGACTTATCAATGTCTTGCAACCACTCTAGGTATCCATGCTCCGAATAGAATACCGTTGGTGAATCCATACAAGTGTCAATTATTTCTATTGGACTATTGAAATATCTATTTTGAATCTGAATTTCTTGTTTACTGGCATAAGTATATGCAAACCAATAGGTTGCTACATAAGAATTAATTTTTGCCTTTTCCTCAATATCAACAATCAATTTCATCTGATTATCATCATTTGCTAATAAACCGGTTTGTTCTAACCACATTGAAATCAGCTTATTTTCAAAAATTTCCGAATAAAATTCAGGTTTATCAGCTGATAAAATGTCATCTGCAAGTATCTGCAAACTATTCCATTTCTCACCCCTCCATACTAATGGAGTATCCATTTCCGAATAGATAAGTAAACACATCTCAAATAACGCTTTATCACCATTTTCTCCATCCGGATATTTAATTTCAACAATGTCTTCTATAGTACTTGCTACGAAAGCTTCATTATTCTTCTGAAAGTGAATTACAAAATCATGGCGATATAATCTCTTCTTTGCATCCTCCCAATTATATACTATCCAATTAAATAGATCTCTTTCTGTATATAAAAGTTCTTTTTTGCTACTGCCTTGAAAAGGAGAACTCCAAACGGTCTTCCCCTTCAATGCCGCTTCCAAGCCACCTTTATAATTCGGATTACTAAGCCACTTACATACATCTGCATAATCAAATCTGTTATTCTTGTCAAACTGGAATAGCCCATCTATCAGATTTTGTAAGAAGATTGTTCTTTTATCATCTATATTTTTTAGATTAATATGGTTTGACTGTGCACTTTCTTGAAAAAGTCCAGCGTCATAGTTTCCATCCTTATCGGCAAATACAAAGTATCCTAAATAGAGAGAGGCTATTGTAACTGCCAGGGCATAATAGTCCGTTTTAGCAGTTAATAAATAATAAGCTGTTCCATACAAAACTTCTGGAGCCTGATATCCAGGTGTTCCACTAACTGTTTTTCCTACATGAGTAATTCTTGTCCCTGCCCTTCCTTCTTTTAACTCTCTTGTTATTCCAAAATCTCCCAAAACATAATGATTATTATATACATATATGTTTTCAGGTTTTATATCCATATGAAGAAATCCATTTTCATGAATAAAGTGAAGAGCCTCATTTAAATCTTTTATCAAATCTATCAATTCTTCATATTCGAATTTTCCTTTTTGAGATAAATCACCGTCTTTGCAAAATGGCTGAACTTCAAAGTAATTTATAACCTCAGAATCAAATTCTATAAATCCAAAATCAATTATTGGAAGTACATATTTTTCAGCTTCTTCACTATTAGTAAACTGGATGATTGTCTGTCTTTTTTCAAGTTTAACGTCTCTGACATCAAGATATACTTTTACAGCCACCTCTCCATACTCATCACTATCGCATACAGCAACAACACCTTCTCCACCTTGAGTAGACAGTATTCTGTTAAACCTATATTTTTTTTCATTTAATGATAAAAATTCTGCTTTTAACCTTGTCATTTCAGCTAATGCATTATTATCCACGTTATCATCCTTATCATATTCTGTAACACGTCTCTGCGTTTCTTCAAATGCCGTACTAATTCTCATTTTTTTATCATCTATTTCTGTTTTAATCCGACCATTTTTCTTAGCATCCATATCATTCACTCCTATCGTATTTATTCAATCTCAATTATGGCAATTGAAATATTATCACTGCTGCCGTTGTTTTCTGCCATTTCAAAAAGGAGTTGAACTTTTTCTTCTAAACTCTTTTCTGATTTTAGAATTCGAGTTATATCATCGTTTACAACAGCACCCCACAGTCCATCAGAACACAACAAATATATGTCATCTTTTAACGCATGCATATTAATCTGCTTAACATATGGTATCGCACTTGTTTTAGTTCCAAGGCAGCGAGTAATCCTACTACACTTCATGAGTTCTTCTTCTATATTATCAGTTATCAATCCCATCATAATCATTTCCTGAGCGACAGAATGATTCTCACTTAATTGAACAAAATTATCATTTCTAAGTCTATACAATCTGCTATCTCCGGCATTATATATGATGACCTTGTCTTCATATATACCTAATCCGACTATTGTCGTTTTCATACCATCTGATTGTTCCCTTTTTTGGTAATCAAGCAACTTATTATTTATTTGCGATAAAACACATGACATTTTGGCATCAGAATCTATATTATTAACTTCTTCATTAATTAACTGTCTTAACACAAATTCTGCTGCCTCATCGCCCCTGCTCTCACCACCGACACCATCACATACAGCACAGTGAAATGGTGTGGAAAGAACTGTTGAATAAACACCTGAATCTATTATTGTTTTTTCAACTAGCAGCCTGTCATCGTTCTTTTCGCACACAATACCTTTGTCTACAAGACCAACAATTTTAGCATTCAATACCATATCTATTCACCTCTAAAATCAATTGTTTGGTTTTCTCCAACTTTACATATAATTTTCGAAAGTTTCCCATTATATCCACAAATAAATCCGGATAACGGATTTATGAATTTTTCTTCTAACATATTCCCAATGCCTCTTCCACCTTTTTCGCGATGGGAAATAGCATCTTCTTTCATGCAGTCTACTATTTCTGTTATTTCAACAGATATACTCAATTTTTCTTTAATTGATTTTATTATATTTTTTAACTGCTTTTCACATATTAACTTTGCAGATTCAATATCGATAAAATTGAAAACAACAATATTATTTTCACCTAACCGATTAAGTAATTCCGGTCTTCCATTATTTATAAAATAATTTTTGACACTTTCAGTGATAATCTTTCTTGTCCTTTCTTTAAATTCGACTGTATCATCTATACATGGATTCTCAATAACAATTGTTGGTTTCCTTTTAATATTTCCACTTGCATCTAAAACAGGACGTTGCATACTATCATAAACCGGTTCCGTCATTCCCAGATTACTTGTAAATATTATAATAGCTTCGCTGAAATATACTGTATTGCCCTGATTGTCAGTCATTCTTCCATCTTCAAGTATTTGTAAAAACTTATCAAGAATCGTCGGATGGGCTTTTTCAATTTCGTCAAACAAAATAACAGAGAATGGATGATTTTTGATAACGTTAGTCAATTGTCCTCCCCCTTCATACCCAACATATCCCGGAGGGGCTCCAAACAATTTCTGATCACTTTGTTCCAATCTATATTCACTCATATCGAAACGTACGCAAGCATCTTCATCCCCAAAAATAGATTCTGCAATTGCTTTTGCAGTTTCCGTCTTTCCCACACCGGTAGGACCAGCTAAGAACAAGATACCTCTAGGTTTATTATTTGCATTAGAATGCTGCAAGCCGGACAATCCTTTAACGGCACGCATAATCACTTGTTCAACGGTAGAAAGAGCCAATTCCTGACCTTTTACTCTTTCTTCCAATGTGTCCTTTACTCTTTTGACAATATCCTCTTCCAGTGATTCCCAAGGAGAATCTTTTATACCATACTTGTACAATTGAATAGCCTTTTTAATGTTTTCAGGACCAATATCCTCATTCAATGCCAAATCTAAAATTTGCTTTATTTCCGGACATAATAACCCACCCGTTTCAGCCACAAAATTTTTACTGTCCTTGCTATCTACATTCCCTAGTTCCTTAAACCTCTTGTATCTATCAGGGAAAGTTGCAAACTCCATATATTTTCTACGAGTTTTTCTGTCTGGGCTTTCAATAAAAAATGTTCTTATATTAGGGTTATTAAGATAAATCCAAGCAGGAATGTCATTATATTTATCAACAACAAAAATAACCATATTTTGTTTGCCATTTGCGACCATTGAACTATTGATAGCATAATATAAATTCATGAACATTTCTGTTTGAGCCATTTCATCAATATTACATTTTTCTAACCTTGATGCAAAATTCAAAACAAATATTTTATGAATTTTATTAGGATTTTCGTCTTTTCTTGTCTCTGCATTCATCATTGCGCGAAGCACTACTCGACTCATATTTACCTGTTTCATACTGTCGTTCTCAACGTCATCTTGACTGTTGCACTGAGTCTTATTATCTACGTTCCTACCCATATTATTTGATATTGAAACAACCTGTATGTTTTTTTCATTTCTCTCGAAACATTCTTTCAAAGGCATATACGCATTATGTCCCCCAGGGGCTATTTCAACTTCTTTTTTACATAAATATCCCGATAAATACGGACTTAAAAATAATTCTTCATCCTCTTCAGTACACTTAGATTTACCACAATAAAAACCGTATACTGGATTGTAAAATATAACTTGAGCATCCATCATACTACCATATGTATCCAACAAATCATCTAAAGATAAAAATTGTCCCGCATTGTCAACCTCGCAATAAAATTCATCAAGTATATTTCCTTCAAGAATCAATCCTCTTTTAATTCCCATGAAGCTCTTTAACTCTTTTTGCCATTTTGCCATATTATCAGAATTCATTAATTTTTCCTCCTTTGTATTCCTATAGTTATAAATTTGTCATTATGCACAAAGGTTTCAAGTAAATAATTTACTTTTTCATATTCAGCATATTCCTCTGCAAGCTCCTGTGTAAAAAAGAATACCCTTTGATTACTTGAACCCCGCAAATTAGTCGCTTCCACATTTTTACTTTCAATGTATCTGCCATCTATTAAAACATCTATATTACACAAACATCTAGTCATCACTTCTGACTCACATATTTCATCCATTGTATAGCCTGTATATACCAATATGTCTGTAAAATGTCTCCGAACCTGTTTCAAAAAAGCGAACAGTTCTTCTGGCTGTTCAAATGGGTCGCCTCCTGATATTGTCAACCTGGTACAATTCGTTCTTGCAGCTTCGTTTATAATCATAGCAGTAACTACATCGACTGGAACTTCTTTTGAAGGATCAGCTAAATGCAGTTCTTCTGAAATACAACCAAAACATTTTTTTGAACACCCCTGCACCCAAAGCCCTACTCTTTCACCAGGCCCCAGTGAATGAATAGGAGCAATCATCCTAGCTATTTTCATCTATTTGCACCATCAATTGAACCGAGTCACTTCTTGTTCCCAGAACAATAATATCTCCATTTTTCACTTCGTACTCACGTCTTTTTTCAAGAAGTTCATTATTAAGCATTGTTCCATTCGTACTTTTTTCATCTCGAATCAACCATTTCATATTTCTGTTAATTATATACAGATGTTCATTACTTACTCTTGTGTCGTATTGAAGATGTTCCTTTCCTTTAGTATCTCGTCCTATACAACATTCTCCATCGGTGTCATCAATCTTAATTTCAAAATTATGCTTTATTCTGCCTTGATTAAAGGAATACTTGAGTGTAATACTTGAGTTCGATCTATTATTAATCGTAATCCCATGCTCTGAAGCTAAATCTGACATAGAATAAATTTTTTCATCGGTGTTTTCCACAATGGAATCATCAATTTCCTCGATAGGAATTAACTTCCTACCCCAAATTGAAGTACTCTTACAATGGGGACATCTTTTTTTTATGTCATATTTACTTTCTAATATGAATTCCTCATTGCAATCTGGGCAGATTTGTTTGTATTTCATATATACTAATAGCGCAATGCTATACTCCTTTCTTTTTTCTTCTCAGCATTCTTTCGTCGTTTTTCGATTGCTTTTTTTCTTCTAACTTCCATATAACTATTTGTCTTATCAACTTTTTGTCTTATGGTCTCAAATTCAAATGCAACATGGTCTGCTGACGCTTTCTCCTCCAATTCAATTTCGATGTCCCAGTTTCGTTTCAGAACTTCTTTCAATTTTCTTGTTCTTTCACAATGCTCCTTTTGGATTTTTACAACATTTTCATTTTCAGTTCCATTCAGCGAAATGGTTTCCATTGTACTGGTTCCATCACTATGAACAATTAATTGCAAGCCGACATTATCACTAACCTTAAACAACTGCATCATAGAGTTACCTCCATGCTCATAATATTGAAGTAATTTATCTTTCAAACGATAATTTTCCAGTTTCTTTCCTACTATAGTCTCCGCACTAATTTTATCCGCAATCTTATAATTCATTCTGTTTAACTCTGTCTCAATCGCATAACATATATAAAGTTCACGTGCAACATCATCTGAGCCAGATTCTTTTCTTAACTCCTCTAATAAAGCGGACCTATCTTTTAGCCTATTAAGCATATCATTCCTAGAATTAATTTCTTCTTCCAATTCTTGTAATGAATCAAACTCTACTGCTTCTCTGCATGCATCTCCTACCTTTTCGCATGACTCTTTATATCTTAAATATAATTCCAAAAATCTTTCCTGTTCTTTATCAAGTTCATATTTATATATTCCATATGAATCAATGTATCTTTCGATAGTCGCAATTTTAGTTTCGAGTAACCACTTTTCAATTTTCGTATAATCGACTGAACTAAACTCATCATTTATACATTTAAAGATTTCCGCAATTCTATTAGTATCATAGGAATTGATTGGACAGTTTTCTGCCCTTTCAACTTCTCTTTCTATGATTTCATAAAACTTTGTCTTCAATAAATCCAATTTTTCTAAAAGTTTATTTATTTCAACTTTTTCAGAATCCTCAATCTGAATATTTTTTACAAAACAATAATCACCAATGCTTAGTCCATTAAACATGGCTTCTATTTTTTCAATAAATGTAAGCATGCTTAGGTTTTCAGCTTTGTTTTCAGAAATTAACTTAATTTCTTTTTTTAAATTCTCAGTCAATTCCTTGATACGTTGCACATCTAAGCTATTACGCATTTCTATATTGTTAACGTCATTTTTTTCGTTGTAATCAGCAATAGCTTGTAATTCAGACATAATTTTTTCCGCCAACAATGCCGTAGAAGAATTCAATAAATACCCGCTTGCCTTGAGTTCATCAATCTTTTCCTTACACTCTATTGTTATTTGTTGTCTTTTTTGACCCGCTTTCTCAAAACGCATTCTTTCCCTTGCATGCTCTTGTGCAATACGTTCCAATGCTCTTTGATGTTCTCTCGCCAAACCATCATATATTGCTTTTCCTGTGCTAAAAATCGCATACCCTCCCACAATCGGTGCGAGGATAGCAATTGATGCACCTATTGCAATTGGGCCTGCAATTATTGAAGCACCCAAATCCACTCCACCAACTTCATAGCTGCTCATTTGTTACCTCTCAAATCTACATTTTATGTCATAAAGTGGGTGCAAAACTGCACCCCCTACTATTAATCCATTCTATATTCTTTAGCCTTTCTTACGCTTTCAATAAAATCATTAAATATATCTACCAATTCCTTTGGCATTTCCGGATCGTAAATCCAATTTCCGTTTTCATCTACTGATATATATCTTTTAATCTCTTCTGGTGGCATAATAATCATAACTTTACCTCCTTGTTGTTTAAGTACTCATTATATTTTTCATTAACTCTCATTGCAAGTCGACGTGGTTTTTTTGAAGTTTCACTTTCACTAATTGCTTCCGCAAAAAATTCTCCAAAATCACTCGCTCCATATACACTTAACTCCCTAGCAACATCTTTAGGAGATATATCTAATTCTTTCAATGAATCATTGCACAATTTCGCAACAACTGAATTTCTATAATAGCCTTGTGATAACAATTCATACTTTTCCTTGTCTGTATCTCCAAATGAAATTTCTTCTTTATCAGCAATCATTTTAAGGTGCATGATGTGTGCCATTTCATGTTTTAGGACACCATCAAGGCCCTTCCCTGCAAACCATGTTTCGCCTCTAAAATTTTCAATCTGCATATCAACAATTTTCAGTTCCAAATCAGATTTTGAAAATAATTTTTCATTTAACTGTATTTCTGATGAAATTCCATTTTCTGTCATTCTAGGGCCAGTGCATGCGTAAACTCCATCACCTAACTTAGCGGTACGAATACAGCCTAAACAACCTTGCAATTCTGGATGGCTTTCAAACATACTTTCTACAGATGCCGCTATTTTTTTCTGCCATATTTCCTTTGTTCCTCTTAAATCAACATTTTCAATTCCAAGTTCATTAAGCCTTTCCTCTATCTCCGGCATTGTTTCAATTTTGCTTTCATTCCAAAAAAAGTTCTTATCACGAACCTCTCCTTGTTCAGTTTTTACATCAACGCTTTCAGTTGACTCAATCAACTCGCCAAAAAATCTATCCATAATTAATTTACCCTTTCTTATGTTGTTTTCACTATATAAGTCATGCATAAAAAGGAAAAATCCACATTTCAAAACCATATATATTTTTTATTTATCTTAAGGGGGGTGATTAATATCATCCCCCAAAAAACTACCAATTATGTCTATTCATCTGTATCATGATGTCCACAGCCTTTTAAATCCGGCTCAATATAGGACTTGAGCCATTCACAATATACCTTTGAACCATTTGTTTCACTTGTATTTAAATATTTGCAATCATAACATGGTCCTGCTACTCCATATGCCATATCATATCCTCCTTAAACTATATTAATAAATGTCATATTTTTTCTTATTCAAGCAATGAAATAAAAACAGCGTGAATTGTGTTGTGCCACTCCATCTCTTGCTCAAATGGTTTTTCGTCAGGCGCAATGCCAAAAAAAGCTCTGGCCTTAGCTTTTAAGTTGCCACCGGTATCGTTCATAGCAGCTTCGAAATTATTTCTTTCTGAAAATGCCTTACTGCTTCCAACAAAGAAAAATCTTATTCCATCTTCACATATGACATACAACTGCTTACAATAGCTCTGCGGTGGATTTGGATGAGAAATCTCCACAGCCTTAAATACAGCTTTCTTAAAAATACCAAATCCCTTAGCTATTTCTAAGGATGACTCCCTTATCAAAGCTGGAATATCATTTTCCTTACATATTTTTTCCATATTAGAAATAATATTTTCCGGAGTCACATTGCTCATATCAGAAAAAGCGATTGGTTCAGAAAACTCTTCTCCTAAATCATGTGTAAATTTGTTTTCATAATAATCTGCCATATTTTTACCTCCTAGCTAAACGACAATATCCACAGGAAACTGTATCTCCTGTAGAATTGAGATTAGTAATCCTGACTGTAACGTGCTTTTACGCAATGTCCGCCTTCGCAAGACGATCTTTCGCTTCCGTTAGTATTAACTTTAACTAATACTTCCATCTTTTTTACAACTGGCTTAATGTACTTCATTGTTCTTTCTCCTTTCGTTTCTATTCATCAAAAGAAGCTCTATTTAAAGCTTCTTCAAATGTCATTCTTTTTTCGTAGAAATCTCGCCGTATTAATGCGATTTTACACATTTTCCTATCTCTATATTCCATATCATTATACATATGATCCATCTGCTGTACTTTTATCCATTTCATTCTTTATATCTTTAATCATATATTAAGTCCTCCGTTTTATCGTTTATATTGACCTTTTTAATTAAATCAGTTATGATTAACTTAATAATTTTCATAGATACATTTATATTTTTTAATGTGCCTCTGTTTTTTCGTAATTCTAGCATATTTTTATACCTCATAACGCAAAATGTAATAATTGGTCATTTTTTTGTAACTTTTGGTATTCACATTGTTGATATTGTTGATACATACTTATATTGAAAAGGTTGATGCAACAAACGTTTTTTATCTGTGAGTATTCCGGGCTGGTTTGAGTCAGCAGCCCGAAATTTCAGGATCTACCGATATTGGGAAAAACTGCACGGCTTCATATAACAGCTCACGAGCATGTTTGTAATAATAGATCATGTTCAAAAGTTACATTTGTTGACGATTTTGACGGATTTCTCAGCTATTATGGACGTATGATCGGATCCTGAAACCGGCTTGGAAAAAGAGATTTCTTTTCAGGTAAAAGAAAAACGCATCGTTTCCTACAATCCTTCCCTTGCACAGAAACAGAAAGCCGAAATTATGAAAATGGTTGACAAAGCCATCAACTATACCACTTACAAAAAAATAGCACAGGAGGATTTGGGAGATTCTGTCAAATACATCCAGATCACGGATACAGATAAAAACAAAAAAAACAGAAAGCCGGTAATTGAAATCAACCAGGCAAAGATTGATGAGGATATAAAATATGCAGGATATAATCTCCTGGTGACATCAGAATTGGATATGGACCCCCTGCAGGTATATCACACATATCACAACCTCTGGAAAATAGAAGAGTCCTTCCGTATCACCAAATCCTATCTGGACGCACGGCCTGTTTATGTACAAAAAAAAGAAACAATCTATGGGCATTTTTTAATCTGCTATCTTAGTTTGTTTCTTCTAAGAATTCTGGAAATCAAATGTTTTAAAAACGAAATCAATTCCTATGATCTTGTAAATTTTATGCGTGATTTCAGAGTTGTTGATAAAGGTGATGGAACTTATATCAATATTTCTCAGAACCAAAGGGTTAATGAAAGAATCAAAAAACTAATCGGTTTAACCAATCTCGACGCACTGTATCTAACTGAAAAAGAAATTGAAAATATCTTTGAGTTCACCATGCTGATTGACAGCTGAGTACTAGGTTTTGAGAGAAACGCCGGAAGTTAGGTTATATTTTTGATGTTGTAATGTCAAGGAAATAAGAATTTAGCCTGTTTTTGTAATTTGGTCGTTTGTAGAAACATATCTACTATTTCTTTAACATCATATTATGGCTAACTGCAAATTGAAGCTAAATAAAATTCAGAGGCAATTCTTGTTTTCTTTTCTTATAACATTTTCCAAGGACTTAACTATATTTTCCCGATTACAGTCATAAAAATTTGATGCATTAAAAATATTACATTCTAATACATAGTATCGATTTTTGACCTTGGCTACATCCATTACCCAGGCAACTGGTGCCTTTATTCCACTACATACTTTTTCACAAAATTCAACCAAATTCTCCGGCACATCAGTTTCAGAGACATCTCTTTTACCTTTTTTCAAATACCTGCATATCGAAACCACTTCATTGTTAACTATAACACTTCTCCATTCTTTTTCTATTTCTTGAACTGGAGATACGCACAAACATTTCTTTCCATACTTAGAACAAGACCGGCATATGTACAAAATCTCATCTACCTTTATTTTATCCATCACCTGACCGTCAAAGCACTTTATATCCAAAAGAGGTCTTACAAAGAACTCTTGTTTTTCGCTAATAATCGTATCTAATTTTTTTCTTGTTACCACGGCTGTATGAAAATTAAGATAATCATCCTTCCATATACTCATATAAGAATCTACCCTAAAAAAACAATCAGATTCGAAAACTCCATGAATTAATTTGATGTTCTTTTTTGCCTCTAACAAAAAATCATCTCCCCCTATTACTATAGGAAAATCTGCGTCATTTATATCAATAGTGCTCAGTTCTTCTTTACGTTTTATTATATATCTTGAATCTAATTTCTCGATTGCTTCTGCTAACGCAACCCAATTATAGTGTTTTCCATTCGAATATTGAATAACCCATAGAAATTTCACAACACACTCTTCTTTCATTTTATTGCGAAACACCTATTGAGATTTATTATCTCAATAGGTGCCCTTTTCAAACAGTCCAAAAATTAATGCTCATGACAATGTTCATGACAATGCTGATGGCAAGACATTTCTGCTACATTCTTAACGATATTCGTTAACTTTGTAGTATTCTTTTTTTCTTTTACAACCTTCATACTTTTCTCCTCCTTCCAATAATTAATTATGATCAACGCCTCTTAGAGACATCAAACATCACTCCTAATCATTCAAGAACAACAGATAATTATATATAATTTCTTATCTAACTTCAATTTTGAAGTTTATTCCAATAGTGAATCCATGTAGACTTGAACTTTAAGCTGCTCTTGAGTTTTTATTCTGTACTTCATCATATGGCATACATACTCATTTTTTCCTAATTGGGGTTTTGTTACACATCCACCTTGGCATAAAGGTAGTACTTCGCACTTCTTGCATTTGTCACTCACAGTGCCATCATACCAAGAATTTACTTTTTCAGTTACAATTACGCCTTCAAATACATCGCCTATTGAATACTCTTCGTGACATAGTAAATGCTGACATTGGTATATTAACCCTTTATAGTCTATGGCAACAGTTCCTAATGTTGCACCGTAGCATGGCAAAGATAATTTATGAAAATCAAGTGCATATTTACGATCATTGTAGTATCCCGTATTATAAAGAAATGTATATAGATTATGCATAACCTGTTCGTATTCTTCTTCTTTAAAATAGAGTTTTTCTTGAATGCAATTAGGCTCCAATGGATAAAAATATATCGTAATATTCTCATTCCATCTCTCTTGCTTTATCAGAAATTCCACCATTTCTTTAATACTTTGTATGTTGCCTTTATCAAAGTTAAATCTTAACGTAATATGAATTCCCCGGCTCGAAAAATCATATATATTATTCACAATTCTTTCCCAAGAATCATTCTGAAGAAAATGCTTTCTCTTTTCATGTTCTTCCTTAAATCCATCTAATGTTACCTGTATATCCGAAATTCTTAAATCATGTATATCATCTATTATTTTGTCCAAATAATATCCATTTGTCGTAATTTCACAATGATAATCAATTTTGTTCTCATCAGCAAAACAAGTTAGCTCGTTACTAATTCGAACTATTAAATCCCTACAAAGTAACGGTTCGCCTCCAAACCAGGAAATATACATACGCTTCTTTCCTAATGCTATATTTTTTATATATTCAACAAGAGATTTCTCTGTTCTTTCATCCATATAGCAAGATTTTCTTGTCTCGTTTTCATAACAGTAAAAACAATACGCATTGCAATCCATCGTTGGTGCGATTACAAAGCCTACCTCATCGGATGTAAAGGAATACATACTGATTTTTCTTTCTAATTCAAGGCATGCAATTTCATCAACTTTGTCATTTACGATAATACCCATTTCATATAATTGGCAAAGTAATTCTTTTGAATCTTCCTGAGGCATACTACAGTTGTTCAAAATTTTAAGTTCTTGACTATCAAGTATACATTCCGACCCAGAAGAGAGATTATGTACCATCCAGGAATCATCGTCAATTTTTAATATTCTCGTATACATCGATTTTTTATACTTCATTCACATCACCTCTCTATTTTAACAAAAGCTGTGTATCAAAATATTGATTATTTTTCCAATTATGATAACTCTTTTTTAAATCTTGCAGTTCAGCAAAGTTACTGCTTATATCAATATAATCGTCAAAAAAACGATCATCTGCGGTGCAGCCACCTTTTTTTTCGCCTATATAAATAAGTATACATTCAGGGTTGACTTTTCTCATTGTTTTCAAAACCTTATATGCTAAGTCACTATTTTGAGGAGGCCAACTCATAATTATAAACCCCACTTCCTTACCATATTTTTTTACTGCTTCAATTGCATCCATACTAATTATATCATGGATCCATGCATGTGTTTTCCAACCTTGGTATTTGCTTGTATCGTAATCTATCCACGACATATCATCGGTTGCAATAACATCAACTCCACAGCTTCGTAATGTAGATGCGTAGCTTCCTAATCCACACATAACTTCTAAAACTTTTTTCCCATTAATTATTTCAGCGAGAATTCTGCAATTTCTTTTTGTCACAACCGAAAACCCCATTCTAAAGACTGCATATTCACGTAAACATTTGTAATTTTCTTCTTCAAATATAAAACTTGGAATATCCTCCACTACAAAATTATCAAAGTAGGAACAATAACTTTTTAGTGTATCCGATATTTTACAATAATAATTTTCTATTCCTTCCATCTACGCACACCTGTTATGAAGTGACCTTTGTCAAGAGTAAATTCACAAAAATCACCACAAACTTTTCCTTTCATTAGATTTTAACACTGGGTACAGAGGTAGAACCTCAGACTAACAGTCCCCGGCCTTGGCCACTCTGTTATACGTGGATTGGTTACCAACAGGTCAATGGTCCGCCGTGAATCTTGCCGTCTCCTAGCGTGAATCAAAATATATAAATATAATGTCAACAGAGGTGCATCGCAAATAATTCGGACCTTAGAGTGCTCCAAGGCTCTACCTCTGTATCCAGTGTTAATTAGTTGTTTTGCAGATGTAATCTGACAGAGTCAGTTTCTTCTGCTTGATTACCCTTAAGAATATTCAGATAATTCTGTCAGGGACTTGTCGCCAATGGCGATGCGAAGCATCCTTGACTGAAACAGATGAATATTCTACTAACTTACATGTTCTGTCATCATACCCCAGATAAAACACGCTAATTCTCTTGCTATTGCTGTTGCTGCCACATTTCGATTAACTCCTTTGTTTAGAGTCATTTTGTAAAACCTTCGTCTAAGCCTTTCATTTGCTTTATCTGCATGCACCTAGTAGCAAATGTATGTCTGAGAGCATAAAAATTTGCTGACAAAATGCCTGCCTTTTTTATTGTGGCTTTAAATTGATATTGCATCGTTTGAGGCTCTACATACAAATTCTTCATTTCTGTGAGGATATATGTATTAGGTGCTTTTTGATAATTCCGCATTATAGAGAACAGCCGATCTCGTATGGGCACATCTCTGATAGAACAATCGCTTTTGAGTTTTGAAATAATAACTACTGTTTTTGTATCTGAGCCATTAAGATTCTGTATTCTTTGCACAGTAAAGCAATTAAGTGCTACATTACAGCGATACACAAGATCATTATTTAACAATTCCTGAATAATATTGTTCCTATCTAAATCACTCTTTTCAAGATTTATAACCTGTTCAAAACGATTTTCAAATTCATATCTTAAAGCATCTGCCATATTTACCTAGTGGCTTTTAGGCGAAACATCTTTGTCTATTGTAGGGCATATCTCGAATGTATTCACAAGAGGAAATACCCCTTTGTGTCGCTATGGCTTTCATTTCATTAACTCTCTGTTAAAAGTGCCCTGAATTCCTGTCACTTTATAATATGTACCTTCATTAGCTCCATATGAGGATATCTCAACCAACAGGGGTGGGGATTTTTGTAATTCAATGTTTGCATACATAGGTCTATTTGCATTTTTATATCTACAATTATAAATTTTAATGTACTTTTTTCTTTCCTATTTTAGCAAATTGCTATCCTTCATAACGTAAAATGTAATGAATGGTCATTTTTTTGTAACTTTTGGTATTCACATTGTTGATGCTTATTTAAAGATACTGTTGCTCCGAACAGGATTCTTAGGCGTTTTTGCACAAAATACCTAATCAGAAAATCACTACAGATCTACCGTCCGGTCATCGATGTTCTTCTCCTCAATAGTCTTAAGTGCCTCATCTCCTACTTGAAAATGGATATGAACGGCAGAGCATGCACAATCATTTTCCAAAAACTATTTCAGGACACAAAAACTGGCAGAGAAGTCTATCCCTGCCAAGTCAATTCAATTAGTTAATTTCAAACGATTTCCAGTCTATATTTACTGCATTACTATTCTTTTGACAAACCCAGATTATAAAAAGCTTGCTCTCTCCTTCTGTTCATCCACTCCCAATTTAACTTATGTAAATAATTATTTGCCTCTTGACTTGAAGATGATAGCAATTCTAAAATACTATCAATATATTCTACTTTTTGCTGATTTCCATCGGCAATGAAAATACTTTTTGCTGATTCAAAATAACTTCGAGCTTCATCGTAATCAAAACTCATATATTTGTGACCGAGTTCAAACATTGCGTATTCATTTCCGCACTCTGCAGCCTTTTGCAACTGGAAATCTGCCATACTTATATTTGTATTGTCAAAATTATTATTTTCATCATAAGGGCTTAATTTCGACCCAACGAGCCACAATTCTGCCATACAAAGATTTGATACGCCTTCAAGATACTTGTTACCACTATCTACGCATGCTTCAGCCGCATTATAGTAATGTCGAAAGGCTTCATCCTTGCTATCACTAAATTCAGGGCTAAGGACAATATTTCCTTTCAAACAGCATTCTGCAACAAAATATTCGCTCTCTGCATCACCCAACAAAACACACCTATTAAAATAATCAAGTGCCAAAGGTATATTCTCCGAAACACCCCTTCCTAATAGATATCATTTTCCAAGCATATGCAACGCATCTATATAGTTTGCATCATACTCAAGGCATTTTTTAAAATAGTGTTTTGCCTTTTCAAATTTCTGTTCTCCATAACACAAACACCCAACATTACACAACTGAGGTAGTGTTGATTTATCTATAGCATTATTATCTATGGCTATATTTATCCATTTAATTGCTTCATCGACAGATTCTTCAACCATGCAGTAATAATCTGAAATATTAACTGCAGCCAAATAATTCTTTCCATCCACCGCCATTTTGTATAACTCCAAGGACTTGTCATACATTTTTTTCCGGCTATAAATATTAGCTAGGTTCAAATAAGCCTCTGCGATACCATTACTTGCAGATTTCTCGTAGTACTCTATTGACTTATCTTCATTAGTATCTGTTCCGATTCCATTTTCTAAACAGTAGGCAACCATCAATTGAGCATTCCCATTATTTTGATCAGCAGCTTTCTTATACCAAGAGTATGCAATCTCAGCATTGGGTTCAATATTAACTTCGGAATAACCATAATAGAAGTAATTACCAACATCAAATTGGGCATAGCTATACCCACCATTTGCGGCTTTCATTTTTAAATCAACTGCTGTAAATAAATTCTTTTCTACTCCAACACCACATTCATAACACCATGCCATTGCATCCTGTGCAACAGCATTACCAAGATTAGCCGCTGTACACCAGTAATAAACGCCTTTATCAATATCTGGTGCTGTATTCCCAAAACCATAATAATATAAATAACCCAAATCACAAATAGCATCTAAATTTCCGGATTCAGCTAATTCTTTCTTTTTATTATATTCCTCAACGGTATATTCCATAAAAATTCTCCTTATAATATAATTTTTAATGTCCATTTATTTCTTCATATTCTAGCAAATTTCTACCCTCCATAACGCAAAATGTAATGCTTGGTCATCTTTTTGTAACTTTTGGTACTTACATAATGAATCTTAAAACGAAAAAAAGAGTGCCTGAATTATCAATATCTAATTTCAGACACTCTTTTATACTTTTTTATACTTTTTATTCTTTTTTATACTTTTACAACGTGCATCCTTTTTTTCTTCTATCTCATACATTTCATCCCACTGATTTTCCTGCATCCATTCATCGTTTACAGAAATATCATCAGCTTTAACTGAATTTGTATATAACTTTTCCCGATTCAATTCAATGAATCTTTTGAAATCACTAACATCCTTTTCTGTATCCATGAACGTTCCTCCTGCATACGTTCCAATAGCACAAATAGATAATTTGGTACAACATTTTAATATATCAAAAACAATAATAAAATCACATCCGCAAACAAAATAAAAGCCCTAAACCAGCGCATAGCTTAGCTTGGGACTTCCGAGTGCGCCTTCAGGGGTTCGAACCCTGGACACCCTGATTAAGAGTCAGGTGCTCTACCAACTGAGCTAAAGGCGCATAAAATATTTTGTCTTTTGTTTGACGCAAGTGTTATTATATATGAGTCGTTTAAAAAAAGCAAGTGTTTTTTTTAATTTTATGAAAAAATTTTCAAAAAATAATTTCTGTACTATTTACAGTTGAAAATCTTCTTGAGTTCGTCGAAACCCCGCTTAATTTTAAGCAGCTCGCAGTTAAGTCGGCGGCAGCCGGAACAAATGCACATGCAGTGGAAACGTTTTTTCATTCTACTCCCCTCCCAACATTATTAAAATTTTACCTTGTGGCGATAAGCTTGTTAATAGGATTGCCAAGCTTTGAAAATTTGATTTCGTATTCGGTCATTACGTTGCCATCGTTCATATCGCTGTTGTGGAGATCGTATGTGACGCTGTCTAATTTCCAGCCGGCAGCTTCAACCTCTTCCAAAGAAAAATCAAATAAAGGTCTGTTGTCGGTCTTGAACTCCACACGCCCTGTTTTTGCAAGAATATTGTTATATCTGGCAAAAAACTGTCTTGAAGTAAGACGTCTTTTCGCGTGACGGTCCTTTGGCCATGGGTCTGAGAAATTAAGATATATTCTTCCAATCTCACCGTTTTCAAATACATCCTCTATTTTCTCAGCATCCATCCGGATAAAGCGAAGGTTAGGCAGCTCCATTTCCTTCTGCTTTTCCAATGCACGGACAAGAACGCTTGAAAACTTTTCTATTCCAATGTAATTGATATCAGGGTTCTTTGACGCAAGCTCCATGATAAATCTGCCTTTGCCCGTTCCGATTTCAAGATGGATTTCGTTGTCGTTGCCGAAAATCTCATGCCATCTGCCTTTATTTTCTTCAGGTACATTAATTGTATAATCACTTTCTTCAAGTGCCTCTCTGGCACCTCTCACATTTCTTAATCTCATATCTATGAGTTTCCTCCGTATCTAAGCGATATTATTAGTATATACAAACGCCCCCGAATATGCTACTATAATTTCAAATTTTGTTAAAGGGATTTAGTATGAAAAAAATAATTGCTTCAACTCTTACTTTTATATATATTATGTGTCATTTAAGCCTATGCCGGGCGGCTGATAATAATGACATTCTGCCTGAATTTCCCGATATTAAGTCACAGTATATTGTGCTGATGGACGCCGACTCCGGGGAGGTTCTTTATCAGAGGAATATGGATAAAAAATGCTATCCTGCAAGCACCACCAAGATGATGACGGCTTTGCTTACCATAGAGAATACATCTATGTCAGATGTGGTTACCTATTCCAAAGCTGCGGTTGACAGTGTTTCTCCCGGTGATGCTAATGTAGGAATTGCTGTGGGCGAACAGCTTACGGTAGAGCAGTCCTTGTATTGCCTTATGCTCCGCTCCGCCAATGATGTGGCTTACGGACTTGCAGAATATGTGGGCGGTACGGCTTCCGGTTTTGCATCGATGATGAATGACAAAGCTGCTGCCTTAGGCGCTGTTTCAACGCATTTTTCCAATCCAAGCGGTCTCACCAATGAATTTCACTACTCCACGCCTTATGATATGGCATTGATAGGAAGGGCCTGTTTTAATAACAAAACCCTTGTAAATATCATGAGTTATACAGGTGTATACAAGATAGGCAAGACTAACACAAATAACAATATTCGCTATTACACACACCGTTTCCAGATGTTAAAAGGCGGCGAGTATGAGTACCGGTATTCAAAAGGCGGCAAAACCGGATATACCGATGCCGCAGGCAACTGTCTCGTATCTTTTGCCGAAAAAGACGGTATAAGGCTGGTGTGCTCAGTTATGAATTCAACGGCTTCGGGAAGATACACCGACTCCATCGCACTTTTTGATTATTACCTTAATAACTACCGTAAATGTTATCTTGATGATAATAATATGTCATCTTCATCTTTTGGGCTTGATGCCCTTGATATTACCTATGAGATGACATCGACAAACGGCTACAGCATAGAATTCGATGATGGGGCTTATATTCTTGTTCCGTCAAATGCCAATATATCGGACCTGACAAAGATTGTAACATACGCAGATAATGCCGCTTATTCCGGTAAAAGCGGCGGATTTGCCTGCATCAGCTTTTATTACAAAAACCTGCCTCTCGGTAATTCCACTATCTATATAAAAAACAATAAAAATTCTTCCGTCACACCCGGAACTAACGGAGTAATGACGGAAGAAACACACATCACTATTAATAAAGATAAAACAATTTATATAAATATTTTTGTATTAATCGGTGCAGTGGCAGGGCTTTCACTCATTGTTGTACCGGTTGTCATAAGAGTAAAAAACAGGAGACGTCACAGGAGAGGTTTTCACTTCTGAGCACCCTGTCTCTGGCGCTGTTTTTCCCTTGAACGTTTTGCCCTTCTGCGCTCTCTTTTATGGTCCTGCTTCTGGATGATTTCAGCAACGCCGTTTTCGTCGGTCTGCTTTAAAATTTTAATCGCATAATATAAATCATCCTCGGTCTTTTTAAATCGTATTTTACCCTTAAAAAGACCGTGGTTCTCACAATATGCCACACAGTAATATACATGCTGGTTATTGGAAAACCATTTTATTCTCTGCTTGATTTCCCTGTTGCACAAGAAACATTTCGTGGTACGGATAACACCGTCCAGCATAATTTTTTCCCTGTCACGATAGCCTTTTGATATGAACTTACTGTAGGTAGGATACACTAACGTGAATTCCTCGGCCCGTGATGACGGTATCTTATATGTGTCCACCGAGGTGTACGCATATATTTTATCCATATCCATCAGTCCAAAAATCTTTGCCGTATACTCTGCATCCGCAAAAGCCGAGTGAAAAGCTTCATTCTGCACAATATTTTTATCTGCGGTTACAGTTTCAAGCGAGCTCCGCTTCTTGCCATCGTCATAACATATACTGTACGATTTCTGCAAATCGTAATAAATAAGCGGCATTGGAAGATTAAGGTTTATCTTGTAATAATCACAGTTACGCTGAAGTTCCGTAAGGTCCATGCATCCCCATGTACAGAAAATGTAATCATCACCGCACCATTCCATAAACTCTTTAACAGCCTGTGGAAATGGCACTCCTTTTTCAACAAGTTCACCCATAGTTGTGCCAATAAGGTCCTGCATAACAGGATGAAGCGTCTGATATACACCGGGCACTATATTTTTTGCAAAAGTATCTATGACTCTCCTCTGTGAATCCAGTTTGACTGCACCAATCTCTATTATTTCAAATGGCATATCCTTAATTTCTTTTTCTTTTCCGTCAGGACATTGATTCCATTCCAAATCAAACACTATATAATTCATGCTCTGTCCTCTCTTCTTTTTTATCTATAAATTTCCATTCTCACATACAAATAAAACTATATTAGCATTGTACCATAAAAAAAGACGAAATACAGTAACTTTCTTTAAATTCCAGTATTTCGTCCTTTAATCAACAATTAAACATCAATAATTTTTTGCACCGTTTTTAATTTTTATTTTCTGCAATTTTAAATTTCTGGATCATTTCACGCAGATTTTCTGCTTCACTGCTCATCTCCTGACTAGATGCTGCACATTCTTCAGATGTTGCCGAATTCGTCTGTACGACATCATTGATCTGTTCAATTCCATCATTAATCTGTTTGATTTCTGTTGCCTGTGTCTCTAACGTATCAGCAATATTTGTGACTTCTTTTGTAATGATCTGGGAATTCTCAGCGACCTCCTGCAATTGTGATGCCGTCTGCCCTGCAATCACCATACCCTTTTCCACGGCTTTCACAGAGGTTTCAATCAATGTTGCAGATTCCTTTGCTGCCTGAGCACTCTGGTCTGCCAGCACATTTACCTGATTCGCTACAACTGCAAATCCCTTTCCTGCCTCCCCTGCTCTTGCAGCCTCAATGGAAGCATTCAATGCAAGCAGATTCGTCTGGGCCGCAATTTCATTGATTGTTGCAATGATCTTGTCAATCTCTTTTGATGCCCCGTTGATCTCATTCATGGAATCAACCATATCCTTCATTTTACCATTGCTTTCCAGAATGGCATTTCCAAGTTCGTCTACTCTTCCACTGATTTCTTTTGCGGATTTTGAATTTTTTTCTACCTGTTCAGAAACACCTTCGACTGTTGCAGTCAGTTCTTCTACAACTGCTGCCTGATTTGTTGCTCCATCCGCAAGGTCATTGGAGCTTGCTGCTACCTGCTCTGCGGCACTCGAAACTTCATCTGAAACATGCTGGATTCCCTTTATCACCTCTGCCATGCTTTCTTCAAACAACATAAAGGAGTTTAGAATTCCAACAAAATCCCCTTTCCACTCTACTTCAGGCTGCACATCAAAATTTCCTTCTGCAAACATCTTCATTGCACGTCCAATATCATCTACATAGCTTCCCAGAATGCGGATGGATTTACGCATACTGTGTGCCAGTCTTCCAATCTCATCATCCGAATGGTATTCCAGCGTGCTGTGCAGGTTTCCATCTGTTAATTCCTGTGCAACGGCTTCCACTTCACGTAATGGTACTAAAATTGTCTCAAGTACTTTTTTGCCTGTTTTTGTTGTCAGTTTCCATGCCAAAACCAGACAAACAATAATACACGCAATTCCTGCCACTGCAAAAATAATCGTAATTCTGGCTGACCGGCTGCTTACCTCATCGGTCATTTCATCTAATCTTATTGCAATTTCTACAGCTTTATTTAATGCCGGGGTACAATCATTCAGAATTGAATCAACTGCCTTATCTTTGTCACCGCTTTTGATTTTTTCCATGATGGAATAACCAATGTTTCCCCAGTCTGCAAGGGCAGATGAGTATTCTTCATAATCCGCATCCGGAACAACTCCGGATTTCTTTAAATTATTCAGATGGGTATCAACTTCTGCAAGCAGTCTTTCTACCGTCTGCTCATAATTGTCATAAGAGGATACATCATTATTTAATGCCATTTCCCTGATATTTCTCGCTGCTGCGTTAACATTTATCCTGCAGGTTTTCACCGCCTGGTCTGCAACAGTAACATTTTGTACATAATGCTTCATATTGAAAAATAGAATACCTATGACCACAATAGATAACAGCCCTGAGACTAACATCATAGTAATGACTTTTCTGTAGCCATAGTTTATCCTTTCCTTCAGATGCAAATTTTCTAAGTTCTTTTTCTTTATATTTTTCTTTGACGCCATAGTTTGCTATTTCCTTTCTCTTTTACTCGTTCCTTATATATCAAATTTTTTTCTCAAAGTCAATAAATTTCAGGAACAATTCTATTATTCTATTTTTACATAAAATATTGTACCACTCCCCCTCCGAAAAATACAGCACTTTTACCAATTTTTTCTACAGTTACCTCTCTGATCGAACGTGATTTAATCTGGAATGTCGTGCCGGTGGTTCCCTCGTAAGAGCCTCTTTCCATAATCGTAACTGTGACAGTTCCTGCATTGATGTTATTGCTATACGAAACGGTATAGTCTGCATTTTTAGTAAGCAAGAATATAGTGTTTTGTTGCTCGCAAGCACCATAAAATAAAAAAAGCAACAATGAATTTTGATCATTGTTGCAAAAAATCAATGTTCCCTGCGGGAATCGAACCCACAACTAGTGCTTAGGAGTTCAAGTCACTACAGAAAATCTATGTTTTTCTTGGTCAACATAAGTCAAGCAACAACTTGATTTTACTGACTTTCCTGTAAATCCATGTCAAAATAAGAAAACTGAAAATCATCCAAGTTAAGCACCTCTCGCTGACAAATGAGTGACACTGTCACCCTGAGGGTTCAACCATTCCGTTCCTGCGAATTCATATTTATGGCTACCATTCTCACTGAATATGCGGTAATGATAACACTGTTTTCTTATTAGATTATCTATATTATAACGTGTGTGAGGTCGGATGTCGATTGTTTTTTGACCATTATTTACTCCGCATTACACGTACTCTCTTCTATGTTATAAAATCAAGCATCTTCTGCATATACACCATCTCCATAATATAGAAAAGAGGAGTCCCCGCAGGTTCTCCCCCGGTCGCAGGCCTCACAGGTTTCTGCAACGCGATCACTGTATTTGCAGTTTATTCCGCAATGGGAATGGGTTTTCGGTCTCCATCCCGACCACTGGAACAGGTTTAAGGTCTCTGTTCCGACCTTATATACATCTTTTATATTTTAATTATGCAAGATAACTTTAGAATCTGCAACAAGTTGTTGCTAAATTAACTGCTTATTTATGAACTCAATTCCGTTACCAGTGAAGAATATCTTTTTGTCCGGTTCTTTATA